>ERZ1292623.1107-Hain-H51-01um-R1-1107-length-26690-cov-21_pt1 | contig 26690 bp, 25 predicted proteins | sample MGYA00564398_ERZ1292623 | MGnify/ENA primary metagenome ERZ1292623 (study PRJEB36523, sample SAMEA6512633) | groundwater metagenome | collected 2019-01-07 | study: AquaDiva: Metagenomics assemblies of 32 groundwater samples | reverse complement strand
ATGTGCAGATATTTTTAGATTCTGTTGGAGATCCTTTAACACATCCTGATTTTGTTAAATTAGTTGAAGGTTTAAGAAATATTAAGGAAATTAGAGATATAATAGTAATCACTAATGGTACTTTGTTAACTAAAGAAAAAATTGACGCTTTAGAAAAAGCTGGTTTAACTAGGATAAATATAAGTTTACATTCGCTAAATAAAGAAAAAAGTAAGAAATTGTTTGGGAGTAAAGCTTATGATTTGGATAAAATTCTTGAAATTATAAGATATATTTCTAAAAGTAAGATAAAATTAATGTTGACACCAGTTTATCTACAAAATGTAAATGATGATGAAATTGAAGATATAATTAAATTTGCTAAAGAAGTTGATTGTTTGGTAGGGATCCAAAATTATGAGACTTATAGACATAGCAGGAAGATGAAAGAAGCTAAAAAAATAACTTATTGGAAGTTTTTTAGAAAAATTGAAGATTTAGAGAAAAAATATGATATTAATTTAAGATTTCAAAATGAAGAGTTTAATATTGAAAAAAGAAAAAGAATTCCAGTAGATTTTGAAGTAGGAGAAAGAGTAAATACTGAAATTGTTTGTAATGGCTGGTTAAAAAATCAGATGATTGGTAAGACTAAGGATAGGTGTATTTCCATAAATAATTGCGATGCTGATATTGGTGATATGGTAAATATAAAGATTATAGAGAATAGGAACAATATTTATATAGGTGAAAGTATAAACAAATAGTTGAATAATTTATATTTAGTTATATCATTTAACAAAATAAGGGGGTATGTTTAATGGAGAAAATAGGAAGCTGGTCTTTTATTATAGGACTGGTTATAGCTCTATTGGTTGGTCTTTTTACAGAAGCTAGTGGCACTATAGTAACTGTCTTAGTGATTTTAGGTTTGATTGTTGGATTTTTGAATGTCACAGACAAGGAAGTACATGGATTTTTAGTTGCGTCAATTGCTTTGTTGTTGGCTGGTGGAGCAAATTTAGGAGCTGTTCCAGTAATAGGGAATTTGCTAACTAGTGTGTTGTCTAATGTTGTGGTTTTTGTAGCTCCAGCTGCTATTGTTATTGCTGTAAAGGCAATTTATGAAATAGCTAAAGACTAATCGAGCCCTTTAGAAAAGCGTTCGAGAAAAGAACTAGGAAAAAAATAAGAAATTTTTTAAATTTATTTCTTTTTCTTTATTTTTATGAAAAGAGTTCATTTGTTTATTAGTGGGAATGTGCAAGGTGTATTTTTCCGTGCTTTTGTTAGGGAAAGAGCTATAAACCTTGGATTAAACGGTTGGGTTAAGAATTTAGAGGATGGTAGGGTAGAATCTGTTTTTGAAGGTGAAAATGATAAAGTTAATAGAATGGTTGAATTATGTAAAAAGGGTCCAAGCAGTGCTAATATTAAAAATATTAATGTTATCAAAGAGGAAGTACAAAGAGAAAGAAGTTTTGTTGTAAGATGAAAGCTGTAATTTTGGCTGGTGGAAAGGGTACTAGGTTAAGGCCTTTAACTTTACATACACCAAAAGCTTTAGTCGATATACAAGGAAAAACTATGACGGAACATTTATTTGATTTATTTAAGAGGCATGGAATTATAGAAGTTATAATGACTGTTGGTTACTTAAAGGATAAGATAAAGAGTTATTACGGTGATGGAAGCAAATTTGGAATGAAAATCAGTTATATTGATGAGGATGAGCCATTAGGAACTGCTGGTGCTTTAAAACAAGTTAAAAATATCTTAAATGAAAGTTTTATTGTGACTAATGGTGACGAGCTTAAAGATATTGATATTGATAAGATGCTTGAAGTACATAAGAAAAATAATTCTTATGGTACTATTGCATTAACCAAAGTTGAAGATCCTAGTAGGTATGGTGTTGCAAGATTAAAGGAGAATAAGATTTTAGAATTTGTTGAGAAGCCTAAGAAAGAAGAGGCTCCTAGTAATCTGATTAATTCTGGGTTTTATATTTTAGAACCGGAAGTTATTGATAGGATTCCTGAAGGTTTTGCGATGTTTGAGAAGGATATTTTTCCTTTTTTAGCTAAAGAAGGTAAATTACATGGATTTCCTTTTGATGAACAATGGTTTGATACTGGAAATATGGAAAGATTAGAAAAGGCAAGGAATGAATGGAAAGGATTGAGTAAGAAAGATTTTTAAAGAAAAATAATAGTTTTATTTCTATGAAAGAGGATAATCAACTAATAAGACAAAGATTGCAGAAATTGAATAATTTAAGAGATAGAGGTATAAACCCTTATCCTTCTAAATTTGATCAAAAAAATCATGCTAAAGATATAGTTGAGAAATTTAAAAAATTGAAGGACGATCAAAAAACAAAAAACAAAGTGAGTATTGCTGGTAGGATAATGACTTTTAGGAACATGGGAAAGGCAGGATTTGCTCATATTCAAGATGTTACAGGTCAAATACAGGTTTATGCCAGGGAAGATGAAATTGGCAAGGAAGCTTATAAAACTTTTTCAAAATCAGATTTAGGTGATATAGTTGGTATTGAAGGTACTGTTTTTAAGACTAAAAAAGGAGAAGTTTCTGTTTGGATAAAGAAATTTGAATTATTAACTAAGAATTTAAGACCTTTACCTGAAAAATGGCATGGATTAAGTGATATTGAAGCTAGATATAGGCAGAGATATGTTGATTTAATTGTAAACCCTGAAGTTAAAGAAATATTCCAAAAGAGAAGCAAGATAATTCATGCGATGAGAGACTTTCTCATCAATGAAGGTTTTATTGAAGTTGAAACCCCGATTTTACAACCGATTTATGGCGGAACCAATGCTAAACCCTTTAAATCATTTTTACATAATCTGAAAATGGATGTTTATATGAGAATATCTAATGAGCTTTATTTGAAAAGATTGATTGTAGGTGGTTATGAAAAGATTTTTGAATTTTCTTATGATTTTAGAAATGAGGGTATTGATAGTACTCATAATCCGGAATTTTTACAGATGGAAACTATGTGGGCCTATGCTGATTATCAAGATAATGTAAAATTATGTGAAAGGATGATAAAATTTATTGTTAGAAGTGTATCTAAAAATTACAAAACTAAATTTAGAAATGAAACTTTGGATTTTGGTAAGCCTTTTGCTAAACTAAGTATGGTTGAAGCATTAAAAAAATATGCAAAAATTGATGTTAATAAATTAAAAATCAATGATTTGAAGAATTTATTGAAGAAACATAAAATAGAACATGACCCTAATATTTCTTGGGGTTGGGCTGTTGCTTATTTATTTGAAGGATTGGTTGAAGATAAATTAATACAACCAACAATCATTTACGATTATCCTGTTGAAACTAGTCCATTAGCCAAGATTAATGAAAAAGATAATAGGTTTGTAGAAAGATTTGAACTTTATATAAATGGATGGGAAATGGCAAATTCTTATTCTGAATTAAATGATCCAGAGGTACTTAAAGACAATTTGAAAAAACAGGAAAAAATGGCTAAAGGTGGTGATGAAGAAGCACAAAGGATTGATATTGACTTTCTAAATGCTCTTGAAATAGGTATGCCCCCTACAAGTGGCCTTGGTATTGGTATAGATAGATTAGTGATGGTTTTAACTGATTCTGAATCCATAAAAGATGTTATCTTTTTTCCTTTTATGAAACCTGAATAGAGTTGTGAAATTATTGAAACAATTATGAAAAGCTTTATATATTAGCAGATATTTTTAATATCAAAATTTGTGGGTTATAGCCTTTCTAGAGGTGAAATTTGCTGACCCTTAATAATAAAACATAATAAGAGGAGGATAAAAAATGGCAGATTTATTGGTTGTTAGATCTAAAATAAAAGAAGTTGTTAAAGCTAATGTTGCTGGTGATGTTGCTGATGCTTTAAGTAAAAAAGTTGAGGATATTCTTAAGGTTGCAGAGCATAGATGCAGTAGTAATGGAAGAAAAACTATCAAATCTTATGATTTATAATTTTTTATTTTTTTAATGAATTTTGTTCTTAATCTTTGAGATGAAAAAAAAAGGTAGTAGATTGGAAAGAGAATTGTTTCACATGTTTTGGGAGACTAAAGGATGGGGCGCTTTGAGGGTAGCAGGATCTGGCTCTACTACATTACCTGCTCCTGACTTAATTGTTGGTAATGGCTCTAGAGTTTTAGCAATTGAATGTAAATCTGGTAAAGGAAGAAGGGATATTAGGGCTGATCAAGTTGAAGAATTAAAATTATTTTCTAAAATCTTTGGTGCTGAGCCTTGGGTGGGCGTTAGATTTGATAATAGACCTTGGTATTTTTTAAAAGTTAATGATATTGGAAAAACAAAGGGAGAACATTATTTTGTAGATGAGAACTTAGTTTTGAAAAATGGTATTGCTTTTAATGAGTTAATAGGTAAATTTAAACAGAAAAAGTTGTGATTTACTACTAATATAGATAGGTCAACTTTATAAAAATAAGCAGACTGTTTTATTCCATGAAAGAATTAATTTTTATATTTATATTGTTATTTTCATTAAATGTATATGCTGATACTTATATTAATGAAATAAATTATAATCCAGAAGGAGAGGATAATAATTTTGAATATATTGAATTATACAGTGATGAGATTTTAAGTAATTTAACTTTAAGAGATTTAAAATCGAGTGATGAATTAGAATTAGTTAAGGAAGTGAATAGTAATTATTATTTAATTGTTGAGGAAGAGTTTAATTATAGTGATTTAAATTGTAATATCTTTTTTGCTGGTAAAACTATCGGGAATAATTTGAATAATGATAGGGATTCTATTGTTATTGAATTTAATGGAACTATTTTAGATGTGGTTGGGTATTCTGATTCATATGGTGGGAATAATAATGGAAAAGTTTTATGTAAAATTCCTGATTTAACTGGTGTTTTGCAAGAATGTATTCCAACAAAATGTAAAGAAAACTCTGTAAATATTAGTTATAGATTAAAAATAAATGAAATATTACCGGATCCGAAGGGAGATGATAATGCTGAAATGCCCAATGGTGAGTGGATTGAAATATATAATGAAGAGGGATTTGAGATTGATTTAAGTGGTTTTTATCTTGAAGATTTATTTGGTCATACTTTATTCATAAGTGAGACTAATACTCTTGATACAATTGTAAATCCTAAGGGTTATTTAGTTGTTTATGTTAATGGATTTAGTGGTTTACTAAATAATGAAGGTTTTGAGGAAATATCTTTATTTAGTAATGAAGGAATTTTAATAGAGGATATAAGTTATGGAAGTTCTAGAGAAGAAGTAAGTTGGAGTCTAGTTGAGGATAAATGGATTCTAAGTCTTCCAACCCCTGGAGAAGAAAATCCTGAAAAAGAAGAGGAAATTAGATTAGATTCTAAATTGGAAATTGAAAAGGTTTATTTAGGGAGTGATGAGAAAGCTAAATGGGGTGATAATTTAAGATTTAAGTTAAAAATTTATAAAGGTGATACAACAAAACAGAGTGTTCAGGCTTGGATTAAAAAGGGGAGTGAAACTGTAACTAAGAGATCTAGAGTTAATGTTGAAGAAAGGTTTTTTGAGTACCCTGTTACTTTATCCCTACAAATTGATCCTAATTGTGATAATGAATATAAAGATGGAAGATATGATATAATTGTACAGGGTTTGGATACAGAAGATACTAAAAGTGTTGAAATTTTTGGTATAAATGAGAAGTTTTGTGAACAACCAAAGGTTAGAGAATTATTAACTGTAAATGTTGATAAAAAGGACTTAGAAAGTAATACCGAAACAGATTTAAATGGAGAGTTTTTTTCAGAGATAACTGGAGATACAATTTATATCTCAAGATCTGAAAAGCAAAAGAATATAGTAATATATCTTTTTAGCTTTTTATTGGTAATGATTATAATGTATCTATTATTAAAGAAAAATGGTTAAAGTAAAAATAATAAATGAAGTTTTGGGTTCACCTAAAGATCATGTTGAAAAAACATTAAAACTTCTTATGGATGCTGCAAGGAGAAATAAGGATTTTAAAATAAATAGTGAAAAAATATTTGAAGCGCGGAAATTAGAAGATAACCCTTTTTTTAGTGCTTTTACTGAGTTAGAGATTGAATTTAAAGATTTACAAGATTTAATTGGATTTTGTTTTGATTTTATGCCAAGTTCTATTGAAATTTTAGAGCCCGGGGAATTGAAAATGGATTCGATTAGAGGTAGTGACTTGTTTAATGAGTTAATGGCTAGATTACATCAAAATGACATGGCTTTAAAGAATGCTCTGGCTGAGTTAGCCATATTGAAAAAAAAGAGATAATTATTTTCCGATTAATTTTTTAGCCTCTCTTATTGATTTTTCTAATTCATCATCTATCATGGATTTTCTTGGTTTTTGTGTTCTAGTGGGTAAATTTACTGGTGGTCTTATTTCTGTTTTTGGTCCAAATAGAGGTGGTCTTTTTGGAGCTTCTGGCAGTATAGAACCGAAGCTTGGTTTAAATTTAGTTTTATTAGTTGTTCCTGGTTTTTTGAAAAATAGGAAGTAAGCGGCTATTAATAATACTAATATAATTGCTAATACTACAAATATCCAAACTTTGCTTTTTGATTCTTCCTCTTCTGTAGATGGTATATCACTTGGCCCACCTCTTGTAGTAGGACAATCTTCAGTACAGAAAATGTCTTCATCTTGATCACAGAATCCATCTCCACAGGTCTGGTTTGCTGGTTCTTGATCAGATGGTATATCTTCGGCGCAATCTTCTGCACAGTTAAATTCATCTTCTCCGAATTGAGGATCACATTGTCCGTCAACTACACAAGGATTGGATGGTTCACAATCGGTAAGACATGTTGCCTGGTTTTCATCATGTTCTTCATTACATGTACCATCTCCACAAGTAGATTCATCATCTTCGTCTATTGTACATAATTGATCTTCTATACATTCTTCTTCATTTGCTGAACAAGTTATTCCACAAGTGTTTTTATCTTCACAAGTCCTAGTTCTTATACCATCTTCACAGTCTAACCAAGATGTACAATCCCAATCTGGAGTACAAGTACCACACCCTTTCTCTTCTTTGCATTCATTATTACCTATGGGTGTTGCTTCTTTAGGACATTCATGAACACAAATATTAACGTCTCTTAATGTTCTAGTTCGCATTCCTTGTGCTGTGCATATTGACCAGCCAGAATATTGCCATTGTGGTTTACATTCAGAGCATAATCTTTCATTAATGCAGTCTTCATCGTCTGAACAACTTATTCCACATTGATTTTTATCTGTGCAGATTCTTGTCTGTTTTATAGTTGTGTCAGTACAAGAAGACCAAATTCCACATTCCCATCCTGGAATACACTCTTTATTATCACACAATCCATTCTTATTGTTGTCAATACAACATGTATTTGAAGACCAAGTACATTTATCCTTTATTGAACCACATGGATTTCTAGTACAATCTGATTGTGTTAAATATTCTGAACAAGAATCTATTGATGAACAGGCTACACAGAAATCTTTAGCAAAATCTTTTGGTTGGAATACACAAGCACCTTGAGCACATACCGAACATTCTGCTTGTGAACAGAAATCAAATGTTCCTGATATGCATTCTGCACATGTTTTACACTCACATGCTGGATCTGCTACACAAGTATCGATTTCACAATTTGCAGGACATCCTGGAGATAAATCATTATACCCCTGAACAGAACATGAAGGTATAGTATTTATACATTTGTCTATCCCATCACAAATATTGTCGCTATCAGAGTTAAGTTGTTTTCCTAATAAACTAGGATCAAACGTATTTACAACACATCCAAATGGAGTCCATTCTTCTTTATCATTAGTATTTGGTACTCCATCCCCATCTTTATCTGTGTCTTTTGAGTCACATAGTTTATCATTATCCCAATCTGCATTACCAGATGGATTTGCTAAACAATTTGGATCCAAGCAATCTGTTAAACCATCACAATCATTATCTAGATTATCACTACAACTTGATTCTGTTGCTTCGTAATTAGATCCATATTCGGTTTGCGTACACGCAGGCCAGGAACCGGCAACACATATATTTATTGATCCTTTGCATACTCCAAATTCTGCTTTTTCGCATGATTGCGTAGTTCCTATTATACAACTACAACTTGTTTCTGTAGTTATAGGATCACAATCATTGTCTATGCCATCACAGATCTCTTCTTTATCTGGATTTCTGAGATTATTATTATCATCACAATCTAATTTATTATCGACATAACCATCTGGCGCTGTAGCTGCACTTATTGTAACAAGTTTATTTCCAAACTTATCATTATCACTATCTCTATAAAATGTTGATTTTGGTATTTCCACACATCCATTATTTGTAAAATCACAAGGCCCTACATTACAAGGATCTTGGGAACAATCAAAGTCTGTGTTATAAGTTGAACACTTGGTTGTGGTTGAACAAGTTTCACATGATCCCCATGTAGCTCCGAAAATTGGATCGTAATAGCAACTTCCTCCACCGCTAAAGAAACATTCTTCTTGACTACATAAGTTTTCAAGTCCATTACCGCAAGAACCACAAGTTGGATTTAAACATATTGGGTCTTGTATACATCCTGATGAATGGCAGTTTGCAGGACATCCACCTTTTCCTACTGTACACCCTAAGATTGTGTTTGGACATTTGTCTTTTACTGTACCCTCACAAATTTGATCATTATCATTATCAATGTGTATTCCTGCAACATTTACTTTACATCCTAATTCTGTAAATGGCTCTTGGTCTAGTTGATTACCAAATTGGTCTTTATTGTTAACTTTATCATTATCTGTGTCAGGATCAAAATTATCACATAAATTATCTTTATCAAAGTTTCCACCACATTGGGTGTCTTCACAATCTAATGAACCATCACAATCATTATCAGTACCATCTTTGCATAAGGATAAGGTATCTTCTGAATTTGCTGTTGGAATACAAGGACAGATCTCTTCAGTTAATGGATCACAATCATTGTCTATGCCATCACAGATCTCTTCTTTATCTGGATTTCTGAGATTATTATTATCATCACAATCTAATTTATTATCTGAAAAACCTTCTGGAACTTCAAAATAGTTTTTTGGCCTACTTGGATTGCCATAACCATCACTATCTAAATCTTCATAGATAGTGAATCTAGGTTTTGCTACACATTCATTTCCATCTTGTTCACAACCAAGTCTGCAAGGGTCTGCTAAACAATCTCTATCATCTAAATAATTGGAACAAGACATTGTTGAAGTGCATTCAAGACATTCATCTATAAAAATTCCTTTATCTTTAAGATAACAACCATTCTCTATTACTGAACTAATTGCAGAACATTCGTTATAATCACAAAGTAGATTACCAAAATATGTTGATACCCCACAATCACTGCAAGAAGCGCCTGTACAAACAGGATCATCAGAACATGCTGAGTCTAAACAACTTATTGGGCAGCCTACATCTCCACCTGAATTATATCCATTGATTGGGCAGTTTGGATCTGTCCCTAAACATTGGTCTATATTGTCACATATGCCGTCTCCATCATTATCATTTTTTGGAGTTCCATAAAATTGTGGTTCAACGTTTGGATCATTAATACTATTGTATACATTATTCTTACATTCTGGAGGCGTACATTGCTGTGCATCTTTTGAATTTGGAACTCCATCTCCATCAAAATCTTCAGATGTTCCTTGAGATCCACCGACACATGAAGACCAAACACCATTTACACAAGTTTGAGTTCCAAAATTACATTGACCACATGATTGAGTTAAGCCTGGTTCGTCACAGGTTGGAAGCTCTGCTGTTCCTTCTAAGGCAAATAAAATTAAAGCTGTAGTTTTAATATCATTATTCCAATTATCTTGAGTATTTTGCTGACTTGCAAACCAAGATTTTAATTCTTCTGTCTCTCTGCCTGCTTGCTTTAAGGCTAAATATGCAAATGCATTGTTCCATAAATTTGGAGAAGATCCATAATATTGTTTTCCTATACCTTTCGTATCTTCAAGAAGGGTTATATACAGATCATTGTTTGTAATTAAATAAAGAGAAGAATGATAAAGCACCGGGTTTGAATTTGAGCTTAACAACTTTTTTAAGTATAATATTGAATTGATTTCACTGTTTTGTTTTAATGCCCAATCTGTGTAGTAGGTTGAATGTTCATCACAACTCGTTCCTAAACCAAAACAGCCATTCTTTATGATAATATTAGCTGATTCAGAAGAGGATTCACTTATTAGATAATATGAATTGCTTTCTTTATAGACTAAAGAAATTCTTGCATTAGATAATTGCCTGCAATCTATGTTTAGATTTGTAGATGCGCTTGTTAATGTATCTGGTATACATCTACCAATATCAAAAAATGTGCTACTTTGTGTACATGATCCTCCTTTAATTGAACCTTCATTTACTTCTAATCTTATTGGACTATTTTGAGTAGTTTGCCCTTGCTTTGTGTATAACAGATTGCAATCGTCTGTATCCTCTGTTACTATTTGTAAGTTCCATTGACCATCGAGCTTTGCTTTATTTTGATCGTTTTCTATCCATTTAACAACATCTTGTTTGTTAACATTATTAATTTGAATTCCACCATTCATAGCAAGTAATACAAAGGCTGTATGAGAAACATCACAAGAAGTTGGCCAGCAGGCATCATTTGGATTTTTTAGATCTATTAAACGTTGGATATATGGACTAGGATTTATACCTGTTTGTGAAAGAACCATAGCTGTTAAAGATGCTTCTGTTGGATTCATGTTATTTGCAGGGTTAGTGGTTAACCAAGAATAGGCACTGTTGTAGTCAACTTCTTGAGCTAATACTAATGGGAGTAAAATTAGGAGTAATATTGATGTAATTAGCTTAATTTTCATAGTATCCTCTTTTTAATAAAAACTAGGGCTATTTATTTAAATACCTTTCTGTATATTTAGATTTATGGTTTTTGCTGTTGGTAAAAGAACTAAGGTATATAAATTTTTTAGTTTTATTGTAAAGGTTAAAAAATCAGACAGTGAAGCTATTGGAAGGGTTAGAAATGAGGGGATTTGGTTAAAGAGACTGAATGAATATGGAATTGGGCCTAAGTTATATTATTTTAATGATAAATTTCTTGTTTATAGATTTGTTAAAGGCTTGGAGATACTTGATTTTTTTAAAAAAGCTATTTTAGAAGAGAAAAAAGAAGTTATGATGGAAGTGTTAAGGCAGTGTAGAGTTTTAGATAAAATGAAGGTTGATAAGTTTGAGATGCACCATCCTATGAAACATATTTTAGTAAGCGATAAAGTAGTTATGATTGATTTTGAAAGATGTAAGTATGGTGAGAAACCTAAGAATGTTACCCAGTTTTGTCAGTTTATGAATAGATGTTATAAGAAAGTTAATGATTTTGAATTGAAGAAAATATTGAAGAAGTATAAAAAAAGTTATTCTGATGAGAGTTTTAATGAGATTGTCGGATTATTTAGTTAGATTATCAATTTTGTTTTTCTTTTACTGTGATTCTATAACTATTTCTGCTGGCAAGTTTGATTTAGGAATTTTAAAAAAATAATAATGTTCTATAATAGAATCCTCGTCACCATAGCAGGTAGTATGCCCCCCATCAACTATTTGTTCTTTTATTCTTGCATGTACTAGAATTTTGTATTGTTCTTTTTCTATTTCACTGACAATAAAATCTGGACAAACATTCTTTCTAAGGCTTCCAGGCAGATTTCCAGAAGTAACCACTATAAGTGTTTCTCTACTAAAATCAAGATTTTCAATCCTATATGGAATCTGTTCTTTTGTATATTCTGGTCTATTTTCATTTATTTTTTCAAAGATAGGTGGTATCTTATCATATTGATTAATTACCATAGCATTGGCTTTTGAACTATCATCGTTTAATTTGTTTATTATTACAGAACCAGGAAGACTTTCAAAGTAAAAAACCTCATTCTTATTATTAACTTGTTCGCTACACCCACTAACTAAAATAATACTTATCAATAACAAAACTAAAATTATCTTTCTCATAGGGATACTGATTTATTTTTAGTATTTAAACCTTTCATAGGCTACAAATTCAATTGAACTTAAGTTATTTAGCTAAAGATTTATCACAAAGATTCATTTTATGATATATACAGGCCCTACATTTATTTGGATTTGTAGTTGGGATTGGTTCTTCTTTTCTTAGTAAAATTGCTCGAATTCTATGGAAAACTTCAAAGAACTTTTTTTCAGTTTCTTTATTGAATTCTTGTTGCCAAACCTCTTCATTAGTATCTCTATTTCTTAGTATTGCATAAATTGGTTTGTTTAAAATATCTTTAAATGATTCATTAAACAAAAAACAATATGTGTAAAGTTGTAATTTTACAGAATCGTATGGTCTTGGGTTTGGCTTATCATCTATTATAAAAATACCATGTTTATTAGATTTAATTTCATCTATCTTTCCTAGTAGAACTATGTCGCCAATTTGTTTTTCAAGTTCTGCTTCTTTTGTAATCATTGATTTTTCTGATTCTAGAAAATCTTTCCATGATAATTCTTCTGCTTCTTCTAAGAATTCTTGTTCTTTTTCTTCATGAACTTGAATACCTGTGATCATCTCTTGTGTTTTAGGAACTTCTATTCTTAGAACTTTTTGTAAATAGAATTTATATTCGCAATATTGGTGTGTAGTAAACCAACTAGCCCCTATTATGTTTACCACTTTTAACCTCTTTTAACTTTATTTTAACAAAATTAACTGGATTTTTGTATTTACAATTAAAACATTTAACTCCTAGGGTTTTAAAATAAGATTCGTGATCACAATTTGGAGGTAGAATTTTCTTTGGTTGCCTTTTGAACCAACTTACTTGAGAAATGATGTATCCTTCTCTTAATGGTTCATAGTTTAATTTATTCCATTTTAATAATGTTTTTTGTATATCCTCATATGTCCAACCCATATTTTGTAAAAAACTAATTAAAATGAAAACTGTTCTTTTTCTTCCATCTTGCTTTACCCCCTTCAGTAATTTATTTATGCAATCTGGAAAGTAATCTTGCTTAATTGCAATTTTTGGTATTTCATATTCTTCTTGCTTTGGAATTTTTATTTCCTGTTTTTTAGTAAAATCAAAAGCCTGGATAAATAACTGTGATGCTTCTCCTGGAGTGGATTTTGAAGAATCTAAAAATTTAGTTTCTACCTCGACATTTTCTATTTTTGCTTTTAATGGTTTGAAATTTTTTATTTGGTCTATTTTTAATGGTATACTAACTAGATTTGTTTTTTCATTTACACTATAAGGTAAACGAATCATATGTCTGGAAGAGATTAATTGAGAATCAAGTTCTATAATTTTGAAAGGATCAAATTGGTCATCTACTTTTAGTTCTTTTATTGTAATGTTTAAACTTTTAGAGATATCTTCCAGTTTACTTAAAGAGAGTATCTTTTCTATTAGGAATGGTTTAATTAAATTTTTTATGTAGTCTATTATTGCTTTTGGAGCTTCTGGAAATAACAATTTTATTTCTTCATCATTAACCTTTTCTGGGAAGGATTCAAAAGGGAGCGCAATATGAATACCTGTGCCTCCAGAGAACTTTGCTGAGATGTTTTTTATATTGTTAAATTTTAAAGATTCTATAACTAATTCTGCAGTTAATTTTGAATATTCTATGAATTTAGAATCGATATCTAAAATTAAGTCAAATCCTGATCTTAAATTGTCTAATTGGGGTCTTGTCATTCCTGGTTTTAATTCTAATGGATTACGCCAGCGTTCGACAGATGCATGAAATGAAGTAACTCCTTGTTTTGCTAATTCTTGGATATCAGTTTCATATTGAAGAATATCTGGTCTTTTTCCAAATCCTTTGTCACCATATTTAACTGCTATTTCTCTATTTTTAGCTATGCTTAGAATTTCTTTTTGTATATCCTTTCTAGAGTAAAATTTTAATATAGGATCCATTAATTTATTAGGTAATTATATATTATTTATATGTCTTACGTGTAGTTGTCCGTTAAATATATACTATAAAACATATATTAAAATGAAACTATCAAGAGAATTTTTTAATAGAAATGCTGATGTTGTAGCTAGAGATTTACTTGGAAAAATGCTAGTTTTTAATAATAAAAAAGGTAAAATTGTTGAGACTGAGGCTTATTTTGATGAAAATGATCCTGCTAGTAGAGCTTGTCAAAACGGTGATTTAAGAAATACAATGAATATGGATGCTGGTACTATACTAGTATATGGAGTTCATAATAATTGGTTAATAAATATTGTAACTGGAGAAAAAAATAAGGCTGAAGCTGTGTTAATAAGAGCTATAGAACCTTTAAATTTTGATGAAGACACTAAAGGCCCTGGTTTACTAACTAAGGCACTTGGTATTGGAAAGGAACTCCATAAAAGTAGTGTTGGTAAAGAATTCTTATTAGAGGATCATGGAATTAAAGATTTTGAAATAAATAGTTCATATAGGGTTGGTGTAAAAAAGGATTTAAGACAGAAATTAAGGTTTTATATAAAGGGTAATATGTTTGTTTCCAAATAAAAAAGTATTTATAGATTGAGGAGTTTCAAAGCTATTATGGGGGCTTTGCAGGTAATTATTGGTTTTTTATTGATTTTTATAATTCCCGGCTATTTAATTAGCTGGACTTTTTTTAAGAAATTAGATTTTTTTGATAGATCTAGTATTAGTGTTGGATTGAGTATTTGTTTTAATATTTTTATTGGCTTAGTATTGGGGTATATTGGATTATTGAATATTTTTTGGTATTATTTGATTATAAGTGTATTTGTTTTAGTTAGTTTAATATTAATTAGAAAGGAAATTATTGGTTATTTAAAGAAAGATCTCTATTTTTTTAAGGATAAGAAAAATTTATTCCAATTACTATTAGTTTTAATTGCTTTAGTTTTTATTTTTGTTTTGATATTTCTGGTTCATATTGATTATTCTGGTATGATTCAGAATCCGCATTTAGATACTCCTTATGTTTATGAAGAAAATTTTGAATTTAAATATCCTATACATACGGATGAATATACACATCTTGCACGATCTATTAAACTTATTGAAGAAGAAAGAATTGATTTACACAATCCTTATAGAAAAGATCTATCTTACCATAAAGACCTTGAGCTAGGTTTTCATGTTTTTAGTTCTGGTTTTTTTATTTTAACTGGCTTGGATCCTGTTTTGGATTTAAAGTATTTAGCTGCATTGTTTGCTATAATAAATTCTTTAATGCTATTTGTACTTGGTAGATACATTACTAAGAGATTTTATATTGGATTGTTAAGTATATTGTTTTTTGCAGTTCTAAAAAGTAATATTAATTTAATGGGAAATTGGTTTTTTATTCCTTCTACTATGTCTGTTTTTTTAATATTTTTATTTTTCTATTTATTTTTAAGATTGTTTAAGAAATTTAGGGCTGACATTCTATTATTAGCCTTAGTCGTATTGTTAATTTCTATATTTGTGTACCCACCCTCTGCTGTCATTATAATCTTAACCTCCTTTGTTTATCTAATATTTAATCATAAGAGATTTAGCAAAAAATTGAAGAGGTTATTTTTAATTTTGGCATTAGTCGGCTTAATAATCTTTGTTTTAAACTTTAATTTTTTTATTAATTCAATTAAGTTTGGTTACTGGACTGCAACAGCCATTGGAGATGTTAGGTATAATCTATTAAGTTTATATGGTGTTCTAGGTATTTTACTAAGTATCTTGGGTTTTATTTTTATTTTTTTAAAAAAGTATTCTAAATTGTTATTTATTTTGCCTGCTATATTCCTAGTTAATATTATTATTTATACTTTTACAGATTCAACTTATTTAATACCTTATACTAGAAACGTTTATTATTTTTTAACATCTTTAGTTCCTTTAACTAGTATTGGGTTATATCATTTACTGGTTTATTTGAAAAAACTAGTTAAAAATAAATACATATTTTCATTGTTAGTTTTAGTAATTGTTGTTGGTTTAACTTTGTTTAGCTTGAGAAATTATTATGATATAAACGAACAGAAGAATATTTCTAATGTAGATTCAAAAAATTTAGTTATATTGTATCTTTTGGAAAAGCAAGATTATGAAGCATTAAAATTTTTGAAAGATAATTATGGCAAAAATAATTTAATACTAGTAGATCCATTAGTTTCAGTTGGAGTCTATCCTATTGGGAGAGGTAAGGCGAAAAGTATGATAAGTTCTAATATAGGTTTAGATGGAGATCCCAGAATGTATTTTAAATTTTTAGATATGGATTGTAAAGATAGAACTTTTTTAATTCAAGAAGAAAATTTTGGGTTTGCTTTAAGTAGATTTCCTCTTAATTGTCCTGGATTTTTAAAAGTATATGATAAACAAAATTATGTCTATGATGTTAGGAGTTTAAATGGTTAAAATTTCAGTTATATTGCCATGTAGGAATGAAGAGAAAACAATTGGTGTTTGTATAGAGAAAATTAAGAAAGCCTTGGTAGGAAAAGATTATGAAATAATTGTCTCTGATTCATCAAAGGATAGTTCTGCTAAGATTGCTTCAAAAAAAGAGGTTAAGGTTATTAAACATGATAAAGAAGGATATGGCGCTGCTTATTTAGAGGGATTTAAAGCTGTTAACGGGGATTATATAATTATAGGTGATTGTGATAATACTTATGATTTTTTAGAAATTTCAAAGTTTATAGATGAATTAGACAAAGGATTTGATCTTGTTGTAGGACAGAGGAAAAAAATTGTCAATGGAGCTATGCCTTTCTTGCATAGATATGTAGGAAATCCTTTTTTGTCTTTTATTTTGAGATTATTTTTTAGGGCTAAGATTAAAGATAGTCAAAGTGGTTTTAGAGCAATTAGAAAAAAACGGTTGGATAAGTTAAATTTAAGTACGAAAGGAATGGAATTTGCTTCTGAGATGATAGTACAAGCTTTGAAAAATAAATTAAAGATATCAGAAATCCCAATAACTTATTATCCTAGAATTGGAGAAAGTAAGCTGAGAAGTTTTAATGACGGATGGAAGCATCTTAGGTTTATGTTGTTATACAGTCCTTTATATTTGTTTTTAATTCCTGGAATTTTTCTTTTTATTCTAGGTTTGATAATTATGGCAAGACTTTTATTTGGTCCTATTACGATTTTTAATTTGACATTTACTGATCATCCCTTTATCATTGGTTCATTTTTAACAATAGTGGGCTATCAAATAATTAATTTGGGTTTATTTGCTAAAGTTTATGCTATTACACATTTAAATGAAAAGAATAAAATAGTTAGCTCATTGATTAAATATATTACCTTAGAGAGAGCAATTTTATTAGGTATATTACTATTTTTTATTGGACTTATTATTGATTTAATAATTTTATTGGAATGGTTTAATTCGGGATTTGGTGGTTTAGCAAAGATTAATTTAGCAATATTTGGAACGACAATTATAATAATGTCCATGCAAACTGTCTTTTCTGGATTTTTTTTAAGTATTTTGGGAATAAAAAAATGAAAGTTGCAATATTTCACAACTTCATGGATAATATTGGTGGAGCTGAAATAGTTGATTTGATTTTAGCTAGAGAATTAAATGGAGATATTTATACTACTAATATTGATAAAGAAAAAATAAGCAAAATGGGTTTTGAAACTGACAATATTTTTAGTATTGGAAAGGTTCCTATAAATGCTCCGTTTAGGCAAGAGTTTTCTTATTGGAAGTTTAAGAAATTAGATTTAGGTAATAACTATGATTTTTATATAATTGCTGGTGATTGGGCGATGTCTGGTGCATTAAAAAATAAGCCAAATTTTTGGTATGTTTTTTCTCCTATGAGGGAAATATTTGACTTGTATGAGTACACTAGGGATAATATAGTTGAAACCTGGCAAAGACCGATATTTGATTTGTGGGTTAAGTATAGGAGGAATATGATAAAAAAAGATTCAAAAAAGATAGACAATATCATAGGGATATCTAAAAATATACAAAAAAGAATTAAAGATTATTTAGGGAGAGATTCAAGGGTGATATACCCGCCTATTGAAACTTCAAAATATAAATATAAAAAAAATAAAAATTATTGGTTAAGTGTGAATAGGTTGATTAGTCATAAAAGAGTTGATATGCAAGTTAAGGCCTTTAGTAAATTGCCGGATGAGAAATTGATCATTGTTGGCAGTTATGAGAGATCCAAGCATTTTAAAAAATACGCTGATCATATTAAGAAAATAAAGCCTAATAATGTTGAAATTTTAAGTTGGGTTGATGAAAAAGAATTGATTGGTTTATACTCTAACTGTAAGGGGTTCATAACCACTAGTTTGGATGAAGATTTTGGAATGACTCCTATTGAGGCTATGGCTTCTGGTAAGCCAATTATAGCTCCAAATGAAGGTGGTTATAGAGAAAGTATAATTGATAAAGAAAATGGTAGATTAATTAACAATATAAATGTTGATAAATTAGTTGAGACTATTAAGGAGGTTGGGGAAAATTCTATAAAGTTTAAAAATAATTGTATAAAACAAGCAAAGAAATTTGACACTAAAGTATTTATTAAAAAAATTAAGGAGCAAATGAAATGAAACCATTAGTTTCTGTTATTGTAAGAACTTATAATGAAGAAAAAATGGTTGGTGATTGTTTAAATTCTATATTTAATCAAAAAACAAATTTTCCTTTTGAAGTAATTGTTGTTGATTCTGGAAGCATTGATGATACTTTAAGCATTGTGAAAAATTTTAATGTAAAAATAATTAATATTTTAAAAAAAGAATTTAGTTATGGTAGGGCATTGAACCTGGGTTGTGAAAATGCGGAAGGAAAGTATTGTGTTTTTATTTCAGCGCATGCAATTCCTTATGATGATAAATGGCTTCAAAATTTAATTTGGAGTTTTAAAAATCAAAAAGTTGCTGGTGTTTTCGGCAAACAAATTCCACATAAAGATTGTAATCCTTTAACTAGGAGACATGAATTGGATCATTGGAATCATGAGATTAATATAAGATCCACGGATTACTTTTTTTCTAATACTAATTCTGCAATAAGAAAATCTATTTGGAAAAAGAATGAATTTGATGAAGATCTTGCCATTGCTGAAGATCATGATTGGGCTAAAAGAATTTTTAAAAGCGGATTTAAATTTGTTTATGAGCCCAATGCGGTAGTATTTCATTCACATAATGAAAATTTTAAGGAATTTTTTCAAAGGAATTATAAAGAGGTAGAATCAAGTATAGATATATATAGTAAGAATATTATCTTTAGATATTTTGCTGATGTTTTGTATAATTTCTATAAGGATTTTATCTATGTGATAAAAAATGGATATGAGATAAGATGGATATTCAGGTCCGGAGTTAATAGTTTTTTATTGTTGATTGCTACTATTTTTGCTTTTGTTAATTTTTTGTTTAGATATTGAAGAAAGTTTGTATATTTTTCTTAAGAGGAGTTCTGATGTTCCTGTGAAGGGTAATATCATTTTTCTTTTAGTTTTTGTTTGGGCTATTAGAGAGTAGAAATTATTATTCATTTTAAACCTTTTATTTAAATATAAAGCATATTTGTATATCTCAAAATCAAAATTTCCTTTTTTTATTAATTTTTTCTTTAGTGTGCTATAATCCTTCGGAATAAAATACCTCTCTGATTTGTTTGACTTAAAATAAAACTTTTTTATGTTTAATAAACTGTAGACAAAGAGATAGTCTTCTGGATTTTCAGTTATTCCAATAAAATAAAATTTATTTAAATTGTTTTTTAATTTTCTTAAATTTGATTCATTCATATTCTTTATATCTTTATCAAAAAAAGATTTCATCAGAAAACGGCAGAGATCATTTTTATTTGTAATCTTTAGATATTTTTCAAGGGAAATTGTTTTATTACTTTTAACCATACTCTTTCTAGCTCTTTCTAGATCTCTAGGATCAATGGTTTTATCTGATAACCTAGTAATTTGAAAATTGTAATTAGAAATCATCCTGTCTACTGGGTGTCTTAGGAATAAGATATACCTATATTTTTTATTGAATAGTTTATGTATTCCATAATAAGCTCCATGACCTATTATAACTTGGATATCATCTTTATTCTTTAAATGTTTAATCCTATTAATTACTTGCTTTCTACCTTGGTAAGAATAAAGTTCGAGAATCTTGTCTTTTCTGAAATTGTTGACTATATGATTCCTTACGGTTAATCCTCCTGTTTTGGGTACATGCAGAAATATGTAAAGTAATTCTTGATCCATATAAAAACTCATAATATTTGGAGTATATAAATCTTTAAAAATTTGATATGTCCAAAGAGTAATATGTTTTTAGCCACTACTTCAATAAGTGATTTTTGGGATAAAAAACAAGAGATCCTTTTTTTAGGTCCTTGGTGCATTCCTTTTTACAAAAGAAATGAATTGAATGGATTGAGATATGAGGTTATGAAGAGTCCTTGGGAGGATGATAAAAGATATGAGGAGGCTATGAAATATGTTGAAGATTTTCGAGAAAGATTAATTGAAAAACTAGCAGGATACCTTAATAAAGTTCATGAAGTTGATTATAGTGTTAGATATTGGAAGATTTTGATGGGATATTGGCCTATTTATGGTGTTTCTCATTTTTATGATAAATATATTTGTTTAAAAGATGCTTTTGAGAATTATCCTGAATTGCAAACTAGATTATTAAAACAAAATTACCAGATTCATGAAAGAATTTTGGAAGCTCTTAATGATAGAGATTTATTAGACCTTAAAGACTATTCTTTTTTAATTAAGAATTTGGGTTATAATTTTCCTTCTAAATCTTTTAAACCTAATACTGAATTTATTAAAATATTAATGAAGCTTTCTTTACAAAAGATTAATCCTGAGGCACCAAAAAAAGTGAATTATATTGATTATTTAAAGTTTGGTGACCCTGAAGAAATGGCTCCTGTCTTATTAAGTGGTCTTTATTGTGATGATGACATTCAGAGAATGCTTTATGATAAGATAAAGCCATCAATTATATTAGAAAATATGGATGATCATTGGTTAGCAAACCCAAATATATTTAAAACTCTACATAATATTTTTATTTATAACAAAAAAAGAAAAGATTTAGGGAAGTTGGAATTTGAAAATGAATTTGAAAGACTGTTTATTAAAGCTTTGCCATATAAGTTTCCAACTCTTTTTTTAGAGAAATATAAAGATACTAAAGAAAAAATTAAAAAGAGGTATCCTAAATTTCCAAAAATAATAATATCAGCGACTAGAAGTAACACTTTAAGTTTTTTTATTGCTGATGCTATGCGAAATGGTACTAAAGTATACAATATCCAACATGCTACCCCTTATAGTACTTATAAATTCCTACCTTTATTCAATTATGAATTTAGCATATGTGATAAGTTTCTTTCATGGGGGTGGGCTGATGAAAAAGATGTTAGATTTAAAAATATTCCTTCATTAAAAAATTCATTTATTTATAATAAATATTCTAAAGAAAGTTTAAAACAAGATCAAATATTGTATTTAGCAACAAGAACTTTTTCTAGGATCGATGAATTCTGGAGCAGTTTATGCCCCCCGGCCTGGGAAGAATACTGTGAATGGCAATATAGATTTTTTTCATTATTGCCTAAAGATATTAGATCTTTAATGTTCTATAGATCAAAAATACATCAGCTAGAGGGATGGGATAATGAATTAGCTATTAAATTTCCAGAAATTAAATTTGATGAATCAGACTTTGCTAAAGGTAATACTTTTTATGATAGATTAGATAAATGTCGGGTTGTTATTGTAGATGCCTGTATGCAGGTTTTTGCAGAATGCTTAAGTTCTAATAAACCAACAATCCTGTTTTGGAATCCAAATTTTTGGAATGTTAAAGAAGAAGTAGAAAGACACTTTGATAATTTTAGGAAAGCTGGTTTTTTGTATAATTCTCCAGAGCAGGCTGCGACTAAATTAGTAGAGATTTATAATGATCCTTGGAAGTGGTGGGAAAATGATGATGTTCAAAATGCTAGAGAGGCTTTTTTAGAAAAGTTTGTTCTTTCTAGAGAAGATTGGTTGGAACAATGGGACAAGAGTATTAAAGAGGAGTTGGTTATATTAAATAAATTGGGAAAGTGATTTTAAAATGGAAAAAGAATTATTTATTCCTGCATTAATCATTGGTAGAGGAAAACATCAAGGTATAAAAATGAAAAATTTATACCCAATTCTTGGAAGACCTTTAATGGCTTATCCTATAATGGCTGCTAAGAACTGTAAAAGAATAAGTAAGGTTTATTTATCTACAGAGTCTGAAGAGATGAAGAATGTTGGTAGAGAGTATGGAATAGAAATAATAGATAGACCAGAATATTTATCACGAGAAAAGACTTTACCTGAAGATGTTTATTTACATGGGTTTAATGAAATAAAAAAACTTAATCCTGATAAGGAAATTAAAATGGTTGTTTTGATGGTATGTAATGGAGCTACAACTAAACCACAATATATGGAAGAAGGAATAAGTGTTTTATTGAATGATCCTAAATATGATTCTGCAATAACTGTTAGTAATTATGATATGTATAGTCCTAGTAGGGCAATGAAAATAGAAGGAGATGTTTTAAAACCATATATGGGTTTAAGTGATTTTAAAGGATTATCAGATGATAGACAATCTCTAAGTACATGGTTTCTTGATATTAATTGTATGATTGTGAAACCACATTGGTTTGATTATGGTAAACATGGTCAACCTCAGTTTAGATGGACAGATAAGGTTATATATCCTATACGGGGGGAGGGAATTATGGATTTGGATGAAGAATGGCAAATACCCTTAATTGAGAATTGGTTGAGGAAAGAAGGTTATACTGAAAAAGATGTGCCTGAATGGAATATTGTTTAGTATATTGTGAAATTTCTATTTTTTTCTATGATTAAATATATAAAAGGGAATTTTATGATTAAAATCATGAAAGGAGCTGATTTTATTCCTACATTACTTATTGGAAGGGCATCTAGTGTTGGATTTAATAATAAAAATTTATACCCAATTCTTGGAAGACCTTTAATGGCTTATCCTATAATGGCTGCTAAGAACTGTAAAAGAATAAGTAAGGTTTATTTATCTACAGAGTCTGAAGAGATGAAGAATGTTGGTAGAGAGTATGGAATAGAAATAATAGATAGACCAGAATATTTATCACGAGAAAAGACTTTACCTGAAGATGTTTATTTACATGGGTTTAATGAAATAAAAAAACTTAATCCTGATAAGGAAATTAAAATGGTTGTTTTGATGGTATGTAATGGAGCTACAACTAAACCACAATATATGGAAGAAGGAATAAGTGTTTTATTGAATGATCCTAAATATGATTCTGCAATAACTGTTAGTAATTATGATATGTATAGTCCTAGTAGGGCAATGAAAATAGAGGATGGTTTTTTAATGCCACATTTAGATCAAAATATGTTTCCGGGAGTTTCATCTCATAGGCAATCTGTTAAAACATGGTTTATTGACCCATGCGCTATGGTAGTTAAATCATGTTGTTTTGATTATGATAAGTATGGTCAGCTTCCATTTAGGTGGATGGGAAAAAAGATGTATCCAATAAAGAGGGATGGTGGTCTTGATATTGATGGTAAATGGCAAATACCCTTGGTTGAGAGTTGGTTGAGAGAGGAAGGGTATACCGAAAGAGATGTGCCTGAATGGATAGATTCTAATACCCTTTGATGCCGATATTGATTGTTTTATTGAACAAATAGATTCCAATCAAGGGGGATATTATTGAAAAACCCAGTATATATAAAAAATGATTTATAAAAATTGATGATGTAATTGACCCATACCAGAGCTCTCTTATCAATGTAACTGAATGGTAAATTGGATTTAATAAGATTATTTTTTGGATATAATCTGGAAATAATGTTATAGGATAATAAAGGCATGAGAAAAAAATCCAAATAAAGAAAAAATAATCAATCAGGAACAAATAATTTTCATTTGTCAATCTAAAAAATCCCTTGATTAAGCTTATTCCCAGAATCCCTATATAAGTTATCATGGAGATTATTGATATTATTAAGATTGAGATTATGCTAGCTGGTAAGAATAAATAAGTTATCAATATTATTATTAGGAATATTATTGTCAATCTTATGATTTCTGAAAAACCTATTCCCAGAAGCAAGTTGAATTTATTTACTGGAGCAATTAGAAAGGCCTCTATTGTTTGCCAATATTTTTCATTTTGAAATTTGATATTAAATAAATCATATCCAAAACCAAGAAAGCTTGAGATTAAACCTCCTAGGAGAAGAAACGGTATGTAATTGTTATGGGATATACCTCCAATGTCTCTAACACCTAATGAAAAAATACCAAAATAAATTAGTAAAAAGAAAAACATTAATCTTAAAGAACTACTTAATGACATCCCAAGATAATTAAATTTATATCTAAAATTTAGTTTAATCTCTTTTTCAATAATCGCTTTTAATTTTTCAAACATTTTCTTTTATTAACCTAATATAAGAATCTGGAGTTATTTTACCCATGCTATTTAGTAGTTTGCCCTTGTTTAATATTTTGATATTTTGTGTTATTAAAGTATCTTCAAATTTATTTGTCGCGATGATTATTGTTTTGTTCATTTCTTGGATAATCTTTATAATTTCTAGGGATATTATTGGATCTAAACCAAGAGTTGGTTCGTCTAATAATAAAATTTCTGGGTCATGTATTATTGCCCTTGCTAATGCCAGTTTTAATTTCATGCCAAAGCTATATATTTCTACATAATTATTTAGAAAATTATTTAATTTAAGCAAGTCGGAGATATTTTGTATCCTTTCTCTATGGTCCTTAATTCCATATAGTTTTGCAAAATATTTTAGATTGGAATAACCTGTCAACCTATTATAAATTAATGAATTACCTAGCATTAAACCTATCTTTTCTTTATTTTCCTGTATTGGTTTATTATCAATTAAAATATTGCCTTCAGTAGGGTTTAATAGACCAGATGCCAATTTCAGAAGTGTTGTTTTTCCTGCTCCATTTGGGCCCAGTAAACAAAAAATTTCCTTTTTTTTGATATTTAGATTGATATTATCAAGAACCTTAAAATTGATGGTTTTAGTTCTAAAGACATGAGTTAGATTCTCTATTTTGATCATTAATTAATTTAATGAGATCTTTGTTTTTTAAGATTGTTATTCTTTATTTTATACAATAGATTACAATATAATACAATATTTTATCTTAATATAATTATAGTATATATTTACTATATTTTACAATTTTAATATATTTTAATGTATAATACAATAAATTTTAATATTTTTATATAATACAATAAAATACAATACATTTATAAATAAAGGGATAAGAATAATGTTTAATGCCTATCAAGGTAGAGGATCTTAAGAAAGGGGGTGTAGAGTCTAAACTATTTTTAAGAGGTCAAATTTTAAATTTTCTTAAAAAAAATTCTAGTTATGCTTATACATTAAAGGAATTGCATATTTACTTCTTAAAACAGGATAGGAAATTTGTTAAGAAGTATGCATCTAAAGAAAAAACACTTTATCACTTGATTTATGGTTATTTACGTGAGTATATTCTAAAGAAAAAAGTTGTGAAGGAGGGTAACTTCTATTATTATGGGAAGGGTTAATTATCTATTTAAAGAAAATGTATACTTGATAATAGCTATAACTATCATATCCTTATCACTTTTAATAGATATTACAGGAACTGAACCTAATATTACTGGCTATGTTGCTGGAGAAATTTATAGCTTTGGTGTTCCTCTAAATCCGGAAGATGAGACTATTACGACTAGTACAACTACCAGCACAACTGAAGCGAGGACTATAATTACCACAAGTAGTACTACTGAAGAAGTTTTACTTGATAGTGAATCTTTTAGTTCTGGTGGTTTCTTTGCGCAGGCTGTTACAGAAGATTTTACATTTGATTTTAAGGATATTACTAGTCCTTCAAGCACTTTTAATGCTACTAATGGTACTAGGGGTTTAGATGACCTTAATTATCCTCCTGATCCTACAGATTTGACTGGTACTAATGTATCTGAAGCTCCTAGTGATGAATATTCTAATTTATCTAATTCTGATAATACCGGATGGTATTCTAGAACTGCAACTCCTGCCTATGGAGGAAATTATAGGGCGTTCCAGATATTTAAATTTGAGATTAATCAAAGTAGAGAAGATATACTTAATGCCTCTGCTAAATATGAAGGTTATGCTGCTACAAGTAGTGCTTATGGTGCAGGTACTGGTTATAATTTTTCAATTTGGAATGTTACAGGTGGTGTTTGGGTTAGTTTAAATGTATCCAATGCGAATGCTACTGATGAACAGGTAGAAAGAAGCCTTGATTATTCTTGGATGAATATAACTGATTTTATAGATCAAATTAACGGAAGGAATTATACCTATCTAGCTGTTATTAATAATGGATCAAATGCTACCGATGCTAGTGAAGCAAATATAACTACTGATTATGTTTCGTTTACTGCTTCTGTTGCGACTACTACAAGTACTACTACAAGTACTACTACAACACTAGAGAAATCATATTTCCCTTTATACT
>ERZ1292623.1106-Hain-H51-01um-R1-1106-length-26714-cov-8_pt1 | contig 26714 bp, 26 predicted proteins | sample MGYA00564398_ERZ1292623 | MGnify/ENA primary metagenome ERZ1292623 (study PRJEB36523, sample SAMEA6512633) | groundwater metagenome | collected 2019-01-07 | study: AquaDiva: Metagenomics assemblies of 32 groundwater samples | reverse complement strand
TCTCTGTGCTGTGTATAGTCAAGACCAATTAGCTCGGATTCTTCATCAACCCTTAACCCAATTATCAAATCAACAATTTTCAGAATAACAAAGGTATACAATGATACATATATAAAAGTTACAACAACTGCTATTGCCTGAATGCCGACAAGGGGAGGATTTCCATAAAAAAGACCGTCTAAACCAGCAGGATTTACAGCAGTTGATGCAAAAAGCCCAGTAGCTAAGGCGCCCCATGTGCCTCCAACAGCATGAATAGCAAAGACATCAAAGGAATCGTCGTATCCAAACCTTGGCTTTAACATAACTGCAGCATAGCAGAAAGCAGCAGCAACTGTGCCGATTAGAATTGATAAAATAGGACTAACATAACCAGATGCAGGCGTAATAGCAACAAGCCCGGCAATTGAGCCGCTGACTGCGCCAATAAGGGTCGGTTTACCCCTGTGCATCCACTCTATTAATATCCATGCAAGAGTTGCAGCAGAGGCAGATGTGTTTGTATTTACAAGGGCTGAGGTTGCAATTCCTCCTGCTGAAAGTGCGCTTCCAGCATTAAACCCAAACCAGCCAAACCACAGCAAAACAGCGCCTGTAACTGTTAATGTCCTGTTATGCGGCGGCATCGGCTGGATGCCATGGCCTTTACGGCTGCCTATAACATAGGCTGAGATTAAGCCTGCGACACCAGAGCTTATATGAACAACTGTCCCGCCTGCAAAATCAAGGGCGCCAAGCACGCTGCCTATCCATCCGCCGCCCCAGACCCAGTGGGCAAGGGGTGAATATACAAAGGTTACCCAGAGTACAGTAAACATCAGGAATGCAGAAAATTTTATCCTCTCTGCAAATGCGCCGGCAATAAGCGCAGGCGTAATAACAGCAAACATGCCTTGGAATATCATAAAACCAAGATGAGGAACCGTAGAAGAATAGCGCCCTGGTTCAGGCCCCACACCCTTTAATCCAAACCACTCAAGACTGCCGATGATTCCACCCTTATCAGGACCAAAGGCAATGGTATAACCCCATATCACCCATATCAGGCTTACAACACATAAAAGTGTAATGCTGTGCATAATGGTTCCGAGGACATTCTTTCTCCTTGCCATACCTGCATAGAAAAGGCCGAGACCTGGTGTCATTAACATTACAAGGCATATAGAAAATAGCAGCCAGGCTGTATCTCCAGTATCTATCTTCACCTGATAACCTCTGTTAATAGTCTTGCCTTTTTAGGCACATTCTTCTTGAATCCTGTCTTATTGTCTTTTGATAAGTATCTTTCAGAAACAATCTTATCTATCCGTGCAATATCCAATTCCGGCGGCATTGCGCCTGCCTTTAAGATAATCTCTCTTGCAAAAATCTCCGCCTGCCTGCCCTGATCAAGGGCGTCCCCTAACACACGAAGGGCCTCAGGCGGATTATGAAATCCCATGCTATTCTCAGCGCCAATCCATGTATTGCGATAGTATGCCTCCTCATAAAGCCCTTTTGCCTTTTTAAGCTGTCCCTTGTCAACTTTTGGATTCTTTTCTGCTGCCTCTATCATTAAAGCAGCGCTTGCAAGCGCATAACCTGCCTTTGTAAACATATGATTCACCCTGTCCTGAATATTAAATACCTGCTCTTTCAGCCATTCTGAACTCTGATTATGACACTGCATACATGCCTTCATATTCTTTTTCAGCGGACTCTCCCATCTGTGTGAAGACATCTTTTCGCTGCCAACACGTTCATAAGGCATATGGCAGTCTGCACAGGCAACACCTGCTGCCCAGTGAACACTGCCAGGAGAAGAAAATAATTCAAATTCAGGGTGCCTTATATGCCCAATCTTCTGGTCAGTGAGCTTGTGCTTCCATTCCCTTAGATTCTCATCCTTAATCTGTTTTATGACACCCTCTATACTTATATTTCCCCATTTGCCATTTGCCCATGGAAATTTAACATAAACTGATTTCCCCTCCTTGTCCTTTGGAATAGAATATGTTACATGGCACTGGGCACAGACCAGACTCCGAAGCTCCTGTCTTGTCAATCTATCCGGGTCTTTTCCAATTGCCTTTAAGGCCTCTTTAATCGTCCATCTGCTAAGCCTTAAATCCATGGTCTTTGGGTCGTGGCAGTCTGCGCAGCTTACACCCTGTTTCTGATGCTCTTTTGGAATCTGTGCATGCACCTCTTCGTATGGCTTTTTAAAATAGTCCGTTCCCATCTTCTCTCTTAATATCGGCGCATACGGACTTTTGCATGTAAGACATACACCGCCTGCTTTCCTTCTTGCTGCATCAATAAGAAGCTGATCCTTAAGCATATCTGTATGGCCGTTCGGTTCATTATATTCCACCCCCATACCCCATCCCTCAAACAGGATAAACTGGAATGGCCAGGGGCTTAGTCTGTCCTCATTATCATTTCTGTATCTGCTGTATCCTTTAGTCCTCTCGCTATTTTTTAGATAGCTGTCATAATGATTGGGATATTTTTTGCCCCATACAGCAGGGTCCTTTTCGCCCTCTGGTATGATTATTGATGCATCTACACCCTCTGCCCTTTGCGTGCAGTTAGATGCAAAGAGGCCTAAAATTAAAAAAGCTAACGCATATATACCATAAAATCTTTTAAACATAATTGCTCTCCTCCATAATCTGTGTAACCCCTCCTCACTCCTCCCCTTAATTAAGGGGAGGAAGGGTGGGGTTAATAATACGCGTAATCATGTTTTATATTAATAACCATGCGGCAGGCCGCGATGACACTCCCAGCACTTTCTGCCGCCCTTATTTATCTTCTCAACTAACTGGCTGTGGCATCTGATGCAGTTCTGCATAACTGTCTCAGCGCCTAATTTTTTGAGCCTGATTGGCTCTGGTATCCTGTTAAAGGCGTATGCATAGCCATGGTTAAGGCCATCCCTTAATTTGCCTGCGAGCTTTGTAACAATTGTTTGTTGTGGAACATGGCAGTCGCTGCATGCTGCCCAGTTTCTATGTGCTGAATGAGACCAGTTATTATATTCCTTTCTCATTGTATGGCAGGAGACGCAAAATTCGGGCTTATCATTAAGCAAAAGCGAACCCTTTAAGGTTAATGGCAACAGCGGCAAAAACAAGACTGCAGCAAAACCAAATATGAGTATTGCCTTTGAAAATCTTCCAAAGGGTCTTTTCTGTACTAATCCGCGCGGGCTGATTGTAATTTTTTTCATGCAAGTATGTAATGGCAATATTCGTGCCAGATATATCAAACACTGAAATTACAGTTAACTAATGAATTTTACAATGTTTTTAAGATATGCCGCTATTGAATATGAAATTGCAGTGAGAAGACAATTATGGAGGAGTCACATTTTTGTTACTATTATTACAAATTGGTAGGATGTTAATGGCACCTTATTTATTGTATTTGCATCATGTTATATCAATATTGTATTTTTTTAACTTGTAGCCTAATTGCCGCGGTGTGATTCCCAATGTCTTTGCAGCCCTTGCCTGTACCCCTCCGCAGATTTTTAATACCTCTGTAATCTTCTGCCTTTCCATCTCCTCTACAGTTTTTATTAAAGAACTATCAGCAGAGGCTGTCATTCCACTGGTTTTTATTGAGGTTGAAACATCGGTTCTGGGCAGTGATATATCCTCTGGCTGCAGCAGATTTTTACTGGACATAATTACAATCCGTTCAATATAATTTTCCAATTCCCTGACATTACCCGGCCAATTGTACTCTATCAGTTTTGTAATTGCAGCAGGCGATAACTTTATCTTCTTGTTATTTTCTCTATTAAGCCTTTTTAGAAAATAATCTATCAATAACGGGATATCATCGCGGCGCTCCCTTAATGAAGGCATAAAGATTGGCACAACATTCAGCCTATAGTACAAATCCTCTCTGAATGCGCCTGCCTCAACTGCCTTTTCAAGGTTCCTGTTTGTAGCAGCGATTATCCTGATATTAACGCTTATAGTCTTAGCTCCTCCAAGACGCTCAAATTTTCTTTCCTGCAAGACACGTAGGAGCTTAACCTGCATCTGCAGAGAGATATCCCCTATTTCATCTAAAAAGATTGCTCCTTTATCAGCAAGCTCAAATCTTCCGATCCTCGGCTGGATTGCCCCGGTAAAGGCGCCTTTTTCATGGCCAAAAAGCTCGCTTTCAAGCAGCGTCTCAGGAATAGCGCCGCAATTTACCTTAATAAAAGGCTGATCTGCCCTTGGACTGTTGTAATGCACTGCCCGTGCAATCAGTTCCTTTCCTGTGCCGCTCTCTCCCCTCAATAGAACAGTTGCATTGCTCTTGCTCACCCTTTCCACTGCATCATACACAGCAAGCATCTTTTCACTGTTGCCGATTACATTCTTTAGCCTGTATTTTGTTTTGAGCTCCTGCTTTAAATAGATATTCTCATCAATTAACTCCTGTCTCTCCTTCTCCACTATCTGGTTTATCTTTACTGCCTGGCCGATAACAGAGGCAATGATAGTCAAAAGCCTTACATCCTCCTCAAAGGAAACATTTTCTGAAAAGAGCTTGTCTACGCTCAGTGCGCCGACAACATCATTGTGAACCTTAACAGGGACACAGATAAAAGATATATTGCTTTTTTTAATGTCACCGCGTGACTTTGTTTTATTGAGGAATTTTGGCTCCTTGCCTATATCTGGAATTATCAAGGGCTCACCTGTCTCAAGCACCTTTCCTGTAATACCCTCTCCAATCTTATACCTCCCCCTCTCCTTTTCCTCCATGGTAAGGCCGTGTGCAACCTCAATCTTTAATTCCTTTGTTTCTCTGTCAAGCACTGTCAGGGTGCCCCTCTTCATCCCCATCTTATTTGCAAGGATATCCATTGTTGAATTTAATATTGACTCAAGGTTTAACGAAGAGCCAAGTTTTTTAGTAATTTCATAGAGGGTTGTAAGTTCTAATATCTTTCTGTTTAATTCATCAATTGCATTAATATTTTTAGCCATAAATCATCTAATCCTCTGTAAGGTCACAGTATATCGTGCCACTACATATTTTTAATAACCTTTTTAAAATCCTCAATATTCCAATCTGAGGATGTTATCACCTCGCCAATCCTTTTTGGCAGTATAAACTTTATCCTTCCTTCGGAAACCTTTTTATCAAGCTGCATTATCTTTAATACCTCTTTACTATCCAATTTCTGTATCTCTGTCTGAAGGCCTATTCTGTTTAGCAGCCTCTTTATTCTAAGATAAACATGAACATCACATATATTCATTTGAAAGGCCAATTTTGCGGCCATAACCACGCCAATTGCCACTGCCTCGCCATGTTTGTATTTTTTATAGCCTGTAATAGTCTCAATTGCATGGCCAAAGGTATGGCCAAAATTGAGAATAACCCTCTTACCAGCAACCTCTCTCTCGTCTTCTTCAACAATCCTTGCCTTGATTTCGCATGACCTTTTTATTATATGTAAAAGTTTGTCTTTTTTAAGAGATAAGATATCCGTTAAATTCTCCTCTAAGTAGTTAAAAAAAACCTCGTCTGCAATAACACCGTATTTTACAACCTCTGCCATACCAGCAAGAAATTCACGCTTTGGAAGGCTCTGTAGTGTATTAATATCTATTAAAACCAATTTCGGCTGATAAAATGCGCCGATTAGATTCTTGCCCTTTTTATGGTCAACCCCTGTTTTTCCACCGACACTGCTGTCTACCTGTGCGAGAAGGGTTGTTGGCGCCTGAATATAGGGTATGCCTCTAAGAAAGGTTGCTGCTGCAAAACCTGTGATATCGCCAATAACACCGCCGCCCAATGCAATTAAAGAGGAGCGCCTCTCTATTTTATGTGAAATAAGCTTGTCATAAATATCTGAGACTGTTTTAAGGTTCTTATACCTTTCTCCATCAGGTATCAGAATAGTTAATGGTAAGAAACCTGCTTTTTTAAGGCATTCTGTTATCTTCCTGCCATATAGTTTATTTATTTTGGAATTTGTAACTATACATATTTTGTCCTTCAGCCCGATATCTTTAAGATGATTACCTGTATCTTTAATGCAGTCAGAACAAATTATAATATCATAGCTTCTGTCTTCTAATGCAACCTTAATCCTTTCCAATACCTCTCTCCTTCAAAATATTTTTTATCTTGATTATAACCTCATCAGGCGTCAAATCAGATGTATCTATAATTACGTCAGCCTTTGAATAGGCATCTACCCTCTTTTTTAAAAGCTCTTCTATCTTGATTAATGGATTATCAGAATTTAAGAGCGGCCTGGCGCCTTTTTCATTTCTCGTTCGTAAAACGATTACATCCGGCCTTGAAGTAAGGCAAATAATAATAGAAGAGCATTTCTTTAAAACGGCGAGGTTTTTTTTATCTACAATTGCGCCGCCGCCAGTTGCAATAACCGCATCTTTCTTTTCAGCGATTTCTCTTATTACTTCCTTTTCTAATTTTCTAAAATGAGCCTCACCAAATTCAGCAAAGATTTTATTAACCTTCTTATTGCCAGCCTTCTTTTCTATTAATTCGTCAGTGTCTATAAATTCAAGATTGTATTCTTCTGAAAGCCTCTTCCCCACTGTTGTTTTGCCTGTACCCATAAAGCCAGTAATAACAATGCTCTTCACTATACACCCCTGACATATTTCATATACCCATTATAGTTCCTCTTCATTTCAGATAAACTATCCCCGCCAAATTTTTCTATCATGGCATTTGCTATCTCAAAGGCAACAACAGCCTCGCCAACTACGGCTGCTGCAGGAACTGCGCACACATCAGACCTTTCAACAGATGCCTTAAATGGTTTTTTTGTCATAATATCAACTGAGCTGAGGGGTTTCATTAAGGTCGGTATAGGCTTCATTGCTGCCCTCATTATAATCTCTTCGCCATTTGTCATGCCGCCTTCAATTCCCCCAGCATTATTCGTCTTTCTGTAAAATCTCTTGTTTTTCTTATCATAAAATATCTCATCATGAATATCTGAACCAAACAGCTTTGCAGCCTCAAAACCGAGCCCTATCTCTATGCCTTTTATTGCTTGTATACTCATTACTGCTTTAGAGAGCCTTGCGTTTATCTTTCTATCCCACTGGGTATGACTGCCAAGTCCAATCGGAGGGTTCGTAACAATTATTTCAAATACACCGCCCAATGAATCGCCGTTCCTCTTAGCTGAATCAATCTTTTTAATCATCTTTTTTTCAGCATCTTTATCAGCACAGCGCAGTAAGGATGCCTCTGCCTTTTTCTGTATCTCATCTAATTTTAATTTCATCCTGTCAATACCAACACCGCCAATCTCAGTTACATGGCTTATTATTTTTATATTAAATTCTTTTAATAATAATTTACATACAGCGCCAATTGCCACTCTTATCGCAGTCTCCCTTGCGCTTGCCCTTTCAAGGATATTCCTTATATCTTTATGGTCATACTTAATAAGTCCTGATAGGTCTGCATGTCCTGGCCTCGGCTTTGTCACTGGACTCACGCTATCTTCATATTCAGAGGATATTGACATAGCCTTTTCCCAATTCAGCCAGTCCTTATTTTTAATAAGAAGGCTGATTGGACTACCTAATGACCTGCCCCATCTCACGCCAGATAATATTTCAGCCTTATCATTTTCTATCTGCATCCTGTTCCCGCGGCCATAGCCGACCTGTCTTCTCGCAAGATCTTTATTTATATCTTCAACAAAAATCTTTATACCAGCAGGATATCCATCTAAAATCCCTATTAATCCCTGCCCATGAGATTCTCCAGATGTCAAATATCTCAGCATTATTCCCCCTGATAAAAAAAATGTCCGCCAAGGCGGACATTATATAAAAACTATATTAATAATTCAATATGTTATTTTATACTATAATGCCTCTAATTGTGTAATCTTTGGCGTAATGAATATAATAAGCTCCTCTGGTTTGTCATATACATATTGCTTCTTAAACAGCCAACCTAGGATTGGAATCTTTGAAAATAAAGGCACGCCCTGTTCGCTGTCATCGAGTTTCCTTTTGTAGATGCCGCCAATTACAATTGTATCGCCGTTATTCACTAAGACATCTGTCTTTGCCTCTTTTGTTGAAATAGTCGGCGCATTGCCTGCAGCTCTGTTGGAGAAATCAGGCTCATTTTTCTCAATCTTTATAGCCATCATGATATGATTATCAGGCGTTACATGCGGCGTAACCTTCAACTGCAGAACAGCATCAATCCACTCTGTTTTTGTACCTGATGTAGATACTGATTCATAAGGAATTCTATATCCAGTCTGTATAAATGCCTCTTTATTATCCAATGCCAGTATTTTTGGATTTGATAAGACTTTGCCTTTACCACGTGATTCCATTGCTGACAACTGGAAATCAAGATTAAGTAAAGCAGGAGCATAGCTAAGGAGAAAACCTAGTGAACCACCTGAACCAGGGCCAACTGCTGCTGGTAGATTAACAAGAAATCCTGTGTTGTTAACGCCAACGCCGTTAGTAAGCGGGGTATATGTTGTATCTGATGAGCTTTTCTTTGTGCCACCACCGTATAGCGTATAATTTACATTACTTGTTGAATTTGATTGGCTATGGTTTGCACCCCACTGAACACCAAGCTCCCTTGTAAAGGTTGTATCTGCCTCTACAATTCTTGCCTCTATCATAACCTGCGGCACCTTTCTGTCCAGTGTCCTGACAAGTTCTGTAACCTCATCAACTGCCTTTGAAATATCTTTTATAATCACTGCATTTGTCTTATCCTCTATTACAATACTGCCCCTCGGGCTCAAACTCTTTTTTAATGTCTCCAGAAAATCCTTTGCAGCTCCGTAATTTACATATAATATCTTTGTCAGCAGCTCGCCAGATTTTTGTTCTGCTTCCCTTGTCTTTGCCTCTGCTGAAAGCTGCTCCTCAATATTTTTTAATGTTGCAACTCTCAGAATATTGCCTTCTTTAATATATCCGAGACTATTCATCTTAAGTATCAGGTCAAGTGACTGATCCCACGGCACATTTAGGAGTTTTATGGTAACCTTTCCCTTAACATCGTCTCCTGCGGCAAGGTTGTAACCGCTTACATCTGCAATAAGCCTCAGGACATTTCTAATATCAGCATCCTGAAAATCTAATGATATCCTCTTGCCTGTATATTTCCTTGATGGAACCACCTCTTTATATGTAAACATATCCTTTTCTGTAATTACACGTTTTGGAGGTGTTGCCCGTGGTTTTTCAATCACCTTCTCAGGCTGTATTGCTATATCTTCCTTTGGCGCAGGCAGCGTCTCTTCTTTTGGTTCAGCTTCCTTAACAGGTTTTTCTGGCTCCTTTGCTGCAGCTACCGTTTCCTTCTGCTCTGTCACAGGTTCTTTAACTGCTGATGGTTCTTTAATTTCTGCTGCAGAAATATCTTCTTTTTTAACAGCAGCTGCCTCTTTACTTATTGCTATAATCAGCCTGTTATTTTCCTTTGAAACATTGTAGGATAATTGAGCTGTCAGATCTAATACTATCCTTACCTTCTTTTCGGGTTTTGCATGCTGTCCGACTCTGACCCGTTTTAACAAGTGATTACTAACATTTATTATCTGAGGTTTTATATTACTCGTTGTATTTGGCACATCAATTACCAATCTGTTGCCGCTTACCATCATTGCATTGGCATTTATTTCACCATCACCAGAAACTATAATCTTCGTAACAGCATCTTCTTTTTTTACATCAACCTTAGATAAAACAGACGCTGCCTTGCCAGTTATCTCTGCGGGCATAGGTTTGGCAGGTTCCTCTTTTACCAAAGGAACCTCAGTAATCTTTGGAGCATCTGCTGACTCAGTGGTTTTTGGCTTTTCAACATCAATTATTATCCTCTGCCCTTCCTGCCTTACACTTGAATCAACTAATTGTGATAATGCAATCTCAAGTCTTGCAATCTTTTTCGGTTCTCCGATTTCTGTCGGTATTATGTCAGTTACTGCACCCTGATTTATTACAATCCTCTCTTTATAGGCGCCCAGTGTTGTATCTGAAAAGTCAAGAACCAGCCTCAGAGGATCAGAGAGCTTGAATGTTGTATATGATAATACGCTGTCACCTTCAATAACTAACTGGGTTTTATCCCCTATGTCATTAGCATCTATTTTTGTAATTGTTGCTGAACCAGCAGTTGCCTTTACGGAGGTATCCTTTACCTGGCTCGCCTTAGGAGAACAGGCAAAGAGACCAAATAAAATAAGAATTATACCTGTTGTTAGACACATCTTTTTCATTCTAATACCTCCTCTTTTGAGGGAAGTTCCATAATAATTTCCCTCGTTTTCATCTCGCCAATTATATCCATATACTTCTCTTCTATTACAACTGTTCTTTTAGTAACCTTCCTTACAACACCCTTTTTAGGACCGACTATAGTTCCGACTTTTATTGTATATCCCTTGCCGTCAGGCGTTTCAAGCATCGCATTATAGCCGGCACTATTCCATATTATCCCTATTAGCTTTAATTCAGAGATTTCACGCCTCTGCAAAGGCGGAAGCGTTTCCTTGCCACGCAGGGACTCACCGAGTATTGCTGACCTAAAGGGATCCCTCTTTCCAGTTGGGTCATAGACATACTCCTTTTCCTCAGCAGTCTTTTCTTCAGCCTTACCCTTTTCCGGCTCCTTTTTAACATCCTCTTTTTGCTGCTTCCCTGTCTGAGTTCCTGTTTGAGATTGAGGCTTCTGTTCATTTAGAGCCGCGGTTACAGGCTTTTGCTGCTCATCTGCTGTTGCTGCAGGCGCCTGTGCAGTCTTAGAAGGAGCAGGCTGGGGAACTGGCTGAACAGCCTTTTTCTTATCCTCGCCTTTGCACCCGACAAGAGAAATAACCACGATGAAGCCTATTAAGAGCAAAAAACTATTATTTCTTTGCTGGGGCTTTTTTTGGTTCTGTTTTTGTTTTTTTCTGTTCAACATCTTTTTTAGCACCTTCAACTGCTGAAAAGGCAGTTGCTGTAAAGGTTGTCTGAACATGTATCTTGTTCCTGGCAACCTTAGGACTGCCCAGATTTAATCCTGTTATATTTACTATTCTTGATAACTTCCCAATCCTATAGAAAAATACACCAAGATTATGATAAGAGCCGTCGACTTCAACACTTACAGGCATCTCCATGTATAAGCCAGAGGGGTTCTGCTTCTTGCTTCCGGGCTTCCATGATTTAAAATCAAGCCCTGTCTGTACCCCTAATTCTGATATCTGCTTTAATAAAGCAGTTGCATCTGTCTCTGTAGGAAGCTGCTCCTGCAATTCGAGAAGTCTCCTTTGCAATATCTCATTTTCCGCCTTTAATTCATCTATCCTTCTTAATTTTGTCTTATTTACCTGAATCTCATTATTTATCTTTGCAATTTCATTTTGAAGCGCATTAATCCTGTTATTTTTGGGTATATATGCGAAATAGAAGAAGCCGCCGACAATAATAAGTATGAACAATAAAAATATTATCATCTTCTGGTATGCTGGTATATTTTTTAATACATCAAGATTCATTCTGCACCCATTACAACCTTAAAATCGCACTGCATTTTAAAGGTATAAATCGGGATATTTGCCTCTGCAGCGCCCTTTGATTCTGTTAATTCAACATTAGAAAATCCCTTTGTATTTTTCAGGCTATTAATAAAACTTGCCAGGTCTGTATTTGAAATGGCGTTACCCTCCATATTTATCCTGCCGCCTGACTCTGTAATCTTTGTCAGCCACACCCTTTCAGGAATATTCTTGCTAATCTCATCCAGCATAATAACAGGTCCTGTCTGATTCTTCTTCAATTGCTCAATAACAGATATCTTTTCCTCAAAATTCTTTTTATCCTTCTCATAATTTTCAACCACCTTCACCTTTTCTTTTAAGCTATTTAATTCCTTGTTTGCCAATACCTTTTCATTTTCAAGACGACTTACCTTGCTGCTTAAAAACATCCACCCGTATCCCACACCTCCAACAGTAATTGCGATAAGAGCTACTGCAGCAATAAGCTGCGATTGAAATTCAACCTTTTTCTTGCTCTTTTTTACGCCCTTCTTTATTGTTGAAAGGTTTATCTTAATCATCTGTCGCCCACTCTTCTCATTGCCAGTCCGACTGCAACCCCTGCAATCGGAGCCACATGCTGAATATATTCAGGATCAAAATCCTTTGAATTAATTTTAATACTTTTAAAAGGGTTTGCCAGTTCAACCCCTATACCAAGCTTGTCAGCAAGAAATGGCGCAATACCATTAAGCATTGCGCTCCCGCCGCTAATCAAAATCTTATCAATATTCTCGTGAGCAGAAGTAGTTCTGAAAAAATCAAAGGAACGTGTAATCTCTGATGCTAATTCAGCAGAAACAGTATTAACAACGCGCTGAACCTCATCTGCCTGAACACCCTCTACTGCCTCGCTTTTCTTTGCCTTTTCCGCCTCTTCATAGCTTAATCCAAGCTCCTTTTGTATTGTCTCAGTATATCTGTTGCCGCCGATTGAAATATCTCTTGCAAAGGCAAAGGCGCCGTCTTTTAAGATATTAATATTCATTATACCGGCGCCTATATTTATCAATGCAGTTATCTCGCCGGGTATTGCTCCATAATTTATGCTGTACATATTCTCTATTGCAAAGGCGTCTATATCCACAACAAGCGGATCCAACCCAGCCTCTGTTACCAGCGCTGTATAGTCATTAAGCTTATCTTTTTTAACAGCAACCAAAACCACATTTATTTGCGGCTGCCCCTCTGCCCCCTGGGCAGAACCCAATATCTGGAAATCAACATTAACATCATTAATGTCAAATGGTATATACTGTTCAGCCTCCCACTTTATTGATTCTGCGAGCTCATCCTCGCTCATCGCAGGCAAGGTGATTTTTTTAACAATAACAGCATTTCCTGATACTGAAATTGCCGCGGTTTTGGTCTTTATTTTTTGCTCTGAAAGCATGGCCTTTATCGCATCAACCACCATGCCGGCATCCATGATAGTTCCGTCAACTATCAATTCTGTTGCGAGTGGTTGTATGCCAAACCTTTCTAACTGATAACCCTTACCGCTCTCTTTTAACTTGACAAGCTTTATTGAGCTTGAGCCGATATCGAGTCCAATAATATCCTTTGGTTTTCCAAAAAACATCTATCTCACCGTAATTTTAAGGTTTATCCGATTAGATATTAATATATAATCGGATTTACTTACCAGACTTCTTTCTTATTATACCTTCTATCTCTTTTATGTTCTTTTCACTATAAACCCGCCAGTTGCGCCAATCCCTTCCAACATTTGAAATCAGCTTCTCCTCCTCCCATCTAAAGAGGGTTGCCCTTGAAATATCAAAAATATCACAAATCTCATTTGTCTTATATTTCTTTTTACCCGGCATAGTGTGCTTTCTTATTTTCTATATCATGTATGGTTTATAATTAGAATTCTTAATATTTAATATTTAATTAAGCTTTTTATTAATGAATTAATTTATATAGTAAGTATACTTATATTATTTTCTTTGTCAAGGCTAATTATGTATTTTTTTTCTTTTTTTTACAGTAAGTTAGCTAATATACTATATATTGAATATGGATTTTTTATAGATACTATATAATGCGATATTCTACTTGCTGCTTGCAGATCTTTTTCTTAAAACAACGAGCCTGTTTGCAGCAGTCCTGATTGTTTCCGGAATATTCTTGTTCTTGGCGAGGTCATTTAAGTCCTTTTCCTTTAGGTGATTCAGGTGTGATAAAGATATTCCAACAGGGGTTTTGGAATTATTTACAAGGGATTTTACTATAGAATAATTCTTCAGCCAATCCTTTTTTGAAGCAATCTCACGAAGGACATCTTCAGATACATTTTTTGACTGTGCTATCATCTCTATCTCCTGCTCTGTCATCTTTGGGCTTTCGATCACAGTTAAGGCAACCTTTTTATTTGCATCCTTTATCAATATATTTCTTGCCTCTTTATTGCCCTTTAGGGCCAGTTGCACCTTTTCAGAAACGCTCATCTTTTGAATCTGTTGAAACATATTTAAATATTTTTCACTTGTTTCATTAAAAGATTCTGTCTCAGCTTCTGTTTCTAAAGAAACTAAATCCTTTTGTGCAGAGTAAGCCGTTAACCCCTTTTCCTTAACAGATATAACAAGCTGGTGGATTTCTTTATTAGAATTTGAAAGTAAGAATTTTATAGTCTGAGGCAGCAGGTTTGAATTTCTCAAAATTACTTCAATAACCTTGCTGCTGTTATAATATGCCTTGGCAATCCCATCCAATACCATTGAATCAGTCGATTTATCCTCAACAATCATCCTTATCACTTCAAAGGATACTGAAGAATAATCTAATGGAAGAAGCGGCGGCGTTTTTCTAATTACATTTTTCCATAACAAAACAGAATCCAGCATCTTAAGACCTCTATTTTAAGATGATTGATTCAAACCCTTTGCCCAAATAAAGCTCAATATCAACCTCAATGTTATTATCAGAAGGAATGTGCCTGACTTCTGTAACCTTTCCTCTTTTTATAAAATCCTCTACCTGTCCCTTTACAGCTTCCTTGTCCTTTATATACTCACTGATTGTCTTTGTATCTGTAATCATAATATTCAAAAGCTCTTCCTTCAGTTTTTTAAAGGCGTCTGATTTGGCCTTTTGCAGAGACATCAATCTATCAGCAGCATCGCCATTTTGAATTTTAGCAATACCAGTAACCTTCAAGGTTGCCTCTGACCAATTTGGTCTTAATACTTCCATAGTCTGAATATTTTTCTGGCAGCCTGAAAACAACAACAAAATAATAAAAATAGTCAATCCTTTTGTTAAAACCCGCATTTTACTCTCCCCATCTCTTATACAAATTATTTTCTATATTTAAGCAGTCAAGTATTCTTCCTATAATAAAATCAACCATATCATCTATGGTTTTCGGATGATTATAAAAGGCTGTATTCGGCGGAACAATATGCGCTCCCATCTTTGATAATTTAAGCATATTTTCAAGATGTATGCTGTTTAAAGGCGTCTCTCTCGGCACCATTACAAGCATGCGCCTCTCCTTTAGCGTAACATCTGCAGCACGTTCAATAAGATTTGAAGAAAAACCATTGGCAACAGCAGACAGCGCCTTCATAGAGCACGGGGCTATTATCATAGCCTCTGCCTTTACAGAGCCGCTTGCAACAGGCGAATTAAAATTATCTTCTGCAAAATATTGGACTGCGTTTTCAGGCGACTTAAAATATTCCTTTATCTTCTTATTAACCTCTAACTCATTGCCATGCCAATCAACACCAATTTCATCGGCAATTATGGAAATGCCCTCCTTTGATATTGAAAGGTATATCTTATGGCCTTTGTCTGCTAAAAAAGAAATCAGTCTTATCCCATATATCGCGCCTGAGGCGCCTGTTATGCCTATTATATATGCAGCCAACTTTAAACCGACCCCTTTAAAAATTAATATCCCTGTGCTTAATATTTATACTATATCCTTCCTTTTCCAGATAGCCCTTTAAGATTTCACTTACAGCGACTGACCTGTGCCTTCCGCCTGTGCAGCCGATCCCTATTGTAAGATAAGACTTCCCTTCTTTTTCATACATTGGAATTAGAAATTTTAAGAACTCATAGAGCTTTTCTAAAAAGGCCTTTGTCTCATGAAATTTTAGAACATAATCAATTACCCGCTTATCGCTGCCTTTAAGCGGCTTTAATCCCTTTACAAAATTTGGATTCTGTATGAATCTTACATCAAGCATAAGGTCAACATCATAGGGTATGCCGTATTTATAACCAAAGGATACAAATGATATTGTTAGTCTCTTGCCCTCTGATTCAAGATAATGTTTATTTAAAACCTCCTTAAGCTGATGTACATTGTAATTTGTAGTATCAATAATCTCATCAGCCCTCTTTCTGAGTTCTGACAGCGTTTCCCGTTCCAATCTTATGCCGTCAACAACAGACCCGCTCTTCGCAAGAGGATGAGGCCTCCTCGTCTCACTGAATCTCCTGACAAGCGCTTCATCTGAAGCCTCTAAAAAAAGGATTTCTATATTATAATTTTCCTTCTTAAGCTCATCCAGCACCTCCAAAAAGTTTTTAAAGAAGCCCCTCTCTCTTACATCAATTCCTATGGCAACCCTGTTAATCTCATTGCCTGACTGCGTGCAAAGTTCGGTAAATTTTGGAAGAAGAGCTGTTGGAAGATTATCAACACAAAAGAATCCGAGGTCTTCAAAGCACTTTATTGCATTGCTCTTGCCTGAGCCTGAAAGGCCTGTTATAAACACAACCCTTAGATTTTTCATTTGCTATGCAATTGGTTCTATTAGGCCGATGTTGCCGTCCCTTCTCCTGTAAATAACGTTAACCTTATTATCACCTGCATTTGTAAAGACAAAAAAATCTTTATGGAGAAGCTCCATCTGCATTACTGCCTCATCTGGAAGCATGGGTTTTATCTCAAACCTTTTCATTTTTATTATCTTTGGTATATCCTTATCTTCAGCCTCTCCAGCCTTTGTTTTAGAAGTAGTTTTTATGCTCTCGCTGTCCTTGTGCCTGTTTAATAGTTTTTCCTTATATCGCTTTACCTGCCTTTCTATCTTATCCATAACCTTGTCAATAGCAGAATACATCTCTCCGGTCTCATCTTCTGCCTGAATAAGAAGGCCGTTTACCTTTATCAATATCTCTGCATTATGGCGATATTTCTGCACTGAAAGCGTAACTACAGCCTCAGTAGTATCCGGAAGGTATTTTTCAATCTTTTTTACCTTTGATTCTGCATAATTTCTCAATGCATCTGTTACATCTATATGTCTTCCATTCACTATTACCTGCATAAAAACCTCCGTTAACTTATTAATTTAATCTACTAAACTACTACCCAGATTTAGCCAGAGGGGTCAGATGCAAGGCGGAGCAAGGCATCGCACCGCAGAACCCCCACCCTTCCCTCCCCCTTACTAAGGGGGAGGGAAGGGTGGGGGTGAGGATGCGAGGCCGAAGCGACAACACAGCAGATGGCCCCTATCGCTAAATCTGGATATTAGATGCGTTTTCTCATTGTAGTTGCGGATATATTCATCCCTTTTCTGTACTTTGCAACTGTCCTTCTTGCTATATTAATATTTTTAGCCTTAAGCCTTTCTGCAATCTCCTGGTCATTTAAAGGCCTCTTCCCATCCTCGTCATTAACAATCTCTTTGATCATCTGCTGAACAGACAATGATGACATTACATTGCCGTCGCCCTTTGATATGCCTGTACTGAAGAAAAACTTCAATTCAAAGATGCCCTGCGGCGTAAACATATATTTATTTGTCGTTGCCCTGCTTATCGTGGATTCATGCATAGAGATATCTGCTGCAACATCACGGAGAACAAGCGGCTTTAGATGCTCTATTCCCTTATCAAAAAACTCCCTCTGAAATTTTACTATGCTTTCCGCAACCCTATAGATTGTCCTGTTTCTCTGCTCTATGCTCTTCATAAACCATATTGCTGATTTAAACTTTTTTTCCATATAATCAATCGTAGGCTTAGGAACATCCCTTTTTGCCCTTAAAAGCCTGCGGTAGAACGGGCTTATCCTGAGTTTTGGAAGGCCGTCTTCATTTAAGTAAATTAGATAGTCTCCGTCTGATTTAACAACAAAGACATCAGGGATTATATAATGCGGTTCTGAAACAGAATATGCCCTTCCCGGCTTCGGCTCCAGCCCCTCTATGACCTTAACTGCCTTAATGATTTCATCAATCGGAACATTAATCTTTTTTGCTATCTTCTGATAATTTCTCTTTTCTATATCCTCTAAATGATTAAGTATAATATCCTCTACCAGCGTCTCTTTTAATTCTAACTGCTCTGCCTGAATCAGCAGGCACTCCTTCAAATCTCTCGCGCATACGCCTATTGGGTCAAAGCCCTGTATTAATTTTATTAACCTCTCTATATCCTCATTAGAAACATTTAAAAGCCTGCTTAGCTCATCAGATGTTGCGCGTAAATAGCCGTCATCATCAATGTTGCCGATAATCATTGTGCCTATATCTTCATCTTTATTGTCTGATGTGGAAAGCCTCAATTGCCAAAAAAGATGTTCTGTTAAATCAACAGGCCTGGACAATGTTTGGTCATAAGAGGGCATTTCTTCTTGTGAAGATGGAAAATATCCGGCATCCCTCCCCTCATTTCTATTATCACCATAATAGTCCTCCCAGATAAAATTAAATTCATCAGTCCCCTCTGCAGAACCATCTTTTTCAACATCAGAATTCTCTTGTATATAATCGTCCTTCTTCTCCTTCTCGGCGCTCTCTGAGGGTATCATATCATCATCAGCAATAATTTCGTCCTCTAACAGAGGATTTTCAAGCAGCTCTATGCTTAATGCCTGCGACAGCTCAAGCCTCGACAGTTGAAGCAGTTTTATCGCCTGCTGGAGCTGCGGCGTCATTATTAGTTTTTGGCTTAGCCTTAAGTCTAATCTGCTTTCCATCCTACCCCTTTTTATGCCCTTCTTTCTTCTTCTTTAACATGGCCTTCACCCATCAACCTGAACTTATCACCGAGGTATATTGCCCTCGCCTTTGAGCTGTGAGCAATCTCTTTAGGCGTGCCAGAAATAAGTATCTTGCCTTCGTTTATAATATATGCTCTGTCTGTTATTGCAAGTGTCTCCTGAACACTGTGGTCAGTTATCAGGATGCCTATATTCTTCTTCTTTAATTTGGCGATAATATTTTGTATCTCTGTGACTGCTATCGGATCTATCCCTGCAAATGGTTCATCTAAAAGCATAAATGAGGGAGATGTTACAAGCGCCCTTGTTATCTCAACCCTCCTTCTCTCGCCGCCTGAAAGGGTATATGCCTTATTATCAGCTAAATGTGATATGTTCAGCTCAGAAAGCAATGATTCAATCCTCTCTTCACGCTCTTTATCCTCCAAATCAATTGTCTCAAGTATTGACATAATATTTTCTCTGACTGTAAGTTTTCTAAAGACAGACGGCTCTTGCGGCAAATAGCTTATTCCCATCCGCGCCCTCAAATACATTGGAAGTTCTGTAATATTTTTATCATTAAGATAAACAGAACCCTTGTCCGGCCTTATCAAGCCGACAGCCATATAAAATGTTGTTGTTTTGCCAGCGCCATTCGGGCCAAGCAGTCCAACAACCTCTCCTTTTTCTACAGTAAGGCTGAGATTGTTTACAACCTTTCTCCCCTTATAAGATTTTACAAGACCCTTTGCTTCTAACATTACAGTTATTTAAATATTGAAAACCCTTTTTTCTTATCCTTCTTTTGCGGATTCACAATTACTTTGCTTCCTTCAACTATGCTCCTATCCTCTTTTATATAAATTGTCATTTTTGTGCCTGTTACCATATCACCTTTTTCCCATGCCTTTGGTTCGCCTGTAAGCACCACCTTTTCTTCATCCTTGTAATAAACTGCCTCATCAGCAGTAGCTGTCTTTTCACCGCTTACTATCTTTACATTCCCCATTGCCTTGATAGTGGAGATATTCCTTTTATCTTCTTTGCCGCTGTCATCTGCAATATCTGCCAATCCTGCGTCTTTAACCTTAACAAACAATATCTCCATCTTATCTGCATATAAAGTCATATCATCTTTTTTTACAATTACATCTCTTTCAAATATCAGTTTATTCTGCTCATTTATAGCAGTCATCCTTTGCGATGTAATAACAATAGGTTTATCTTCATCGTCTTTGCGAGACGGCTCCTTTGCATTAACGGAATTATATAATAAGAAGACTATTAAGATAAACAACAGCCTACTTTTTAATAACAGCCTCAACATTTGACAGCACCTCTAATTCCTGTGATATGGCATTAATCCTTAAACCCTTTCCTTTCAACCTTATCTCTTTGCCTTCTATTGAAACTGCGTCATCAGTTGCAACAACCCTCTTTTTATTGTCCCATGAAAGGGAATCTGTTGTCATGGTGTAGCCGTTGCTTGAGATAATTTTAATATCATTATTTCTTTTTCTGATGTAAATATCATGTGATTCTGTATTAAAGAGCCCTTCGTCCCCTTTGAGTTCCAGCCTGATACCCTGCGATGTGGTAAAGACAGCCACTACGTCTTCCAATACAGCCTTATTCTCCTTTTTAAAGAGTTTTGCCCTGACAGCCTTTACCTCCCAGTCGGTCTTGCCCTTTCCAGCCTGGGTAAAATGAAAATTATCCATGGTCATATCAGCGTCTTTATCTGGAAAAGACTCTTTTTTAGAGGTATCAGGGCTGTTTACCTTTATCTTCAGATTTACATAGATAATCGTAACTGTTATTAAGATTGTGCATACTAAAAGTAGTATTAGTCCTATTCTTAACTTCTTGTTTAAAATCATCTATTTCTTTGTATAGGCATTTAAATGCGAATTAAATTCTCTAATAAAACAAATAGTTCCATCAACATCAAAGGTCATTATTTTTGTCTTAAATATACCACATCAGCGAGGTTAAGTAAAGGCAAAAAGGCTGAATATTTCCGCTTACTTCAGGGAGGTAAAATCTCAATACCTTCTCTTTTTAAGATAGCTGCACATACACCCATTCCTTTAACAATCTCGCCATTTCTGTATATCATTGTAACGCCGCAGGAAGGACTCTTCTCTTTTAATACTGCCTCTTTTGCGCCTAACATCTTAGCTAATTTTAAAACCTCCTCTGAGCCTTTTATTATCTTGGCAGTAATATCATCGCCGTATATAGTTATTATCCTTGCCTTCTCATCAAGGACATCATTTCCATCGCCGTTTTTTATTTCAGCAGAAGGCCTTGGCGTTGAAAGCCCGCCCATCTGCTCAGGGCAGATCGGAAAAGCCTTTTTATTTATCACCAAATCAGCAATCAATTTATCGCAGGAATTGGCGCCATCATATCTGCAATTAAAGCCTGCAAGGCAGGCGCTAACAATAATCATATTACTGCTTCAGCGCTGGTAGAGCATCTCCTTTTATATCTTTTGATAGAAGCATATGGGTCTCAGCATCAAAGTCACCTGTTGATTTTAGTCCTGATTTTGTTTGAAATTCTTTGATAGATTCCTCAGTCATTGAACCATAATAACCGTCTATCTTGCCATTATAAATATTCCGGCTTCTCAATATCTCCTGCAGGCTCATTACCTCTGAATTAGGCCGTACCTTTGATATCGGAACATTTACTCCATCAAGCCTCTTCCAGAGGATTATACCCTCCCCTTTCCAGATTGCCTCAAGCTCTTTTAAACTATAAATTACTCTTCCCTTCAATGGGTCAAGCATTATTGCATCTTTATCAATTATACTGCTTAAAACAACATAATACCCCTCTCCATCCTTTTGGATATTAAGGATTAGGGGATAATTAAATACCTTAATCTGATTAAAATCCTTCACATTATGCGCCTCAAAACCAGAGTTTTTAACAATATCGCTAAATTCACCCTCTCTGCTCAGAAATTCAATTTTCCAAATCCTGAGCAATGTAATTAAAGACGCCTTCTTTGAGTCTGATGCCTTTTTAATCCTTATGACCCCGTCTTTATCGTAATCCAATGCCGCTTTAGCTGCATTTTCGTTTATCCTCTGTTGTGCAATAGAATTATTCCCTTTAATCAGGGCGCCAACTACGCCCTTCTGGTAAACCAAAATAAAAAGAAAAACTAAAATAGCTATAGAAATGGCTGCTGCATATAAAGGCCTCTTAATAATATTTTTATCTAAGAATTTGCTGCTATTCAATATTGCCGTCTTTTTTTCTGTTTTAAAATTATCACCCCTCAACTCCTTGATTGCAGCATCTACAATCTGATTTGATACAGTCTTTGTATCAGCGACAAAGGCTGCAAGAAGCGCCTTATCGCACAAAAGATTAATAAGCCTCGGCGTCCCCTGGCTGAATTCATGTGCCTTATCAAATGCCTGCTGTGTAAAGAATACCTTATCATCGCCGCCGGCAATCTTTAATCTGTGCATAATGTATGCCTTTGCCTCTTTTTGGTCAAATGGCTCAAGATGGTAGCGAAGGGCAATCCTCTGGTTTAACTGCTTCAGCCTTTCAAGCTCTAATTTTTTTCTCAGCTCAGGCTGGCCAACAAGTATAATCTGCAGTAATTTATCCCTGTCTGTCTCAAGGTTGGAAAGCATCCTCACCTCTTCAAGGCATTCAGGCGTCAGGTTCTGCGCCTCATCAATAATCAATACTGCATTATCGCCTCTTTTTAACACCCCAAGAAGAAAGGCATTAAGCGCGTCAACCAACTCCTTTTTTGAAATGCTTTTGCTTTCAATCCCAAAATCCTGATTTATGGCCTGTAGAAGCTCTATTGTTGTAAGATTTGGATTAAATATAAGTGATGTCTTTACCTTTTTATCAAGCCTGTTTAAAAGCAGACGGCATAAAGTAGTCTTACCTGTGCCGATTTCACCAGTGATAGTTATAAAACCCTTTCTTTCAGATATTCCAAAGAGGAGATTTGATAAGGCATCTTCATGCTTTTTGCTGAAATAGAAGAAGCGGGGGTCAGGGGTCATATTAAAAGGCTGCTCTGCGAGATCAAAATATTTAAGGTACATCCTTGCCCCTCCATTGTTGACAGTCAATGTAATGTTAACACCTTTTTGAGCTAAATTCAAGGAATAGCATCACTTTTTCTTGACAATGGCACAGGTGATGATAATATATGCCTATATGAGCTATTATCTGCACCCAAGGCGAAGAATAATAAAGATCATAATCCTTGCCTCAAAGATATTTCTGAGCTATAAGTTTCTCGGTTTTAAAAAGCCATTTTCAAGAGAGGAGTCCTTTAGACAAAAACAAAAGAAACTGCATCAAAAAAATGCAGAGATGCTCTTTGAATCAGCCACAAGCCTGAAAGGCGTTTTAATTAAGATAGGCCAGTTTTTAAGCGCGAGGGTCGATTTTTTGCCTGATGAATACACAGATGTCCTTTCAAAATTACAGGACCAGATACCGCCTGCAGATTTTAATGTAATTAAAAACCGATTAATTGAAGAGCTGGGCGAGGAGCCGTCTATAATCTTCAAATCCTTTAATGAAGAGCCTATTGCTGCTGCATCCCTTGGCCAGGTGCATGAGGCTGTATTGAAAAACGGCGACAGGGTTGCTGTTAAGATTCAGTATCCTAAGATAGAGGATGTAGTAAAAGCAGACCTAAAGGCTTTAAAATGGGTTGTAAAATTTCTAAGAAGGCAATTCAAGGATATAAATTTTGATGTCCTTATAGATGAGTTCTCAAGGATACTTCAGGATGAATTAAATTATATCCACGAAGGAAGGAATGCAGAGATATTTTATGATAACTTCTCTGATGACAAAGATATAATTGTCCCAAAGATATACTGGGAATACACAACACTAAAGGTGCTTACGCTGCAATTTGTTGAAGGTATAAAGATTTCAAATATAGATGAGATAGAAAAGGCAAATATTGACAAGAAAGAGCTGGCAACACTCCTTCTCAGCTCATACATGAAGCAATTCCTGATTAACTGTTTTTTTCACGGCGACCCTCACCCTGGAAATTTATTTGTTCAGGAAGGTCCAAAACTGGTTTTTGTTGATTTTGGTCTTATGCAAAGGATACCGTCTCATATGCGCGAAGGGCTTTTAAATACCGGTTTATCAATAATAAAAAGGGATTCAGCAGGCATAGTGCAGGGGCTTATAGAATTAGGCTTTTTGTCACGAAAGGATGATATCCGCGGCATAGAAAGGGTTGTCGGCTATTTTATGGAAAAATACAGGGATATCACGCCAAGGGAATTTAAGAATATAAACATAAATGAAATAAGTCAGGAAATACACGACCTGCTCCGGACATATCCCTCTGTTCAGATACCAAACAACTTTATCCTCTTTGCAAGGACAATGGGAATGCTCAACGGCATAGCATCAAAACTTGACCCTGATTTGAATATAATTGAGATTGCAACACCATATGCAAAAAGATTTGCCTATGAAGGAAAGGGATGGGTGGAAGGCACAATTGCAAAAGGCAAAGAGCTTGGAATCTCTTTAACAAATATTCCCAGACAGCTTGAAGATATATTAAGAACCTCTAACAGGGGCGAGTTTCACATGCATATAACATCTAAGGATATAAACAATGTCCTCAATAATATCCATTCTGTTCTTCACCGCTTTTTAGTCCTTTTTACTATAATAATATTTATGTTAGCCTATATCTTTTTTCAAAATAACGGCAGATTTTTTGAAACCATTCTTGCTGGTGCAGCAACTACTGTTTTTACCATCATACTCATCTGTTCATTTTTTAGGAATAAACCCAGTTAGAAAGCCGTAGGAATTAATTAAATATCTTTTTAATATACCAATTGTTCCCAGCCTATTGTGTTGAAAAAATTCTTATCCATGTTTAGTTTGTCATTCCTGCGAAGGCAGGAATCCAGAATCTCTTTAATTTCAAGACTGGATTCCCGCTAAAAACATGCGGGAATGACATTAATTATACTTAAAGTTTGTAAACAAGCCCTAAAAACTTTTACAAAAATTATAATATAATAGTAATCATAACTATTACCAGCCTTGACAAAAAACATTGTATTAGATATACTTACCTTAAATCTAACTACTGAAAATATATATAAAAAAAGCATATTAGGGGTAATTTAATATGAAAAGCTCAACAATACAACTTGGTGTTGGCAATATAGAACTTCAAAGAGGCGCCCATGCCTTATATCTTTTTAGAAAACCAGTCCATGCCATTTCTAACCTCTCAGAGGTAATCAAGGCAGGTTTAAATGATGGTGAAAAATGTCTTTATGCCTCAACCTCCAAGATTATAAAGGAGCTTAAAAACAGGCTGTATGATTTGGACGTTGATTTGGATGAGGCGCTTACCTCTGGACAGTTAGTCCTTTTGTCAGACAAGGACCAATTTTTAGAGAACGGCGTATTCTCACCTGACCATCTTTTGAATGCAACAAAGGCATTTGTGCAGATGTCCCTTGACGAAGGATGGAACGGAGCAAGAATGACTGCTGATATGGGCTGGCTTATTAACAAGGTTGACTACGGCGATTTAATACTGAAATATGAACACCTGTCTGACACATACTTGTCTGACCCTGAAATACCAGTAGTTGCAATATGCCAATATGATGTTAATTATCTTTCAGGCCCAGAGGTAGTGGAGCTTCAAAGCTGCCATCCGCTGGTATTTATAGATGAGATTGCAATTCAGAATCCCTATTACCTGAGCCTGCTGAAGCAGGCTAATTTAGATGCGCTAACCAAGATACCAAACAGGAGATATTTCTATGAACAGCTTCCTAAAGAAATAAAACGTGCAAACAGATACAGAAGGCCGATCTCTTTGGTAATGCTGGATATTGACTACTTTAAAACAATAAACGATAAATACGGCCATTTAACTGGCGATGCAGTGTTAGCCCAGCTTGCGCAGTTTATCCAGCTCACAGCAAGAAATACAGATATCATAGCGCGCTACGGAGGAGAGGAGTTCACAATAATACTTCCGGAGACTGAAATAAACACTGCTAAGAAATTTGCAGAGCGTCTGCGTAAGGTAATTGAAAAAAAGCTGTTTTTAGATGAAAACACAAGCCCTACTGTATCATTAACAGTAAGCATGGGGGTTTCTATATACGAACCAAAACCGCTTCTTGACTTAAATACCCCGATCAAGGATATAACAGACCAGTTAATTAAATCTGCAGACGACCTTCTTTATCTTGCAAAACAGGACGGCAGAAATAAGATTTGCGCTGCAAGGTAGGGAGAGGTTCATAAACCGCCAGTTCAAGCAATCATGGAGGCATAATGAAAAAATTCAAGCTTATTTTATATGTAATAATACTATTATTGTTTTTTGGCAGCGGCTATTATATCGGTTCTAAGAAAGTAGGCCTTGTAGAAGAAAGATTATCAAAGATGAAATCATCAATGGATGTAAAGATTATTGGCCTTGAAAAGGAGCTGAGCAAGGCAAGGGTCAAGGTAAAATTAGTTGAGGTCAAAGACAAACTCCTTCAGGCAAGAACAGATGTTATAGAAAAAAACTTTGGCAATGCCGGCAAACAGATAGACGCTGCAAAGGAGGCAGTAGAAAAGGTTGCTGCATCATCGGATGATGATACAAAAAAGACTTTAAAGCCAATCAATGATGCATTAATTGAAGTCAAGGCGGATATTGACAAACTGAACCTAAAAGTAACCGCAAAAATAGATGACTTAAAAAAGGAGATAGACCGGATAATAGAACAAGGATAATAAGCTGCCTTTTCTCTTATTCTTAACAGAATCGGCCGACCCTTTTTGCTATAGCAATCCCTGCCAGTAAAATAATCAGCATAATCATAAACAACAGCCCTTCGCCTTTAGCCTCTTGCCCTTTGCCATTATTGTCTTTGACAAACCCGCACCCGCTGCCGCCAGAGGCAGAGGCATCGCCGCCTGCAGTATTTCCACCAGTGTCGCCGCCGCCACCTACCTCGCTCAAAAGATAGCCATTTGTATTTACATTGCCATCTGCATCAATAACATATAAATAGGCATTATTAAAATTAGCTAATGACCCTTGATTTAAAGTTATTGTTATTGATGTATTGGACCATGCAGATGGTATCTGTATCTCACGATGGGTAGTAGAAGCCCATGTTGACC
>ERZ1292623.1102-Hain-H51-01um-R1-1102-length-26762-cov-8_pt1 | contig 26762 bp, 35 predicted proteins | sample MGYA00564398_ERZ1292623 | MGnify/ENA primary metagenome ERZ1292623 (study PRJEB36523, sample SAMEA6512633) | groundwater metagenome | collected 2019-01-07 | study: AquaDiva: Metagenomics assemblies of 32 groundwater samples | reverse complement strand
GGCAAGTTCAAGAATCTGGCTGACTTCCTCGACCGCATCAAAGACAAAAATTTAAACAAGAAATCGCTCGAGGCACTTATAAAATCTGGCGCCTTGGATGAATTTGAAGAACGCGGGCTCCTGCTTGCCAATCTTAATGCTCTTCTTTCCTACCACAAAGAAAGAATGAACACCTCGGACAATCAGAGCTCTCTCTTTACCACCGAATCGCTGCCTGCCCTTCGAATAAGCTCAGGGCAACCAACTTCTCTGAGGGAGAAGCTTGGTTGGGAAAAAGAACTTTTAGGGCTCTACATTTCCGGCCATCCACTCGAAGCGCATAAGGAAAAGTTTCTTTCAAAGGATATGAATATCGCCAAGCTCAAAGATTTGCCCGAAGGCGCTGTCACCGTCATTGGTGGCATGGTCGAAGGCGCGCGCGATGTCCTTACGAAGAACAACGAGCGCATGGTCTTCATGAAGCTCGCGGACCTCTCCGGCTCAACCGAGGTAGCCGTCTTCCCGAGAGTACTCTCTGAATTCCGTGAGTATGTCTACCCGGACGCCTGCATCGCCATCAAAGGTAAGGTTTCGAAACGCAAAGGCGAAACATCCTTCATTGCCGAGAAGATAAAGGCCCTGTAAGATTAGAGAAATGGAAGAAAGGGACCATAAGAAGTTAGGTAAAGAGCTGGAGCTTTTTACCTTCTCGGATACCGTGGGTAAAGGGCTCCCCCTCTGGCTGCCTAAAGGTTCGATCATCAGGCGCGAGATCGAGAAATTTATTGTTGAGGAAGAAACGTTACGCGGTTATATGCATGTCTACACTCCCGATATCGCAAAGTTAGATTTATATAAGAAATCTGGTCACTATCCTCATTACCAGGACAGTATGTATGCTCCTATTGTTATAGATGATGAGGAATTTATACTTCGTCCAATGACTTGCCCGCATCATTTTGAGATGTATTTAAGTAGACCCAGAAGCTATAAAGACCTTCCGATGCGTATTGCTGAATGGGCAAAACTCTATCGCTACGAGCAATCAGGAGAGCTTATGGGCCTTCAGAGAACTAGAGCTATGTGCCTTTCTGATGCTCATATCATCTGCGCATCTGAGGAGCAGGCTGTAGAAGAAGCCAGTAAGGCCTTGGATCTTATAGAGTATGTGGCTAGCGTCTTTGGGCTTGAGCTTGGCAGAGATTATCGTTACAGATTATCTATGGGCGATAGGAGTAACACTGAGAAATATTACAAAAATGATAAAGCTTGGGAGAAAAGTGAGCAGCTTCTGCGACAACTTCTAAAGAAGCGTGTAGGTGAATTCGAGGAAGCTAAGGGTGAGGCGGCTTTCTATGGACCGAAGATTGACATTCAGATAAAAAACGTGAATGGCAAAGAAGATACGGCATTTACTGTCCAGTACGATTTCTGTATGCCTGACAGGTTCGATCTCTCTTACATTGGTGAAGATGGCAAGAAACATCGTGCATTCGTTATTCACCGTTCTTCGGTTGGAACGATAGAAAGATTCATGGCCTTTTTAATCGAGAAATACGCTGGCGCCTTCCCTCTCTGGCTCGCTCCAGTACAAGTGAAAATCTTGCCTATTGGCGAAACTCACTTCCTCTACGCCACCGAAGTAATGGATAAGCTTAAAGCAGCTAATATGAGAGTGGAGATGGATGTGTCAAACGAAACTCTAAGCAAGAAGATCCGTAATTTCAAAATAGAGAAAGTTCCCTACGCCCTCGTCATCGGAGACAAGGAAGTGGCTGATAAGAAAGTCTCTGTCGAAAGCCGAGATGCCGGAAACTTGGGCCAAATGTCTCCCGACGATTTGATTATCAAACTTAAAGACGAGATAAAAGAGAGAAAATAAGTACAAATAGCAAGCACACGTTAAACATAATAACGATGCTATAGCTTTATTATTATGTAGTAGAATAGTAACTAAAAATGGGAAATCTCGAGGAAGCAACTAGAAAAAATTTAAGAAGAACAAAAATGCAGGAGGCAATTCTTTTAGTTATTGTTTCTAGCGGAAGAATAGGAGGAGATATGCTAGCAAAACAAGTAATAGACTCCCTGCTCGATACTGATTTCTCCGCTACTTCTCCAAGAAAAAGTGAGATAGTGAAATCTGCCGCAAGTCGCTTAAGCCGAAAAGGATTGCTTATATTTGAGAACGGGCATTATTCTCCTACTGCAGCCGGAACAAAAATATTAGATCAATGGCAAATGTCTAACTATCGAATTAAACGTCCAAAAAGATGGGATAAAAAGTGGCGAGTGATAATCTTCGACATTCCGGAGAAGAAAAAGAAAATGCGAGAACGGGTTAGAAAAATACTTTCAGCCACAGGATTCATCCGGCTACAAGACAGCGTTTGGGTTTATCCTTACGATTGCGAAGATGTTATGGGCTTGATGAAAACTGATCTAGGTATAGGAAAGAATTTGCTTTACATGATAGTGGACCAAATAGAAAACGACAAGTATTTACGGATGGATTTCAATCTTATCTAAATACATTATAAGGATGCTATAGCATTATTAAAATGTAGTATAGAAATTTTTGACATGAAGAAAGGGCGGAAGCGCGTTAGCGCTTCCGCCCTTCTTAACTACTTGCCGAATATTGACTGTCTCTGATGGCACTCGAACCTCACCGGGTTATACACGCGGGTGCCGGAACCGTAGACGATGAGACTCTCGCATGTTGGGCCACCCTCTACTGTTTCGATAATTTCTGCGGCCAGGAACCGGCGGTTGCCCAAAGTGAGTACCTTGTACTGCTCGCCATTTGGAAGCACTACTGCTTCCGTGACTGGGCCGGTAAGACTCTCCTTGAGTGCGGTGTTCTCGTTTGCGGATTGTTGGGCGATAACAAATCCCAACAGTCCAAAGACGAACATGAGCAGGCCAAATGAACTCCAGACGATGGGGTCGAGACTTGCTCGATTTCTCATCTCTTTCTCCTCGCGGCCATAACCGCAAAACCTAATCTACTTAGACTATACACTTAAAGTATTAAAAAGTCAATAGCTTCAAAACTTGTCCCCTATCCGCAGCCCAGAGGAAAGTGCCGAGGCGAGGACCAGCATCCCTGTTTATTAAAAGATTGTAAACGTCTTTAAAGAACGCTCTTTGAGCTTTCTTTAATTCTTCTTCGTTCAACCCTGGCAATTTTGGAATATCGTAGACCAGGATATCCAGCTCCTGGACTGAAGCATTTTTATTTTTCTCCAATTCTTCCCGCAACCGATTGATTTGTCTTCTCCCCACATCATTCATGGAAAACGCGTAAGAGGAGTTTGGAGTATTGTTTAATTTTATTACTTCGTATGGATTGTATTTCTCGAGCCAATTTTTCGCGAGCGGTAGTCGGCTGGAAATACTTTTTGTACTGTATTTTAAATTGAGCGCATCAAGAATGGTTTTTAATTTATTCTCCTGCCATTGCACAACCTGTCCGAAGCCGACTACCTGGCGGAATGGGATGGAATTAAGTTCCAAATGTTCTGCGTCGTATTCATCATATTGGCGATAAATTTCCGTATTGAAAGCGAGTTCGAATGATTGGTCGGGCGACTTCCTGAAGTAAAGCCACTTCAACACCTCCGGCTCATAGACTTCCATGAGCTCTAAGGGAGAGATGGCATTACCCTTTGAACCGGACATCTTAGCGCCGAGGCCCTGGATGCCCACAAATTTATACTCGACGAAAAGCGGTGGATTGTAATCGAATATTTTCGGCGCAATCTCCGTACCGATGTCGAAGCTCGACCCCGGGGAAGCGTGGTCGTGTCCGCCTGGCTCGAAAACCACCCTCTCGTGCCGCCACCTCATGGGCCAATCCACTTTCCAGGCAAGCTTGGCGATATGTTCTTTTGAAAGGTCTATGGGCTCTTCCTTGCCCGTTTCGACACAGAGATAAGTGATACTGGTATTACCGTCGAATCTAAGAACCTTCGTGGTATCTTTGCCTGTAAAGCGGGAGTAGACGGAAATAGGATAATAGTTTTCCTGGTATTCGGCGGGATTAATACCCTTCTCCCCCTTTGCTTTCTCCGACATGAAGGAGAGTAGAATATCCGCGATTTCCTTCCTCTTCTTAAGCGCTTCAAAAATCGCTTCATCATAAATACCGCTTTCATACAAAGTCGTCTGGTCACGATACTCGATTTCGATGTTAAGTTTTCGCATCGCTTCGACAAACAGCTTTTGGAAATGCTCCGCGTATGAAGAAAGTTTACCCATAGGGTCGGGAATTTTGGAAAGCGGCTTGCCGATATACTCGGAGAAGGATTCCGGCACACCGGCCGGAATTTTTCGGAAACGGTCAAAATTGTCCCAGGAGAAGATGAGTTTGGATTTTTTGCCTTTTCTGACCAGTTCTTCCCGTACCAGGTGAGCAGTTGCCACGTCGCGGAAATTGCCAAAGTGCACCACTCCCGAAGGACTGATGCCAGCGGCCGTCACATATGCTCCTTCGCCAGGATGCGCGGCAATAATTTCATCCGCCGCCTGTGAGGCCCAGGAAGTTTTGTCTTTCACTTTCGAAAAATCAAATCTATTTTTTTGGTGCTCCAAACTATTTGATGTCGATAATCTTATACGACATCATACCACCAGGTGTCTCGAATGAGAATGAGTCCCCTTTTGATTTACCCATCGCTCCAGCACCCAGAGGCGAGCGGGTTGAGATGAGACCCTTCGCGGCATCGGCCTCCTCTGAACCGACAATGGCATATGATTTCTTCGACTTATCTGATTCCTTTTCCACCATAATAACCGAGCCAACGGAGACGACATTCGTGCTCTGGGCCGAGACGATAGCAGCTGACTTCAAAATCTGTTCGAGGCGGGCGATGCGGTCCTCGAGAACCGCCTGGCTGTCACGCGCTTCCTGATATTCCTGATTCTCGGAAAGGTCGCCCAGAGACTTCGCGTACTCCAGTGCGTCCGCGATCTCCTTCCTTTTGGCGGTTCTTAAATACACAAGCTCTTTTTGCAATTCTTTGAACTTCTCCTTGGTTAGATACTCCCGTTCGGTGCTGTACATATTTTTAAATTATTGGCAGATATGATACTTCACTTTCTCTCCCGACGCAACCATGTCTATTACGAACATGCTACTCGAAGTACTCTCTAGCATTGACACTCATCCAGTCGAAAAGAGTGCGTATGACGGAAGTCGCCCCTATGGCGTTTGTAGCCGGACCTTTCTCCATGACCACCGCCCAGGCGTATCGGGGGTGCTCGAACGGGAAGAAGCCGACAGACCATGAATGGACATAGCTTTTGCCGGAGCCGATTTCCGCCGTGCCGGTCTTGCCGGCGGCATTGACGTAAGGAACGTTAAGTCCAACGGATGTGCCGTAGGTAACGCTCTCTCTTAAGCCCTGAAGTACGGTCTGCCAATCTTCTTCCTTGAAAGAGACTGTGCTCATAACAGGGTTGGCCTTGCCGCCTTTCATAAGCGAGGGCTTCAAGAGCCGACCTTTGTTGGCCAGAGCCGCTGTAAAGCGGGCAGCTCCAATGGGCGTAATTTGGGTTCCGTATTGGCCAATGGCGGTAATGTAGGTGTCGCCCAGACGCCAGACATCACCCTGGAACTTTTCCGCTTTCCATTCCGGAGTGGCGATAATTCCCTGTGCTTCTCCGGAAAGTTCGATACCCGTCATTTCGGGAAGGCCGAAAAGCGATAAATAATGGTCAAGAAGCGATATGCCGAGACCCTTCTGACCGCCGAATCCGCCGCCGATGGAATAAAAGTAGGTGTCGGAAGATACGGCCAGGGCTTCTTTCATATTCGTCCAGCCGTGCGCCCTCCAGTCTTTGAAAACCGAGGGCTTCTCGGGGTCATAGGGATTCGGTACGGTAATGGAGCCGGTGGAGAGAATACTTTTCTCCGGAGAAATAATGCTTTCGTTAAGGGCGGCGATAGCGACAATGGGCTTTATTATGGAGCCGGGAGTATAGAGACCGCCGATGACGCGGTTCAAAAACGGCTTGCCCGGGCCGTTTAACAAGAGATTGAAGGATTTTTGGTCCATGCCATGGGTCAAGGCGTTCTGGTCGTATTCGGGGTAGCTCGTCATGGCAAGAATCTCTCCGGTATTGACATCCATGATGACAGCGGCCCCTCCAACGAAGCCCTTTTCGCGGGCCAGGGACTTTATCGCTTTATAAAGCGCCTCTGTCACGGAAGCATCGATTGACAAGATGAGAATATCGCCGTCTACCGGATTTTCTATAATGCTTTCGGAAGTAACGGTGCCAGAGACATCGGTTTCCACGAGCTTCGTGCCGTTTTTGCCCCGGAGCTCTTCGTCATACGCGCGCTCGACTCCGTCTCTGGCCCTGTACTTTTCTTCATAATAAACGCCGGCAGAATCGGTTTGAGGATATTTGATGTAACCCACCACGTGAGAGAGCCCCTCAATGGGAACGTATTGCCGTGCGGCAAAATCGCTCTCCGCATCTTTGATGACGTTGCCGGCCAGCTCCAATCCGTTTCTATCCTTGATGACTCCCCTGTTGGCAAAAATGAGAGTTTTCTCAAGACGATTGTTGTCTGAAATTTCGGCGTAAACCGAGCCATCGATTATCGTGAGAAACCACAACTTTGAAGCAAGAACAAGTATCAGCACGACGAAAAAAATCTTAAGCAGAGTGAAGGTTTCACGGCTCATTGGCCGCTCAATCCTGCCTTGGAGCGCGTGTTCGGCAAACCCCGGGAGATTGGTGGAATCAAGGAAAATATCCTCCGGATTGATATCGTCGTATCTCTTTCTTTTTTTAAAAAGTTTTCTAAACATGTGACCTTAAGCGCGCTCTTATAGGTATAAGGAAGATTAGTCCCGCTAAAGAAAGAAAGCTCGCCGATAAGAAAAAAGATGAAACAGAGCTTATCTTCCCTCCATATAAAGCGTCTATCAAGAATCCCAGAAGAATGCCTTCCCAATAAAGAGGCAGAAGGGCCTCGGCGGCGATTAAAGCCGGAACGTAGACCCAATATGGCAGAAAAATGATGGTAATAATGAGAAAAATAGTGGCGAGTGGGCGGTAGGTCATGGCCTTACAACAACGAAACGGATATTGAAGAGGTTCCTCGGAGAGCGCGCGAAAATCTCCTTGAATGAGTCGGTCGGTTCGATTTTAATATCTTCGACAACCGCGAGGAGCCGGGAGAAAATATCGGCCGAGAGAATCCTGTCCCCCTTTTCTGCCGGAGTTTCTCTGGGTACGACCGCTCTGAAGTTGCCGCCGCCCTCACCTTCGAGAATAGTCGATAAGCCGGAACGTTCGAGGATGGCTGCGGTCTTCTCTCCCGCGCTCGAGAAAAGCTTGACCTTAGCCGAACTTGGAAAAATTTCTGAAATTGTTCCAAGCACAGGTCCTTCCGGCAAAAACACTTGTGAGTCAGCGAGCACTCCATCATCTCTTCCGGCGTCAATGATAATAATGTCATAGGGCGTCTGCGGAGGCCGGACGAGTACTGTGGCAGCTATGCCTCCATCTTCAGCTTTGCGGCCCAGGAGCGAGAGCAGAGTATCGTTCCCGTCTATGGCGGCTGGACGCGCGCTAAGCTCCAGCTCGAGCGAAGAGATTTTTTCCTTGAGCTGGATGTTTTCCGAGACAAGAGCCAGCCTTCCACGCCAGATTTCCTTCCAATCCGAAAGTGTTTTGACCAGTTGATTTTCAGCATTCCAGAATGGAATTGCCGCCGAGATGATAAGGCCGGAGAGGAAATAAAAAACGGTAAAGCCGAAGAAGAAAACTCCCAGCAAGAATAGCGCCAGCTTGCGGCGTCCTCTCTTCGGCCTACTTTTTTGGAGGTAATTCATCTTCATTTTCTACAAGAATATCCGTGAAGCTCTCCATATCTTCGAGGATAATGCCGGTGCCGCGGGCCACGGCGGTAAGAGGGTCTGCCGCAATATGCACCGGGATGTTAAGTTCATTTTCGAAAAGCTCCGCCAGGCCCTTGATGAGAGCGCCACCGCCGGAAAGGAATATCCCTCTGTGCATTACGTCGGACAAAATTTCCGGAGGAGTCGATTCCAGGACCTCGCGCGTAGCTTCAACCAGCGTCTCAACCGATTGCGAAAGCGCCTCGCGGATATCGGTGTCGGTAAGGATAACCTCTTTCGGCAGACCGGTCACCAGGTCGCGGCCCTTGACCGGCGCCTCTAACGGCGCATGCGTCGGCAGAACCGAACCGATGGATGTCTTAATACTCTCGGCGGTCTTGTCTCCTATGAGAATCTTGAATTGATTCCTGACGTAAGCCACGATGTCGGAATTAAACTTGTCTCCGGCGATGCGCAAATTCTTCGAGCTTACTACGCCGCCCAAGGAGATGATGGCGATGTCGGAAGTGCCACCGCCGATGTCTATAACCATGTTGCCGACCGGCTCATGTATCGGAAGCCGCATGCCTATGGCGGAAGCCATAGGCTCCTCGACGATATGGACCTCGCCCGCGCCGGCATTCTTGGTGGCGTCGCGCACGGCCCGGATTTCCACGTTGGTAATGCCGGAAGGCACCCCGACCACCACGCGCGGAGAAAAGATTTTGCCGGAGCCGGCAGTGGCCTTGCCAAGAAGGTACGCGACCATCTCTTCGGTCGTCTCGAAGTCCGAGATGACGCCGTCGACCAAGGGCTTGATGGCGAGAATATGGCCCGGGGTGCGTCCGAGCATGGCCTTGGCCTCTGTGCCGATGGCCACAATCTGGCCGGTCTTCTGGTTTACCGCCACGACCGACGGCTCGTTGATGACAATGCCCTTGCCGCGCAAATAGACCAGAGTATTGGCCGTGCCGAGGTCGATGCCGACGTCATGCGAGAATAAGCGTTTGAGTTTTTGGGCGTAGGGAAATTTCATTAACTTTTTAACTCCTCGAGCAAATATTCGAGAGTAACCTGTCGTACCTCATCGGCATTCCTATTTTTGACCTCAAGCATTTTTGATTCAAGAGACTTTTCCCCAATCACGACGCGGAGCGGGATACCAATTAAGTCTGCGTCTGCGAACTTTTCCCCGGCGCGAACATCGCGGTCATCATAAAGAACGTCTATTTTATTGGCTCTAAGGGTTTTATAAACCTCATCCGAGAGCTCATTCTGATTGAGAGAAATTAAATGAACTTGAAACGGCGCTACCTCTTTCGGCCAGACAATTCCCTTCTCATCTGAAAGCACTTCGACTACAGTGCCCATGAGTCTTCCCAAACCAATACCATATGAGCCCATCCATACCGGCCTTTCACTTCCGTCAATCTCTTTATATTTCAAACCTAGAGCTTCTGAAAATTTTGTGCCTAGATTAAATATATTTCCCACCTCAATTGATTTCTCCTCCCTAAACTTGTTCATATTAAGTTTCGCCTTCCACTCATCATTAAATATTTCTTTATTAACTGCATAATCATTTTCTTCGCGTATAAATATTATATCTTCACCAGAAGCAGTAATTGTTTGGAATTCATGAGAGACATCTGAAAAACTACCGCCAGACGCATAGGTTAGATACGTTAAATGACCTATTCCTACTCTATCAAAAATCCGTTTATATGAGTCCTGTGCTTTTTTATAAAAATCACGATGCTGATCATAATTTTCACAGAAAGAATAGAGATCTTTCATTAGAAACTCTCGGCCACGCATAATACCTGATTTAGTCCTTAATTCTCTTCTGAATTTTGTCTGGAATTGATAAGCGGAGAAGGGTAGGTCTCGGTATGATTGCACGTATTCCTTTGCGATAGCAGTCAATGGTTCCTCATGTGTAAATCCTAATCCAATATCTTCATCACGCAATTTGTACCAAACGTCAATAATTTTATCGTCCCAACGATTTGTCTTTTCCCACAATTCCTTGTTTTGAAATGTCGCCAACTCAATTTCCTGCGCACCAAGCTTGTCCATTTCTTCGCGAATAACACTTTCTATCTTTTTAAGCACTTTCAATCCCAAAGGCAGATATGAATAAACGCCCGCCATTTCTTTGTGTATGAATCCGGCGCGGGTGAGGAGAATGGCGTTCTTGGAGACTTCATCCGCTGGCGCCTCCCGGCGAGTTTTAGTAAAGAGTTGGCTCTGTCTCATGGGGCTATTTTACAGAAAGCCGGGGTAAAAACAAAGCTATGGTTTAAAAGATGTTCCGGACGTCGTGGATGGTGATTAGAATCATAAGAAAAATAAGCAGGGCAAAGCCGGCAGTGTTCAAGGCATTGAAAAAGTGCGGTGGAATCGGGCGGCCAGAAACACTCTCAATAGCGACGAAAAGGAGCCGCCCGCCGTCAAGCGCGGGAAAGGGCATCAAGTTGATGATGGAGAGATTAATGGAAAGAAGCGCCGTGAAAGTGATTAGATAGGCAAATCCCAATTCGCGTATATCGCCCACCATACCCACGATGCCCACCGGTCCGGCGACCGCGGTCAAATCGGCCCGGCCCAATACTGCTTGCGACAATAGAGCGATGATTGCCTTGGCTGTAACGAAAGTGAGGGATGCTGTGGTCTTTAAGCCCTCCCAGAAGGCCCGAAGCGGAGGAAGCTTTACGATGCCTACGGTTTCCATGGAGATGCCTAAAGCGGGGCGGCCGGCGATAATGCCTTCCTTGGGAGTAACTATCTTTTCAATGGATGATTTCCCCCTTTCTATTGACAAGGTGATTGGCTCAAGCGAGCGGGAGATGAATTTTGAAAAGGCTTCGGGAGAAAGCTCCGCGTAAGACCCTCCCCGGGACATTGAGACAATGGCATCGCCCTCCTTCAAGCCCGCGAGTGCCGCAGGCGAGCCGGATATGACTGTTGTGATGAGTGTGCGCGGGTCTGTAATCGGCAAAGACATCCTGGCCGGCGACGGCAAGCCACTTACGAATCCTATTGAGATTAGAAACCAGGCGAAGAGAAAGTTTCCCAGAACTCCCGCCGCAAGCACGGCCGTTTGAATACCGTGATTTTTAGATTGAAAATTGTCAGAAGCAGAGCTAGTAGTTTCCACCGGGTTTTCCCCGAAGATTTTGACGAAGCCGCCGAAGGGCAGCCAATTTAAGGTAAAGATGGTCTTTTTCCAGGAAAATAATTTAGCTGCGCGGGGCGGATAGCCCAGGCCGAATTCATCTACCCGGATACCGTAATACTTTGCCACAAGCATATGCCCGAGTTCGTGGACAATGATAAGCGCGGAGAGGATTATGAGAAAAATGATGATAGACACGGATTTTGTTTATTCGGAAATCTCTTTCTCCTTGTGTTTGGAAAGTTCCTCGAGTTTCGAGTTGACTTCGTCAATAAGCTTCTGAATTTCGTTCCTTAAGCGTTTCTGTTCGTCTTCCGCCGGAACCTTCTTTTCGATATCGGCGAGAGTTTTCTGCCGTTCATTGCGAATTTTGATGCGGGCTTCTTCCAATTTCTGTTTGGCCACTTTAATCAATGCCTGTCTGGTGTCATTGGTCAGCCGGGGAAAGATTACCCGCAAACCCTTATCATCCGTTGCGACAGAGAGCCCGAGGTCCGACTGCTGAATGCCAGACTCAATGGACCGGGTAACATTCGCATCCCATGGAGTGATACGGATGGTGAAGGCGTCTTCAATATTCACCCCGGCCAGCTGGTTAATCGGCATTCTCCCGCCATAGGCCTCAATCTGGATTATATCCAAAACTGCCGGATTGGCCCGGCCGGTCCGGAGCCCTACGTATTCCTTACGCAGCCACTCCACGGCTCCGTCTAATCCCGTTTTTAGTTGAGAAAGATTATACGCCATGGGCGAATTATAGCACCAAGGCAAGATGCTCGAGAATAAGTTTAGGTGCCGCTCCTCTGTTATCGCTTAAAAGCCGCATATCATAAACCTTCCTCGACTTCGAAAGAAGCAGGAGTTCGTCAAGAAAAGTCGAAAGATTTTTCTCCTTCTCGACGAACTCCTTCGCGAATTTGAGACGGTCCGAGATAGAAAGTTTCAGGAATTTCTCCGCTTCCGAACTCACTTTGCCGCTCTTGACGTGAAGCGTCTGCATTCTGGAACGTAGAGTCGGCAGAACAAGCGCCTCCTCCCGGACTACCAAGAAAAAGTGGGTATCCGGATACGGGTCTTCAAAGGTTTTGAGGAGGGCGTTCTGGGCCTCGTGAGTCAGGCGATGGGCAGCGATGAAAAATACTTTTCTCTCCCCGAAGGCCTTGCTTATGGCTTGGATATTAAGCGCACGCGCCTCATCTATGCCAAAGACATCTTCCGAAAAGATGAGGAAGTCCGGAGAGCCGGTAAGAATAATCCTTTGTTCTTTGAAAAAAGAGAGTAGAAAAGACCGGGCGGCTTCCCGCTCTCCCACGAGAAGATAAGCGTGGTGGAGATTATTGAGGTTTTTCAACATTCAGAAGCTCAACTTCGAATACAAGAGTTGAGTTTGGAGGCAAGGGACCGGCGTTTTGCGCGCCGTAGCCGTAGTCAGGAGCAATGGTCAGAATACGCTTACCTCCCTCGCGCATGCCGAGTACTCCCTCATCCCAGCCGCGGATAACCTGGCCCACTCCCAGAATGAAAGTTATGGGAGTATTCCTGTCACGAGAGCTGTCGAAGACCTGCCCGTTGGGAAGCGTGCCTACATAATGCACGGTAAGACGGTCGCCCTTCTCCGCAATCGGACCTTGGCCTACCGAGATATCACGAACGGTGAATCCTGTGGTTGGCATTTGATTATTTTCATTATGGTTCTGAAAGCCGGGTATTTTAAAAAGATTAGATAACGGACCGGAGAAGAAAAGATAAGCCAATAAACCAATGCCCGCGAATACGGCGATTCCTTCTTTTCTGTTTAATTTTTTCATAATGTCTATATGATATGATAGCCCTATGAAAGAATCAACTGAAAGGCTGATGGCAAAGACCCTAAGCCGGGCGGAAATGCATAAAGTGGCGAGTGAGCGGGTGGCGGAGATTGCGAGAGAGTTTACCGAGGGCTTCGAGTTCCTGGAAGATTACCCGAAATCCGTTACTTTTTTTGGTTCAAATCAGTTTAAGGAAGACAATCCTTATTATCAGAGCGCTCGCACAGTCTCCGGCCGGATGGTCAAGGAACTCGGATATTCGGTCGTCTCCGGAGGCGGGCCTGGCATTATGGAAGCGGCCGACCGCGGCGCCCTTGAGGCGGGCGGGAACTCTCTGGGCCTTCTTATCAAACTGCCCCATGAACAGCCGGTAAACCCATATATCACCAAGAGCATCAGCTTTTATTATTTCTTCGCGCGAAAAGTTTGCCTGGCCTTCGGCGCGGAAGTTTTCATCTTCTACCCGGGCGGATTCGGCACTATGGATGAATTCTTCGAAATCCTTACCCTTATACAAACAAGGAAAATTCTTAATGTGCCGCTTATCTGCGTCGGGAGCGAATATTGGAACCCTTTAAAGGAATTAATGAGGACAAACATGCTCAAGCGCGGAGCGATAAAAGACGGTGATTTGGATCTTTTTGTTATTACCGACAGCCACGACGAGATTATTGATATCATCAAACAAGAAACGGCTTCGTGAAAAGAAATGGCCGGACGAGTGCTCGAGGCACCCGCCCGGTCATGAATTTTGTTACGCGAAATTAATACGCAACCCCGTTGCCGGTGACCCGGGCTTCAAAGGAGACGCGAATTCCCGGTCTCCAAGAGTGAAGCCAAGGCGCAGATAGTCCAGAACGCTTGAGGAAATTTCCCTGGCGCAACGTTCGACCTGTTCCGGGCTCGCAACTGCCAGTGAACCAATTCTCACGCCGCACCATGCGGCATCGCGCGCCCAGGCCGGGGTCGAATGTTCGATGTGGTTGAACTGGAAGCTCCAACATTCGACCTTGTCAATCGAATCGAAAATCGTGACTGGCACGAACTGATGCCCCTCTTGAAGCGCGAAAATGGCTCTGGCCATCTCGAGATCTTCGAGGGAATGCAGGACCATGGCACCCATCTTGTTGCTCCAGTTCTTTTCCTCAAGCTCAAGCAAGCGCGCTTGGAGACGGTCCACCACAACAGCGCTACGCGGGTTGCGCTCGCTGTTGTCGTTGTTCACAGTAAGAAAGACCGGCACGATTCTACCTTTCATCTCTCCACCTCCGCAAGCGTATTTAAATGGTTTCTCTGAAATAGAGCAATCTTTTGACTAGTTTACTCCAATTTCGGATTAAGTCAAAATGTTGTATGGTGGATTTCTCATTTGCATTTATTTTATAACGTGTCATAATTAAGGAAGACTGAACACCCTTCACACATTTCCTTCCCTAGGAGAACATATGGAGATTCTGATTACCATCCTTCTCGCAGTCTTATTCTTCGTCGCCCCGGCTGTCATCGTCCGGGAACTGGCCAAGAGAGACAAGCTGTGGATATTTACCCCGGCCAACACCTTCGCTCTCATCGTGACCCATGAAGACGAGTCCGGCGACGGCATGAAGGGCAGCGGCACCGTGGTGGATGTCCTCCATGGAGTGAGCGGTCAAACTTTGGTCAAGGACAATGACCCAGACCCCATGAATTGGCATTTCGAGAAAATAGGCGAAGACCCGAGACACTCGGCTTTCCTGTTCAGAACTCTCGGCATCCAGTCAATGGGCAATCCTTTCTGGAAGCCGCGAGTCAACGTCGACCGGCATCTGCGATTCGCGCAAGAGGGCCAGAAAGAGGAGCTTCGCACGGTCGCCAAGGCGTACCAAACCAGGAACGTTTTCTACACCGGCGACCTGACGGTCAAGGTCAAGGAAGCCGACACTTTCGACCTGATTGGCCTCAACTTCGAAATTGATTTCGTTTTTGCGAGAAAATTTCCGGTCCGGTCGGTCCTGAAACTGGCCGATGCATCGGCCTTTCTCACCAGTCTTGTCGAAAACATCGTCAATAACATGACGACCTCCCAGACGGCAGAAGCTTACATCGGCGGCCCTCACGCGGAAGCGAACCGCAAGACGATGGCAGAGCGCATCGAGAATGATGTGGTCTTACGGGAGGTGATTGAAAGAGAGATAGGTTTCGATATAGAGAAAGTGAGCATCCGCGATGTCACCATGGACCCCAAGTATCGCGCGCTCCTCGAACTGAAGGTGACAGCCGAAAAAACAAAGGAAGCGCAGCTCATCGATGCCGAGAGGGAGAAGCAGAAGCAGATACTCAAGAACGACGCTGACGCTGACCGCATCGCGCGGGTAATCAAACCAGCAGCGGCGAGTCCTGAAATGGCCTTGGTAAGGTGGGCCGACGCCTACGAGAACAACAAGACGATGACCACCTTCGCTCCCGGAGCAAGTACGGCGATACCATTGGGCAAGTGAGGTGAAAACGGGCCGGACGATATATCGTCCGGCCCTTGGCTTTTTAATATAATATGTGATATAATTTAAGCAGACTGAATATCTAAGGAGGAGTTGCATGCGTGCTTTGCTCACGAAGTTTCAAGTCATGGTTTGGGCTCTCATCTGCCTAGTACTCGCGATGGTGGTGGTCAGGTATTTTTCTGGCCTTTTCACCGGCACCTCGTGGAGGCCGATTCTCTGGGTTCTTCTCCTTCTCGTCGTCCTAGCGAGCCTGGTCTATTTTTTCAAGGCCGGCGGACGTCAGGGAAGCTTCCCTATCGGAACGGTCCTAGTGATCGCTCTACTCTTACTTGTCGTCGGGAGTTCCTACCGGCAATGGAGAGATTACTCCGTTTCCGGCGGAGGACGTGCCACACCGAACAGGGTGGTCGTCCACACCATCCTCATCGACCTGGAATGGTCAGAGTGGGTTGACGTGCCACTGGGCTATCATCTGGCATTCGACAGGACGGAGCTCGTAGCGTACGAGATGGAAACACCGAGTTTGCCCAAACCGGTCTTGTTCCCGCGCGAACTCAAGAATCGCGTGCCAATAAGGGAGAGTGTCGAGAAGGTGCGCTTCCGCGTCACAGACGAAGAAGTGCCAGTTGTCGCCGTCATCCTGCGCTTCTGGCCCATCGGCACACCACACCCGGATAAGGTGGTGCCACCCGCGCCGGAGTTGAAGAAACCCGCTCCGGACCTGCCACCAGTACCACCCGATACAGTGCCGGTAATCAAAGCCGCCCCCGACCTTACGGTCGCGGGCGGCTCTTTTCACAAAGTGGCCCCTTTGGGGCATTTAATCAGAATCCGGGGTAAGAAGGCGGAGTGATGCCGAAGGTGTTCAAAATCAAGCGGATAAGGCCGAAGGCGGAAATCATGATGAACATGCCGAGAAGTCCGTAGAAAATCTTTCTCTTCCCCTCATCGCGCTTGGCATCAGTCGTCTCCGAATTGATGAACTGGAAGATTCCCCAGAAGAAGACGAGGAGGGCGACGGCAAACGCAAGCCCGATTATAGGGTTAAGGATGAACTGATTGATTTTGTTCAGGAACGATTCTATCGGCATTAGAGACTACTTGTAGTGATTTATGGTGAGGATATTGAACCAGCGGAGTCGAAACTATATGCCCGGAACTCTTGGGACAATGATGGTATCTCCCTGCTGGACGCCGAGGGCGGTGCCGATAAACTTTACAAGTCCCCAGACGGAAACCATGACGAAGAGGGCAACGAGGCCCCAGATCATCAGGCGCTGGCCTTCCTTATGCGCCTCTTCACCGGAAGCAGAGAAGATGAATTTGACCAAACCCCAGAAGAAGGCGAGGAGCGCAATTGCTACCACAATAGGCAAGGCAAGCTCAACAAGATTGCCAACGGAGGTTATGAGATTATTAAGGTTGCCTAGATTCTGTGCGAAAGCGAGTGAGGGGGCCAGGGCCAGAGCGGCAAGAATAACTTTTTTCATTTATTTACTATTTACTATCTACTATTTACTACTAATTTTAATACCTGATGGTATATATCTATGATACGTCAAGGGACTATAAAGACAACCGGGTTATCCCCCACACCTATTTCTCTATAGCAGGCTATTTTCTAACCTCCGCCTGAGCTGCGCTAAAGCTCTACCGTCCTTCTTTAAAGAATACTCTCTACCTCTGGCATCATTTTCGTTATAGTAAGCTTCGTAATAGCGCAGCTCAAATGGTTTTCTAGCTTTGGTAGAGCGATTTTTACCAGTATTGTGCTCTACTAGCCTGCGTCGCAAATCATTTGTGGAACCATAATACAAATTGTTATCTTTTTTACTTTTTAGAATATACACATAATACATAATACATAGACGTATTATATGATTTGCGACAATAGAAAAATAGGTGTGGGGGTTATCCCCTACTATTCTAAGGTCTAAAGCTTGGAATATTAGGGTCACTCTTATCAAGAGTGCCGAATATTTCCCTTTCTATAAAGCTTATTAACCCCCACACTGTAACCATGACGAAGAGGGCGATTAACCCCCATATCATGAGAGTTCTGCCTTCTTTTACCGCTTCTTCGCTTCCGCCAACCTTGAAAATAAATCTAACCAGGCCCCAGAAGAAAACCAGGAGAGCAATAGCCGCGACTATGATGATAAGAGTTCTTATGATGTACTTTACATCTGTAAGCAATAAAATAATCCGCCCTTGCGCGAACACCATAGAAGGAATAGCCGCCAGAGTGAGAATGCAGACTTTGGTCAATTTATTCATGATTTTAATATTACTTGACTGGGGGTAAAAAGGGAAGCTTTAAGGTGGGGCCGAAACCAACCTCTCCAGATAGGAAGCGTACTATTCCCCAAATCGACACCATGACAAAAAGAGCGACGAGGCCCCAGACCATGAGATTTTTGCCTTCCGCATGACTCTTCTCATCTCCCGCCTTGGCGATAAAAGCGACCAAACCTTTAAGAAAGGCGAGAAGCGCCAAGGCAGCCACGACGGGAACGGCAAGACTGATTAAACCGGTAAAAATCTTTATTATGTCGGCGAATGTGCGGGGGTCTTTCATGTCTTCAGTTTATCGATAGTATTGCTGATGACATTGGCCAGAGTCCAGGAACCGAGAAGCACCGCCGTGCCTATGGCGGTATAAAGAAGGGCGTTGTGTGCCGTCTTGAGCTTGGTATCGTTGCCCTGCGCCGTCACATAGAGAAAGCCGGAATAGATGAAAGCAAGCACCGCGAGCACTCCCCCTATAGGCAAGATGATATCGTTTACCACCGTTTTCAAAAGGTCGAAGAGCGAGTCGATGCCGCGGCCGAAGGGATTTTTGATTTCTATCCTATGCTCGACATCACCCTGGGCAAAAGCCGAAGAAATGATGAGAAAGTAATATGCGGTAAGAATTATTTTTTTCATTTTATCATGGCGCACCGAGCAGAGAATACCCGGGATTAAGCAAAACACTGGTTATAGTGTAAACCACAAGCCAGGCCGCGAGTATCCACACATAGCCGATAAGTACTTTGAGAAATATGCTCTTGGCTCTGTCACGGGCTGAGGTATTGCCTCCGGAGGTGAGAAGAATGTAGCCAGCGTAAGCGAAGGCGGCTACGGCAAGAAAGGTTGAGAGGTAGACCAGGTCGGTAATGATAACCTCCACCAGTTCAACAAGTTTTTCGAAAGTGCATGGCACCGTTACTCCGTCGCAGACAATTAAATCTTTCATTTATAGTGAGTTAATCGAACTATTGTTTTATAGCGTCTTCCAGGGCGCGGTCGGCCTGGTTTAGGGCCTCGAGCGTCCTCGCCCGGCCGCTCGTAACCTGTTCTATCATCTCGCCGAAGATGGCCCGGGTGCGCTCGTCATCCGGGTCAAGCCATCCCTTCGACTGCAAAGCTGCTTCATAAAAAACCGGCATCTCCGCGCCCGCAGGCTCCTGCGAGAGAAGGTTGCGGCGGGCTGGCGGAAGATTAAGGACTTGGGAGAGGACCGAGGCCTCATCTTTGGCGACGAGAGACAAGGCGGCATTCAAAGCGGCGGCCGGAGACCTGGTGCCGCGCGAAATGGAGAGAGCCCGCAGGCGACCGAAGGTCAAGGTCCTACCCTGCACTCTCGACTGGGGCACAGTGGTTACGCTGAAATTGAGATTCGGATTTTTATTGCGGAGAGTCTTCAATTCGCTCGCGAAGCCCAAGTAATAAGCCGAGTCGCCCGAGACGAAGCGGGCTTGGGCGGGAGGCAATGTCCTGTTCCAACTGTAATACGGCTTCGAAGGATTTGAGAATTGGGTGTAGAAATCAAGCGCGGATTCTCCGGGAGAAACGGTGAGGTTGAAGTTTGCCGAGAGATATGAGCGCAATTCTCCGCCATCTGGCGGAGCCGTAAAGCTTGTAATGGGCGTGCCTGCCTGTAATAAGAGAAGCGAGAGGATATCTTTGGCATGCGGGATGTTCCTCGCCTCGCCTAAGGCGATAGCGGACTCCACGAGATTCCCCGCGCCGTCGCGGCGGGTGAGCTTATAGATAGTCGAATAAATTTCGTCCCAATAGCCAATCGGCTGGGCAAGACCAGCAGTGGTAAGAAGGTCGCGATTATAATAAAGAACCATCGGGTCTATGGATAAAGGCAGGCCGTAGATGCCATCTTTGCCCAAGAAGAGCTCTCCTTCTTCAACGAAAGTCTGTTTGAAATCGCGTTCGCTTATGCTTTCGTAGGGAATTGGGAGAAGCTTGGATTTCTCCTTCCATAACTTGTCTTGGGTGGTTAAGAGAAGGTCAGGACCCTCTCCGCGCGCCAACGCCTCGGTAAATTCGCGGTCGATGCTCTCGGACGAAAGTTCTCTGTATTTGATAGTGAGATTCTCCTCGCGGCTCTGGATGGTATTGTTAAGGAAAACATTGAAGTCTTCCGCGTGGATATCGCCCCAGATTGCAACTGTTGCTTCAAGAGAACTCGAGCCCCCGCGATAGAAGGCGAAGACCACGACCGCAAGGATGATGAAGAAGCCGAAAGTCGAAAGGAGGATTATCTGAAACTTGGACATATTTTAATTCTATAACAGACGGACTCGAGAATAATCCCCAATAGGGCTAAAGGCAGATAACCGAGGCGAGTGAATCGCCTTCTCTCAATTTCATTATTCTTACGCCTTGCGTGGAACGACCGAGCACCGGCACTTCATCCAAGGCGACGCGCACGACCTGGCTTTTCTTGGAGATGGCGATGACTTCCGATTCCTCTTCGGTCACAATTTGCGATGCCATGACTTTGCCTGTCTTTACGGTAACTTTCGAAGTAAGAATGCCGGAACCGCCCCTGCCCTGCACCTTGTATTCCGAAAGTTTGGTGCGCTTGCCGTAGCCGTTGGCCGAGATTACGAGAAGACAGGCATTCTTCCATGCCGGTTTTATAATGTGGGAGCCCACCACCTCGTCTCCTTTATCTAGGTTTACGGCCCGCACGCCACCGGCCGCCCGGCCCATCTCGCGAATATCCGATTCCTTGAAGCGGATGGACATGCCTTCTTTCGTTACGATGGAAATATTGTCTCCCTTCTCGCTATGCGCGACGGAGATAAGTCTATCTCCCGGCTCGAGCCGGATAGCGATAATGCCGGATGAGCGCACATCATGGAAGGACTTGGCCGAGACGCGCTTGCCCGTGCCGCTCTTGGTAATGAGCGTTAGCGAGCCCTCGATATTTTTAAGCTCCTTAGGCATGGCAAGAATGGAGGTTACTTTTTCATCATCGGAGAGCGAGATGAAATTGACCACCGACTTGCCGCGGGTTGCGCGCTTGCCCTCGGGTATGTCGTACATCTTTAGTCTATAGGCCTTGCCTTTGTCGGTGAAGAAAAGAAGGTCGGAATGAGTGGAGGCGGTTAAGAAGATGGAGACGAAATCCTCTTCTTTGGTATCGAGGTCTACCACCCCTATACCGCCGCGCTTCTGCCGCTTGTATTCTTCCGGATTGGTGCGTTTGATATAGCCGCCGGCCGTGAGCACGAGCGCCTGCTCTTCGTCCGGTATCAAATCCTCGACAGAAAGCGCTTTTACTCCGCCTTTGACGACCTTGGTGCGGCGTTCGTCGCCGTACTTTTCTTTGATGGCTTCGAGTTCAGCTTTGACCACCTTTAGAATTTTTGCTGGCGACGCCAGCAAATCTTTCATCTCCTTTATGAACACTTGCACTTCCTTGAGCTCGTCCTCTACTTTCTTCCTCTCGAGGCCGGCGAGCTTCTGAAGGCGCATCTCAAGAATGGCATTGGCCTGAATTTCGGAGAACTTAAACTCCTTCATGAGAGCGCTGCGCGCGTCGTCGACGGTCTTCGACGCTCGGATGGTCTTGATAACCTGCTCGATGTGGTCAAGCGCTTTCGAGAGGCCGAGGAGGATGTGCTCGCGCTCTTCCGCGCGAGCAAGGTCGAAGACCGAGCGGCGCTTAACCACTTCTTTCCTGTGCTTCAGAAACTCCGCGAGCATGCTCTTGAGCGACAAGGTCTGCGGCACGCCGTCGACGAGCGCTACAAGGTTGAAGTGGAAGGTATCCTCAAGCTGAGTATGTTTGTAGAGAGCATTTAAAATTTTCTGCGGCTGGCTCCCCTGCTTCAAATCGATGACCACGCGAATATCCTTGGTCGATTCGTCGCGAAGGCCTCTCACTCCCTCAATCTTCTTCTCCCGCACCAAGTCCGCAATCTTCTCGATAAGGTCGGATTTGTTGACGCGGTAAGGGATGGCGCTCACGATGATTTGGAACTGCCCGCTCTTGCCTTCAACTATGTCTGCCACACCTCTCGCCACCACTGGCCCGCGGCCGGTGGCATAAGCGTGATGAATGTCCTTCTCATTGAAAATGATGCCGCCGGTAGGGAAATCCGGACCCTTCACGAATTTCAAAAGATCTTCAGTGGTGACGTCTTTGTCATCGGCAAGATGAATAGTAGCGTCGATTACTTCCGTAAGATTGTGTGGCGGAATGTTGGTAGCCATGCCGACGGCAATGCCCAAGGTGCCGTTCAATAATAGATTCGGCGCCGAGGCCGGCAGCACCATTGGTTCGGTCTTCGTCCCATCATAATTAGGCCTGAAGTCGACCGTCTCTTTCTCTATATCCTTGAGCATCTCGCTCGCGAGGCGGCTCATCTTGGCCTCGGTATAGCGGTAAGCGGCGGCGCTATCGCCGTCTATGGAACCCCAGTTCCCTTGTCCAATAATTAAGGGGTAACGCATCTTGAAGTCTTGCGCCATAACCACCATCGATTCATAGACGGCGACATCGCCATGCGGGTGGTATGAGCCGATGACGTCTCCCACCACCGTGGCCGACTTCCTTGGTTTGCCGCCGGCAGTCAGGCCCTTCTCATTCATCGAATAGAGAATGCGGCGGTGCACCGGCTTAAGACCGTCGCGGATGTCCGGCAGGGCGCGGTCGGTGATGACCGACATGGCATAGTCGATGAAGCTCTCCTTCATCTCGTTCGTTATCGGACGAGCTATTATTCTGTCTTTACTATCTTCCATAAATATCGAGAGTGCTATCTCTCAAATCACTAAAGTTGTTTTTTAGGGATTCAAGCGGATTTATAACTTCAAGAGATTTTTCCGCCGCGGCCGGGGTTTCGTCGCCTTCGCCAAAATTGACCAGGGCCCAGACGGCAAAGATTAAGAGGGTGAAGGCGCCGGAAGTAAGGAGCGCGAAACGCTTTTTATGATGGGGCGGCCTTTTATGAAGCGTGGCTAAGTACTTTCTCATGTTATTTATAGTGAGCTTGTCGAACTATTCCTCTTTCAGAACAACTATCTCGCTTTCCATGCCCTCGAGGTCCTTCTTCTTTACCACGAATTTGTCGAGTGGTAGAACTTTGTCTTCTCCGGCTTCTTTCAGAAACTGGGCCAGAGTGTTTTTATCATAATTCATCGGAATGATTACAGCCGGCTCCAGAGCCACCGCGGCTTTATAAGCGTTAGGCCGCACGAAGAGGATGTCGATATCCTCAATTTCTTCCTGCTCCGCCTTTGAACCAAGAAAGCATAATTTGATTCCTTCAAATGTCACAAGATATGTCTTATCAAGGAATCCTTTGATGAAAACATTTTTTATTTCGTATTCGCCCGGGCTGTCTATAACAAAACCAGATTTCTCTGATGTCTCATTTCGGCCTTTGGTGAAGAGAGTGATATCGGCTGATACCTTCGCTTGCGGGTTCAACGCAAGCGTCAAATCGCCTTGGGAAATCTTGAAGCTCTCTACCCCTTGGTAGCTGATAATCATAGCTAAATTATACCAAATTTGAGCCCTATTTTCATCCTTGACATTTAAGTTTAAATATGATAATATGGTAACAGGAGGTTTACATTATGCGGACTGACAAGTTGGCGGTCTTCTCGGAAGTTCTGGAATTCGCTCGGACCAACGTGCGCGCAACCGTGATCGGCGGAACCGAGATCAACCAGGGCGGGACCGTGATGGTCCCGCCCTTTTCATTATTTAATTATTTAACTACTACATAATAGTGGTCCTATAGGATTCTTATTATGTAGTTGAATTTTTTAGAGATTCTGATATAGTAGCGTAGTTATTTATTAGCAACCGTTTCTGTTATCCCGGCTGCTCTGGCAAACACAGATGAAGCAGTCGGACCGGAAGCGGCATCCGTCAGCTGGCGGATCATATGGCATTATTTACACGCAAGAAAAAGATAGAAGAAGTTAAAAGCGAGGCAATATTTCCTGCTGAAGCTCCTGCATCAAGTTTCCTAGACAAAATCCCTGCTCCGCCGGCGGTCGACGACTTGATGGAAGGGCCGGTTATCTCCATTGATAAGGGCGCGGTCTACATCGACCTGCCACCTTTCGGCACGGGCATCATCTACGGGCGCGAGTTCATCAACGCCCGCGACATTATCAAGAAGATTAACGTCGGTGATATCGTCGCCGGCAAGGTCGTGGGCGTGGGTGGCGCTGAAGGATATTTCGAAATTTCTCTCAAGGAAGCGCGTCAGGCCATCATCTGGAACGAAGCCGAAGATGCTATCCGCGAGAAGCGTATATTCGAGCTCCCAATAACGGATGCTAATAAGGGCGGTCTCATCATCAACTGGCAGGGCATTATCGGATTCCTCCCGGCATCGCAGCTGAAGCCGGAGCACTACCCGCGCATCTCCGATGGAGATAAAGATAAAATCCTCGATGAGCTTAAGAAGCTCATCGGTGAGAAGCTCTCGGTCACTATCATCGGCGTAAATCCCAAAGAAGGGAAATTAATCTTCTCAGAAAAATCTCCTGAAACTAAAGATAAGGAAAATATCGTCTCCAAATATTCGCTCGGCGATGAACTTATGGGCGAAGTGACGGGGCTCGTGGACTTCGGCGTCTTCGTCAAGCTCGAGGAAGGCCTCGAGGGCTTGGTGCATATCTCGGAAATCGACTGGGGCTTGGTAGAGAATCCGAAAACTATGTTTAAAATCGGTGAGAAGGTCAGAGTGAAGGTTATAGAAATCAAGGATGACAAGATTTCCCTCTCTATCAAGGCGCTCAAGGAGAATCCGTGGAAAGAAGCCTCGAAGATTTACAAGAAAGATGATGTGGTCGAAGGCGTTATCATCAAATACAACAAGCACGGCGCGCTCGCCTCGATAGAAGAAGGCGTCGCTGGTCTTATCCACATCTCGGAGTTCGGCTCGGAAGAAAAATTGCGCGAGAAGCTCGAGATGGGCAAGACCTACACCTTCAAAATCACTTTGTTCGACCCGAAGGAGCAGAAAATGGCTTTCTCGTTTGTAGAAAAGAAATAGAGAAAATTATTCTAATTTCTATTTCTAGTTCTAACTGACCTAAAGCAAAAACTTCGTAAGTGCGGAGTTTTTGCTTACATCTATCTTCTGCTATAGCTAGAGTTAGATGTATACGTTATCTTTTCACCACAGGGAAATCTTAACGTATGGTGGCAATCTTCTACTCTTGTTTTAAATATAGTAAGAATTCTTTATTCTTCCCTTTCTCACCGAGGATTGGTGACTCCGTTTCATTAAGGATTTGTAATCCCATGCTTTTGATTTTCTCCTTTACCGATTCGAGCACTTCGGGAATGAATTCTTCGGCCAATCTGCCTTTGCGGAGCATTCTTTGCTCGGCTTCGTAATGTGGCTTGACCAGAGCGATAATCTTTCCGCCGTCTTTCAGATTCTTAAGAGCGTTCGGCAAAACTTTTTCTAATTTAGTCCAACTGGTGTCAACGGAGATAAAATCCGCTTTCTCCGGAAGTTCAACGTGCATGGCATTCTGCCGCTCCATCACCACGACGCGCGGATTGGTGCGAAGTTTGTAATCAACTACTCCATAGCCGGTCTCGACCGCATAAACTTTCTCCGCGCCGTTCTGCAAAAGACAGTCCGTGAATCCTCCTGTGCTCGCGCCGAAGTCCGCGCAAGTAAGTCCTTTTACCGCGACATCAAATGTCTTCAGCGCATGCTCCAACTTCTCTCCCGCTCTGGAAACATAGGCCATGTTTACAATTTTACCTCCAAAAAATCCATCTCTTCGGGTGGAATGCCTTTATTGATTCCGTATTTGATTGCTTCGCCAGCTATTTGCTTGTCGTCTCTTCTGAATTGGAAAATTCTTCCTCCTTCGCCATCGTCAGCACCGAAAGCAATAGTAATTTCGTTTTTATCATCCAAAACCTTTGGGTCCATAAATGCTCCCCGAACAACTCTCATTCTGTATTTTTTTGATTCCATTATTTATTAAACTCCGTCATCGCGGGAGCGAGGCCGCGGGAGACGATGGTTTCGACGGCTTCGGCGGCGCGTTTAAAAACTTTTTTGATGATTTTCATTTCGGCCAGCTTGAAATCGCTTAAAATGTGTTTTTCGACCGCGGCTTCACCAGACGGCTTCTTCTTCGGTGAGATGCCGATGCGGATTCTTATAAATTCTTTGGTTTTTAAAGCCCGGATTACAGATTCCAAGCCCTTATGCCCGCCCGAGCCGCGGTTGTAAGAGATTTTCATGGTGCCGAGAGGCAAATCGAGGTCATCGTAGAGCACAATCAAATTTTTAGCGCTCTTGCCCTTCATAGCTTTAGCGACGAAGGGGCCGGACTTGTTCATAAAAGTGTCAGGAACCAAAACTTTTACCTTATCAACTTCTAACTTAACAACTTCTTCGGCCGCCATGCGTCCACTGTTGTGACGCGTCTTCGCGTATTCCTCTCCCGGATTACCAAGACCCACGGCGATATACATAAAGCTATTGTGTCAAATAAGATTAGATAATACAATCTCTGCAAATGGAGGAGAAAAAAACTTCGAACTTTTGGAAAGAATTGGGCAAACTCCTTTTTCTCGCCCTCATCATCGTCATCCCCTTCCGCCTCTACGTGGCACAGCCGTTCATAGTCGACGGCGCCTCCATGGACCCGACCTTCAGGAACGGGCAGTACCTCATAGTGGATGAGGTCACTTATCACTTCAAGGCGCCGGAACGCGGCTCGGTCCTTATTTTCAAATATCCGCTCAATCCAAAGAAGTATTACATTAAAAGAGTTATCGGCCTGCCGACTGAAATCATTTCCGTGAAGGATGGCGAGGTGACAATAGTCAATGCCCTAAACCCGGAGGGAATCCGCCTTGACGAGCCCTATGTCAAGTTGGAGAAAAAAGAATCTCTTAATTACACCCTGGGCCAGGGAGAATACTTCGTCATGGGAGACAACCGCATAGCGAGTTCCGATTCCCGCGTCTGGGGCCCGGTGCCGGAGCAAAATATTATCGGCCGGCCTATCATCCGCTTCTTCCCGCCGGCGTTCTTTCCCGGCGATGACTCGGGGAATGATGAGGTGTCCTCAAGCGAAAATCAATGATGGAAAAAGTTCAAATCAAGCTGAAGTGGGCTTTGAATGAATTTGATAAAAGCATTATCACTGCCACTTACTTCGGCTT
>ERZ1292623.656-Hain-H51-01um-R1-656-length-35917-cov-5_pt1 | contig 26828 bp, 48 predicted proteins | sample MGYA00564398_ERZ1292623 | MGnify/ENA primary metagenome ERZ1292623 (study PRJEB36523, sample SAMEA6512633) | groundwater metagenome | collected 2019-01-07 | study: AquaDiva: Metagenomics assemblies of 32 groundwater samples | reverse complement strand
GGCGCGACACGCGAGGGAGGTGTTCCCGCGTGTCGCGCCCCGGAGGTGCGAGTCCTGCTAGGCCGGTGCCGCCGCGGAGACCGCGTGGCCGTTCGTGCCGTTGCCCTTGCCGACCTGGGCGAAGATCTTCCCGAGCGGGTCGCTGCCGAAGATCGACTGCAACACGTCGGGCAGCGTCTTGCCGCCGATGAACGCCGCCGGCCCGAGCGCCTGCGCGACCTTCTCCTGGATCGACGCGTCGCGCAGCGCGAGGAGCGCGTCCGCCAGCGTGCCCTGACCTGCCTTGAAGCGGTCGACGATGGAGGTCGTCTCCGCCGACAGCCCTGCGAGCGCCAGCGTCTGGCGCGCCCCGTCGATGCTCAGCTGCTGGTCAGCCTCGTTCAGCTCACGGGCAAGCTGCGCGGTCGCGCCGATGTCGGCCACCGCCTCGCGCGCCTGAGCCGCCTGCGCCTGGTAGCCGAACCGCGCCTGCTCTGCCTGCGCCTCGGCCGCTGCTGTTGTCATCCGACGCTCCAGCGCATCCGCTGCCAACGCCGCCGCGTGCGCCTCGGTCTCGGCCAGCGTTGATGCACGCTCGCGCTCCAGGACCTCGGTGCGCTTGTCTGCATCGAGCTGCGCGCTCGCCTCACGCAGGCTGAGCGCCCGCTCCACCGTCCGCTGCTGCGCGCTCTGGAGGAGCGCCGCGATCTGCTTGTTCCCCAGCTCGATGCCGAGGACGTCGACGTCGACGATCCGCGCCCCGATGGTCTCGAACTTCATGCCCGTCCGCGGGGTCCCTTCGACCTTCGCGCCCAGGATCGCGCTGCGCACGATGTCCTCTGCTTCGGCGTGGAACGCCTCCACCGTGTGCTTCCGGAGCGCGCCCTTCACGACGGAGCGCACGTGGTCGCAGACCAGCTTCACGTAGTTCTCGGCCGCGAACCAGCGCATCCGCTCATCGGGCGTCGAGCCCTCGAAGTCGAGGCGCATCGACACCTTCACGTTGACCAGGACGTGGTCCGAGGTCTCGGCTGCGATGATGTCGCTGACCTTGTTCGCACCCACCTGGAGGAACACGGTCGGGTAGAACGTGTCGGTGGTCTTCGGCTTGCCCGTCGACAGCATCAGGACCTGGAGCACCTCGTTGAACGCGAGGAGCACCCGCTGCGGGCCGACCTCCACCCGACGGTTGCCGTCGGTGTCGGTCACGCAGATCGCGTAGCCGACGTGGATGTCGATCTTCGGCACGCCCCACGACTCGCCGAGCTGCACCGTGCGCGGCTGGGTGTACGTCCCAGCGCGCTCGATGCTGTCACCGACAGCCTCGATGGGCTGGTTCGTCGCACCGACGCCCATCGCGCGGAGCGAGGAGTCCTCGCTTGCCTCCAACGAAGCCGAGAAGGTCGCCGCCTGCACGGTGCGCGTGGGACCCTTCCCCGCCGAACGCAGGAACGACTCCTCGGAGACGACGCCGGCACGCGTGGTGGGCTCCCGCTGCTCGACCGCGCGGAGCGCGCGGTTGAACGCGAGCACTGCCTGGTTCCCGGGGTACCACAGCTCGCACTGCTTGTCGGTCAGCACGCGGCGTGCGATGACCTCGGTGCGCGGGTCCGGCAGGAGCATCTTCGGCCCCTTCACCGTGACCACGTCACCTTCGTGGCGCTTCATCACGTAGCGCCCATCGCCCTTCGGGATCGCCGTGGCGAAGTGCTTGGAGACGCCGTTGTACGTCACCAGGTGCAGCTCGGGACGCGGGCGGAAGATCCGCGTCTTGGTCTCGCTGCTGCCCGTGATGAACAGCTCCTGGCCAGCCTCGTACGCGACACCCTCGTCCCCGTAGTCACCCCCCTCGTCGACGAACGGCGCGACGACCGCGACGTAGATGCCCTGGAGCTTGTTGACCTCCGGCATCCGGAAGACCTTCGACCCCTTGTACTCCTGGAACTTCGCCGTCGGCCGCGGGAACGCGACCATCGGGCCATACCGGTAGTCCTTCTGCCCCGACTGGTCGGCGAGGATCGCGTACTCCTGCGACTCCAGCGTGTTCGCGTCGCGCACGTAGCGGCTGCGGTCCGTCTTCGTGTCGTCGCTGACGACGCGCATGCCGGTGGGCGGCATGAAGAATGAGACCTTGGTCCCGGGGATGACGAAGCGCCGGCCCTCGGCCACATCCGTCACCTCCTCGCCCGTGAGGTCTGCCAGCTCGGTGAGGATGTTGCGCTCACCGCTCTGCTCGCCGTCCTTCGCGTCGACCTTCTTGAAGACCACGTCCGCCCATGCCTTGCGGAGCGCCTCCTCGTCGGTGACCTCGACGAGCACGAACTGGTTCCGCTGGAGCAGGTGGCCCGGGATCACCTCGGCCGACTGACCGGGGTGGAGCGCCTGCGACCAGGGACCATGGATGTTGACCTCGCGGCCCACGAGCAGGTCAGGCTCGTTCGTCGAGCCCCGCCCTGGCTGCTTGCCGTCGACGGCCGGGTTCAGCAGCCGCACGTAGGCGCCCTTCCGTGCCTCGGGGAAGGTCTGGATCGCCTCCAGCAGGGCGGCCGAGCGGAAGGTCCGCGTGGTCGCGTCCCAGACGATGGGCTCCTCCTGCTGGTTCGGGTCGGCCACCGCCGGTCCGACGACCGTCTTCACGATGCCGGTGTCCGTTCGGTTGCGAAGGTAGAAGAACTGGTTGCGGGCAAGGACTGCAGTGTCCTTACCGGTACGCTCTACGGCCATGTGGTGCACACTCCTCTTTCAGCGCGGCTCTCGCGCAGTGGGAGGAGGCTGCAGCCGAATCGTTTACATGTCAACTAACAAAGTCTCGATCATCGAAAGAAAAGACTCCGGTGAGATCTTGACCTTGGGCGCGACAAGAGGCAGCCGCCGCCACGCGTAGAGCACGAACGCGATCATCTGCAAGTGCGGGTCAGGCACGCAGGGCGCAGTGGGAACTTCGAGCGCTGCTCCATTGGCGGCGTGGAGGCGGACCCACTCGATCATGTCCGCTGGCCGCGGAGGGCGACGGGCGATGAACGCGTCGGGGCCGTACGTCCTGTACTGCTTGATCCAGTTCTGCACGGACGCTGCGCTGCAAGTCAGCTTGCGGTGGGAGACGAAGCGCTCGATCAGGTGCCTGTCCATGTCAAGGCACAACGCGACGCACCGACGCCTGTACTCTCCCGGGAATGGGCGCCTGTCGTGCGTCATACTCGACCCTTCTTGATGCGGTCCAGGATGACTGCGACCGAGTGGGCCAGGAAGTCGCTCGTGTTGCCCTTGAGCGTGCGTGCATGCGCCACCACCCCTAGCGCTGAGCGCGCCATCGCGGACACCTGGGGGTCGGAGTCGGCCACCTTCGACTCGTAGTACTCCTTCACCAGGTCGAGGTCGGTCTCGTGTAGCATGCCGAGCATGTCGCCGAATCGAACCAAGGCAAAGCTTGTCTCCTCGTCGAGCATCACCGCCTCCAGAGGAGGACGTAGTTCGCGTTGCCCTCGACGCGCTTCACGTGCTGGTTGAAGCGCACCAGGACCCGTCCACCGACGGCGGTGCGGCGAATGACCTCGCTGGTCATGTCGTCCTCCAGCGTCGTCTTCTCCATGCTGCGTACGAGTGGCGCCACCGTGAACAGGTAGAGGTGTGGGATGGGGCTGCCGACCTCGACGGCGGCAGCCTCGATCTTGATCTCGGGGTTGGTGATCAGCAGGTTGGCCACGAGCATGTCGGCCGCCTGCGCGTAGGAGAGGGGCATCATGTTTCGCAAGTCAGGTTGCATCATGTCCTCTTGAAGGCGTCGAGCATGTGCTGCGCACCTTCGAGCTTGAGCGTTGCTGCCGGGACCATCGACTTGTAGTCGACGAAGATAGCGGTGAGGCACAGCTCGTCGTCTGCTCGCTGCTGCGCGTGCGCTGCCTGCCAGGCATTCCAGGCGGTCTGCAGAACGTACGGTGCAGTCATGTTGGTCTTCTGGGCCGCTGCCCATTCGAGGAAGGCAATGGTCATCACGCCTTGAACGACCACCGCGTGCATGCGAAGGAACTCGTCGAGCTTGCTCACAGCGCCACCTCGAATGCGTTGGGGTGCCGCAAGGCCAAGCGCGCAAGACGCGCACCCAGGTCGCAGCAGGCTTCGTGGAAGTCCGACGACAGGTGGTCGTCGACGAAGTTGTGCGCCAGCTCGTGGATGAGGAGCGCGTGCAGCTTGTACAACCCATCCGGGGAGGCAGCACGGTCGAACCAGGCGCGCCCCAGCTTCTTGACGGCAAAGTCGAGCGTCGTGTCCCTCTTGTGGAACGCTGCGATGAAGTTCGTGCTGCTCACGTTCCAGCGGACGGTCAGCTCCTTGCCGAGCAGCTCGTTCGCGATCATGTACGCGTGGTCCGCGCACCAGCGCATCGCCGAGCTTGCCTCCGAGTTCGGCATGAACTCCGCGGGCTCGGCCGTGGGGTCGGTCGAGTAGGGCTTAGGGCTCGGCGTCACCTGGCCCGACGGACGCAGCACATCGGGGAACCGCTTCCGGTTGGACCGCTGGCCATCGGTGAGCTGCGAGCCGTAGATGAGGCGGTACCCCTGGGCGACGGCGATCTTGTTGGCCTCCTGGTCCGACGGGTCGAACATCACCGACTTGTTCGTGTGCTGCAGCTCCATCGCGTGCTTGTAGGCGGCGCCCTCGATCTCGGGCGCAGTGGTCGCTTCTGCAATCCAGGTTGCGGAGGCATCCTCGGGACGGAGCAGGTGGTGCGCCGCATTCAACACGGCCGCGCGCACCTTCCGGAGGAAGGCTGGCTGCGCGTTGTCGCGGTCCATGTTGAGCGGGATCTTCTGCTGCACGTCGATGTGCCACTTGTCGTCGCCGTCCAGCTCGACGACAGGGATGCCCATCTCGTAGAGCATCGTCGTCTCCCCATGGCGCTGACGATAGAGCACGATGTTCGTGTTCCGCTGCGTGCGCTTGAGCGCGCCTTCCTCGTCGGCGACCTCCGTGTCCAGACGCTCGACAGGGAAGGACAGAACGCGGTCGGGCGCGGTGACGCTCATCCCGTTCACCACCAGGTTCACACCCTCGGGCGGGATCACTTGGCGGAGGAGGTCGATGGCCTCCGCCATCCGCGCGCGGTCGAGCATCACCGTGGCCGAGAACGAGGAGCCGCGGTCGCGGGCGTGCTTCCGACCACGGAGGACCTGGCGGCCGTCGTCGTTGAACACCACGGCGCCAGTGGTCGTCTGGATCGTGGCCGACTTGCAGATGGCCAGCGCCAGCTTCTCACCCAGGTTGAAACGCCCGCGCTTCTCGGCGTCGCCCTTGCGGGTTGACTCGGCGAAGAGCGTGAACGCGTGCCCCAGGTCGGCGAACCCGTTGGGGTCGTCGTCCTCGACGGTGAGGTTGGCGTATGGGAGATTCGGCACCGGCTCCAGCGTCACGTCGATCCGCTTGGCGTCAGTGTCGAGCGCGTTCGACACCAGCTCCATCACCACGCGGGCGCGGCCTGCGCGATCGAGCAGCTTGGCCAGCCCGTGTCGGTCGACCTCGAACCAGTTCGCTGTCGTGGTCATCACGACCTCCGCCGCTTGGCGTTGGCGATGTTCTGCTCCCGCATGGAGCTGAGGACGATCAGCATCGCCTCCTCCGGAGTAAGCCCCATGCGCGTGTTGAGTTCGTCGGCGGCGGCTCTCGCCTCGTCGAGCGTCTTGTAGAGACCCCAGCGCTCCCCGTTGGGGTCGGGCGAGTAGCCCCGCACGTTCTCCTCGGCGATGCCGAGTGTGAAGCCGTTCTTGTCGACGATGGCCGTGTACGCCAGACGAGTCATGGCCGCTCCCTTGCGAGGCAGAGCGCCTCGGCGATGCGTTCGAGTTGCTGTTGAACCGGACCTTCGTCGTTCGGGTACCGGTCGAGGATGACGTTCACCTGCTGGACGGCGCCCTGGAGGAGCCTCCTCGCGCGCTGCTCCTCGGGCGCCATGTAGAGGCCTGACTCCGCCATCGACTTGAGCCGCTGCGCGTCCACGCCGAGGGCGATGAGGACGTTGGCCGCATCCGCCACCGTCGGCCACTTGAGGTCCTTCGTCTCGACGATGGGTCGTTCGACGGTCTTCATGCGTTCTCCTTCACGACGGCCGGGCCTTCGCTGTAGCGCGCCTCGCCCGTCATCTTGATCCCGAACAGCGACTTCGCGCAGTCCATCCCCGTCCAGAGCCCGTACACCTTCCCTTGGCTGCGCACCACCAGCGGGACCCAGTTGAATGCGTTGCGGATGGCGTGGCCGCACGCGTGGCAGTGGGCGCTGTCTCCGCGCGCGCCTGCATGGACGGTCGCGTTGTGGATGGTGCCCTTTGGCCACACCAGCCGCGAGCGGAAGAAGTTCTCGCCCTCGACCTTGTACCACTCCATCGGGCACACCGTCACGGCGTCCCTGGCCAGCGCGGCGCCGTCCGTCGGGAGACCCAACGAGGCGACCGTCGCCGTCAGCGTCCGCGAGATGCCGACCACCGTGAACACCGGTGGAGGCCGCAGCGCATCGAGTTGCGTCATCGCCGTGCCGACAGGGCCGAAGGCCTCGGCGAAGGCGCGGCCCTTCGAGGCGATGATCCGCTCCAAGTCGTTCCGCGCGCCTGCCGCCATGGCTGCGAAGTCGACCGACGCGAGGTAGCCGTAGCTGCCGTACAGCATGGCCATCTCCAGGTTGAAGCCGTTCTTCGCCAGAGGCTCGCCGCTGCTGTACCGTGCCTCCTTGTCGCAGCCGAAGGCCTCGAAGGCCTTCATGTTCTTTCGCACAAAGAGCACGGCCACGTTCGCCTTGTTGAGGATGGCACGCGTCGAGCGCGACTCGCCCGGATTCCAGAAGCCCCGGAGCACCGCCGCGATCAGAATGGCAAGCGCGCGCTCGGCGTTCGCACGCCCCTTGCCCGTGAACCACGCGAGAACCGCGTCCGTGTTGATGGCCGTGAACCGGCTGACCGTTTCGGTGTTGTTCGTCGCCATGTGGGCACCGTAACAGGCGCTTTCCCGCTTGTCAAAAGTTTGGATACCAACTATTTTCTTGACGGGGCGCCGCTCGCGTGGTTGTTTGTTCGTATGGCAACCACCCTCTTCACGACGGCACCGAGCGCGTACGACTACGGCGACACGTTCCGCATCATCGTCATGGGCTGGCAGCCCGCGAAGCGGCGCCCGCTCTGGCAGGTGGTGACGACGGCCTCGGAGCAGTCGGACAGCATGCAGCAGGAGCGCTACCAGAGCGGCAACTACCTCGCCGTCCAGTGGGATGCGCTCCCCAACATCGCGGACCTGATCGAGCTGACCAGCCACCCCGACGAGCGGCTCACCGTGACGACTACGGCCGGGGAGAAGTTCGACACGGTCCGCAGTCGGCGCCTGGCATGGGACGTGTTCGAGCGCTTCGGCTACGACCTCGACGCAGCAGCGGCTGCCTGGCGGCGGCTCATGGAGAATGGCACCACGCCGCACCACTTCGCGCAGCTCCTCGGGCTCCCCGAGGCAGTGCTTCGATGAAGGTCACCGTCTACGACTGGGGCTTCGAGGTCGGCACCGCCGCGCTGGCGCGTCTCGGCCTCGTGCACGGCACCGAGACGGAACTGACGCTGGAGGAGGTCGGCGCCCTCATGGACGACTTCGACGTGCAGCTCCACCACGTGCTCGACACGGAGACCAGGGAGACCAACCGGCAGAAGAAGGCGCGGAAGCGCGCCAAGGCACCACGACCCATCCCGCCAACCAAGACGCTCGTCCTGTACTTGAGCGTTCGTGGTCGCGGCTTCAAGCAGAGGTAGGAGGACACATGGCCACCGAGAAGCACATCGTCACCGAGGAGAACGCGGCGAAGTTCGCCGAGTGGATCGAGAAGCGTGGCGGCATCGCCATCTGGCGCTCGGTCAACCTGTCGAACCCGGGGGCCAGCTGGTCGTCGCCCGCGTTCGACGAAGCGGGTCGACCGACCACCAAGCCGACCTGGCAGTGCGACACGCACCCGGAGCGGATCATCACCGACCCCGCGGAGGTCATCGTCTCCCGCGACAAGGTCGTGAAGCGCTTCCACGTCGCCGTGCGGATGGGCTCGCAGGGCATGTCGCTGAAGGTCACCGACGGCGGGACGCGCCGCATTCGGGCCGAAGTCGAGAAGGCAGGCGAGGGCGCCTACTACGTCTTCGACTACGGCGACGAGAAGAACGCCGTCATCATGGCCCCCGACGTGCAGATGCCCCTCACCCAGTGGCTCGCCGAACAGGTGAAGCAATGAGCGGCCACTACAACGTCGCGCCCAAATACTCGGCTGGGTCGCCTGCATCCGTGCCAGAGCACATTGCAAGACGGGTTGCGGAGGAGGAGCGCCGGTGCTACGACGACGCACGTGCGGGCCACTACGGTGAAGGGAAGAAGGCCCAAGCCGAGAAGGAGGGCCTCCGCGGCATCGTCGAGTGGCGCGAAGAAAGGCGCGGCGCGTGGGAGGTCGAGGACCTGATCACCGGCGAGCGCGCACGACGCTGGTCGTACCTGCGCGTTGGGGGCAGCGGTTACGGAGAGGTGAAGCTCAAGAAGGCGTCCACCAACGGACGCGTGAAGGAGGCCGAGCAGCTCGCAGCCGTCGAGGTGGCGAAGCTGCTCATCGAGGACTGGCGCGACCCGGAGAAGGACGACTGCGTCGTGTCGGTCACCAAGTACTACGTCGGACCCGAACTGAGCGGCGACCTGGTCGTCGCCAAGGTGACCTGGCCCGCTAGGGCCGTGAAAGCGAGAACACCATGACCTACCGATCCCGAGGCGAAGACAGCTTCGTCAGCATCGTTGCTGCCCTCCTAACGCTGGTGCTCTTCATCCCTGCCGTGATCCTCAACGGCGTGGTGCTCAAGTACCTGTGGGCCTGGCACGTGAGCACCACCTTCGGCGTCGAGCCCCTGAGCGTGGTCGCTGCGCTGGGCCTCTCGTTCACGGCCCAGGTGTTCATCGGACAGCCAGCGAAGGCGGACAAGGAGTACACGGCGCTTCAAGCGCTGGTGATCATGTCCCTCGGCAAGCTCTTCCTCCTCTTCGTCGGTTGGCTGATCTTCCTCGCGAGGTGACTCATGGCCCAAGCATCTGCCCAACCGCCGCAGAAGACGGAGGCCGCCGATGTGGCATCGACTCAAGGACAGTGAGGCGTGGGCCGCGCTGCTCGTCGCCATTGAGAAGGAACGGAACGTCGCCCGCGACGGCGCCATGTGGCCGATCATGGCCGTGCCGGCGTCGTACCCCTGCCTGGTGAGCTACCAGCACGTGCCCGACAACCCTCGCGTGCCGCTGACGTTCGTGTACGTCGCTGACGCGCTCCAGGTCCTCGGCATCGACGCCGACCTGGAAGAGGGCGAGGCCAAGACCACCGAGGCCCTACGCGACCTCGCAGAACGCCTCATGCACGTGCCGGTGATGTACGGGGTCGACCAGGGCGACGTGGAGAACCTCCGCGACCTGGCGCGTAAGCTCGAAGGCAAGTGAACTGTCAGATCAACCGGAGTGCTCCGTCTTATGGAGTATGCAGGTGATCATCCTCCGCGGCATCCCAGGTTCCGGCAAGTCGACGCTGGTGCGTGAACGCTGGCCCAGCGCCTACGTCTGCTCGACCGACCACTTCTTCGACAAGGACGGCGAGTACAAGTTCGACGTGACAAAGCTGGGCGAGGCCCACGGCTCGTGCATGAGGCGCTTCATCGAAGGCGTGCAGGCTGGGATCGTCGGTGAGGTCGTGGTCGACAACACGAACACGGGCCTCGCGGAGATCGCGCCCTACGTCGCCGTGGCGCAGGCCTACGGCCGCGACGTGTCGATCGTCCAGATCGAGGCCGATGTGGAGACGTGCATCGCGCGTGGGACACACGGCGTGCCAGCGGAGACGGTGAGGCGGATGGCGGAGTGGATGGGGAAGTCGACGCTCCCGCCGTTCTGGCCGAAGCCCGAGATCGTTCGACGCTAGAGGCTGGGGAACTCGACCTGCGCTGGCGAGGCGAGCGCCTTCTTCCAGCGAATGATGAGGTCCTCGACGGACTCGGGCGAGTAGTACCTGCCCAGGTCTTCGAGGTTCTCGTCAGCGTCGGCGCCGCGCAAGATCACGGAGCTGACGGCGCCCAACGCTGCGTACTCCGCGTCGGAATCGGGCACGCAGCCGTACACCGCGTGGACCAGGTCCGCACGGACGCCCATCTTCACCTTCGAGAACTGGTCGTTGCCTTCTTCGTCTTCGTGCTTGTCCAGCACATCGAACTCGAACACATTCATGGTCGCTCCTTGGTTGGCTTGCTTGCTTGCTCGAACGTAGGGATGCACTGCTGGATGACCCTCCAGTCTGGTCGGAGACCACGTGCGTTGCTTCGAGCTGGGCTACGTTAGCATCTCAACCTTGCGAGTCAAGCGCAGTTAGCGTAGGGTGCCTCATGATCTGTCGGCACAAGGCTGGAGACCCGGACTGCGGACGTAACGCACGGGAGGCGAGCGCGTACTCGGGGGCGGCGGTACGCGCTGAGCTGGATCGGCTGCGTGCGCAGCTGGCTTCGCCGGATGCGGAGCGCTTCGTGATCGAGGACGTGGAACGCGTCCATGCGCACCTCGTGATCAAGGTGCGCTACCCGAACTGCGCGAAGTGCGCCTATGAGGGTGTGAAGGTGCTGGTCTTCTTGCATGTCACCGAGAAGATGGCGATCTCGTGGCGCTCCATCGACCCACACTTCCGCAAATCGGGTGCGCTGACCGTGGGCCAGGCTCCGAGCCCTGCTGCCCGCTTTCCTGCGTCCGAAGAGGGCTGGAAGGACGCGCTGGCCTATGCTGCCACGAAGTAGCGCGAGCCGCATTTCTCGCAGAGCTGGCCGAGAATGATGTCCTCGCGGCCTGGGGCGTCGATGAACACCGCGTCGGGATGCTCGCGTCGGAGCAGTTGGTGGCCCTTGGGCGTCCAACGCCAGATCCACACGTGGAGGGCGAAGCCGCCGGGGTAGTCCGACCAGGTGTGGCCGCAGCGCGTGCAGCGGTTGGCTGCCTGCCTCACCAGACGTCTTCGGAGTAGAGCTGCGCGCCGACCTCGCAGCGCCGCTTCGTCTGCCGAGAAGTGTGCGCGACGATGAAAGCCTCCTCGCGCGTGAGGTACCGACCCTGGTCGTCGACGAAGCCTTGATCGTCTCCGTACGCCGTGACCGTAGGCTCGTTGGTGATGCTGCAGATATGGCGGATCACGTCGTGGTGGCGTGCAGGCGCCGGCAGCGCGTAAGTCTGGCCCTTGAAGCGGATGGCCGCGTGCGTGATGCGTGGCTGCGGGGTGCCGCCGGTGAGGTCGATGTCGGGACCGTAGGCCTCGGTTGAGCTGTACGGCGTCGAGCTGGGACCCATGACCTGGTAGTCGACCCACTCCCAGTCGCACTCTTCGAGCCCCACGAGCGGGTCGGCAGTCTCGAACCCATCGAAGTCGAGGTCGCCGGCCGTACGCCGCAAGTGCTCCAGCGCGAGCTGGTGCGCTTCTTCCTCGGTGGCGGCCTCGACAGCGACCACCACGTCGGTGGCCTGCGTGCGGTGGACGGTGATGCCAACCTGGAAGCGCGCCATCACCGTACTAGATAGTCCTTGTGCGTGCGGAGGGCAAGGATCGCGTGCCCTATCGCGTCGATCATCGGCCTGTCCTTCGTGGCCGTTTGGGCTGCGGTTGCGCTGCTGGGTCGACCCAGATCTCGTTGTGCTTGATGCGCCCGATGGTCGAGGGACTCACACGATGCTTGGCGGCCAGCACCGTGTCCTGCACCGTTGATGCACGCACCTCGGCAACAATGGCCGACGTCAGCTTCGCACGTCCGTTGCGCACGCCCACCGGCGCTGTTCCGTGCCCTTGACGGTCAGCATGGTTGTCCTTCGACGTGCCATAGTGGAGGTTCGACAGGCGGTTGTCGTCGCGCTGGTTGTTCTTGTGCCTAGCCTGGAGGGTCTGAATGCCGCGGAACGCAAAGAGCACAAGTCGGTGGACCTTCATCGCCTTGCGCTTCCCATCCACGCGGAGGCCGACGTACTTGTACCCGCCGTAGTCGGTCATCTGCGCCATGATGCCGTACTCGTTCGACCTGATGCGCCCAGCCGTCGAGGCCTCATACCCATCGAAGCCTGGGATGGATGCCCAACGCTCAGCCACGTGCCGCCTCTGCCAGAGCGCGCACCGTGTCAGGTCCGAGCAAGTCGAGGTGCGTGCGCAGCGCGAGGACCGCATGGCCTGTCGCGTCTGCGACGTGCTCTCGCTTGGCGTCAGCCACGTTTTCGCGTGCAACTGCCTCCAGGTACCCAGGTACGTTCTTCACGATGGCAGCTTCGACCTCCTCCTTCGACGCCTGGACGAAGCCACACATGCTCAGCTTCAACTCGTAGGGGTGTTGCGCGTAGATGCGGATCTGGTGCGTGTGCGCCGCGATCATGGCTGCCGCGTACATGTAGAGCGTCTTGAATGCGTTCCCGCCAGCCTGCGCCATCTTGCTGCCCGCCTTCCGGTCACCGACCAGCTTGTACGTTTCGACACCCATCGCAACTGGTCTTGCACGCTCGACCGCCCTCGCAAGCGCGTCGTAGGCGGCGGCTACACGCTGGATGTCGTCCGCGTCCGTTCGAATCAGGTGCGCCTTGCGCGCAGGTGCGGGCGGCGTTTCAACGAAGCGAACCGCAACGCAGCGCAGCGCGCGCGTCTCTAGGTCGTACTCGATCACCGACAGTCCTGTGTTCCTGAACCCGGGATCGACACCGATCAGCTTGATCTTCACTTCTTGCCCCGCTTCTTCTTCGGCGGCCTGGGTGCCGGTCCGCTGCTGGCAGGGGCGTAGCGTGCAAGACAGCTTGCACACCGCGCCGGCCTGGGCTCGGTCTGCGGGTCCCAGACGATGGAGGCACCACAGTCGAAGCAGGGCTCTCGGTTCATTCGTCCTCCTCGGCGTCGAACTCGGGGTCGTTCGGACTCGAAGTTGTCGTCCTGGTCGTCGTCGTCCATCGACTCGGCCTCGGCCTCCTCGGTGTGGAAGGGGTCCGTGAGCGTCACCTCGTAGGTCTTGCCAGGGCGACACTTCGCGCAGTGGACGTTGACCCAGCCGTCCGGCTGGATGCCGTGCTCGGACATGATGGAGAGCTTGTTCTCGACCAGGTATTCGCGGAGACGCCGCAGGTGAATGCAAGGCCGCTTGCCGTTGTACTCGCCCCAGCCTTCGAAGGGTTCCGTCATGGTGTCGTCGCCACGATGATCGCGTAGGTGGCTCCCAGGAGCAGGAGCACGGTCAGGATGCCTGCGAAGACCATGTCGAAGCCGTCGGGCTCGGGGACGTTGTGGTTCATAGTTCGACCTTCGCGCCCAGCTTCTGGAGCGTCAGCGCCATGTGCCGCCCCATGACCGTGTCGTAGAGGAGGAGGTCGCCGTTGATCCGGTCGCCGTCTCGATGGACGGCCGTGAAGTGGCCGCAGTCGTGGCCGCCAGCCGAGAACCGTAGGCCCTCTGGCTTGGCGAGGTCCGCCACCCACGCAGCATGAAGCCGGTCCAGCTCCGCCGTGGTGGTGATGACCTCGATGTCCAGGCGCTCGAAGAGTGTGCCCTGCATGTCGTCGCCCATCTTGGCGAGCGTGAGGGTGACCTTCACACGGCCTCCCGGATCGCCTTGAGCTTCTTCACGGTGCGCATGAGAGCGGCACGACCCTTGTCGAGGATGGACCCCGTGAGCTTGTTGTTGCCGAGAGTGTAGTTGGGCTGCGTGGTCATCTCGCTGAGCCACGTGTGCAGCTCGGCCAGCTCCGCGACGTGCTCCTCGGTGATCGACTTGGCGAGCACCAGCAGGGAGGCGATGCCGGCGTCGGCGAGTACCCGCTCGATGTCCCCGTAGAGCGCCTGCGCCTCGGGTGACTTGGGCTTCGTCTTCCCGAGGGGGATGAAGTCGGGGAAGCGCCCCGGGTTCGCGTACAGCTCGTTCTGGAACGCGCGGCAGCCGGCTTCGAACTCGTCGCGCGGTGGGAGGGTGGCCGGCGGGTTGAGGCCCAGCTGCTCGAACATCCGCTGGAGGTTCCGCCAGCAGTTGTTGTGGCCTGCGCTATCTCGGTAGGCCTGCCCGATCACACCCATCAGCGTTGCGCTCTCGGTCTGCGCCGTGGAGAGGTCCGCCTGGAGAAGCATCACCTCGGAGGCAAGGCGGAGTCGTCGCTCCTCCTGCGCGTGAAACTCGGCGACGAGCGCCTTCCCCACGTCGGCGTTATCGCTCTCGATGAGCGTGGCGAGGTGCCCGAGGAGCTGGTCGTCGGTCATGGTCAGGGGCATGGTTCGTCCTCCGATGGGGGCGCTGAGACGGCGTGGAGCGGTTGGGCGATGACTTCGCGGAGCACCTCCTCGACCTTGGCGCGGAGCGCAAGCGCATCCTCGCCGAGGAGCGTGCAGCACGCGACGATGTGCTTGACCCGCGGGTTCCGGTGGCATGGGCAGCGGCAGTTCGCGCGCGTCTTCATGTGAGGTCCTCCGTGAGCGCTTCGTGGTCGACGTGGAAGGTCACGCGGATGCAGGGGATGGGTGCGAGCTGCACCAGGTCGTAGCGCAGCTCGCCCTCCTCGAAGCGCGCGTTGCTGACGTGGGCCTCTGCCCAGTCCTTCGATGCGCCGCGCGCGACGACAGAGGCTACGGCTAGGTGGTGCGCCCAGGTGGTCATGGTTGAAGCACCGCGCAGAGCGCGCGCGCGTGGGCGACGGCGCGCTTCGCTACGTCCTCGGGGAGGGCGGTGGGCATCGAGGCCGCGAGCACGGCGTGGATGTCGATGGTCGCGCGCTGCCGGATGGTGAGCGCCGTCAGCGGCCGAGCACCGATGTCCTCCGTGCAGTCCTCGTGGACGAGAACAAAGGCAGCGACCTGGTCGTCACCTGGGCGCGAGCGGATGTCGGCCTTCGCGGTGCACCTGTCGCAGGTCGCAACCCCGTTCGCCCAGTGGACCCATGCCGGAACCGTGCCTGCCATCATGAGATACGGTCCCCCGAGTAGATGATCAGCTCGCGAACAGCCTGGCGCCCACCACCATCGCTGTTGATGGGCCGTGCGACCGGCATCTCTGCAATGCGCGCGTCTGGCCACTGCTTCGCTACCAGCTCCTCGATGAGGGGGTGCTCGACGTGGGTCATCACCACGTGCGCGCCCTGCCGCGACCACTTGGCCATCAGCTTGAACAGGTCGACGCAGTCCGCACCTGTCCAGCCGGCCTGCGTGTAGGCGACGAACCCGCCCAGGTACGGCGGGTCGATGAAGACGGTGGTGCCCTCGCGCATGAGAGGGAGACCACCCCACTTGGCTGCGTCGTACGCACGGAAGGACCGAGGCGCGAGGTGACACGGGCGGAGCACCCGCGCGGCCTCCTCGAACACGTCGAGCGGCGGGAGGACGGCAGGCGCCTTCCGCCACGGCGTGTTCATCCGACCTTCGAGCGACACGCGCCAGAGCCCATTGAAGGCCGCGTAGCGGAGTGCAAGGTGCCTTGCAGGCGTCCGCCATCGACCGCCACGGTTCCATCGCGCGCGCTCGGTGCGGTACTCCTCGTGCGCGCCGATGTGGTCAGCGATCCGATGTGTCTCATGCCGAAGCCGATACGGGTTGGTCCGCACGGCTTCGTAGAGCGCGATCAGGTCCTCGTCCGCATCGCCCAGGACGACGCAGTCGAGCTGCTCGGGCGGCAGCCGCGTCGCGAGCGCGAAGAAGACGGCGCCGCCCCCCAGGAAGGGCTCGACGTACCGCCGCATCGGCGCCGTGAAGCACTGCGTGATGCGGTGCGCGACCTTCCTCTTGCCCCCGGGACATTTGATGAACGGGCGGATGAAGCGCTCGGGCAGCTGCGGCGACACTCACAACTCCAACGAGTCGGCCTCGGGCTCGGACGGCTCGTCCTTCACCTCGACCTTCGGCGGCACGACCGGCGGTGGTGGAGGCGTCGAGGCCTTCGTCTCGGCCTTGGGCTCGGCTGCCGGCGTCGAGGGCTTCGTTGCTGCCGGCGCCGGTGGCGCGGGCGGCTTCCGGTTGGCGCGCCGGCCAGGACCACGCACGCGCGGCGGACCCGCCTGCCCCGCGGGGCCCGCACCGGCTGGCTCGTCCTCGCCCTCCTCGTCCTCGCCATCCGCGTCGGCGGCGGGGGCGCCCTCGCCGGTGGGCTCGTCGGTGCCGGCGTCGGTCGGGGCCGGCGTCGCCGTGGCCGCCCCTCGACGGCGGCGCTGCGCGGGTGCTGCTGGAGCTGCGGCGGGGCTGCTGCCGCCCTTGAGGGAGGCGATGATGTCCTTCAGGACGGCGGGCTCGGCCGCCTCGGCGATGGCCTGCGCGGCCTCCTTGGCAGGACCAGGGGCCAGGTACTTGAGGAGCTTCGTGCTGGCGGCTTCGAGGATGCTCTTCTGAATCGACACGGGTGCACCTGCCTAGGCGGCACACCCACAACAGGTTGTGCACTAGGATCGTTGCCGTGTCAACCCTTGGTAGTTGAGGTGCTGGGCGGTGGTTCGCGCTCCGGCGGCGGCGCCTTGGGGATGCGTCCGCCGGCAGCCTCGCGGATGGCTTCGAGGCTGGCAGCCATGCAGCGCGGCGCCCAGCCCATGCGCGTGATCGCGTCGACGGCGCGGTTGCCGAAGAAGGTGTTCACGTCGGCGAGGGACACGTCCTCACGTGCCCGTACGTGCACCCAGGAGCCCGGTGGGCGCTCTCCGACCTCGACGTAGACCTTAGGACCCATGGGCGCGAAGGTGATGCAGGGGGCTGCCTGTAGCTCGTCCTGCGTGGGGGGTGGCGCGAACAGCGCAGCGTCGTTGGCCGGCGACAAGTACGACGGGTTGAGCGCCATCTTGATCAGGTCGGTGTTGGGCGGGATGTCGTGGTGGTGGTAGCACCCGCACGCGTAGAAGACGAGGACTCGCACGATGGATACGTAGCACCTCGGCGCCCTGGGTGCCCGCCCCGTCGTTTTGGCGACGACTCGGGGCGGGCCAGGGTCTCTCGTGCTACTTCATCGTCCTCCTCATGCGGCGCGCAGGAGGGCCTGCACGTCGGTGCCGCGCTCGGTGCCGCGGGTGTTGCGGACAGCCTTGGCCAGGGCCGAGAGCTGTCCGACGAAGATGAGCTGCTCGGACGAGCGGGTGGCGGCGGTGTACGTCCAGGACCGGGTGAGCGTGAAGGCGTGGGCTTCGTGGCAGACCACGATGATGACGCGCGCCTGGCTGCCCTGGAACTTGTGGCCGGTGACGCAGTAGGCGAGCGCGAGGTCCATCGCCTCGGTCTTCGTGTACGCCACCTGGCGGTCGCCAAAGTCGACGACGATGACCGCGGGGGTCTTGCCGCCGCACGCGTCGGAGCGGATGGCGTTGCCGAGGCTGGCCTCGGGGATGCCGCCCGGGGCCGCCTGGGTCACGAACCCGATCTCGCCGTTGAACGTCCCCTCGGAGCGGCCTTCCTCGGCGAGCTGGTAGTTGTTGTGCATGTGGATGACCTTGTCACCGACGTGCACCTGGTACTTCGAGCCGATGGTGACGGCCGTGAAGTCGGAGGGGTTCAGGGCTGCCTTCAGGGCGACGTTCAGCGCCTCGACGCCCGCGCCGCGCTCCTTCTGCGGGGCGAGGACCTGGATGTCGCGGGCGGCGACGCCGCGGGCGAGAGCGTCGCGAACCTGGGACAGCACCTCGGCGATGACCTCGTCGACCTCGTCCGCCTCGACGAAGGAGCAGCCCGCACGACCCTCGAAGGTGGGGGCGCGGCCGTTGTTGATGTCGTCGGCGACGTACGGGATGCCGGAGTCGGCCGCGGTGCGGTGGATGGTCAGGAGCCGGGTGACCGGGATGACGCCCGACTGGATGAGGTCGTAGAGGACGCGGCCGGCGCCGACCGACGGGAGCTGGTCCACGTCGCCGACGAACACCAGCCGAGTGCCGGTCTCGATGCCGCGCACCAGGGCCGCGCCCAGCTCGATGTCGACCATGGAGGTCTCGTCGATGATGACGACCTGGAAGGGGACCGGTCCGCCGCGGAGCCACATGCCGGTGGGGCTAAACTCCGGCTCGACGGTCGTGTCGTAGCGGAAGCCTGCCTCGGGGTGGAACTTGAGCAGCCGGTGGATGGTGCTGGCCGCGCGTCCGCCGCACAGCTCGCGCATCCGGATGGCCGCCTTGCCCGTCGGAGCGGCGAGGCCGGTCGCGTCGAAGGAGCAGAGGCCGGCCGCGTCGTACATCGCGATGATCCGGTTGACGACGTGGGTCTTGCCGCGTCCCGGTCCGCCAGTGACGATGGAGACCGCGTTCTGCGCGGCGCGCTCGACCGCCAGGTCCTGCTCAGCGTCCTTGCGCCCGCTGGTCTGCGCCGGCACGGAGAGCTGCTCGACCGGCTTCACCAGGCGGAGGAGGTGGAACGCGAAGTCGCGCTCGGACTGCGCGAGGTAGGCCAGCGCGATGCGGCCCTTCGAGGCCTCGATGGCCGGGGGAAGGACCTTCTTGCCGCGGGTGCGGGAGCCCTGCAGACGGACGAGGGCCGCGCGGATCTGGTCGGTGCTGATGCCCGACTGCCTGACCATGTCTTGGAGTGTCGTCGCCATGGGTCTACCTTCTCACGGGACAGTTGACATGTCAAAAAAGCAGCGCATCAAACAGCGCCCCGCAACACGGCCGCAGCAGCCTCGACGCGGGCGGTGCACCGTGCCCGGATGGCCACCGTGTCGGGGCCAAGGCTGGCGGCGGCGATCCTGGCCAGCTCCTCGGGGACCCGCTCCAGGAACAGCGCCCGCTGCGAAGGCGTCAGCTGCGCGGCGAGGGCTGCGCCAGTCAGCGCCGTGAGGCTGACCATGGCCTTCTCCACCACGATGTGGTCGAGGCTGGGCCGGGGGCGGCGCGCTTCGCCGGTCCGCGCTTCCGCGGCCATCATCTGCGCGTCCAGCTCCTTGAGGAAGTGCGTCGCACTGGTATGGAGGGTCATTGGCGCCATGGTACCTCGCGTGGTTGGGCTGTCAACTTTCCTACCGCCACGAGTATTGGCGTAGCGGTGGGTTGTGCCTCAAAACGGCCCGTGGTCCCCGATGTGCCCGCCCAGAAACTCGCACGGAGCATCGAGATCTCGGGGCCACGCGCCGCACACCCGCAGTCGGCTGTTGGCGGTGTGCTGATGACGGGCTCGGACGACGGCACACCATGCCTCGTGGTCAACCCGCCGCTCCAGGCATCGGTCCCTGTCGGAGGCATCGAGCTGACGGCCGCAGCGGACGCACGCTGCAGGCCTTCGTAGAGGCTCCTGGCGGAGGTCCAGGTTGTGGCGACGGCGGAGTTGACGGTTGTGGCGGCTCATTACAGGTCCCCCGTGTCCAGGTCGAGGTTGGCGCCGAGGATGTCGGCCGGCACCCAGACGTGGCCCTGCTGGCGGGCGGCGTCCATCAGGTGGAGCGCGAAGGCCTCCGCGCGGCGGGGGTCGTTGCGGCTGACGCCCATCTTGAGGGCGGCGAGGTCGGCGGTGAGGAAGCCGACGCGCGGCAGCTCCATCAGCTGGTAGGGGTCCTCGGTGAGGACCTCCGGCACGTCCTTGCCCCAGGCCTTGATCGCGTGGCCGGTGACTGCAGGACCGACGCCCATGCGGCCCAGGAAGACGTACGCGTCGGTGAGCGCCTTGCTCGCCTGGAACGCCTCGCCGATCTCCTGCGCGCGCTCAGGGGTGATGCCGCGGATGGCGACCAGCGCCTGGGGCGACTTGTCGAGGACCTCGAACACGTCCTTGCCGAACTTGGCGACGATGGCCTGGGCGATGGCCGGCCCGACGTTCGGGAGCCGCTCCAGGAACGCCTGGATGCCCTCGTCGGTGACCAGGTCTTCGAGTACGGTCTGAACTTCGAAGTCCATCCCGTACCCCTTGGCGTTCGCCACGAAGCGCCCAGCGACCTTCACCTCGGCGTTGCCGGGGATGTTCTCGCCCTTCAGCGTGACGGACGTTCCGACCTTGATGACCGTGTCGCCCTCCTCGATGGAGCGGAGGATGCTGGCGATGATGGTGAACGCCCCGTTCGAGTAGCGCGGGCGAGCCTCAGTCTTGGCGCGGATGATGGAAGCTGGCGCGCGGGCCTTGGCACCCATCGCAGCCAGCGCCTGGTCGCAGGACTCGCAGGTCCAGCACTTGCCCGAACCCCATCGAATGAACTTGCCCTGCGTGATCTTCGCCTTGCACACGCACCAGTAGCCGTCCCGCCTGGCCTGCATGACCTTGGAGTCGTTGGGGTTGGTCGTCGCCATGGACATAGGGTAGTTGAGATGTCAACCCAGGTCAAGAAACTGGTGCGCGTGCTTTCACCCAGGCTGCATGTTGGCGCTCGGTGGAAGCGATGTGCCAGACCCATCGTTCGCCGTCGTAGAGGCACCGCACCTTGGCGCCTTTGGGTCGGTCGATGTCGCAGTGGGCGTCCCCCAGCAGGACGACCTCGTTCGCGTCGTTCCACCAGGAGACGGTCCAGTTGCCGCCCACGTAGGTGCCGCCCACCTTCTGGTGGTCGATGATGGGCAACTCCGCGCGCCAGATCCAGCGCCCTGGCGGCTTGGGGTCCGCCAGGACCGGCTGCGGCACGACGGGATGAACTGCGAATCTCATGGTTCCATCACGTCTTCGGGAACGACCCGAAGACGTGGAGCACGAGCTGGTCGCCCATGAGCTGGATGGTCCCAAGGTACTCCATCGTCGCCAGGATGGAGGGCTCGATGAGGTGCCCAGTTCCGACCATGCAGATGCGCGTGGTCTGCTTCTCCGCCTTCGGGTCCACCAGGCACCACAGCGTGGGGACCTCCATGAACTTGTCGCGCTGGATCTGAACTGCAAGTGGCCTTGCATTGACCGGGACCTCGACGGTCTGATCGTCGGTGGCAAGCAGCGAGAACTTCCAGATCGTTGTGTGCATGGCGCTCCTAGTGCTTCACGGCGCGTTCGGCTGCGAGGCGCTTCTTCCGCATCTCTGCCGCGCGCGTGTCCTCGGTGCCGTCGAGGAAGACCTGGCGCTCGACCTCGCGCTCGACGACCTCGATCTCTTTTCGGAGGACCTCGACGGTGTGGACCTGGGGCGGCGCGTCCGCTGGCTTGGCCTCGACCACGATGTCGATGGCGATGGGGCTGTCGTGGTCCCGCCACTCGAACGAGGTGCCCTTGGGGGTCGTGAGGCCTGTGTCGTTGTCGGTCACGTAGGTGGTGATCTGACTCGCGACGCGCGCAGGCGGCCCCTCGAAGACCCGGCCGGTGATCTTCGCCGTGGGCTTGCCGTCCTTCGTCCAACGCTCCTTCAGGATGGCCGACCAGCCACCAGAGAGCCGCGTGCTCTCGCCGTCGATGGTGACGCCCACGCGTACGTAGGGCGCATTGAGGTCGAGGAGGTCGGTCATGATGTCGAGCAGGTTCTGCCTTGGGTGGTCCTGGTAGGCCCGTCGGAGGACCTCGGTGAGGGGCGGCGGCTTCGGGTAGTTGATGGTGTGTGTCGCGGCGATCTTCGCGTAGTCGTCGCGCTCAGCGGTGACACGCGCGAGGTCGGACGCCGCCGTCTCGATGCCCTTCCGGAGAGCAGCGTTCTCGGCGCCGAGCTGCCTGTTGGCACGCGCGAGGCTCGACTCCTGACTCGGCCGGATCTTACGGCCCATGAGGAGGCCCATGACAAAGCCAAAAGCGCCTGCGACGATGAGCGCGTAGAGGTACGCTTCCATCACTTGGCCCCTCCGAGCGACTTGGGCAGGAAGCGCTTCCAGTCTTCCGGGATGCGTCGTGCAGCGCCGTCCTGCCACGCACTTAGCTGCGCCTTCAGGTGGTGCCCGCCTGCGCCGTAGCCGCCGCCGTACGCCGCGGACATGTCCTGCGACTCGGCCTCCTTGTTGACCGCGTCGATGATCAACTGGACGCGCTGGTCGAAGGGGACCTGCTCGACGGTGACGTCATGTTCATTCTCGGCTGCTGCGAGCGCAGCCCGCGCCACTGCGACACGCTGCGCAGCGGCTGCGACATCTGCCATGGTCTTCACTGCTTCTCCAGCTCCTCGGGGTCGTACCACCCCGTCGTTCCGTCGTCGTGGACGACGGTGTAGCAGAGGCCGTGACCCGTGTGGTGCTCGCCAACCGTACCCTTGACACCCCACTTCCGGGCGCCCCGCGCCGACTCTGCCCAGTTGCGCTTCTCGTACTCCTCGGTCCCGTTGCGCTGCGTCGTCCGCACGCGCGTCCCGGGCTTGAGCGGCGGCCAGGCGTCCGCACGGCCGGCGCCAGCACACTGCTTGCAGACGCCCAGGTGGAGGTCGGGCGGCGTGTACTCCTGACCCGTCCCTTTGCACCGGGGGCAGAGAGCGTGGCCCTCCTTGATCAGCTGGTCGACGAGTGCCTTCCCCACGGGGTGCTCCTCCTCGGGCGTCGGGATCTGCACGTCGGACCACTCGACCTTGCCGTCGGCGAGCAGGCTCACGTCCGCCACCAGACGCCCGCTGCGCGCGTCAGGATGGGCGTAGGTCGGCTGCGCCGGCCCGGCCTGGGCGAACATGGCGCCTGTCTTGTAGCGATACCAGTACCAGCCTGGCTGCGTCGGTGGTGTGTCGGTCCATCTCATAGGTCCCACAGGTCCTTCAGCTGTGCGCGTGCGAACGTGAACGTGTTCTTGGCCACCATTGCAAGCCGCCTTGCATGCGACGGCAGAGGAGCAGGCTCGGGCGCGGTGAAGAGTTCGGCGAAGTTGAGCGGCAGGCCCGGAAGCACGATCCGCCGCCCGTTGACGTACGCAACGCCTGGGCTCACCGAGAAGCTAGGCGCGTCCTCCTCCTCCAGGTCACGATGCTCGCGTAGCGGTGGCGCCGCGACGATCAGCTCGTTGGGGCGAAGCGCGACATGGCCACACGCGAGCGCCTTCGCCAGGTCATCGACGCGCTCGCGGTACGAGGTGAGGTGCGCTTCGAGCCGGTCGACACGCGACATCGCGTGCACCGCGAAGGTCGTGAGTGCCTCGACCGTTGGAGGGAAGCTCGCCAGCTGCGCCCACGTCAGCTCCTGCGCGATCTGGCACTTGTCGCACGCGTGCTCGGCCAACCACGCAGCGCGCGCAGCGAGGCGCTGGACGTTCGCGTCGCTCGGGTCCTCACCGTCCTGCACGATCACCCGTCGCGCGTCGGCTGCATGGTCGGTCATCAGAAGTCCGAGCCCGAGCTACCGCCAGAGCTGCCCCCACCGCCCCGCCCGCTGTCGCCGCCAAAGCTGCTGCCAGAGCTGCCGCCCGAGTCGTGCGAGTAGCTCGGGACCGGCCTCGGCGACCGCGGCGGAGGGCTCGGCGCCCGCGGCGGGGCCACCCGCTGCATTGCATCCCAGCCCTCTTGGCGGTCGCGCTCCATCACTTGGCCTAGGAGCATCCCTGTCAGAAGGCCGTCGTCGTGGGACGAGGAGTGCACGACCACCGGGGGCGCAGGGCTCGGCGGCGTCCAGCGCGCAGGCGGGATAGACGTGAGCTGCGTGAGCTGCGGGATCTTGAGTGCCCGAGGGCGCGTCGTTCGCGGCACCACGGGGGGTGCTGGCGGCTCGATCTGCGGGTAGCTCGGCGGAGGCGCGCGGCGCACGCGGTAGAAGTCCGTGTCGTCGATTCCAGACTGGGCGGCGCGCGCGTACTTCCGCTGGCGGTGGAGGACCCAGGTGCCGATGCCGACGACGAAGAGCGCGAGGAGCAGGAACGTCCCCCACCCAGGACCGCTGTCCGTGGAGACGTTCGGCTGCGGGTCGGGGCGCGGTGGGCGTGGACCCTTGATAGGCGTCGCTGGAGGCGGCTGGCTGGGCGTCGGCGTCGGGACCGGCTCAGGATGCACGGCCGGCGTTGGTGGCGCGTACGCGACCACGGGAGGTGCAGGGGGAGGCGCTGCAACAGGGACCGCACGTTGCGTCGCCAGGACGATAGCACCGATGCCTGTCGCCCACCTGGTCGGGTCGCCGCTCTCGACGGCCTGCTTGAAGGAGGGGTTGCCAGCGCGCGAGACGGTGGGCTGGTCGGTGCGCGCGACGCGAAGGAGCCGCCCGAAGGCCGTCTCCGAGAAGCGCCCAGAGGGGTTGATGCCGATGGCGATCCCGTTGCCGGTGACCACCTGGTTCACACGCGTGCTGAGGCGCGCTCGGTCGTCGGTGGTCGTCACGATCACCTGCACGTCGAAGTCGAGCGGCTGGACCTGCACGCGAAGGTCGTCGGTCGAGCGCCGCGAGAGGTACGTGTAGGGGTCATCCACGGTCAGGCTGCCGGCGAAGGCCGGCGGGGATGCAAGGCAGATTGCCATTGCAAGGCAGCTTGCGAGTCTCACTTCTTCTCTCCCTTGGTCCACTCGCCGGAGACGAACTGCTCGGGCGTGATGGTCGTGACGGTCATCTTGACGTAGTCCGAGTGCTCCCCGCGGAGGGCCTTCGCCGTCTCCGTGCCGGGGTCGTAGGGCAGCTTCGTGGTCCCCTTCTCTAGTGCCTCCTTCGCAGCCACCGCAGGGTCGCGCGTCTCGGTCATGGTGGTGCCGCCGCACGAGTCGCACACCCAACCCTTGTCGTCGGTGTCCCACTCGAACGTCTCATTGGTCCCGTTCTCGTCGCAGAGGGAGCAGGACTCGGGCGCGGTGCCGTTGCCCATCGCCTCGTCCCAGCGCACCCACGGCGCGAAGCGCGTGTCGAACTGTCCCCGCTCGCCCGTGAACAGCACGTCGAGGCCGATGTCCTGCAGCGTCTTCATGATGGCGCGGGGGTCGTCGTTCTGGCCGGGGTGGAGCCCGTTCTCGAAGTCCACGTCGACCTTGGTCCAGCCGTGGTCAGCCGGGTTCACCAGGCCGTCGTTGAGCATCCGGTTCTTGTTGGTGTGCGCGTCCAGGTAGTCCGGCGCGTCGAGGCACTTGGCGCACGAGACATCGCCGTCCGAGTGCCGATGGAAGCGCGGCTGCCAGCCATAGGAGTCCGGGCTGGTCCGCACCACCGTGTTGCAGCCTGAGCACACGTCGTGTTCGTCATCGAAGCCCGTCGTTGCGAAGCTGTCGATGGCGAAGAGCCCCTCTGGGACCAGGTAGGGCGACGGCCCCTCGGTCGGCGCGCACGGCGTGTCCGAGGTCGACCCGGAGAGGCGCATGTCCGCGAACGGTCCGCCGGTGCGGCCTCCGGCGTCCTTGTCGACGGCGATGTACACGATGCGCCAGCCCTTCCACGCTTCGGGGGCGAGGGCTGCGTTTAGCTTGTCGTTGATGACGGAGAGCGCCTCCCAGTTCGACACGATCACGAAGGGCTTCGGGTTGCCCTCCTCGTCGGCCTCGTCGTCGTTCACCAGACGGGCCTCGATGGACTCGTCGTCTTCGTCGGAGGCGCGGAGGATGGCGCTGAGGACCTTGAACTTCTCCGCCGTCGCCATGTCGGGAGCATCACGTTCAGTGGTTGACATGTCAAGAGCCTCCTCCACGCTGGTGGCGAACGCAAGTTTTCAGCCATGGCGAACTTCGCGGTCGCACGGCGTCCCGGGCGCTGCGTGGCAGATCGGACAGGGCGCGTGCAGCTCCTGCATGACGATGCGTTGTCCCTCGAACTTGCGCTCCTCGCGCGCTTCGAGGAGCAGCTCGCGGATGTCGAGCAGCAGCTCGACTTGCAACGCAGCTTGCGACATGGCGTTACGCTCGCCATCTTCCGCACCGTTCCAGCCTACGATCTGGCCCTCGACCTCTTCACGACTTCGCATCGGCGTCCTCCTTCTCGGCAAGCACCTTGAGGAGCAGCAAGTAGGCTGCCCAGCATTCGTCGCATGCCCACGTCTCGCGCATCGAGAACTTCAGCTGCATCCCGGCCAACGCGTGCGGACCGGTCTGCGTGAAGCGGCGCAAGGCAGGCTTGCGGCAGCGGTAGCCGTCGCCGTGGCAGGGATGCGGCTCGCTGCCCGTATGCCCGCAGCGGCAGGTCATGACGGTTCGATCTCCTTCGCGAGGAAGAAGAGCAGCAGCACCTCTTCGGGTGTGCCGATCCAAGGCTCACGGTTCGCTGACGGAACCCAGAGGCCTTGGCAGCCGCCAATCCAGATCGACAAGACGTGGCCTGGCGGAGGGCCGAAGATGCCCGTCCGGTAGCCGAGGGACACCGCGTGCATCGCGAGCGTCATGACGATGGCTTCAGGAGGAGCTGGCGCCCCTCGGCTGCAAGGCGGGTTGCAACGGCTACGGCCCACTGATGCGCATGGTTGAGGCCGCAGAAGAAGCCGTCGCCGTAACGGCCATACTTGCCCGTCCAACGCTTGCCGACCTGCTGCTGCCCCGTGAACGCCTCGACGTAGAGGCCGCGCATCGTGTCGAGCTTGTAGCTCGACACGCGCATTTTGCCTGCCATGCCCCGAGCGGACTCCGCTTCGTGCTCCTCCTTGGTCAAGGTCTTTTCGGTGTGGTACGTCTCCCACTCGGAGTGGAAGATAGGAATCAAGACACGACCACAGGAGAGACACTTGGGTCGCTGCTCCTTCGGTGGAGGCGCCACGCCCAGGATGACTTCGCTTGCACGGCTCATCGGCGCCACCCGCGGCGCCACACCTTGTCGGGAACCTCGGCGTCGAGGAAGGCCAGCGCCTTCTCGCTCTCGCGCTTGGCCATCTCAGGCACCATCGGCGCCATCTCGCGGTCGAGCGCCTCGAAGACCTCGATCATCGAGGCGATGAAGGCGCGCTCCTTCTTCAGGTAGCCGCGCAGCCACCGGAGCGCGCGGATGCGGCGTGCACGTCGGTTGTCAATGAACGTCGCCTTCATGGTGTCTTCCTTCTGAGGACCAGGATGTCCTTCGCGTGGGCGGTGTCGTCGGTGGGGACCTTGTAGGGGTCCTCATGGCCCCAGACCCATAGGAGGGGGTGACAGGCCTTGAGACCCA
>ERZ1292623.1098-Hain-H51-01um-R1-1098-length-26831-cov-18_pt1 | contig 26831 bp, 21 predicted proteins | sample MGYA00564398_ERZ1292623 | MGnify/ENA primary metagenome ERZ1292623 (study PRJEB36523, sample SAMEA6512633) | groundwater metagenome | collected 2019-01-07 | study: AquaDiva: Metagenomics assemblies of 32 groundwater samples | reverse complement strand
ATGTAGCAAGGATAGAATGGTTAAAACAGACCCTCGTTTTTATACCTTATGCCGAATATGACAGCAGCCTATTTTCTCTTTACGGTGGTGGAAGAGGGAAAATCAAATCTTCCTGACCGACACCGTGGAGAAAACATCTCTCGAGAGTGACTCGCAATGAGTCACTCTCCTTAGTTAACCTTTTCAGATTATTTTATCAAAAATCATAAATATAGAGTCTTTTATTTCTTTGTCCTGTCGATGCCTGTAACTCTAAGATTTTATCTGGTTTTCTTTTGGAGAATTCAAAATCACAAGAAATCACTCTTGAACCAACCCTCAATTCTTTTTCAAGTTTAGGTAAAAGCTCATCTAAACTTTTTGGAAAGAGATATAAAAACACATGAGATGCTGGAGAGATATCTTTCTTAAAAAAATTTCCATAGAGAATTTGAATGTTTTTAAAATTAAAAAATATTTTTTTTGTGTTTGCAAGTAAAAATGGGAATGGCGATATTTCGACACCAACACACGAAATATCAGGATTTGTTTTTAAAGCCGCAAAAAGAACACGACCATCACCGCACCCCAAATCATAAAGAATACTTTTTTCATCGAGATTTAATTCTCGGATTATTTCATTTAATACTTTTTTTCTTACTGTAACAAAAGGTATAAGTGAGAAAAGTGGAGACAAAAGGAATAGAAGGCAAAAAAACATAACAAAAAATAAAAAACAAAGCAATGTATAGTATAGTATTATCATATTGCTATAATATAGCATTTTATATTCGTTTTATAAAATCATCACTTGTCCCAGTTGAAGGTGTGCTCTCTAGCAGGTCCCGTGCCCACAGACACTATGCTGACTTCCAAATCTAATAATTTGTTTTTTATGTATTCTAAATATGAAGAGAGTTCTTTGGATGCTTTTTCTTTAGAATTTACGCCAAAGTTTTTATCGCCCCAGCCGGGTATTTCGTCTGTGATTACATTCGTAACATCATCTAAGCGGAGAGGAAATTCTTCAAATATCTTATTTGAATTTTTATATCCTGTTACCACCTTTACCTTTTCGCTCAGGCAAATATCAGCTTTGTTTATAAAAATCTTATTTACTCCAGATAGTCTGATGGCATAACGAAGAGCAAACAGGTCGAGCCAGCCACACATCCTAGGTCTGCCAGTGGTTGCTCCGAATTCATTGCCTGCTTTTTGAAAAAGTTTTTCTAGATTTTCATCCTTTATCCTTGAAGGAAAACTTCCTCCACCTACTTTTGTAGTATATGCTTTAATAACCCCGTATACATTACGCAGATACCTGTGTGATACTCCTAGTCCTAGACATACATTTGCTGGTAGGGTATTTGAACTAGTAACATTTGGATAATCTCCAAAATCTATATCCAGCATTATGCCTTGAGCTCCCTCTGCCAATATATTTTTCCCCTCAGATAATCTTTTATTTATTAGAAATGATAAATCGTATATTTTTAATTCCCTTATTATGTTTAGCGCATCAAGCCATTTTTTTTCTGCTTCCTCAATTTCTTTTAAAGAATATTCAAAATTATATTTTTCTTTGTACATGTCCAAAAGATTCATGTGAAATTCCTTGAGATTTTTTACTTTATCAGAAAAATCATCAGATAAAATATCTCCCATCAATAAACCTCTCCTTGATCTGGAATCAGAATATGCAGGGCCTATACCTCGTGAGGTAGTGCCTATACTTTTCGTGTTTTTATTTCTATAACTTTCTTCTGCTTTATCTAAAAATGGGTGCATAAAAGAAACCAGCTTGGCTCTGTTTGATATATAAAGTCTAGAAGTCACATTAAAGCCTAAAACTTTCAATTCTGTGATTTCTTTAGCTAGGGACACTATGTCCACCACCACTTCATTGCCTATGTATAGCTCAATATTTTGGTGCAGGCATCCAGAGGGAATGATGTGTCCAATGAAAGTGATGTCATCTTTTTTTATGGTGTGTCCTGCGTTTGCGCCTCCTTGAAATCGTGCCACTGCAGAATATGTTCCGTGGGACAATAATTCATCAATATTTTTCCCTTTGCCTTCATCTCCCCATTGTAGGCCCACTAGCACATCTACAAAACCTTTTTTTACTATTGGCATCTTTTTTAAAGATTATTAATAAGATTCAAAGTGTCTTTTATTGTTTCGCGTGGTAGTTTTGTGATTCTTTGGTGATTATAACATCGTGAGGGTGGCTCTCTCTGATACCTGAGCTGGTGATACGAACGAATTTTGCTTTTGCTTGAAATGTTTTAATGTCTTTTGATCCGCAATATCCCATGCCGGCTTTTAATCCACCGATAAGTTGATAGATGACTTCGGAAATTTTGCCTTTAAAAGGCACTCTGCCTACTATACCTTCGGGTACTAATTTTTTTATATCGTCTTCCATATCTTGAAAGTAACGATCTTTTGATCCATGTTCCATCGCTTCAACAGAACCCATGCCTCTGTAAGTTTTGTATTTTCTTGCATCAAGAATAATAGTTTCTCCTGGGGATTCTTCTGTGCCTGCAAAAAGAGAACCCGCCATAATGGTGCTGGCTCCTGCAGCTATGGCTTTGCCTATGTCGCCGGTGTGTTTAATACCGCCATCTGCGATGACAGGAATATTCTTTCCTTTTAATGCTTTTGATACTTCGTACACAGCAGAAAATTGAGGATATCCTACACCCGCTACAACGCGAGTGGTACATATAGAGCCTGGTCCAATGCCCACTTTGACGGCGTCAGCGCCGGCTCTTACCAAATCCAATGCAGCTTCTCTGGTGGCGATATTTCCGACAATAACCTCCAATTTTGGGAATGATTTTTTGATGTTTTTTAGCATTGTTATAACACCTTTTGAATGTCCATGAGCGGTGTCCAAAACAATTACATCCACATTGTTTTTTACCAAGGCTATTACTCTGTCTACGGTGTCTTTACTAATACCGACTGCCGCGCCGACTATCAAGCGGCCTTTCTCGTCTCGCGATGAATTAGGATGAGATTTTATTTTTAAAATATCTTTGTAGGTTATCAGACCTATAAATTTATTATTTTTATCTACTAGAGGTAATTTTTCTATTTTATATTTTTTAAGAATCTTTTCTGCTTCGTTTAAATCTGTATTACCTTTACCAGTGATCAAGTCGTCTTTTGTCATTACCTCTTTGACCAAGATTGATAGATCTTTTTGAAATCTGATATCACGATTAGAGAGTATGCCTTTTAGTTGCATTTTGTTATCTACGATAGGGATACCCCCTATACTATTTTCTTTCATTAGTTTTAAGGCTTCACCTAATGTGGCATCCTCCATCAGAGTAATAGGATCGTGTATCATGCCACTTTCCGAGCGTTTGACTTTACGTACCTCGCTCGCTTGTTTTTCAATAGATATGTTTTTGTGTATTATGCCGATACCTCCTTCTCGAGCCATGGCTATCGCCATCTCTGATTCTGTGACGGTGTCCATAGCAGCAGATATTATGGGCACGTTTAATTTTATTTTCTTAGTCAAGAAAGATGAAATATCTACTTCTCTTGGCAATACTTCTGAATATTGAGGCACAAGCAAAATGTCATCGTAGGTCAATCCTTCTATAAAACGGTCTTTTTCTGTAAATTTTGCCGGCATAGTATATGTGTGTATAATATCATGGCATGGATGATATACAAATTCTGATCGTGGACTATGGTTCCCAATATACTTTGGTCATAGGTAGAACCTTGCGAGAACTCAGTGTGCGTAATATTATCTTGTCTCCTAAAAAAGCCAGTATGTGGCTGTCTAAAAATACACCCAAAGCCGTGATTTTATCGGGGAGTAATTATAGCGTACACAATACTGATGCTCCAGATTTACCAAAGAATCTAGATATTTCTGGAAAAAAATATTTTATACTAGGCGTGTGTTATGGTATGCAATTACTCGCGCATAAAAATGGTGGCAAGGTAGACAGACCATTGCTTCACAGAGAATACGGTGGCGCGATGGTTGATCTCGTAAAAAAGGACCATCCTTTATGGCAAGGAATAGAAAATAAAAAAATAGAAGTATGGGCGAGTCATGGTGATACCGTGAGAAAACTTCCGAAAGGATATTTTACTATTGCAAAGTCTTCAGGTATTTCGGCTATGTCTGATGCGAAAAATCGTGTGCTAGGTATTCAATTTCATCCAGAAGTAAATGATACAAAAGATGGTAAAAGAATTTTGCAGAACTTTCTTGATCTTGCGGGTTGTGTGAGAGACTGGAATCCGACAAATTTAATTCATAAAATACAAAAAGAAGTTTTGGACGAAATAAATAAAGTTGATAAGAAAAAAAATGTGATATTGGGAGTTTCTGGAGGAGTGGATTCGACGACTTTGGCTGCGCTTCTTGCTCCTGTTTTGAAACAAAGATTAGTATGTGTGGCAATAGACACAGGAGGAATGCGCGAAAATGAAATGCAGGAATTGAAATTAAATATCAAAAAAGCAGGAATTAAAAAATTGGTAGTGGTTGATAAAAGTAAAGAGTTTGTAGAAAATATTTCTACTACGATACATGGAGAGGAAAAAAGAGCTGAATTTCGCAAAGTATACAAAAAGATATTCGAAGAACAGATCAAGAAATACAAGGCAGGTTTTATAGCGCAAGGCACATTGGCGACTGATATCATCGAGAGTGGCAAAGCAGGTGAGTCAACAATGATAAAAACACATCACAATGTCGGTCTGAAATGGGCAGTGAATGATCTGCATCCGTTTCGAGATTTGTTTAAATACGAAGTTCGTGAATTGGCTCGCGCTTTGAAATTGCCATCTAGTATATATGAGAGAAATCCATTTCCAGGACCGGGACTTTATCTACGGATCGTGGGTACTCCTGTTTCAAAAGAACATTTGCAACTAGTACGTGAAGCAGACAAAACCGTCACAGAAATACTAAAGAAGAATGGTCTTTTGAAAGATATTTCGCAACTCGTAGTGGCATTACTCGGTTTTGATTCTGTTGGAGTAAAAGGTGATGAAAGAGTATATGGACATTCTATAGCAGTGCGTGCCGTACAAACTGTGGATTTTATGACGACGAGAGGATATCACTTTACACCAGAGGTTACAAATGAAATAATTAGCGCATTAACCAAGCACAAAAATATAGTAAGAGTGTTTTTTGATATGACACCCAAACCTCCGGCTACAACGGAGTTTGAGTGAGGTTATTTCTATTATTAATTTTAATTTTTTAAATATATGAATAAGAAAATAAAGAGTGCTTTGGTGTCAGTTTTCCATAAAGATGGAGGTCTCGATGAAATTATAAAATTACTTCACAAGCATAATGTAAAAATAATATCTACTGGTGGTACAGCGGAATTTGTAAAAAAACTCGGTGTGCCAGTGACTCAAGTAGAAAGTATTACAAATTTTCCATCGATATTTGATGGCAGAGTAAAAACTTTAGCACCACAAATATTTGGCGGTATCCTAAACAGGAGAGACAATGAAAGTGACAAAGCAGAGAAAGCGCAACATGGAATAGAAGACATTGATTTGGTGATCGTGGATTTGTATCCATTCGAAGAGACTCTAGCTAGTGGCGCAAGCGAAGAAGAAATAATAGAAAAGATAGATATAGGAGGTATCGCTCTTATTCGCGCGGCAGGAAAGAATTTTAATGATGTAGTGATAGTGCCTTCAAAAAAACAATATCCAAAACTATTAGAAGTTTTAAAATCAGGCAATGAAACGAGTCTGGAGTTTCGCAAAGAGTTGGCAGGCGATGCCTTTGCTGTAACGAGTGAATACGACATGGCTATCAGGGGATATTTCCAAGGAGTCAAATTGCGCTATGGAGAAAATCCTCATCAAAAAGGCGAATTTGTCGGTAGTTTGGCAGAGCCATTTACCCAACTTCATGGCAAAGAGTTATCTTATAACAATTTGATGGATACAGAGGCTGCAATAATGCTAGTGAACGATTTTTCTCAACCTGCTTTTGCGATCATTAAACATATGAATGCTTGCGGTTTGGCTGTAGCAGAAGAGGGTCATTTGGTTGATGCTTATCAAAAAGCATACAACGCCGATCCTGTGTCGGCTTTTGGTGGCATTTTGGCAACCAATAGAAAGATCGAAGAAGATATAGCGAAATTAATCAGAGAACAAAAATTATTTATCGAAGTTATCATAGCGCCGGATTTTTCTGAAGAAGCATTGAAGATTTTAATGGAGAAAAAAGATTGTCGTATTTTGAAATGGCATAATCCTGTTTTGCCAGATAGGCAAATGCGCACTTGTCTTACAGGAATGCTCGTGCAAGATCGGGATATGCATACAGAAAGTGCTTTGGATTTGAAAGTGGTTACAAAGCGTGCTCCGACAAAAACAGAAGAGATGGATCTGGTCATCGCTAGCATTGCTACTAAATATTTGAAATCAAACTCTGTTGCCTTGGTTAAAGATGGCGCGTTGCTCTCGATGGGTTGTGGTCAGACATCACGAGTAGATGCCTTGAATCAAGCAATTGACAAGGCAAAAAGGTTTGGTTTTTCACTTCAAGGTTCAGTCCTTTCGTCGGAAGCATTTTTCCCATTTCCTGATTGTGTAGAAATAGCTGGTGCAGTAGGTGTGAGTGCTGTTGTACATCCGGGAGGTTCAAAGAATGATCAGATGTCTATAGATATGGCAGATAAATATAATATGGCGATGGTTATGTCAGGATTTAGACATTTTAAACACTAGATTTATGAAGCAGAAAACAATAGGTATAGTAGGTGGGGGACAATTAGGCAGAATGCTTGCGCAAGCGGGACAGCGCCTTGGTTTCAAGGTTGTCGTGCTTGACCCTACCCCAAATTCTCCAGCAGGACAGGTAGCTGACAAACAGATAATCGGTAGTTTTAAAGATGAAAAGAAAATTTTAGAATTGGCGAAAATATCTGATTGTTTAACTTTTGAAATAGAAGGCGTAAATGACGCTATTCTAGAAAAGATCGCAAAAAAGAAATCAGTTCATCCTGATCCAAAAGTTCTAGGAATAATAAAAGACAAATATGTTCAAAAAGTCTTTTTGAAAAAACACAAAATACCAGTTGCGCGCTTTGTCTCTATTAGTGATGAAAAAGATTGTATAAAAACTGGCAAGATATTCAAGTATCCTTTTCTTTTGAAAGCTCGCATGGATGCTTATGATGGTAGGGGAAACTATGTTGTAAAAAATGAAAAAGAAATAAAAAAAGCATTAGCGAAGTTTGTCGGTCGAGTATTGTATGCTGAAAAGTTCGTGCCATTTGTAAAAGAATTAGCGATAGTTTCTGCTCGTGATATTTTCGGTAATATAGAGTCATATGAAGTAGTAGAAACTGTGCATAAAAATAATATTTGTCATATCGTTCGACATCCTGCCGATATTCCAGACAAGACAAAACAAAAAGCAAAAAAGATGGCGCAAAAAGTCTTGCAAGCTTTGGGTGGAGTGGGAGTTTTTGCTGTGGAAATGTTTTTAACAAAAAAAGGAGAAGTTTTGGTAAATGAGATAGCTCCCAGAGTTCACAATTCAGGACACCATACTATTGAAAGTTACTCTGCTTCGCAGTTTGAACAACACATGAGGGCTATCGCAAGTATGCCACTCGCTAAGGCAGAATCAAAAGCAAAAGCTTCAGTAATGATAAATATTTTAGGTGACAGAGAAGGCAAGGCAGAATATAGATTAAATAAAGATGCGGAAAAGCTTCATAATACACATATACATATATATGGTAAAATGGAGACTAGAAAAGAGCGCAAAATGGGGCATTTGACAGTGTTGGGTAATACCGTAAAAGAAGCCGAATTTAAAGCTAAAAAAGTGCGTAAATATATTTCAATATGAAAAAAGATATAAAAATAGGGATAATAATGGGTTCGGATTCGGATTTGCCGGTTATGAGCGAGTCGGCAAAAGTTTTGGAAGAATTTGGTGTTGGCTATGAGATCGATGTGGTTTCTGCGCATCGAACACCGGACAAGCTTTACAAATACGCAAGTAGCGCGCAAAAGCGTGGGATAAAGATAATCATTGCTGGAGCAGGAGGTTCGGCGCATTTGCCGGGGATGACAGCTTCGATGACAACTTTGTCTGTGATAGGTGTACCGATAAAAACAAAAACAATGGATGGCTTGGATTCACTTCTTTCCATAGTGCAGATGCCTGCAGGTATTCCCGTGGCGACTGTGGCGGTGAATGGCGCGAAAAATGCAGGACTCCTAGCTATCAGTATTCTCGCTACAAATGATAAAAATCTAGAAAAAAAGTTAGCAGCGTACAAAAATACTTTAAACAAAGAAGTTAAAATAAAAGGTGAAAAACTTTCAAAAATAGGTTATAAAAGATATTTAGAAAAATAATTTATGTCAGATTTATACAAACAATCTGGTGTGGACATAGATGCTGGCAATGAATCTGTGGACCGAATCAAATCTGATGTTGCGAGTACTCACAATTCTTTTGTGCTCACAGGTATTGGCAGTTTTGGAGGTTTGTATGATATAGGTGAAGCATTAAAGAACTACAAAAATCCTGTCTTAGTGCAGAGTATAGATGGTGTTGGCACTAAACTCTCTGTGGCAAAGATGATGAATAAATATGACACTGTCGGAGAAGATATAGTGAATCACTGCGCAAATGATCTTTTGTCAATGGGAGCGAGGTCACTAACTTTCTTGGATTATGTAGCTCACGACAAGCTCGTGCCCGAGGTTATGCAAGCTATGGTTTACGGTATGTCAAAAGCTTGCCGAGAAAACAACATCGCCCTCGTCGGTGGAGAGACCGCCGAAATGCCCGGAGTTTATAGAGAAGGCGAACATGACATTGCCGGCTCTATTACTGGTGTAGTTGAAAGAGAAAAAATAATCACGGGAGAAAAGATAAAGGAAGGCGATGTGGTTTTAGGTTTCGCTTCTAGCGGATTACACACGAATGGTTTTTCTTTGGCTAGGAAATTGCTGTTTGAAGTAGCAGGACACAAAGTAGATACAAATGTTTTTGATTTAGGTATGACTGTTGGAGAGGCTCTTTTGAAAGTACATATAAATTATTCTAAACCAGTTTTGGAAATGCTAGATGGTGGTATAGATATTCGTGGCATAGTTCATATTACAGGTGGTGGTTTGATTGAGAACATTCCCAGAGTTTTGCCTGGCAACTTAGATGCGATTATCAATACAGGCACTTGGCCTGTGTTACCTCTGTTTTCTTATTTGCAAAAACTTGGTAATGTTGGAGAAAAGGAGATGTTTCGCGTTTTCAATATGGGCATAGGATTGATTTTGATTCTCCCAACAAGCGAAAAAGAAAAAGTGTTTCAAGTTTTAAACAAATATCTAGAATACAAAGTTTTTGAAATAGGTCAAGTAGTAAATGGTAATAAAAAAGTAATTTTAAAATAAAATTATATGAACATAGAAAAAATAAAAGAACATATAAATGATGTAGTTATAGAAACGGATTTTCCAAATCTTGGCGAGAAAAAAGTGGGCAAGGTTCGCGATGTGTATACAGCACCGGATCATATAACTTTGATCTCAACAGACAGGCACTCTTCATTTGATAGAAACATTGCCAATGTACCTTTTAAGGGAGAGATATTAAACCAAATCAGTTTGTTTTGGTTTGACAAAACAAAAGACATCGTCAAAAATCATGTTTTAAGTTCCCCTGATCCAAATGTACTCGTTGCCAAAAAATGTAAGCCCATACCTATCGAGTGTGTGATGAGGGGATACATCACTGGAGTTACTTCTACATCGCTTTGGACACATTACAAAGAAGGAAAACGTGATTTTGGCAATTTTATACTTCCAGATGATATGAAGAAAAATCAAAAACTCTTAGAACCCGTCTTTACTCCTACCACTAAATCAGATGAACATGATAGACCGATAACACCCAAGGGAATCGTAGAAGAAAAAATACTCCCAGAAGAAATGGCTTTAGAGTTGGAGAGAGTTGCTAAGGCATTGTTTAAAAAGGGGCAAGAGATTGCAAAAGAACGAGGACTCATACTAGTAGATACTAAATATGAATTCGGGTTAGATGAAGAAAACAAACTTACGCTAATAGACGAGATCCATACACCGGATTCTTCGCGGTACTGGAAAGCTGATACTTACGAGGAACGTTTTTCTCGCGGAGAAGAGCCAGAATATTTTGATAAAGAATTTTTGCGTCTATGGTTCAAAGAACATTGTGATCCTTATAAAGACGAAGTCTTACCTAAAGCGCCAGTTGATTTAGTAGCCGAGCTTTCTCGTCGGTATATAGAGATTTATGAGACGATTACAGGAAAAAAGTTTGAGCATGATTTTTCGCAAAGTACAGCAGAGCGTATTAAAAATAATTTAGCAAAAATATAATGCAAGCTATAAGTCCTTTGGATGGGAGATATAGGGAAAAGACAAAGGTTTTAGCCGAGTATTTTTCCGAACAAGCGTTGATGAGATACAGAGTGATGATGGAGTGCGCGTATCTTGTGGCATTATCAAAAGAACCTAAAATAAATCTTAGAAAATTTACCAAAAAAGAAGAGCAAATGCTTTTTGATTTGTATGAAAAGTTTAATGATAATTCATACACTGCCATAAAAAACTTTGAGGCGACCACGAATCACGATGTAAAGTCAGTAGAATATTTCATAAAAGAAAAACTAGGTAAAACCTCTTTGAAAGATGTTGTTGAATGGGCGCATTTTGCTCTGACTTCTGAGGATACAAACAATATTGCTTACGCTCTGATGCTCTCATCTTCCTTAGAAGAAGTCATGATTCCAGAAATAAAAAAAATAATTTCTGAACTAAATATTTTGGTCAAAAAATATAAAGATTTGCCAATGCTTGCTAGAACACACGGACAACCCGCATCACCCACTACGTTTGGCAAGGAAATGAAAGTTTTTGCTGTACGTTTGGAAGACGAGCTCGCAAATCTAAAAAGTATTAAAATAAAATCAAAGTTAAACGGAGCCACGGGCAACTACAACGCACACAGTGTAGCTTATCCAAAAGTAAACTGGGTTGATTTTAGTAAAAGATTTATTGAAACTTTAAATAAAGACAGAATACAGAAACTAGAAATAAATCTTGTCACTACCCAGATAGAATGCCATGATAGTTATGTCAGAATCTTCGATTCGATGAAACGCACAAATAACATACTGCTCGATTTCGATCAAGATATGTGGAGATATATTTCTGATGATTGGGTAATCCAAAAACCAAAACAAGGCGAGGTTGGATCTTCTACAATGCCACATAAAATAAATCCGATTGATTTTGAAAATAGCGAAGGCAATCTAGGTATCGCAAACGCCTTATTTGAATTTTTTGCTCGTAAGCTTCCGGTGTCGCGACTTCAACGCGATCTCTCTGATTCTACGGTAGAGCGTACATTTGGCATGGCATTTGGACACGCTTTTCTTGCATATGTTTCTATATTAAAAGGTTTGGGCAAGATTTCCGTGAATGAAATAAAGATAAAAGAATACTTAACATCACGTCCAGAAGTCATAACCGAAGCCATCCAGACCATATTGCGACGAGAAGGTGCGGAAATGCCTTATGAAAAATTGAAAGAATTGTCTCGTGGCAGAAAACTCACACTAGAAGATATTTATAAATTTGTAGATTCTCTTGAAGTTTCAGAGAAGGTAAAAAAAGAATTGAAAAATATAACACCCGAGAATTATATAGGTTTGGCTTCAAAATTAACAGCGTTAAAGTAAAGTCAAGATGACTTTTTTATATTGTTTTGCTATATTATTCCCATGTCTTTAAGTATCGGAATAGTAGGTCTACCAAACGTGGGTAAATCCACGCTTTTTAATGCCCTAACGAAAAAGAGCGTTCCAGCAGAGAACTATCCTTTTTGTACCATTGATCCATCTGTGGGTATCGTGCCTGTGCCAGACGAGCGGGTAAATAAACTTTCAGAATTTTCAAAATCAGCAAAAACTATACCAGCAGTAATAGAATTTGTGGATATAGCCGGACTCGTAGCTGGGGCTTCAAAAGGCGAAGGTTTGGGTAATAAATTTTTGACTAATATTCGAGAAGTGGATGCTATAGCGCATATGGTGCGAACTTTTGAAGATAATTCTGTGATACATGTGGCAAATAAAGTTGACCCCCTGCAAGATGTCGGTGTTATAAATCTTGAACTTATTTTGGCTGATATGGAAGTCGTTTCAAAGAGATTGGCTGGTCTGGTACGTGATGTAAAAAAGGGTGATAAAGAAGCAGTAGCAGAAGATCTTGTTTTACAAAAAGTAATGAAAAGTCTTGAAGCAGGAAAAATGGCAAGTGAATCAGAATTATCTCTCGAAGAAAAAGCAAAAATAAAATCTCTGAATTTACTCACCTTTAAACCCATGCTTTATGTGCTAAATGTGTCAGAAGCAAATGAAAATAAAGACATAGACCTACCGGGTTTATCTGTCAAAATAGATCCTGTTTTTGAAAAAGGATTTGATGATTTGATAAAAAAGAGTTATGAACTTCTAGGGCTAGAAACATTTTTCACAACAGGTGAAGATGAAACACGTGCTTGGACTATAAAAAAACACTCTACCGCGCCGGAGGCGGGTCGCGCTATACACAATGATTTTAAAGAAAAATTCATCAGAGCTGAAGTTATAAATTGGAAAGATTTGCTGGACTCTGGATCATACGCCAACGCTCGCGCAAAGGGCTTAGTGCGCACAGAAGGGAAAGAATATGTGGTAAAAGATGGAGATGTAATAGAATTTTTGATTTAAAAAATAATTATGAAAATTATATCTTTTTTAAAATTTTATGCAAAACAAACTAGAAATATTTTTTAGCAAAGATTGGTCCTTCGGAGGTACTCAGGATAAAACTGATTACGAACTGCTCGATACGGGTGAGGGTGAAAAATTGGAGCGTTTTGGTCAGTATGTTTTTGTGCGTCCGTATGAAGATGCCGTTTGGAAAAAGACTTTAGGAAAAAAAGAATGGGAGAATGCAGATGGAAAATTTTGGAGCGCAAAGACAGGCGCGAAGGCTGGGTGGAAGTTTAAAAACAAGATAGATAAAAAATGGTCTATGGGATACAAAGGTGTGAAATTCTTGGCTTCGCCGACGCCTTTTAGGCATCTTGGATTTTTCCCAGAGCAGGCGGTACATTGGGATTTTATAGAGGAAAAAATAAATTTACGAAAGATTGACCTTCGCAAGCCCAAATTCCTAAATCTCTTTGGCTACACCGGCGTGGCGAGCTTGTTTGCTCTGCGCGCTGGCGCGGAAGTGACACATGTGGACGCTTCTAAACAAACTTTGGAATGGGTGAAAGAAAACCAGAAAGTTGCTGGACTGGAAAAAATGCCAATGCGAATTATTTTAGATGATGCTTTGAAATTTTTAGCGCGAGAAGAAAAAAGGGGAATGAAATATGATGCAGTAATAATGGATCCGCCAAAATTCGGCCGTGGACCTAAAGGCGAAGAATGGAAAATAGAACGCGATTTGCCGAAACTTTTAGCACAAGTGCGGAAAATACTGAGTGATGATCCTCTTTTTGTAATTTTAAACTCTTATGCCATAGATTCTTCGGCGCTATCTTTAGGCTACGCGCTCGCAGATGCGATGGATGGACTGAAAGGGGAAATAAAACAAGGCGAGCTGTGCATACTTGAAAAATCAACCTCCCGTGCCATGTCTCTCTCAAATACGGCCATTTGGTTTGACAAGTAAGTATATATTGTGCTATAATATACTGGTAGTCGTACAAATCACATGGGCTGCTCAAGCCCACACCCGCGCCGTGAGGGGAAACACGGAAACATTTTTCAGGAGAACTGATATGTCTAAAGAGACGACACCTCTGATAGCTTTGTTGATCGCGGCTATCATTTTGCCAACTGCTGCATGCTTTGAAATTTCAGTAGCGATATTTTCAAAGTTCACGGGCAGCTTTGCTTTGCTTTGTTTGTTGGGCGCCGCTTTTGCGGAATGGCCGGAACGCGCAAAAAAAACGTCCCGAGAAAGACGGTAAAAATTTCTCATCACCTCCCCTCGGCTCGCCAGCTGAGGGATTTGTATTTTTAGCCTATATACCGATTTGCTCTAAATGTGCTATAATCTCTCCAATATGGAAACAAATAAACCAAAGGTTCTCAAATGGGCTCTTATTATAGGTATGGTGGTTGTGCTTAATCTTTTCTTTAATTACACAATTTCGCTTTTTTACAAAGCTCCTAGTTATGATGGCTATTTTCCGCAACAGCAAGTAGTGGAAGAGATAAAAACCAAATCTGAATGTCTCGATGTCGGCGGACAGTGGGTAGAGAATACCAGATATTACAAACTTATAGATGGGCAAGAAGTTCCTCAGCCAGGAGATTACTGTGACAGAGATTTTACAAAGAGACAGGAATACGACAAAGCAAGACAGAGTTATGAAAGAAATATATTCATCATGCTTGTAGTGCTCGGTGTTTTGTCTTTGGCTATTGGATCATTTTTAACAAATGAAATACTAACATTAGGGCTTTCTTGGGGTGGTGTGCTATCTCTCATTATTGCTTCTGTCAGATATTGGTCATCTGCTGATAATTTGGTAAAAGTTATAATTCTCGCTCTTGCCCTCGTGGCGCTCATCTGGCTTGCTGTGAAGAAATTTGGAAAGCAATAAAAATTAAAATCATTCTCTCCGTCGTTCGCACTCTGTCTTGGAAGGGCAAGTCCTATCTGTCAGTAGCGAATACTCCTACGAGAATATTTTGATTCTTAAAAAATACTAATTTATGAAAAACTACGATCACAAGAAAATAGAAGGCAAATTGCAGAAAGATTGGGAGAAGAAAAATTTATACAAAGCTCTTGATGGCAAGGGTAAGAAATTCTTTCCTTTGGTAGAGTTTCCTTATCCTTCAGGTGCAGGGCTACATACTGGACATATTCGCAGTTATGCAGCGATGGATATTATATCCAGAAAGCGTCGCATGGAAGGATGCAATGTCTTGTATCCTATAGGTTGGGACGCTTTCGGATTGCCGACAGAAAACTATGCTATAAAGACAGGCAAAAAGCCAGCTTTGGTGACGAAACAAAATACAGATACTTTTAGAAGACAGTTGAAGTCTGTGGGTTTTTCTTTTGACTGGTCTCGCGAGATAAATACTACCGATCCAAAATATTACAAATGGACACAGTGGATATTCTTACAATTTTTCAAAAAGGGTTTGGCGTACAAAGCAAAATCTTTTATTAATTGGTGTCCTTCTTGCAAGATTGGTTTGGCAAATGAAGAAGCCATAGGTGGAGTGTGCGAGCGTTGTGGCGGGCAGACAGAAAAAAGAGAAAAAGAACAATGGATACTAGCCATCACAAAATACGCAGATAGACTAGATAAAGATCTGGACACAGTGGATTATCCAGAACGGGTAAAAATACAGCAGAGGAATTGGATAGGGAGGTCCGAAGGTTCAGAAATTGAATTTTCTTTAAAAAACTCAGACAAGAAAATAAGAGTTTTTACTACCCGTGCTGATACTATTTTTGGTTCGACATATATGGTTTTGGCACCAGAGCATCCCTTGGTTGAAACTCTTGGAGATAAAATAAAAAATAAAAAAGAGGTAGATGAATATATAGTAAAAACAAAAAAGAAATCAGAAGTCGAACGTACTTCAGATGAAAAAGAAAAAACGGGTGTGGAATTGAAAGGTATCAAAGCCATAAATCCTGCAAGTCAGGAAGAGATACCTGTGTTCATAGCCGACTATGTATTGGCAGAATACGGCACCGGCGCGATAATGGCCGTGCCCGCGCATGATGATCGAGATGGTGCATTTGCAAAAAAATATAATATTGAAATAAGGGATGTCATAGAACCTGTATGGGTAGATACAAGTGGTCCGGACAAGATACACGAAGATGAGCCATTTATAGAAAGAGATGTTTCTATGTGTATCGTGGAACATTGGAAAGAAAAAAAATATATTGGTTTAAAATGGAAAAAACAGAGTTGGCGTAGTTTTGTTGTTGGTGGCACAGATGGGCAAGATTATGTCACCGCAGGAATGCGAGAAATTCTCGAAGAGACTGGTTTTAAGAATGTTAAATTTATAAAATATATAGGTGGTAAAATGCATGCTAAATTTTGGGCACCCCATAAAAATGAAAACAGATTTGCTCATTTTCAAGGTTTGCATTTCAAATTAGAAAACAATGAAAATGTTGGCGTATCTAACGAAGAAAAAATGAAACACGAGGTGGTGTGGCTTACAGAAAGTGAGCTGGATAGTTTTTTAGATCATGGTGAAGGTCAAGAGTTGTGGAAGTTGTTTAAAAATAAAACACACTGCATCACTCAAGAAGGTGTATTAATAAATTCCGGAAAGTTTGATGGATTAACTAGTGAGCAAGCCAAAAAGGAAATCACAAAATTTGTGGGCGGCAAGATTGTTACAAAATTCAAACTTCGTGACTGGATATTTTCCAGACAGAGATACTGGGGTGAGCCGATACCGCTCGTGAATTGTGAAAAATGCGGGCTCGTGCCAGTGCCAGAAAAAGATCTACCGGTAAAGTTGCCAGATGTGAAAAGTTACAAACCTACAGACACAGGGGAGTCGCCATTGGCAAGTATTGCAAAGTGGGTAAATGTAAAATGTCCAAAATGCAAAGGCAAGGCCAAAAGGGAAACAGACACTATGCCAAACTGGGCGGGAAGTTCTTGGTACTATTTGCGTTACACTGATCCAAAAAATAGTAAAGAATTTGCAAGCAAGAAAAATCTAAAATACTGGCTTGGAAGCGACCCACGCCACGGCGGGGTAAATTGGTACAACGGCGGTATGGAACACACGACTTTACACCTTTTGTATTCTCGTTTTTGGCATAAATTTTTATATGATTTAAAACTCGTACCACAAGCCGAACCTTATGCAAAGCGTACTTCGCACGGTATGATATTGGGCGAAGGCGGAATAAAGATGTCTAAATCCATAGGCAATGTGGTGAATCCTGACAGTATTGTAAAAACTTACGGTGCAGATACTTTGCGCGTATACGAGATGTTTATGGGTCCGTTCGAAGATGCAGTGGCTTGGAGTATGGATAGTATCATCGGATCAAGGAGGTTTATAGAAAAGGTTTGGAGAATCAGCCAAAAGGGTAATGAAGATAAAAATCCTTCGCCAAGTACTCTTACAAAAATTCTGCATAAAACTATAAAAAAAGTTTCAGAAGATATCGAAAATATGCGTTTTAATACGGCTATTTCCGCGATGATGATTCTGGCGACAGAGATGGAGTCTTCTTTTATCAAAGGCCACAGCGTGAATAGAGAAGATTTGAAAAAATTCATGCAGATACTTGCGCCATTTGCTCCGCATATCGCAGAGTATGTATGGCTTAATCTTGGTGAAAAGAAAAGTATTCATCTTTCCGGTTGGCCAAAATGGGAAGAGAGTTTAATAAAAGACGATGAAATTAAGATTGCAATACAAATGAATGGCAAAGCTCGCGGTGAGTTGGTTATTTCTGCTGATGATAGTGAAGATGATGTAAAAAAGAAAGCTTTGATGAATGCTGCTGTCTTAAAGTATTTAGGAGGTTCGAATCCGAAAAAGATAATTTATGTAAAGAATAGAGTTATCAACATTTTGTATTAAAGTTGTTATTGTTAAATAACGTTTGCGTGTAGTATTATATAGTAATATGTTATCAAATATTTTAGATAGAATTTCTTTCTTATCGTTATTTTTAGTAATAATACTTTTACCAGTTTTCTTCTTACCATTTACCAATATCCCGGTTGAAGCCTCAAAGGGGTTGTTGGTGGTGTTAGGACTCACTATTTCTATAACATTTTGGGTAGTTGCCAGGTTTAAAGATGGAAAGATTCTTATGCCAAAGTCTTGGATTTTAGTATCTGGATTGGGTATTTTGCTTTCCGTTTTTCTTTCAGGATTGTTTTCTTCTACTATAGGCGCTTCTTTTTTTGGAGTCATACTCGATATTGGAACAGTATATTTTATGCTTGTAGCTTTTTTGTTGATGTTGTTTTCTTCAATACTTTTTGGTAATGCTAAAAAAGCGAAAAAAGTTTTTGTGGGGATTGCGATTTTTTCAGTGATTCTATTCATATTCCAAGCGTTGCGTCTTTTTGTTCCGGATGTCCTCTCGTTTGGCTCTCTTGTCAGCAAGACGGACAATATTTTGGGTTCATGGAATACTTTTGGATTGTTTGCTGGATTTTTCACCACTATGTTTTTGTTCATGATAGAGTTTTTCTCTACGAAAAAAATGAGCAAGTTCTTGCTTGTAATTCTGATTTGTTTATCAATAGCCATGACAGCAGTTGTGAATTTCTCTCTTGTATGGGCTATTGTGGGAGTTTTCGCTCTTGTTATTTTTGTTTATAAAGTGCTTTTTTCTTTTAGTTTGAAACAAATAGAAGGAGAAAAGAGACGCTTCCCATTGTTTTCTTTCATCGTTGTTATGCTGTCTTTGTTCTTCTTGATGTCCGGACAATCCATAGGGCGTATACTGCCAGATCGTCTAGGTCTTTCATCCACTGAAATAAGGCCCACATTTCAGGTGACTACGTCTATCACTGGGAATGTTATAGCAAAGGACCCTATTTTGGGAGTTGGTCCAAATAAATTTGCAGATGTTTGGGGACTTTACAAACCAGGCTCTATAAATCTAACCGGTTTTTGGGATACCCAATTTAGCGTTGCTTCTGGTATCTTACCTACATTTTTTGCGACAAACGGAATTCTCGGTATTGTTGCTTGGTTGATATTTTTTGTGATATTGATATTTATGGGATTACGATCACTATTTTTAAGTATCAGAAAAAATATAAATTGGGAGGCATCAGCTTTCTTTATAGCATCAGTTTATCTTTTTGTTGCGGCCTTCTTTTATTCTACTGGAAGTGTTGTTTTGTTACTCGCTTTTGCTTTTACTGGTATTTTTGTCGGATTGTCTGTTTCAGACAGAGAGGACAAGAAAATTTCAATTTCATTTTTAGATGATCCACGAAAAAGTTTCTTCTCGATCGTCTTTTTGGTTGTTTTGATGATTTTCTCCGTAGCTGCCGCATTTAAATTTGTGGAAAGATTAGTTTCTGTTTCTTATTTCAGAAAAGTCTTAACAGCCTCTGATATACAAATAGCAGAAAGTGCTATAGAAAAGGCAATTTCTCTACATACAAATGATCTATATTTGCGCACTTATACCCAGGTACATCTGACAAAGATAGATACTTTGGTTGGCAAAGGATCATCTTTATCCGAAAAAGACAAAGCTGATCTTCAAGTTAGTTTTGATAAAGCAGTCAAGAGCGCTGAAATGGCTATAGAATATAATAATGGAAATTATTTGAATTATAGTACCTTAGGAGTTGTGTATCACACTTTAGGCTTGCTCGGAGTAAAAGATGTCTATCCAAAGGCTGTAGAATCTTTCAAAAAAGCAATTTCTCTTAACCCTTTGAATCCAGGAATAAAGCTTTCCATTGCCAGAATATTCTTTGCGGAAGGGAATATAGGAGAATCAAGGAAATATGCCAAAGAAGCTTTAGCTCTTAAGCCAGATTATTTGGAGGCGTTAATAACATCTTCCCAAATAGAAAAAAAGGATGGTAATGGAAATCTTGCGCTTTCTTATGCAGAGCAGGCACTTTCTCTGGCTCCAGATAATAAAGAATTGGCCCAATATGTGAATTCTTTAAAATAATATCAGATAGATAAAGATGCAGAAAATATTGAAGATTTTTAGCAGAGAATATGGAAATATAAACCAGGCTGCTCTGCTTTTGGGGTGTTTTACATTCCTGTCTCAAATACTAGCGCTCTTTCGTGATAGATTTATAGCTCATTTTATAGGACCGTCTGCGTCACTGGACGCTTATTATACGGCTTTTCGTGTGCCAGATCTGATATTTATATCCATAGCATCTCTTGCCTCTATCATGGTGCTTATACCTTTTATTGTAAATAAAATGGATGGAGATAAAGTGACAGACAATGCGCGCAAGCTTTTGAATGAAGTGTTTACGGTGTTTTTTTTCGCTATAGTGTTTGTTTCTGTATTGGTTTTTTTATTTATGCCTTTTATAATTTCGTTTGTTGCTCCTGGTTTTACTGATGATATGCAGGAGAAAGTAATTTTGTTTTCAAGAATCATGCTTCTTTCTCCGATACTTTTAGGACTATCAAATCTTTTCGGTACCATCACTCAACTTTTTAAAAAGTTCTTTTTATATTCTTTGAGTCCTATATTTTATAACTTAGGCATAATAATAGGTGTTGTATTTCTTTCGCCATTGTTTGGAGTGAAAGGGCTTGTTTTTGGAGTAGTTTTAGGTGCATTGATGCATTTTTTGATTCAACTTTTTGCTTCTTCTGGATGCGGTTTTTCTATGAAATTTACTTCAAATATTGATTTTACGGAAATAAAAAAGATTGCTTTAACTTCATTGCCTCGCACTTTGGGACTTTCTTTTAATAATATCACCCTCATTGCCATCATAGCTTTTGCTTCATATCTTTCAGAAGGATCTATTTCTATTTTTAATCTTTCTTTTAGTTTGCAATCTGTGCCACTTAATATCATAGGTATCTCTTATGCTGTAGCGGCATTTCCTACTCTAGTGAAATCCTTTTCAGGACAAAAAGATAGCGAGTTTAAAAACCATCTAAAATCCACTGCGAGACAAATAGTTTTTTGGTCTTTACCCATTGTTTTTCTTTTTATAGTGCTTCGCGCGCAAATAGTGCGCGTGATATTGGGTTCTAGCAATTTTACTTGGGATAATACCAAACTTGTCGCCGCGTCTCTGGCTATTTTTTCTATTTCTGTTTTGGCACAGGGTATGGTGGCTCTGCTTTCTCGTGCGTATTATGCTATGAATAACACTAAAAGACCTCTTTATATCAACTTATTTTCTTCGATTGTGATTGTTGCATTGTCTTATATTTTTCTGAAAGTTTTTCATGATGTTCCCTTTTTCAGATATTTTATAGAATCGCTTTTGAAAGTAACAGATATAAAAGGCACAGAAGTTTTAATGCTTCCTCTTGCGTATTCTGTGGGGGTTATATTAAATTTTATTCTACATCTGATCTTTGTAAAAAGAGACTTGATGAACAATGAGTCTTTGATATTTAAAACATTTTTTCAAAGTCTCGGCGCCTCTTTTGTACTAGGTCTTGTGTCTTATTTAAGTCTCAATGTATTTTCACACGTGTTTGACATAGATACTTTTGTTGGAATATTCTTACAGGGATTTATTTCTGGGATTCTTGGCATATGCGCCGGCATTTTTGTCTTGCATGTATTGAAAAATGAAGAACTAAAAGACCTTACAGAAACCCTCAAAACCAAATTCTGGCGCACCAAAGTACTCGCTTCACCGCAAGAAGAGCTTTGAAATAAAGGCTTTTTCTGCTAGAATCACAAGATGTTTTCGTTTAAGAAGATATTTAAATATTTGTGGATCTTTGTCAGACCATATAAGGTCGCCTTTTCTGCTTTATCTTTTGTTGTTGTTTTCAGAACGATTTTTTATTTTATTATAATACCTTACGGTTACAAGGGTATAATAGATGCATTGAGCCTGATGGGCGTAGATAAGGCAAGTAGATTAGACATCGCTTTGGCTTCTCTTCTTGTCATCGTCACCGGATATGTTTTAGCTGTTTTTTGCGCGCGTTATCGAGATTTTATCGTTCTGAGGTTCAGGAGCAGAGTAATTAAAGATATATATGATTTCTCTTTTTCTAAGCTTGCAAAGCATTCATATAAATTTTACGCAAATAATTTTGCAGGTAGTTTGGTTGCCAAAGTGAAACGCTTGGTTGGGGCAACGACAGTGATCGAAAATCAGATTACAAATGTATTTTTGCCTATCATTACGATGGTGATAGGTTCAATAATAAGTATTTATTTCAATTCCAAGATACTGACATTATATTTGCTGATTTGGGTTTCTGTGTATTCATTTCTGGTCCTATTGTTTGTGCGGCAGAAGATTAAACTGGATATGAAAGAAGCTGAGGCTGATTCCTCTATAACTGGAGTATTGGCTGATTCTATTACAAACATACTCAATGTAAAAATGTTCTCTTCTTTTAATAGAGAGTATTCTTATCTAGGAAGATGGAGTACTTTACTCAAAGACAGTACTTACAATGCCTCAAGGTTTGGTTTTATTCGAGGAGCTTTTCAAGCTGCTTTTATAGTATCATTCGAAATATTTATACTTTATACCATGATCAATCTTTGGATGCAGGATAAAATAACTCTAGGTATTTTTGTGCTGGTTTACGCTTATCTTTCATCTATTTTTGATCGTATTTGGGATCTGTCAGAAGGTATTACAAAGTTTATGAAATCTATGGCTGATGTAAAAGAAGTTGTTGATATTTTTGAAACAGAAATCGACATAAAAGATGTTACGAATCCAGAGAGCCTTAGGGTAAAAGAAGGTACTGTGGAATTTAGTGATGTTTCTTTTGGATACATAGAAGATAAAGTTGTGTTTAAGGATTTTAATTTGAAAATAAACAAAGGAGAACGAGTAGGCGTGGTGGGTCATTCTGGCGGAGGGAAAACCACTCTCACTAAAATGTTATTGCGATTTATGGATGTAAACAGTGGTCAAATCTTGATCGATGGACAGGATATTTCAAAAATATCCCAAGACGACTTGCGAAGTGTTATTTCTTATGTACCTCAAGAATCAATACTTTTCCATAGAACAATCAAAGAAAATATCAGCTACTCAAAACCAGATGCCACAGAGGAAGAGATTATCTCTGTGGCTAAAAAAGCCCATGCCCATGAATTTATTTCAGGATTATCCAATGGTTACGACACTCTGGTTGGTGAAAGAGGTGTGAAGCTCTCTGGTGGTGAAAGACAAAGAGTCGCCATAGCGCGAGCAATGCTGAAAAACGCTCCGATACTTGTGCTAGATGAGGCTACTAGTTCGTTGGATAGTATAAGCGAGTCATATATTCAAGAAGCTTTAAGCGAATTAATGAAGGGTAAAACTACTTTGGTCATAGCGCACAGACTCTCTACTATTCAAAAGATGGATAGGATTATCGTCCTTGATAATGGTAGGATAATAGAAGAAGGCACTCACGAAGAATTGAGGAAGAGAGGCAAGACATACGCGAGCTTGTGGCAACATCAGACTTGCGGGTTTTTGGAGTAGGGAATTTATATATCCATGGATTTAAAAAATATTAGAAATTTTTCAATAATAGCGCATATAGATCATGGCAAGAGTACCTTGGCGGATAGAATGCTTGAGATCACGCACACTATTCCCGAGAGGAAGATGCGGGATCAGGTATTAGACTCTATGGAGCTCGAGCGTGAACGCGGTATCACTATAAAGATGCAACCTGTCCGTATGGTTTATAGTGCGAACAGTCCCGAGAATAGCGAGGGTCAAGATTATATTTTAAATCTCATAGACACTCCTGGGCACATAGATTTCTCTTATGAAGTTTCTCGCGCCTTGAAAGCAGTAGAAGGATCAATATTACTTATAGACAGCACACAAGGCGTACAAGCGCAGACTTTTACGACGCTAGAGATGGCAAAGGAAAGCGGACTTACTATTATACCTGTTTTATCAAAAATAGATTCACCTCTTGCGCGCATCGATGAAGTAAAGATGGAAGTCGCTGTGCTTTTAGATGTTGATCCTGACAGTATTCTCGAAGTTTCTGGCAAGACTGGGTATGGCGTGGCAAACTTGCTTGAAGAAGTTATAAAAAAAGTACCAGCTCCGGTGTCGACAGAAGATATTAGAGACAGCTCGCAGGCGTTAGTGTTTGATTTTAAATATGATAATCACAGAGGAGTAATAGTATATGTTAGACTTTTCAAGGGGTCAATAAAAAAAGGTGATTCCTTGATTTTTGCTGTTTCAAACGAAAAATTCTCGGCTTTAGAAGTTGGTATATTTTCTCCCGAAGAAAATCCGAAGGATTCTATAAGTACCGGAGAGATAGGATACATAGTCACTGGTATAAAAAAGCCGGGGATAGCGTCTGTCGGAGATACGATAACATCTAGTAAAAAACCTATGCCATCTCTGCCTGGATATATGAATCCAAAGCCGGTGGTCTGGGCATCTGTTTATCCAGAAGACGCTGATAATTTCCCCGATCTTAAACTTGCTCTTTCTAGACTTAAACTTTCTGACTCGGCTTTTTCCTATGAAGAAGAATCGTCTGGTACCTTAGGTAAAGGTTTTCGTTGCGGATTTTTAGGAATGCTCCATCTTGAGATAATTACAGAGCGTTTAAAAAGGGAATTCAACTTAAATCTTGTGGTTACTATGCCATCAATTACCTATAAAGTAATCCTCAAAAATCACAAAGAACAGATAATATATTCTCCACATTTTTTTCCAGAAGACGGAAATGTGTCTGAAGTTTACGAACCTTGGATTTCTGTAAAGATTATAACTCCGCAAATATATACAAGTATCTTGATGCCTTTTTTATTTGATCACGAAGCTATTGTTGAAACTACGGAAACATTTGGAGATAATAGATCGATGATAAAACTAGCAATGCCACTGCGTGAATTAATGCGCAATTTCTTTGATGATCTGAAAAGCATTACATCTGGATATGCCTCTTTTTCTTATGAAATATCTGAATACAGAAAAGCTGATGTGGTGAGGCTGGATATATTAGTAGCAGATGAGCCTATGGTTGCTTTTTGTAGAATTGTTTCTAGACGCAGAATCGAAGAAGAAGCGCGTTCTCAAGTAGAAAAGTTGAAAAATATAATCCCAAGACAACAGTTTGCTTTCAAGATACAAGGTCAGGCTCTCGGCAGGATTATCGCTTCGGAATCTGTGTCTTCTTTTCGTAAAGATGTGTTAATGCATGGTAGCAAGGTGGTGGGCGGGGGTGACGTTAGCAGAAAGAAAAAACTCTTGGAAAAGCAAAAGAGGGGTAAGGCAAAAATGAAAGAAAACGCAAAAATAAACATCACTCAAGATGTCTTCTTGAAAATGATGCGACAGGGAGATAAATAGCAATTTTTGCTACAGAAAAATCAAATCTTGCTCTGTTAGGTCATAAGGATAATGCTCTGGCAAGATTTATTTTTCTTTCGCAAAAATCAAAACTTAAGGATTGAGCTTTGATATTTTTACAGGCTAAATATAGGCGAATAGAGCAATATCATACTTATGATGATAATGACGCAAATAACTGCCCAGACAAACTGCAATTTCTTCTGGTATTTTTTGTTGAAAAACATGCTATCATTGTAGCATATCATGCGCGATTTTCAAAAAAATAAAAGCTTAAAAAGAACACTGCATTCCAAGGTTTTTCTTGTTTTTTTGGGAGTAATTATAGTATTTTTTTCTTACAATATATTTGGTTTTGTAAACAAAATGAAAGAAACTGAGAAAAATAAACAGATCGTGAAAGAAAAACTTACTTCCCTTGAAAAGTCCAAAGAGAAACTAAATGCTGATATAGCAAAGTTGAATACAGAAGGCGGAGTGGAAGCGCGCATTAGAGAAAAGTTTGGTTTGGCCAAAGAAGGCGAGGGTATGATACTGATAGTAGAAGAAGAAAAGCCAAATAATACCGAAGAAAAAGAACACCAAAATTCATTTCTTTACTTTTTTAGTAAATGGTTTAAATAAGAAGCTCAGGATTTGCATTGTGATATAATTATATTGTATATATAACATTTGAATAAAATATGAAAATAGCCTTTTTTGAAGCTACAAAATTAGAACAGGAAACTTTTAAGGAACTTTTGCCAAAAGACGAACTTGTTTTCATTGAGGACTATATAGATGAAAAAAATATCACAAAAGCTGATGGAGCAGAGATTGTTTCAGTTTTCGTGAATTCTTCTGTAGATAAAACAGTCATAGACAGTCTGCCAAGTTTGAAGTTTATTGCTACTCGCTCGACTGGATTTGATCACATCGATTGTGATTATGCGAAGACCAAGGGAATAAAAGTTTCCAATGTGCCAGCGTACGGTTCCAATACTGTGGCAGAGTTTACCTTTGCTCTCATTTTAGGTTTATCAAGAAAAATAAATGACTCCGCGAATCATTTGAGGACCAAAGGATATTTCAATGTTGAACATCTTAAAGGATTTGAATTATGTGGCAAGACATTGGGAGTGGTAGGTACCGGCAAGATTGGCAAAAATGTGGTTAAAATCGCAAAAGGTTTTGGTATGAATGTGGTTGCTTACGATTTGTATCCAGATATGCCATATGCCAAAGAACATGCTTTTGAATACAAGAATTTAGATCAAGTCATGAGTGAAGCTGACATATTGACACTGCATACTCCATATACCAAGGAAAATCACCATCTCATAAATGAAAAAAATATCTCTCTTCTAAAAAAAGACGCTTACATTATCAATACTGCGCGAGGGGAATTGATAGATACTGATGCTCTAGTAATGGCTCTAAAAAACGGCATGGTTGCTGGTGCTGGCCTAGATGTGTTGGAAGATGAAAAAGAATTAAAAGAAGAGCCGGGAATATTGACGGGTGAATCTGTAAATAAAGAACTGGCAAGTTATTCGATTTTATTAAAAGACAAGATGCTTTTAGATATGGAAAATGTTATCGTGACCCCGCACATTGCTTTTAATACAAAAGAAGCTGTTTTTAATATTATGAAAACCACTGCCGAAAACATAAAAAGCTTTGCCTCTGGTCAGGTTATTAACTTGGTTAAATAATTCTATCTGTGCGGGATGGGGTAATCGAAACCCCGTCTAATCCTTGGGAAGGACTCATTCTA
>ERZ1292623.1097-Hain-H51-01um-R1-1097-length-26863-cov-15_pt1 | contig 26863 bp, 26 predicted proteins | sample MGYA00564398_ERZ1292623 | MGnify/ENA primary metagenome ERZ1292623 (study PRJEB36523, sample SAMEA6512633) | groundwater metagenome | collected 2019-01-07 | study: AquaDiva: Metagenomics assemblies of 32 groundwater samples | reverse complement strand
TGCCCTGGTCCTGGTTCACCGAGACCATCGTAAGCGTGCCGACCAATCTGACGGAAGTGGAAAGGAAATCGGTGGAAGACCTTTTGAAAGAGGTTGGGGTAAGTCGGGTGTATTTGGTGGAACAGCCGGTCGCCGCGGCTCTCGGAAACCAATTGGATATTAATCAGCCGACGGCCCATCTTATCGTGGATATGGGAGCGGGCACGACGGGCATTGCCATTATCTCGATGAATGGCATCGTTGTTTCGAAACGGCTCAAAATGGCCGGCGATTACCTAAATCAGGAGATATTGAAGGGAGTGAAAGAAGAAATGAAATTGCACATTGGCGAGCCGACGGCCGAAGAGATAAAAATGGCGGTTGGGGCGGCAATGCCCCAAACCGAGCATCTGGAAATAACGATTCGCGGACGGGACGCGGCAAGCGGCTTGCCCCGGGAAGCCGTCATTAAAGATACCCAGGTACGCTACTGGCTGGCCAAGCCGGTGAAGACGATGATCGAGTCCTTGAAGGAACTGATTGATGAGACGCCGCCGGAATTGGCCGGAGACGTTTTCAAAAATGGCATCTATCTTTGCGGCGGCGGAAGCCTGCTTCGCGGCGTGGATCAGCTCATGAAAAAAGAGATCGGCGTTGAGGTGCATCTGGCGGACGAGCCGATTCTCTGCGTTTCGCGCGGAACGGGGCTTATGAGCGAGAACATCGGCGCTTATCGCAATCTCTTGGATAATTTCTCTAATTCCAAAATCATCAATTTATGAAATCGTTCCGCATCCTGATATTAGGAATAGTCTTCATCGGGCTCATTGCGGCCATTCTTTTGTTTAGGACTCCCTTAGTTTCTTTTTTTAGGAACGTTCGCATTATTGCTTCCGGCGCCGCCGATTCGGAATTCAGCTATGATAATTGGCAGAAGTTAAAAATACAGAACGGCCTTTTGGCCCAGATGTCCGCGGGCACGGAAAGGGAAACGCCTTTGAGCGGCGAATACCGTTACGAGTCCGCCGGAGTGTTCTCGGATTATCCTTTCAATAATTACGGCTCACTCGTGATAAATGCCGGTGCCGATAATGGTTTGAAAACCGGCATGCCGGTCTTGGCCGCCGAAGGAATCCTGATAGGCAGGATAAAAGAGGTGAAAAAAACCCAAAGCGAGGTAGCGACGATTTTCGATCCGAATTGGCGGAGCGCGACGGCCTTCGGGCCGGATAGGGTGAAAGCGCTTCTCGTGGGCGGCCCCGCGCCTTACCTGGATCTGGTGCCCAGGGAGGCGGTCGTGAACATAAATGACGCGATTTTTAATCTCGCCAAAGATTTTCCTCTTAATTTGAACATTGGTAAGGTGATGGGCCGGAGTGACGAAGAGAATGGCATTTGGTCGCGGGTGAAGCTGGAACCGCCGGTCAGTTTTGAAAATCTGAAAAAGGTTCTGGTAATAACGGATTTTCCTTAAAGCCGATGGCGGATTTGTTCCGTTTCATTTTCGCGCTCCTGTTCCTGGGGCTTCTGATTTTTTTAGAGATGACCCGGTTTTTGAGCTTGGGCGGGATCAATCCCAATCTGGCGCTTATATTTTTCTCCGGCATTCTTTTGGAACCCTATTTTAGGAAAAGGATAAAACCCGGTTTTTTTTATGTTCTCTTGATTTTTGCTTTTGCGGTGAGCCTGATACTGTCCGATTTTTGGGTGATGCCCTGGGCCGTGCTTCTTTTTATAATCCTCGCGGTGTTTTTCCTGCGGAATTTCTTCACGGGCCGGCCTTTTCCGGATTTTCTATTGACTGTCGGCTTGGGAACCGTAGTTTTTTACGGAGCGCTTAAGTTTGCGACTGGCAGTGTTTTCGCTGGTGGCTTCGTTTTTGACGAACTCGCTTATAATCTAATTTTGGGCGCGATTTTTTGGCTTTGCTTGAATTTCTTGGCCCGGTACGGCGACACTTAAATTATCATGAATAATCCCGAACTTAATCTCGAGGATATTTTGACTGACCGAGCGGTCGAGGAGGATTTTTTGGAAGTTCCGCTCACGGATAAGGTTTTCAGGAATTTCATCGTTCTGGCCGCGCTAGTTTTCATCGCTGTTTTCGTCCAATTCGTGAATTTGTCGGTCTTTAACCACGAATTTTATTCCCGGCGTGCTACGGCGAATATGAGTGACGTGAAAACGGAACCAGCTCCGCGAGGAATAATTTACGACCGTTTTGGAAAGGCTTTGGTTGAAAACGAGCCCGCTTTTGACGCCTATCTCGTTCCGAGAGCTCTTCCGAAAACCTTCGAAGAAAGGCGGATGGCAATCGCGGATGTCCTGGGTATTCTGGGTTTGGACGAGAACGAAGTGCTCGGAGCTCTCGAGAAGCGGGATTGGAATCTATCCGACCAGTTTCTTTTGAAGCCCGATCTCGACCACGATGAATTGGTATCTCTCTCCGCCGCGAACTTGCCTGGTTTAGAAATAGATCCGTCATTCCGGCGCGTTCAAACGCCGCTTTTCAAATTTTCCCACGTAGTCGGTTATACCGGCTTGACGAACAAGAGCGATATGAAGAAAGATTCGGAATTGAATATCGACGACCAGGTCGGGCGGAATGGCCTTGAGGCTTTTTACGACGGATATCTCCGGGGAATGAGCGGCGAGAAGGTCGCGCTCACTAACGCAGTAGGTGAAACCGAAAAAGAAAGAACGGTTCAGGAGCCGATTCCGGGTAATAATCTAGAAACCTTTATCGATCGGGATCTCCAGGCATATATCTATGACCGTTTGAGTCAGGCGCTTCGCGATTTGGGCCGGGATACCGGTGTGGCGATAGCGATGGATCCGCGGAACGGCGAAGTCCTTTCGCTTGTGAATATTCCTTCGTTCGATTCGAACAAAATCGGAAAATATCTTTCCTCTGCCAATCAGCCACTCTTTAATCGGGCGATTTCCGGCGTTTACAATCCCGGTTCGACCATTAAGCCCCTTGTGGGAACCGCGGCGCTTATGGAAGGCATCTTGGACCCGAAGCATCAGATTTATTCGCCGGGTTATCTCGACGTTCCGAATCCCTACGACCCCGAGCATCCGAGCCGATTTTTGGATTGGCGGCCCCAAGGCTGGGTGGATTTGTATTCGGCTCTGGCTCGTTCGTCGAACGTCTACTTCTATTCCGTGGGCGGCGGTTTCGGCGACCAAAAAGGCTTGGGGATAGAAAGATTGAAAAAATGGTGGCATAACTTTGGTCTCGACGAAAAGACGAATATAGACCTAATAGGGGAGGATACCGGCTTCCTGCCGGATCCGGCTTGGAAGGAAAGGGTAAAAGGCGAGCCGTGGCGTTTGGGAGACACTTTCAACGTCTCGATCGGCCAGGGCGATTTTTCGGTGACGCCCATCGAACTTTTGAATTACATAAACGCGGTCGCGAACGGCGGTAAATTATTCCAGCCGCGCGTGATGGATGAAATAAAAAACGCCAAAGGCGAGATAATTCTTAAAAATGAGCTGGCGGTTCTCCGCGATCTTTCGGCTGAAATCGGTTCGGCGCTCGCGGAAGTGAGAAAGGGGATGCGCGAGGGCGCGACTCAAACTTTCGGCACCTCTTATCTTCTGCATGATTTGCCAATCTCGGTCGCGGCTAAGACCGGCTCGGCTCAAGTGTCGAATAACACGAAAACCAACGCGTTTTTCATCGGCTTCGCTCCTTATAATGACCCTAAGATTGCCATTTTAATACTTGTGGAAAACGCGCGGGAAGGCAGTTTGAATGTCGTGCCGGTGGCTAGGGATGTTTTCCTATGGTACTATAATAATCGAATCAATGGCTAAGAAATACCTGACCAAAGAGCGTTACGACGAACTCGTAGATGAACTGGATAAATTGAAGAAAGAAGGCCGTCTCTCCGTGATGGAGCACTTGAAGCACGCCAAGGATTTGGGCGACCTTTCGGAGAACGCCGAGTACCAGTCGGCCAGGGAAGACCAGAGCGTTTTGGAGAAAAAGATCGCCGGATTGGACGACCTCATCAAGAATTCCGCTATTTTCGAGAAACAGTCCGCCACCGGGCTTTCGAGCACGGGTGTGGTCAGACTCGGATCCAAGATATCGCTCGAGAAGGGCGGTGCAAACATTAATTACACCATGGTCGGATCGAATGAAGCCGATCCGGCGGGCGGTCTCATTTCGAACGAGTCGCCTCTGGGCCGCGAACTTTTAGGCAAGAAATCAGGCGACAAGATAAAAATTCAAACGCCCAAAGGGCAGGCCGATTACAATATATTAAGCGTGGACTAAAATGATCGAGGATCTGATGCGCGAGCGGCGGTTGAAGCTCGAACGTTACCGGAAGTCCGCTGATCCATATCCCGCCGAAGTTAAAAGGACTGCGTCCGTGAAGGAGGCGGTTTCCGCTTTTTCGAAACTGGCGAAATCGAATAAAATTTTGTGGCTTGCCGGCCGTTTGGGAGCCGTGAGGGCCCAGGGCGGCATAATTTTTGCCGATTTGAAAGACCAAAATGGGCAAATCCAACTCATTATTAAAAAAGGAGAAACGGACAATTTCGATATTTTGAAGGAGACGCTCGATATCGGAGATTTCACGGAAGTGAAAGGAACGCTTTTTAAAACGAAGAGGGGAGAGAAATCCATTCTCGCGAAACAAGCCCGAATTATCGCCAAGAGCCTGCGGCCGTTGCCTCAAAACTGGTATGGCCTCGAAGATACCGAAACCCGCTTGCGAAAGCGATATCTCGATACGATTTTTAATCCCGAAGTAAAGGAAATGTTTGTAAGGAAAAGCGTTTTCTGGGGTGCAGTGCGGGATTTTTTGAAAAAGGAAAGTTTTTTCGAAGTAGAGACGCCCGTTTTGGAGGGGTTGCCGGGCGGAGCGGAAGCCGAGCCATTCAAGACGCATCATAACGCGTTAAACCGGGATTTTTATTTGCGCATTTCCTTGGAACTTCCGCTCAAAAAAATGCTCGTGGGCGGTTACGAAAAAGTTTTCGAAATCGGACGCATTTTTCGGAACGAGGGCATCGATGCCGAGCATCTTCAGGATTACACGCATATGGAGTTCTACTGGGCCTATGCGAACTATCGCGACCTGATGAAGTTCCTTCCGAAATTGTTCCGAGTGGTCATTAAAAAGACCTTCGGCACCTTGAAGATCAAGAATCAAGGAAGAGAAGTTGATTGGGGTAAGCCGTGGAAAACCTATGATTATTACGAGCTTTTCAAAAAGCACGCCGGTTTAGATCTTAACGGGGCCTCCGACAGCGAACTTAGAAAGAAAGCCGATGAATTGGATTTGAAATACGAATTTTCGGCTGGGCGCGGCCGGCTTATCGATATCATTTATAAAAAGACTGTTCGGTCAAAACTTCTGGAGCCGGGATTCCTCGTGAATCCTCCGGTTGAGATAGAACCGCTAGCCAAGCGTTCCGCCGAGGATCCGCGGCGCGTCGAACGCCTGCAGATAATGGCTTATGGCACGGAGCTTGGTAAAGGATTTTCGGAGTTGAATGACCCCATAGACCAACGGGAGCGCTTTGAGGCCCAAATGGCTTTGCGGGCGAAGGGCGATAAGGAAGCGCAATTTCTGGATGAAGATTTCTTGGAAGCGATGGAATATGGCATGCCGCCCGCGGCCGGTTTCGGAATGTCCGAACGGGTCTTCTCGGTGCTTATGGACAAGCCGATAAGAGAAACAGTCTTATTTCCATTGATGCGCGAAGATAAAAAATAACATGCTTGATATAAACCTCATCCGGGAGAATCCCGACAAAGTAAAAAAAGGCATAGAGAAAAAGAAAGCCGACCCGAAATTGGCGGACAAATTCCTGCGGGTGGACGAAGAATGGCGAACCAAAGTGAAAGCTTTAGATGAGCTCAAAGCGGAGCAGAACGAGCTTTCGAAGGAATTGGCGAAAGAGCGGAAGGAGGATTTGATAAGCCGCGCCCAGCTTTTAAAACAGCGTATCGCTGATATCGAAGCGGAGCGCGGAACTCTCGAATCTAAACGCGAAGAAATTTTGAACAAGATTCCGAATATTCCTTTCGAAGACGTTTTGGTCGGGGAAGATGAAAGCGAGAATAAGGTTATTCGGGAATGGGGCGAGAAGCCGAAATTCTCCGCTGAGGGCGGATTCAAACCCAAAGACTATCTTTCTTTGGGAGAAAAGCTCGGTCTTATCGACGTGAAGAAAGCCGCCGATGTTTCCGGCAGCCGTTTCGGATATCTGATGAATGAGGCGGTGCTAATGGAGTTCGGCTTGGTTCAGCTCGCGTTCAAAATATTATTGGAAGAGGGATTCATTCCCGTGGTGCCGCCCGTGATGATAAAGCCGGATGTCTATTCGAGAATGGGTCGGTTGGCGGGCGACCAAAAAGAAGATAAATATTTCCTGCCAAAAGACGAATTATATTTAGTAGGTAGCTCCGAGCACACTTTGGGCCCGCTCCATTTGAACGATGTGTTCGAAGTAAAAGATTTGCCGCGCCGCTATGTCGGCTTTTCAACCTGTTTCCGGCGTGAGGCCGGCTCGTACGGCAAAGACACGAAGGGAATATTGCGGGTACATCAATTCGACAAAGTGGAAATGTACTCTTTCACGAAGCCGGAAGATTCCGAAAAGGAACATCAATTCCTGGTTTCTCTTCAGGAAAAAATGAGGCAGGCACTGGAATTGCCCTATCGGGTGGTGGAGATATGCACCGGCGATATGGGCTGGACGGACGCGCGCCAATATGACATCGAGACTTGGCTGCCCTCGGAAAACGTTTATCGGGAAAACAGTTCCTGTTCCAATACCACCGATTTCCAGACGCGGGGCATAAACGCCAAATACAAAACAGCCGAAGGGAAGAAGGAATTTACGCATGCCTTGAACGGCACGGCCTTCGCCATCGGCCGAACCATCATTTCTATTTTGGAAAATTATCAGACGAAAGAGGGAAAGGTGCGGGTGCCGAAGGCGCTCCAGGATTACGTAGGAAAGAAGGAAATAGGTTAGAATTAACCTAATGAAGATTTTTTTGAAATTCATTCTCTGGGTTGTGATTTTGAGCGGGATAATTTATGGCGGTTTCTATCTTTACGACAATTGGTGGAAGGCCGATGGCGGGAAAGCGATCAAAGAGGAAGTGAGCCAAAAGATCGGCAATTATGCCAAGTCCGTCGCGAGTTCTACGAAACAGACCGCCACATCTTTCGTAAAAGACAAAATCGGAAGCTTCATCGCGAGCGTGGGTGAGGAAATCCAATCGGCCGGTTTAAATCTGTCTGAGACGATGTCTTCCGTTCCGGCATTCGTCCAAACGCAAGTTCCGGCGGAGCCACTTTCGGGAATCCTTCCCGCTCCGACCAGTCCCGCTTTCGGTGCTCCGCCGCCTCCGGCGACGATAGTGATAAAAACAAACGAATCCCTGTCATTTTCTGTAAACAGCGGCCAGGTCTATAAAATCGATTGGGGCGATGATACCAAAGACAAAGGTTCGATGGAAGCCGGCAAGACCACTATCGTGAGCCACGCTTGGAAGAGCGAGGGCGACTATTCGGTGAATGTAAGCGTAAGTAACAGCGTTTCCACGAATATCCATTCTTTCCCGGTACGCGTCTATAAATAAAAATGGATAATTTGATAACGAAAAAAAAGCGCCATTTCCGGTTCTATTTTATCTCGGGCGGTTTCTTTCTTTTTTTTGCCCTGCTGATAGGTGCTTTTTATTTCGTTCTCCGTTCGCCTTGGTTTAAGGTGCAGAGTTTCGATGTGCCGGATCTTCCCGGAATTTATCACGGGGATATATTAGATGCGTTGAAAACTCAAATGCTGGCAAGTAAAGGACGGGCATTAATCGGGCCGAATAATATTTTATTTTGGGAATTCGGAAAATATCCGGACTCGCTCTTCCGTTTGCCGGCTCTTAAAGATTTGAAAATAGAAACCGATTTTTGGAAGCGTTCCGTGAAGATTTCGGCCGGGGAAAGGCGGCTTTGGGGAGTGGTTTGCGACGAGAATAATATTTCCTGCTTCGGTCTCGACGAGAACGGCGTGATTTTCGGCAAGGTGCCGTCGATTTCCGGCTCTTTGATTTTAAAGATAAGCGATACGAACGAAAGATTTTTCTTTTCTGGCCAGGGATTTTTTTCCAGGCTCGAATGGTTTGCCAATCTGAAGCAATCCATCGAAACTCTGAATCGGAACGGATTGAAGGTGGTTTCGGTGGAGATAGGGAATTTGGCACTCCGTGAATGGACGGCGCGAGCGGCTAATGGGCCGGATTTCTACTTTAGTTTGAATTTCTCGCCAGAGAATCTGGATTCCGTCCTCAAAAACCTGAAGAACGAGATTAATCTCAACGCGGCGGAGTATGTGGATTTGCGCGTCCCAAATCGAATCTATTATAAATGATATATGAAAATGGAGGTGCCGACGCGGTAATCCGGCGGGGGAATGTTGCCGAGACCCGCGGGAATCGGGCGTAATTCTTTCAGCCAGCCGTAATCCTCATTGATATTCCGGGTGATGGTGCTGTCGGTCGGCTGGACGGAATTCTGGAGAAATTCCGCCGACACCGCGAGCCATTCAATATTCTTTTCTCGCGGGTCGCCTTTTGAAGAATACCAGCCTTCCACGACATCTTTGCCCAAATAGTATCCGGGATCGCCGGCGCCGAAGTAGTCCACGGCGATTTTCTCGATATCTCCGCCGCCTGGCGGACTCTTCACAAAGGCCGCAAGGCGCTTCAAATCCTGTCCCCAATCGTAATTTGAATCCACGACATATTTGTAGCCGTTCATCGTTCCGCCGCCGATTTCGTTGAAATAGGAGAGGAAATATGGGTAAGCCGCGAAGGTTTCGGCCGCGCACCAAATGAGCACAATCGCGAGAATGGCGCGTTTCGCACTATTTTTTGAGCCGGCATTCAGCCAATTTTTTAGGCCGCTCGCGGCGAGAATATACATCGGGGCTATCAATGGCAGAAGGTGGCGAAAGCCGATATTCAGCGTGCTATTTATGCTGTAGGCCCAGTAAAGGAGAACGAGGAGAAGCAGGCTGAATTCGGCGAAATTAGTGCCGAGATATTCGGCGAATTTTTGGAATATCTTTCCGCCTTTGGATTTCACAATGGTATTTTTCAATCCGAAAAACATCGAGAGGAAGAGCAGAATAAGGGTGGGGACAGATTCTTTAAGGAGGAAGACGACTGGAAAATAATAATGCCAACCGATTTTCGAAACCTCGCCCAGGAAATATGAAGTGTTTCCGCCGGCCGAGCGCTGGAGCACCATCATCACGCCGAGGAAATATTCTCCGAGCGGGCGCGTGAGCCGGCTTTCCGCGAGCTTCACGTTGAATTGGGCGAGTGATTGGGGTTGGAAATTTTCCAGAATACTTTTCGTATCACTCACCTGTTTCTCGATCGGATAATTCAAGGTAAAGACGAAGTAAACGGCATAGACGGTAATGAGCGCGATAATAAAAGTTAATATCAGATTTTTCGCGTGCCGCCAGAAACTCGTTTCGAATCCCCGGATTTTTTCGCCGAACCAGAAAAAAAACGCGAGCGCGACGAAAAGAGGAATCAGGAGGACAGTGGAGAATTTCAAAAGAAGAGCGATGCCCAATCCGACGCCGGCTAAAATCAAATTCAGGCCGTTTCGCCGGTTCAGGAATTTCGTGAAAAGATAAGTCGCGAGAAGAAAGCCAAAAGCGGCGGCGATGTCCGTCGTCACGTAATGCCCGTGGGCCAGCACGGCGGGGGAGGCGGCGAAAAGGAAAGCGGGCAGAAGCGCCCACCATTTCCCCAAAAGTTCCCTGGACCAAAGGTAAATAAGAACGATGGTGAGAAGCGTAATGATTATCGGAAAAATCCTTGCGCTTTGGACAATCTTATCCGGATTGTTGTCCGATTGAAAAAGAAAAATTGAGCCTATGTCCCATTGGTTATTTACTTCTTTTTCCCATTTGGGGCTATCTGTCGGGAATTTGAGGTTCATGTCGAGGAGCGGAAGAGCGGCGAGTGCCTTCAAGAGCGGAGGATGCTCGGGATTCAGGCGGTAATCCAAATATTTTACATAGGAATAGCCGGCCGGAATATGGGCCAGTTCGTCCATTGTCGCCGATTCTTGGCGGGAAACGTCGAACATTAAGAAAGCGCTTATCGCGACTATGGCAATTAGAATAATGACGGGAGAAACGGAGCGAAATTTATTTGCCATTTATAGTATAATAACATAAAGATAATCTGCCTATGAATTTCAAGGGAGAAAAAGGCTATTCGCTCATCGAACTTCTCGTTTATGTCGCCATCTTTGCGGTGAGCGCGGTATTTTTGACGGCGATTTTACTATCGGTTACGAGAATTCAAACTCGCCAGAGCTCCGTGAACGAGGTCAATAACCAGGTTTCTTTCGTCGCGGGCACCGTCCAGCAACTAGTTCGTGATTCCAGTTTTATAGATATGACAAGCGGCGTCGCAACCTCGACCATTAGATTGAGGATGGCTTCTTCGACGCTTGACCCGACCTTGATTTACGCAAGCGGCACCGCGGTCTACTTGAGCGAAGGCTCGGTAATTCCATCGAGTACGCCCGTTGCCATCACGAATTCCAACGTGACTGTGAACAGTTTCACGGCCACCAAATACGAGAATCCCGGCGGGCTGGCTATTATCCAATTGGGCATCACGATGACTTATAATTCGCCGACGCCCTCCGCCCAACTCACCCGTTCGCTTCAAACGGCTATTTCGCGGGTTTCGGCCGCCCAATTCGATTCTTCTGTCTATCCCACCACCGCCTCAAGTTCGCTTACGCTCGGCACGGCCGTGAATCCGTGGTACACGGGCTACTTCAACAACAACATTACGGTCGGCGGCCAATACGGCCAGATTGGATTGGGGACCGCTTTCTCGGCTTCAACCGACGCACTTCTCAAAGCGGCGGGGAATATCGGATTTTCCGCTTCAACTTATGGCATCATTCTTAAATCGGCGGGCGGCACTTGCTTCTTGGTTGGTGTGAGTAACGCCGGCGCTCTTTCAACAGCCACAACCACCTGCCCGTAGTAAAACAATACAAAAATGAGATTAACCTCATCTTTATTAATATCATTAATCACATTGATAATCGGATGAAATTGGTCAATGGATTAAAACAAGCGTTATTCTAAAGTTTATTTGTTCTAGTATAGGTTTTTATGCGATGATTGGCCAATTAATCTGCTTATATTTAATATTCGACTGGTTTATTTTTTAACACTAAAACAGGGAGGATACCTTGTTTTGTGAGAAAACCGTCTCGCAGGCTGAGCGGGCATAGTGTCCCTGTAAGAGGACGAGCGAGGCCGAGAGCGAGCGCAAATTCCTCGCTGGGGAATTTGATAGCGTGTTTTCGAACAGAATAAGGTATCCGACCGACAAACATTGGCGCTTGACACTCCCGAGTGCTAATATAGTATAATCACCATTATGACGGAAAGGAACAGAACCATATTGGAGGCGGCGGTGCGGGACTTCGTGAAAACGGGCCAGCCGGTCACCTCCGACCATCTTTTTGAGAACTACGATTTTGGCATCCGGCCGGCCATGATTCGACTGGAGCTTTCCGAGTTGGCCGAAGACGGCTACTTTTCCCGCAAACATCCTTCGGGCGGGCGGATTCCGACCGACAAAGCCTATCGCTTCTTGGCCGAACAATTTTTGACTGAGGAGCCGAAAAAAGAAAAGGATTCGAATGTCTTAAAAGAATTGACCGCGGATTTTATGAGAGGCGGGAGAAAATCTTTCGTGGAAGAGGTGGCCGAAGAACTCGGTCTTATGGGCGTGGGATTCCTGCCTCACGAAGGCGAATTTTTCGGCAGCGGGCTGGAGGAACTTTTAGAACAGCTCGATACCGTGGCCAAGAAAGATTTGGTGGAGGTGGTGCGGGATTTCGAAAAACTTCCCGAAAGGATACTTGAGAACAAATCCTGGTGGGAGAAGGAAAAAGATTGGCCGCGCGTTTTCGTGGGCCAGAGCCCGGTCACGCGAAGCCCTCATATTTCCGTTTTCGCCACTTATTTCAATCGCGGGCCGGAAGATTTCCTGATGATTACCATCGGCCCGAAACGTATGGATTACACGAAGCCGATAAGATTCTTAAAGTCGCTCGAAAAATCAATGGAAAATTAAAAACATGGAAGAACAAGATTTAAATAATAATATTCCGGAAGACCCGATTGCGAAACTGGAAAGGGAAAAAGAGGAGTATTTGAACGGGTGGAAGCGGGCGAAAGCCGACCTGATAAATTACAAAAAAGAAGAAGCAACGCGCCTCGAGAATTTTGCCAAGTTCTCGAATGAAATGCTCATAGCCGACCTTATTCCCGCTTTGGATAGCTTCGAATTGAGCCTCTCGGTCTTGAAGGACGGCGATCCGGCGAAGAAGGGGGTGGAGCTAATCAGGAGCCAGCTCGAGGATATTTTGAAGAAACACGGCCTCGAAAGAATCAAAATTCAGCGCGGCGACCCTTTCGATACGAATCTGGCGGAAGCGGTAGGCGAAGTGAATGCCGCGGAGCCGCCGGGAACGATAGCGGAAGAGGTATCGGGAGGATACAAGTTGCACAATAAAGTCATAAAACCCGTCAGGGTGAAATTGTCAACCGGGCAGTGAAAATTCGATTGCAACACGGCAGAAGAACTGATCGAATTTCTACTGCCCGGTCAAAAGGTCAAGGTTAAATATAAAAATAAACAAAAATACAATAATATGGCAAAAATTTTGGGAATAGATTTAGGGACGACGAATTCGGCGGTCGCGGTGATGGAAGGCGGCGAAGCGAAGATATTGGAAAACAGCGAAGGGGCGCGCACCACTCCGTCGATTGTCGCGGTCAATAAATCGGGCGAGCGCCTGACGGGTCTTTTGGGTAAGCGGCAGGGCGTGGTGAATCCGCAGAATACCATTTATTCGGTGAAGCGCTTGATCGGGCGGAAGTTTTCGGATTTGGAGGTCCAGCGCGACCGCAAGTGGCTCTCGTATGAGATAAAAGAATCCGCGACGGGCGGCGTGGAGATAAAAATGGCGGACCGGTGGTATAAGCCGGAAGAAATATCCGCGATGGTTTTGCAGAAAATCAAGGCGGATGCAGAAGCGAAGCTCGGGGAAACGGTTGATGAAGCGGTCATCACGGTGCCGGCTTACTTCGACGACAGCCAAAGGCAGGCGACCAAGAATGCCGGCGAGATTGCCGGTTTCAAAGTGCGCCGGATATTGAATGAACCGACGGCCGCTGCTTTGGCCTATGGCATGAACAAGCAGAAGAACGAAAAAATCGTCGTCTATGATTTCGGCGGCGGCACTTTCGATATTTCCATTCTTGAGGTCGGAGACGATACGGTGGAAGTGAAAGCGACCGGCGGCGATACTCATTTGGGCGGAGACGATTTCGACAAGGTTATCATAGAATATCTCGTGGGCGAATATAAAAAACAGGAAGGCATCGATATTTCGAAGGATACTCTGGCACTCCAGCGTTTGCGGGAAGCGGCCGAGCGCGCCAAGCACGAGCTTTCGACGGCGGCCGAGAGCGAAATAAATCTGCCCTATATCACCTCCGACGCTTCGGGCCCGAAACATTTTCTGATGAAGCTTACGCGCGCCAAATTGGAATCTTTGGTTGGAGATATGATTTCGCATTCGATAGACCTAGTGAAAGAAGCCGTGACCGCGCCGTCTCCCAAAGGAGCGGGTTTGAAGCTTTCGGACATAAACGAAGTGGTTATGGTCGGCGGCCAGACGCGGATGCCGGCCATTCAGGAAGCCGTCAAAAAACTTTTCGGCAAAGACCCTCATCAGGGAATCAATCCGGACGAGGTGGTTGCGGTGGGAGCCGCCGTTCAGGCGGGTATTCTGCAGGGTGATGTGAAAGATATTTTGCTTTTGGATGTGACGCCGCTTACGCTTTCCATCGAAACAATGGGCGGCGTGGCGACGACTATGATAGAGAAGAATACTACGGTGCCGACCGCGAAGACTCAAGTTTTTTCGACGGCCGCGGACAATCAGACCTCGGTTGAAATCCATATCGGCCAGGGCGAACGGCCGATAATGGCGGATAATAAAACACTGGCTCGTTTCATATTGGACGGCGTGCCGCCCGCTCCGCGGGGAATGCCGCAGGTGGAAGTAACTTTCGATATCGACGCGAACGGCATCCTTACCGTTTCCGCGAAAGACAAGGCGACGAACAAGGCCCAGTCGGTGAAGATCGAGGCTTCGACGAGTCTGAACAAAGACGAAATTGAAAAGCTCAAAAAAGAAGCGGCCGAACATGCGACGGAAGACCAGAAGAAGCGCGAGCTCATTGATGCGAAGAACCAGGCGGAGTCGCTCGTCTACGCGGCGGAGAAGGGCCTGAAGGACGCGGGGGACAAAGTCCCGGCAGACGTGAAAGAAGACGTGAATGCAAAAATCGCCAAAATAAAAGAAATTCAAGAAGGAAGCGATGCCGCAGCAATAACGGCGGCGGCGAATGAACTTTCTACCTCGCTTCAAAAGATCGGGGAATCCCTCTATAATAAAAAAGATGACACCCAGCCTTCAAATAACCAGTGAGTCCCATGAAGCGGAAGTAGACCGCAGTGTTTGGAAGATACTGCTTCTAGGTTTTTTGGGAATCGTGGGAAGTTTCGCGACCTTTTCCGGTTTTTTGCGCTTGATTTCCGGTCTGGATAACGTTTATTTTTGGCCGACTGTTCTCGCTTTCGCGTTCTTTTTAATTGTGGCTATTCTCCAGGTTTTTTTCATAAAGGGCCTGGGGAAACTTTCGCTTATCGCATTTTTGGAAGTGGCCGCCGCGCTCGCAGTTTTTCCGGATAAGGTTTATCCGGAGACGTCCGTTCCGCTTCTTATTGGAGCATTCGTGGCTTTTGTTTTCATTGTCGAAGCGATGAAGCACGGCCGGAACTTCGTTTTGAATGGCATTAAGCTCCATTTTTTTGAAACCACCAGAGTGTTTCTGCCGAAAATCGTAACAGGCTTTTTGATATTCCTTTCGGTCGTTCTCTATCTCAATTATTTCGAATGGGGGAAATTCACCGAAGCGATGGGTCGGCGGCTAGTGTCGGGAACCATTACTGCAAGCGAACCCGTCGCGCGGGTCATTGTGCCGGGTATTTCTTTGAATGGAACAGTCCGAAACCTTTTGCGGAGCTTGGCTGCCGAAAAATTGAGCCGTACCAAATTGGAAATTCCGGGCGTAAGCGCCGGAAGTCCGGAGACCGATTTTCGTTCCTTGCCTCAGAAGGATCAGAATAAATTCATCGATCAGGCCACGGATCAGCTATTGGAAGTCCTCAAAAAACAGTTTGTGGATCTCAATCCCGTTCAGGGAACGGCCGATTTCGCTTATGATATCGTTGCGAAATATTTTAATTCTTTCAACAGTTCATCTTGGATTTTACCGTTGGCCGTTTCGTTTATTTTTTTCTTCACGGTAAAAAGTGCTTTCTTTCTTTTATATTGGTTTGTCGCTCTATTGGCATTTATTATTTTCAAAATACTCGTTGTTTTCGGATTCGCTTATTTCAATTTGGAAACGCGGAGCCGCGAGTTTACACTCCTATCCTAAATGGCGAAAGATTATTACAAAATTCTCGGTGTCGGAAAGACGGCTACGGAAGAGGATATAAAGAAGGCTTATCGCAAACTGGCCCATCAGCATCATCCGGATAAGCAGGGCGGCAACGAGGGCAAGTTCAAAGAAGTGAACGAGGCTTATCAAATCCTTTCCAATAAGGATAAGCGCGCGCAATATGATCGCTTCGGCCAGGTGTTTGAAGGCGGCCAGGGCGGCGGCAATCCTTTCGCGGGCGGATTTTCCGCTTCCGATTTCGGCGGATTCTCCGGAGGTTTTGGGGGATTCGGCGGCGGCAACGGCGACCTGAACGATATTTTCGAGACTATTTTTGAGCAGTTCGGCGGCGCATCCGGCCAGAGGCGGAAGACCTATGCCCAAGGTTCGGACATCGAAACGGTTCAGGATTTGATGCTCGAGGAAGCTTTTCGGGGCGTCAATCGCCGGATTAATTTCAAAACCTATCTCGTCTGCGGCGATTGTCAGGGTTTGGGCCATGATAAAAACAAGGGTTTCGAGACCTGCAATGTGTGCGGCGGACGGGGTGAGATAAACGTGGAGCGCAAGACTTTTTTCGGCCAATTCGCTCAAGTGAGAATTTGTTCCGAATGTTCCGGTTCGGGCCAATTACCCAAAGCGCCGTGTCCGAAGTGCAAAGGAAAAGGGCGAATTTCAGGTAATCGGGAAGCGAACGTGAATATTGCTCCGGGCGTGGAGGATGGCCAGATTATCAAACTTCATGGTGCCGGCGAAGCGGGCGAGCGCCAGGGCGGAGTGGGCGACCTTTATGTGATAGTGAGAATTAAGTCTCATTCGGCTTTTACGAGGAAAAAAGAAGATCTATATCTTACGAAGGATATCGGCATAGCGGAGGCATTGCTCGAAAAAGACATTCCGATTGCGGATATCAGCGGAGAAGTGTTTTCGGTCAAGATTCCCGGCGGTTTTTCGCTTCAGGAAAAAATGAAAGTATCTCATCGCGGTATGCCGAAGCTCGGTTCGTCTTCGCGCGGCGATCTTTATATAACTTTTAATTTGAAACTGCCCAAACATATATCTAGCAAGGCGAAGAAATTGCTCGAAGACCTACAAAGTGAGTTCTGAATGAAAGGAATCTTCGCTATCTATAAACCGAAAGGCCCAACCTCGAATGATATTGTTCAGAACATAAAGAGGATTGCCGGAGGCGAGAAGGTCGGCCATGCCGGAACGCTCGATCCTTTGGCCGAAGGCGTGCTTGTCGTGGGCGTCGGCCGCGAAGCTACGAAAAAATTAGGCATCGAAGTGAAGAAGGAAAAAGAATATCTCGCCAAAATCAAATTGGGCGAGACGAGCACTACGGACGACGAAGAAGGGGATAAAACGCCCGTGTCGGACAGAAAGTCGGATATTTCGGAAATTAAAGAAGCGATAAAAAAATTCATCGGCAAAATAAAGCAGATTCCGCCTATCTACAGCGCTATCAAGGTGAGTGGTAAGGAAGCCTATAAATTTGCCAGAAAAGGCGAGAAGCCGGTATTATTGGAAAGAGAAGCCGAGATAAAAGAGATTGAAATCTTGGGATACGAGTGGCCCTATCTGGAATTGCGCGTCGTGACGGGTCCCGGTGTTTATATCCGGGCTTTGGCCCGCGATATCGGAAAAGAATTGGGAACCGGCGCGTATCTCGCGGCGCTCAAAAGAACCAGAGTGGGAGATTTTACGGCAGATGAGGCATTGAGTTTGGATGATTTCAAAAAACTATGGTCAAATTCGAACAATTCAAAGAAATAGAGCTCAAGGTTGCGAAGGTATTGGAGGCCGAGCGGGTGGAGGGTTCGGAAAAACTCTTGAAGCTCAAGGTGGATTTGGGCGAGCCGGAACCGCGACAAATTCTAGCCGGCGTCGGGAAGGTTTACTCGCCGGAAGAGATGGTTGGCCGCGAGATAATCGTTGTTGCGAATCTGGAGCCGCGAATGATGATGGGTCTGGAGAGCCAAGGAATGCTCCTGGCGGCCAATGACGGCGGGCCGGTATTATTGAAACCAGACAGGGAAGTCCCTCCCGGTAGCCCAATATCCTAATTTTACATTTTTATTTTTAAAAATTATTTATAAAATTCAAAAATTATAAAATTTTACTATGACTTTCCCTAAAATAGGGGCTCATGTTTCGACCGCCGGCGGGCTTTGGACGGCCTTCGGGCGCGCCAAAGAAATCGGCGCGGATTGCATTCAGATTTTCGGGGCTTCGCCTCGCACCTGGCAGGCAAAGTTGCCGAATGAAGAAGAGATAAAAAAATTCAAGGAGGAAGAAAAAAGAATCGGCATTGGTCCGGCTTATCTCCACGCCTCGTATCTCGTGAATCTCGGTAGTCCGAATCCGGAGCTGGTTTTGAAATCAATCAGAAATTTGTCGGATCATCTGAAAATCGCCGAACTTATCGAGGCGGCCGGGCTTATTTTCCATATCGGCTCGAGTGCTGGAATGGATAAGCAAAAATCGCTGAATCAGGCGATATCCGGTATGAAAAAAGTCTTGGCGAATGTTCCCGGAAAAAGTTTTCTCGTGATGGAAAACACCGCTGGCGGGGGAGAGAAAATCGGAAAAACTATCGAGGAACTTGCTTTTATTTTTAAAAAACTCGGCTCAAAACGCGTGAAAGTTTGTTTGGATACCGCCCATGCATACGAATCGGGAATCGTCAGGTATGACCCGGCGGACATTAAGATTTTTGCGGATAAGATTGACAAGGAACTTGGTTTGGAAAATGTCGTCGCTATCCACGCGAATGATTCCAAAACGCTTTGGAATTCCCACAATGACCGGCACGAGAATATCGGCGAGGGTCATATTGGTATCCTAGGATTCAAGGCGCTCGCGAAGGAAAAACGTTTCTGGGACAAAGCGTGGCTCCTGGAGGTACCAGGATTCGAGAATGAGGGGCCGGACAAGAAGAATGTGGAAATATTGAAGCAATGCTTCAATTAAATTTTGTAATTTTTTATTTTATAAATAAATCTTAAACATATAAAATTTTTAAACATTAGAAATTAGAAATTATTTACAAAATTCAAAAATTATAAAATTACCATATGCGTATCTTTGTATCGGTGAAAACTAACGCCAAAAACGAAAAAGTCGAAAAACTCGACGAAACCCACTATAAGGTGAGCGTGAACGCGCCGCCCAAAGAAGGGAAGGCGAACAAGGCGGTTATGGACGCTCTTTCCGAATTTCTGGGAATATCCAAAATAAACATAGCACTCGCCGGGGGTGCGACGTCAAAGGAAAAAATATTCGAAATAGACGACATATGGTCTTCAAAGAAAAAGTTCTTCGAATCGTCGGAAAAATTCCGAAAGGCGAGGTTTTGATATATGGTTGGAATGCGACTGGCAATACTCAAGCGCCTGCGCCGACGAAATAGTTTGAAGCTGAAAACGCCCTTTCCGCCTCCGCCAGTTGGCGGATGGCGGAAAGGGCGTTTTTAATTTGTGCCTGAGGTGGGACTCGAACCCACACGGCCAGTTAAGGCCATAGCATTTTGAGTGCTACGCGTAAACCAAATTCCGCCACCCAGGCAATTTATTTGATAATACGATTTTTTTACATTAAAATCAACATAATGGCCAGAGTAATTTGCATTTACAATGCCAAAGGCGGCGTTGGAAAGACGACCACGGCGATGAATCTCTCCGCTTATTTGGCGATGACGGGGCGGAAAACGCTTCTAATCGATTTCGATCCGCAATATAACGCGACGGTCGGCCTCGGCATTCAGCGGGCGCCGGACGAAACTATTTATCATATTCTTCTGGCCGGCCAGGCGCCGGAGCGGGCGATTAAAGATACCTATCTTTCGAATCTCCAAATGATTCCGGCCTCGCCGGACTTGGCCGGGGCGCTCGTGGAGCTCGTGAATCTGCCGGACCGGGAATGGTATCTAAAAAACTTCATAGAAAAAATTAGAAATAATTATGAATTTATTCTCATTGACCTGGGACCGAGCTTGAATCTCTTGACGGTGAACGGCTTGGCTTCCGCCGACGAGGTGCTCGTGCCCGTCCAGTGCGAATATTACAGCCTGGAAGGCTTGAGCCAGCTTCTGGAGAGCGTGGACTTGGTGAAAAATAATCTGGGGCACGAAATAAAATCCGTGAGCGCGCTTCTTACGATGTATGACAAGCGGGAAAGGCTCTCGCGGGAAATCGCGCGGGAAGTGCGCAAACGTTTCCCCTACAAAGTCTTCGAAGTCGAGATTCCGCGCTCGGTAAGCTTGGCCGAGGCGCCCAGTTTTCAAAAGCCCATTATGCTTTACGCACCCCAGAGTCCCGGTGCTTTGGCCTATGAGAGATTGGCCAGGGAAATCATCGAAGGAAAAGCGGTTTCGGAAGGGGAGGTATTTTATCCCCAGGAGGCGAATTTCCCTTCGTTTGACATCGGGAAGTAGGATGTTATTATTTTCCACGGTTCGGGCTGACGTAGGGTATTTCAAATGTCGGCGGCGGAGTCTGCAGCTTTGCAATCGGCAGGAGGGTATTTTAATAAAGTTTCGACCAGCGTACATGTGCGTTTCCTAGAACAGAGGAAGGAGAAACGGACCGGCGCGTTGCAAGTACTTCATGTTTCGAGTTGCTCTTTGTTTTTAATTTATTTATATCAAATCCTCGGAATTTCAATTGAAGGAAAGCGGCGTTAAGGGAGGTTTTCACCCCTCTGTTTTAGTTTCCAAAAAATAAACTATAATTAAACTATTATGCCAATTGGAAGAGGACTTTCATCTTTAATACCGCCGCAAAAAGAAACGTCGGATGGGAAGGCACATTCTCCGATGAATAATAACAACTATTCTCCTGTTGCTTCGGCGAGGAATGCGGGTGGAAACAATGGACCTAAAAAAATATCCGATGGCGAATCCATCTTCCAGATAGAGGTGGAGAAAATTAAGCCCAATCCTTTCCAGCCGCGCCATGATTTCAACGACGAAGAGCTTGGCGATCTTGCCCAATCAATTCGGGAGTTCGGCATTATTCAGCCGCTCATCGTTTCCAAAGTTTTCAAGGAAACGGAGGCGGGGACGGATGTGGAATACCAATTGATTGCGGGGGAACGCCGTTTGCGGGCCGCGAAGCTCGCCGGTTTGGAACGCGTGCCGGCCATCGTGAAGAAAGTGGATGCAAACCGGACAAAGCTCGAGATGGCGCTCATCGAGAATCTCCAGCGCCATAATTTGAATCCCATCGAATCCGCCAAGGCCTATTCGCGCCTTCAGGATGAATTCGGCTTGACCCAGAAGGAGATTGGGGTGCGGGTGGGCAAGAGCCGGGAAACGGTGGCGAATACGATGCGTCTTTTAAATCTCCCTTCATATATTCAAGAGGCTTTAATCCAAAATAAATTGAATGAATCTCAGGCACGGACGCTTTTGGGCATAGAAAGCGTTGACGAGCAAAAAAGAATTTTTGAAAACATTTTGTCGCGCGGCTTGACCGTCCGGGCGGCGAAGAGCGAAGTCCGGAAAACGGAAGCGGCCGACCCGGAAACGGTTTATTGGCAAAAAAGATTGGAAGAAGGATTGGGCGTGCCAGTTAAAGTAACGAAGCATGGAGGGAAGGGCCGGGTGGCGATTGATTTTTATTCCGATGAGGAATGGCACGGCGTTTTGGAAAAACTGCTCGGTCCGGGCGCGGAATAAAAAAGACCAATGTTAAAAATCAGCGGCTAATCTTGTGATTCGCCTCTTTGGTGCCCGGAATCTTTTTTAGCCGCACCATAAGCTTCTGGATGCGGTCGGGGGAGGGCACGTCGGAACGCACGATGACGGACGAGAGCGCCCCGCGGTTATCCGTAAAACTTTGAAGAAAGGTGATATTTATTTTCATCTCGCCGAAGACGGCCGTAACTTCTTTGAGGTAGCCGGGTCGGTCGTCATTGGCTATCTTCGTTTCCAATTGGGGAACAATCAGTTTTTTCCGGATGCGCCGGCTGTCCTCGTTCAGTACTTCGCGGATATGTTTTTTGGCGAGCGAGGTTTTGACGAATCGGAGCCAGTCTTCGGAAGGTTTTCTGTTTTTTTGGGTAATGATATCCACCACATCGCGCGTTTGGAGCTCATAATCGAGGGGAGCGATTTTACCATTCACCTTCGCGCCCACGCAGTTGTCGCCGATATCCGAGTGGATGCGGTAGGCGAAATCCACCGGCGTCGCGCCCGCCGGCAAATCGATTATGTCGTTCTGGGGCGTCAGCACGAAGATGCGGTCTTTGAAAAAATCCACCTTCAATAATTCCAGGAAATCATCCTCGTCGTTGGCGTGTTTCTGCCAATTGCTCAATTGTTCCATCCAGAGCATCTCACTTTTGTCTTTCACACCGAGCCATTTTTTGCTTTTTTCCGCCGAACTTTTTACCTGCTGATAGGCCCAATGGGCGGCGATGCCAAGCTCGTTTTCTTCGTGCATTTCTTTGGTTCTGATTTGGATTTCCAATATTTTGTTGTCCAGGGCGAAAACGGTTGTGTGAAGACTCCGGTATCCGTTCGGTTTCAGCCGGGCAATGTAATCCTTGAATCGGTTCGGCATCGGCTGCCAAAGCTGGTGGATTACCCCGAGAGCCGCGTAGCACTCTTCCACGGTCTGGACCACGATGCGGAGCGCTACCAGGTCATAGACCCGGCTCATATCCATATCGTAGCGGAGAAGTTTTTTGTAGAGGCTGTAATAGCGCTTGGCGCGGGAATCGATGCTGATCGGCTCGATTTTGTGTTCTTTGAGAGCTTTCATCACTATCGGCACCACTTTCTGGGCATATTTCTGCCGTTCCGAGTAGTCGTCCTTCACTTCTTCCGTCAGCCACTTGTATTCGTCGGGATAGATAAACGGGAAGGCCATATCTTCCAGATCGCCTGAAAGTTTCTGCATGCCGAGGCGGTAGGCGAGCGGGGCGTAAATTTCCGCCGTTTCCCAGGCATATTTCTTCTGCCGTTCCAGCGGGAGGAATTCCAGTGTCCCCATATTGCTCAGCCGGTCGGCGAGCTTTATGAGAAGAATTCTCAAATCCTTGGCGGAAGAAATGAGTATTTTTCTCAAACTTTCCGAGTCGGCTTTTTCCGGATATTCCATCGTTTCTATCTTTGTGAGGCCATCGACGAGGCTCGCTATCTCTGGCCCGAATTCTTTTTCGATGTCCTCTAAAGTATATTCGGTGTCTTCCACGACATCGTGGAGTAGAGCGGCCGCGATGGCCGTTTCGCCCAAGCTCCAATCGGAAACGTATTTGGCGACCTCGACGCAATGGTCTATATACGGCTCGCCGCGCAATCTTTTTATGTCCCCATGGGCCCTATCGGCGAATTCGTAAGCCCGGCGGATAAGGCCGTCTTTGGCTGTTTTTTCGATCCATTCCATTGACATACTTGAATTGTAGAGTAAAATATTCTTTGTTAGCAATCAAAAGTCGTCATTGCTAAGTTTTAATCGTAAAAATATGAATTTCAAACCATTATCCAATCATTTGTTTATTGAGCCGCTTACGGAAGAAGCGGTGACGAAGTCCGGTATCGTTTTGCCGGATACGGCGGAGAAGGAAAAGCCGATGCAGGGCAAGATTGTGGCCGTCGGCCCAGGCAAGCTGAATGACAAGGGCGAGAGACTGCCGATGTCGGTCAAAATCGGCGATCGGGTGCTTTTCAAGAAGTACGGTCCCGATGAAATAGAAGTCGAGAAGAAAAAATATCTGGTCGGCGATGAGGATGATATCCTTGCGATTTTAGATTAAAAAAACTATGGCAAAAGAAATAAAATTCAACGAAGACGCTCGCGTGGCGATGAAAAAAGGGATAGATAAGCTTGCCGAAGCCGTCCGCATGACTTTGGGTCCGCGCGGCCGGGCCGTCGTAATCGAGAAAGGCTATGGCGCGCCGCAGGTCACTTTCGACGGCGTGACGGTGGCGAAAGAAATAGAATTTGAGGATAAATACGAAAATCTCGGCGCCGAATTCATCAAACAGGCGGCGGACAAGACGAACGACAATGTGGGCGATGGTACCACGACTGCAACTGTTTTGGCGCACGCGATGATAGAAGAAGGCGAGAAGGCCATCCGCGAAAAAGGCTTCAACGTCATCCAGCTCGCCGAAGAGCTCAAAAAAGGCAGTGAGGCGATTGTGAAAGCGCTCGAGAATCAGAAAGAAGAAATAAATGACAATAAGAAGATAGAAGAAGTGGCAACTTTGTCGGCCAAGGACAGCGAAATCGGCAAGCTGATTGCAGAAATAATGTCCAAAGTCGGCCGGGAAGGCGTGGTGACTATCGAGGACTCCAATACCGTCGGCAATTCCCATGAAATGGTGGAGGGTATGCAGTTCGACCGCGGCTACGTCTCGCAATATATGGTGACGAATCAGGAGCGGATGGAAGCGGTTCTGGAAGACCCCTATATTCTAGTGACTGATCGGAAGATTTCGGCCATCGGCGATTTGCTCCCGCTTCTCGAAAAAGTCATCCAGAGCGGCAAAAAAGAACTTTTAATCGTAGCCGAAGAGGTGGATAGCGAAGCGCTCGCGACCATTGTCGTGAACAAGATTCGCGGCATCTTCAGCGTTCTCGTGGTGAAAGCGCCGGGCTTCGGCGACCGAAAAAAAGAAATGCTCCAGGATATCGCCGTCGTGACCGGCGCGAATTTCATCTCCGAGGATTTAGGCAAAAAAATGGAGGGAGTGGAATTGAGCGATCTCGGACACGCCCATCGCGTAGTCTCCAATAAAGACAAGACGATAATCGTGGGCGGCAAGGGAAACAAGAATGCTATCGACGAACAGGTGAAGCAAATCAAGGCGCAAATCAAAACCATTGATTCCGATTTCGACAAGGAAAAATTACAGGAGCGCCTCGGCAAACTTTCCGGCGGCGTTGCAATCATCAAAGTGGGCGCGCCGACCGAGTCTGCCCAAAAAGAATTGAAACAGCGAGTAGAGGACGCGGTGGCTGCTACGCGCGCTGCAATGGAAGAAGGAATCGTGCCCGGCGGCGGCATCGCGCTTTTCAATACTTACGAGACGGCGGCGAAAAACAGCCAGGCGAATCCCGTGTCCGAAGCGGTGGCCCAGATATTAAGCCGGGCCATCGAGGCGCCTTTGACCGCGATTGTGGCGAACAGCGGCGAGAATCCGGCTAAAATTATCGAGAAGCTCAAAAAGCGCGCTCCGAACGAAAATTGGAAAGGCTTCAACGCTTCGAAGAATGATATGGATGACTTGAAAGCCGCCGGCATTATTGACCCGCTGAAAGTCACGAAGACTGCTTTCCGGAATGCCGTTTCGGTCGCGGCCACTTATCTCACTATCGGCGCGGGCGTCGTCGAAATTCCCAAGAAAGATAACCCGCCTATGCCCGGCGGAATGGGAGAGTACTAGGAAATTTGGTATAATACTCCTATGAAAAATAAAACTTGGTTGATTATCGGGGCAATCGTTCTTTTGGTCGTCATTTATTTCTTCGGCACTTACAATAATTTCGTAAATGGGCGCGAGGCTATTAATGGCCAATGGGCCCAGGTGGAGGCGCAATACCAGCGCCGGCTGGACTTGATTCCAAATTTGGTCAATTCCGTGAAGGGCGCGATGAAGCAGGAACAGCAGGTTTTTGACGCAATTGCAGAGGCGCGTACCAAGTACGGCGCCGCCGCCACGGTGGACCAAAAAGCTGCTGCCGCGGGCCAAATAGAAACCGCTTTCGGGCGCCTGCTCGCCATAATGGAAAATTATCCGCAATTGAAATCAATCGATACGGTGCAGACCCTGATGGTTCAGCTGGAAGGCACGGAGAACCGCGTGAGCGTGGAGCGCCAGCGCTTCAATGACAGCGTGCGGAGCTTCAATGCCATGACGAAGAGATTTCCTTCGAATATCGTGGCTGGCATCTTCGGCTTCTCGGCGCGGGAATATTTTGAGGCTCAGGCCGGTTCCGAAAATGCGCCTTCAGTCCAGTTCTAATAGTTTTTCTCTGGGTGGTATCTTTAAAGATACCACCCTCGTCTTTATTCTCATCTTCGGTATTATTCCGATGGCGGTTTTGGCCTATCAAAACCCGGGCGCGCCCAAAGGCGCGGTGAATGATTTTGCCGGAATGCTTGGTCCGAGCGAAATCGAAGGATTAAATGCCAAACTTTCCGATTTTCAAAAACAAACCGGCAATGCAATTGTAATTGCCACGATAAATAATCTGGGCGGCGATACGATTGAAAATTTCGCCGCAGAACTTTTCAAGGAGTGGGGGATAGGCGATGAGAAAAAAGACAATGGCGTTTTGATATTGGTCTCCAAAGAAGACCGCAAAATGCGGATTGAAGTGGGTTACGGCTTGGAAGGATATCTGACGGATGCCCAGAGTTTCTGGCTCATCCGCGACGTGCTCACGCCCGCTTTCAAGAACGCCGATTACGCGGGTGGATTGAACGGCGCGGCAGATAGGATAATCGGAGCAATTTCCGGCACTGAAGAAATTCCCGGCGCTAGTCCGTCGAATTCCGGCGGCAGTTCCCGTTTTGATTGGTTCTTCCTGGTATTTTTCGTGCCGATCTGGCTCGCGAGTATTCTCGGCCGTTCCAAATCCTGGTGGGCCGGCGGAGTTATTGGCGGCGCAGCCGGGGTAATAATTGGAATAATCAAAGGTTTTCTTTATACCGGTATTATTTGGATTGTTCTCTTGATTCCCATCGGTCTTTTATTTGATTATATCGTTTCAAAAAATTATCAAAAATATAAATCCGGCGGAGGCATTCCGCCTTGGTGGATTGGAGGCGGAGGATTCGGTGGTCGAGGCGGTTCCGGCGGGGGAGGTTTCGGCGGCTTCGGCGGCGGCTCTTCCGGCGGCGGCGGGTCAAGCGGAGGGTGGTAATTTGTATCTAATCCATGCTTGGCATTCTCGTCGGGGGATTGGTTCTGCTTGCGATTTAAGGATGATGGAAAAATAAGAGAAGAAAATAGAATAGGAAACAGGAGAGAAAAAGAAATAAAATATAAAAATCTTCGATAAGCAACGAGGGTGGTATACTTAAGTATACCACCCAGTCCTGATTATACTTTTATTATTATTTTTATATGAGTGTTTGAAAAACGATTGAAAAGTGTTAATGTAGATTCGTAACGGAGGGGTCGCATAGCGGTCTAGTGCACCATCTTGGAAAGGTGGCAAGCTGTAAAAGGCTTCGAGGGTTCAAATCCCTCCCCCTCCGCCAATATTAAAATACCCAACCACAAGGGCTGGATATTTTAATATTGGCGGTG
>ERZ1292623.1096-Hain-H51-01um-R1-1096-length-26871-cov-6_pt1 | contig 26871 bp, 37 predicted proteins | sample MGYA00564398_ERZ1292623 | MGnify/ENA primary metagenome ERZ1292623 (study PRJEB36523, sample SAMEA6512633) | groundwater metagenome | collected 2019-01-07 | study: AquaDiva: Metagenomics assemblies of 32 groundwater samples | reverse complement strand
AGCCTTTGGATTTTAAATAATCAGAGACAACGGACTTGCCGGAACCGGCCATGCCAACGACGGCAATAATTACAGGCTTAACAACCGGCATATATCCTGGTGAATTTTCTCAATGCTTTGTTCGCCGTTAACTTTTTTCAATAACCCTTTTTGCTCGTAAAACTTTAACACGTCGGCTTCCTGCTCCTGGTAAAGCTTTAACCGGCCGCTAATGTTTGCCTCGGTGTCATTTAAGGAACCGTCAGGGTTAACCCGAGCGCGTTTTAGCAAACGTTTAACAGATTCGGCTTCGCTGACCTCGAGGAAAAACACATGATCAACCTGGTGGCCGTATTTTTCGAGTTTATCGTCTAAAAACAGAGCCTGGGAGTGATTGCGGGGAAAACCGTCGATGACAAAACCGTTGGCGGCATCGGGTTCCTTGAGGCGGACTTTCCAGAGCACAAACATTTCCGAGTCAGCCACATAATGGCCTAATTTTAAGGCTTCGCGGCAGATATCGCCCATAATCCCCTTGTCTTTACCGGCATAATAACGGACTAAATCGCCGGAGACTAAGTGGGGCAATTTCAATTTTTCGGCTAATAATTTGGCTTGAGTGCTTTTGCCGGACCCCTCGGGGCCGTAGAAGATTATAAACATACTTGCCCCCTTTGGGGGTTACTCCTTGAGGAAACCCTCGTAATTATGCATAATTAATTGCGATTCCAGACTTTTGCTGATTTCCAAAACTACCGAAACCACGATTAATATTCCGGTGCCGCCGATAGTCATAGTGGAAATGCCGGTGCCGTAACTGGCCAAAGAAGGCAAAATCGCCACTAACCCCAAAAAGACCGCGCCAACCAGGGTAATCCGGTTCAAGACAAAAGAAAGATAGTCAGCAGTGGAGCGGCCGGGACGGATGCCGGGAATAAAGCCGCCGTATTTTTTGATTTCGTCGCTGATTTTATCGGGGTTAAAGGTGACGGCAGTGTAAAAATAAGTGAAACCGATGACCAATAAGAAATAAATCAGATGGTAAGGCCAGCGGTTGGGGTCAAAAATGTTGACCAACTGACGGGCAAAAGTTACCAGTTGGGGCAATTTGGATTGCAATAAATAATTACCAACAACCGAAGGCATAACCACTAAAGAAACCGCAAAAATAATCGGGATAACGCCAGCCTGGTTGACGCGCAAGGGCAAGTGGGTGGTTTGGCTACCGCTAGTATTGCTTCTGATACGGCGGGCATAACGGACGGGAATCTGCCGGGTGGCTTCGTTAACAAAAACAATCCCGGCAATCACGACCAGGCCTAAAATGCCGAAAAAGAGCATATTGGTCAGGCTTAAAGTTTGGCTGATAGAGCCGGTTTGGAGCAAAGTCACGGGCAAGCGGCCGACGATGCCGGCAAAAATTAAGACCGAGATGCCGTTACCGATGCCGTACTCGGTTAATAATTCACCCAGCCACATTAAAATAACCGAGCCGGCAATCATGGTAATAACGACGTTAACGACATCCAAGGGAGAGTTAAAAGTTAAAATCTGCTGGTTTTTTAAAAGCAAAACCATGCCGATTGCCTGAAGGGCAGATAAAGGAATGGATAAGAGGCGGGTGTACTGATTGATTTGTTCCCGGCCATACTCGCCTTCTTTACTTAAGGCTTCGAGCTTGGGGAAAATAATCGTGGCCAGCTGCAGCACAATCGAGGCATTGATGTAAGGGCCAAGGCCCAGGGCCAGGATGGAAAAATTAGCCAAGGTGCCGCCGGAGAACATGTCCAGCATCCCGAGAATTTGGTTACCGCTGAATAACTGGCGCATGGCGTTTAAGTCGACGCCCGGCACCGGAATGTAAGCCAAAAAGCGAAAAACAACAAAAATTAATAAAGTAAAAAGCAGTTTCTGCCTGAGATCTTTAATCTTAAAGGCGTTAATTAAAGGCGTTAAAAAGTTGGGCATTTAGGTTAATTTTTTGGCGACTGATTTAGACATAGGCAGGTCAACTTTTAATTTGGCTTCCAGCTTGCCTTCGCCTAAGAGTTTAACGCCGTAAAGCTTAGCCTCTTTGGGCAAACGTCCAAATTTAATTAAATTGTCCACGGAAACTACCTCTTTAACCGGCCAGCCGGCTAAATCTTTGAGATTTAAAATAAGCGGCTTATCCTGGCGGGATTTAAACCTTAATTTGCCGCGCAACATGGGCATGCGGCGGATTAAACTTTTGCGCATCGGCGTACCTTCAAAATACAATGGCCGCTTGCTTCTTGAATTTTGGCCTTTTTGGCCGCGGCTGGAGGTGTGACCGCCTTTGCCGGAACCATAACCCCGACCAAGTCTTTTTTTAGGCATGAGTTTCCTTTCTAGCCGTCAGCATTTTAAGAGCTTTGATGGTGCAGTAAACATTGCTGGCCTTATTGCGGCTGCCAAGGACTTTGCTGGAAATATCTTTAATTCCGGCCGCTTCCATGACTGCCCGAACAGCGCCGCCGGCAATCACGCCGCTGCCGGCCGGAGCGGGTTTTAACAAAACCACGGCCGCGCCGAATTTAACCTTGATATCATGAGGAATAGTGGTTTTATTCATAACGACGGTAAACATATTTTTCTTGGCTAAACGGACGCCTTTATGAATGGAAGATAAAACATCCGGGGCTTTGCCTAAACCAACGCCGACCCGGCCTTTTTTGTCACCCACAACCATTAAAACGGAAAAGCCAAATTGGTTGCCGCCTTTGGTTTTTTTGGAAACCCGGTTAACCTGAATTACTTTTTCGGAAAATTCTTTATCTCCCGATTGCTGATGATTGAATCTGGGCATATTAAAACTTTAATCCTCCCTGGCGGGCGGCTTCGGCTAAAGCCTTAACCCGGCCATGATACTGATAGCGGCCGCGGTCAAAAACCACCGCGCTAATTTTCTTAGTTAGGGCCAAAGCGGCTAAATCTTTACCGACAGCGGCGGCATCGGTGCCGGAAGCGGCGGCTAGGGTTTTACCCACCTGGTCATTGATAATTTGAGCATAAATGTGCTTTAAAGACCGGAAAACAGTCAGGCGCGGCCGGGAATCAGTGCCCCGGGTATGGCGGTGAACCATGAGGGCGCGTTTTTGATAAGGATGAGAATATCTTTTGATCATATTTTAAGCGGCGGCGGCCTTGGCGGCTTTACCGGGTTTTAATTTAATTACTTCGCCTTTATAGCGGATGCCTTTGCCTTTGTAGGGATCGGGCTGGCGTAGATCGCGGATATTGGCGGCAACTTGACCGACCAGGTATTTATCGGCGCCGGTAATGACAATATATTTATTTTCCTGCAGCTCTAATTTAATTCCCGGGGGAGGATTAAACAAGATGGTGTGTGAGTAACCCAGAGAAAATTCAAGGCCTTCGCCTTTGGGCACCGCCCGATAACCAGTACCCTGAATTTCCAGGGTTTTGGCGTAGCCGGTAGTCACGCCGGTGACCATGTTGGCAATTAAGCTTCTGACGAGACCGTGCAGAGCTTTTACCGGCCGGGAGTCATTATCAGGGCTAACCTGAACTTTGCCTTCGACAATTTTAACGGTGACGCCAGCCGGAAGAGACTGCTTTAATTCCAAGGAGCCGGATTTAACTACCACCTGATCTGGCGTCAAATCAACCGTAACATTGGCAGGAATAATAATGGGTTGTTTACCGATTCTGGACATATATATTAATTTTCAATTTTCAATTTTCTAATTTTCAAAATTAATTTATTCGACATAAAATTTCTCCGCTGATTTTTAATTTTTTGGCTTCTCGGGCAGTCAGCAAACCTTTAGAGGTGGAAATAATGGTTAGACCGCGGCCGCGCAAATAACGGTTAAGCTTATCCACCCCTGAATAAACCCGGGCGCCGGGCTTGGAAAGGCGCTTAAAAGCCGTAATCGCCGGCACAAAACCGGAATATTTCAGAACAATCTCCAAATTTTTATGAGGTTTAACAGCGATGATTTTAAATGAGGCAACTAATTTTTCCGCGAGCAAAATTTTAAGAATAGCGGCCTTAATCTGAGAATAAGGCAAAACCACCTTAGTTTTTTTAACCATTTGGGCATTTTTAAGCTGGACCAATAAATCGGCAATCGGATCAGTAGTCATAAAAGTTACCAACTCGCTTTCGTCACTCCGGGCAATTCACCCTGATGAGCTAATTTTCTAAAACATAAACGGCATAAACCAAAATGGCGGATATAAGCCCGGGGGCGGCCGCACAGCTTACAGCGATTACGAAACCGGGTGACAAATTTCGGCTTTTTGGCTTGTTTGGCAAAAAATTTAACTTTGGCCATACTTGTCAGCCTTTGGCTGATTGCTCCTTAGTGAAAGGCATACCTAATAATTCCAGGAGCCTGAGGGCTTGCTGGTTAGTTTTGGCGGTAGTGACAATGGTAAACTGCAAACCGCGAACCGAGTCGATTTTATCATAGTCGACTTCGGGAAAGATAATCTGTTCGGGAAAACCTAAGGAATAATTGCCGCGGCCGTCAAAACCGGTCCGGCTGACTCCCTGAAAATCACGCACCTGGGGCAAAACAATGGCAATTAATTTATCCAGGAAAACGTACATTCTTTCCCCTCTTAGGGTCGCTTTAACACCGATAATATCGTTTTCGCGGATTTTAAAAGCGGCTTCGGCTTTTCTGGCCCTTGTCAGAATCGCTTTTTGGCCGGCAATCAAGCTAAAGTATTCCTGAATTTTCTTGGCCACGCCTTTATCGCCGGCGCCTTCTTTGATGCCGATATTTAAGACAATTTTAGTAATTTTGGGCACGGCTAAAATATTGGTAAAACCCAATTCTTTCATTAAGGCCGGCAAAACTTGATTTAAATATTTTTCTTTTAAGCGGTTCATAAGGGTTTCCGGCATTTTTTACAAATTCTAACTTTCTTAGGGCCAACACCGGAAAAACCGATGCGGGTGATTAAGTGGCACTGGGGACAAATTAAAGCCACTTTGGCGACATTTAACGGCTTGGTTAAATCAATAATCCCGCCGGGCTTATCCTGGCCCTGTTTTTTAACGTGTTTTTTATACATATTAACGCCGGTAACCACCACGCTATTGTCCTGGGGAAACACGGCTTCAACTTTGCCTAATTTACCCCGGTCTTTACCGAGCATGACTTTGATCTGATCGCCTTTTTTAAGTTTCATATTATAAAACCTCCGGGGCCAATGAAGCAATTTTATTATAGCCAAGATTTTTCACTTCCCGGGCAATCGGGCCAAAAATACGGGTGGCCTTGGGTTCTTTATTCTCCACATTTTCCAGGAGGACAGCGGCGTTATCGTCAAAACGGATATAGGAGCCGTCACTTCGGCGGGTTTCTTTGCGGGCGCGGACGACAACGGCTTTAACGATTTCACCGACGTTAACCGCGGCGTGCGGCTGGGCCTGAATAATTGAGCACGTGACCAAATCGCCAATGTAGCCAAAACGCCGCTTAGACCCGCCATGCACCAAAATTACCCGGATTTTTTTAGCTCCGGAATTATCAGCGACTTTTAAAATTGATCTTATCTGAATCATATTTTTTTAATTAACTGCCAGCGTTTTCTTTTGCTGATAGGTTTGCATTCCTGAATAATAACTTTGTCGCCGGGAACCACTTTAATTAAGCAGTGAGTTAAGTATTTTTTGCGGCGGGTAATGGTTTTTTTATACACCGGATGGGCCCAGCGCCGGACAATTTCCACGGTCGCGGCCTGAGGGGTTGAGCTAGTAATAACTTTACCGGTAAGTTGTTTCATAAGTTATTTTTTTCCGCCAGAGGCGGATTTCAGGCGGGCAATTTCGGCCCGCTTTTTCTTTAATAAGCTGGTATTTTTTAATTGGTTAGTGGTTAAATCTAGCTTGAGCTTGGTTAGCTCGGCTTGAAGTTTAATTAAATCTTGGTTCATATTTGGCGTTCGATAAATTTAGTGGTAAAGGGCAGTTTGCGGGTGGCTAAAGTAAAGGCTGACCGGGCGATTTCTGGGGTGACGCCGGCGAGTTCAAAGAGCATCCGGCCGGGTTTGACCACGCAGACATAACCTTCAATTTCGCCTTTGCCGCCGCCCATGCGAACGCCCGCGCCTTTTTTAGTGTAGGGTTTGTCCGGGAAAACCCGGATCCAGAGCTTGCCGACGCGTTTGGTTTTATGAGAAATGGTTTTACGGGCGGCTTCAATCTGGCGGGCAGTCAGCCAGCCGCAAGTTAAGGATTTTAAGCCAAATTCGCCAAAAGACAAGCGGCAGCCGGCAGTGGCCATGCCTTTCATGGAACCGTGAAATTGTTTGCGGTATTTTTGGCGCTTAGGCTGCAGCATTATTTAATCTCCTCTTCTCCTGTGTAGACCCAGACTTTAATACCGACGTAACCGTATTTGGTAAAAGCCGGCTGTTCGAAGTAGTCAATTTTAGCCCGAATGGTGCTTAAAGGCACGCTGCCATGGGTGTATTTTTCCGTGCGGGCAATTTCCGCGCCGCCGACCCGGCCGGAAACGCAAATTTTAACTCCTTTGGCGCCGGCGCTGGTGGCTTTTTCCAAAGCCTGAGCAATCGCCCGGCGGTGAGGATAGCGCCGCAACATTTGGTCAGCCAACCTTAAACCAATTAAGCGGGCGGATAAATCCGGGTTTTTAACTTCAACAACATTGAGTTCAAATTTAGGGGCCTGCCTACCGGCAGGCAAACTCTTGCCGTTTTTGGAAATAGGTTTGAGTTTTTGAGCGATAATTTTTTTCAATTCTTCCAAACCGGAACCGCCGCGGCCAATTACCACGCCGGGACGGGCAACGCGCAAGGTCAGGTTAACGGTGTTAATCGAACGGTCAATTTGAACATCGGTAATCCCGGCCATGGCCAGATGACCTAAGAGAAAACGGCGCAGCTTAATATCCTCCAGTAAAAAATCCTGGTAGTTTCTTTTTTCGGCATACCAATTAGAGGCCCAGGAGAAAATAGTGCCGATGCGGAAACTTTTAGGATTTACTTTTTGGCCCATGGGACTCCTCTTTATTTTCCAGGATAATTTTAATGTGGCTGGTGCGCTTCATAACTGAGTGGGCGCGGCCGCGGGAAACCGGCTGCCAGCGCTTAGCCGTCGGGCCGGGATTAACTTCGATGGATTGAATTTTGAGGGAATTTTTGGCTAAATTAAAGTTATTAACGGCATTGGCAACGGCTTGAGTTAAGACTTTAAGAACCGGCTGAGCCGCCCGGGAACGCAAGTTTTTTAAAGCAAGCATTGCGGCCTCAATCGGCAAGGGGCGAATTAAATTTGCCACCAGGCGCATTTTCCTGGGGCTGTGGTGCAAGTATTTGCTTTGAGCGTTAATTTGCATAATTTTTAAGTTTTGGTAGCCAAGCGCTTGACCATCTTGCCGTGGCCCCTAAAGGTCCGGGTAGGAGAAAACTCGCCTAAGCGATGGCCAACCATGGCTTCATTGATAAAGACATCGATAAATTTTTTGCCGTTATGGACCTGAAAAGTGTAACCCACAAATTCCGGGGCGATTTGACAGGCGCGGGACCAGGTTTTAATCGGCTCTTTTTTACCCAGCTCTTTTTGCTTGGCAATTTTGGTTAATAATTTTGGGTCCACATAGGGCCCTTTTTTACTGCTTCTCATATTTAGCTAGACCTCGAAATAATATATTGATTAGAATATTTTTTCTTGCGGCGAGTCCGCTTCCCCAAAGTCTTTTTACCCCAAGGACTCATCGGTGAGCTACGGCCAATGCCGCTGCGGCCTTCCCCGCCGCCGTGAGGGTGAGAACTGGGATTCTGGGCAACGCCGCGGACAGTGGGACGAATCCCCATGTGGCGCTTCCGGCCCGCTTTACCTAACTTAATGTTTTTAACATCAGGGTTGCCGACTTCGCCAATTGTAGCATAACAACTCAAGGGAATTTGCCGCACCTGGCCGGAGGGCAATTTAACGACCGCCAGTTTGTCTTTGCTTTGAAGCATGGCGGCAGTACCGGCAGAACGGACCAATTGGCCGCCTTTGCCGGGCTTGAGCTCAAGATTATGGATTAAAGTGCCGACCGGGATATTAGCTAAAGTTAAGGCGTTACCGGGGCGGATTTGGGCGGTAGCGGAAGAAATAACAGTGGTGCCGACAGCTAAGCCTTGCGGGGCCAAAATATAAGCCTTGGCGCCGTTTTGATAGTGCAAGAGAGCAATGTTGGCGGTGCGGTTGGGATCATATTCAATTGAGTCGACGCGGGCCGGAACATCCACCAGGTTGCGCTTGAAATCAATGACACGATAAAGCTGTTTGTGGCCGCCGCCGTGATGGCGGACAGTGATTTTACCGGTATTATTGCGGCCGGCAGTGCGGTTTAATTTCCGAATTAAAGTTTTTTCCGGACCGCGGCGGGTTAAATCAGAAAAAATAACATCCTGACGATGGCGGCGGCCGGGAGTAGTGGGTTTAAAACGTTTGATAGCCATTATTTTTTTGCCTCGGGTAACTTTCCACCAGAGGCGGATCGGTCTTTGACCGAGAAATATCCTATCGTTTGACCGGGTTTTAAAGTGACAACGGCTTTTTTGCGCCAATTACCGACAGAGGCCAAGCGTCTTTTGCCGGAATGGCGGGTTTTGGCCGGCAAAGAGACAATGTTAATTTTAACCACATTGACTTTAAACATAGTTTCCAGGGCCGGTTTAAGGCCGGTCTTGGTGGCTTGACGGGTGACATAAAAACTAAACTTACCGCTGGCGGCCAAGCGCAAGGATTTTTCGGTGATAATGGGAGTTAATAGATCAGTTATGGGCATATTGGGCCTCTAAAGCCTTGACGGCTTCAGGGGTAAAAATAATTTTCCGGCTAGTTAAGATTTGATAAGCGTTGATGCCGACGGCTAACGAGGCAGCTAAATAAGGCAAGTTACGGGTCCCTTGAGAAATTTTAGCTAAGGGTTTATCGGTAATTAACAGGACTTTTTTTGGATTAGGAGTTAATTTTTGAAAAGCCGCGTTAAAAACTTTGGTTTTCGGGTCCAGTTTTTCCAAGCCGGAAACAGCAATAATATTTTCGGCTTTAAATTGTTTGGAAAGGGCCGTTAAAATGCTTAGGCGGACCAGGGGTTTGGAGAGTTTGAGGCGGTAATTTTGTTCGCCGCTGGGGCCGTGAGCTTTGGCGCCGCCGACAAAAATCGGGGCGTTGCGGCTGCCATGGCGGGCGCGGCCGGTGCCTTTTTGCTTCCAAACTTTGGCGTGAGTCACGTTAATTTCGTTGCGGGTTTTAGATTGGGCGGAACCGGAACGCTGATTGGATAAATACACCCGGATCGCCTGGGCTAAAAGCGAACTGTTAATTTTAACGCCGAAAATCGCCTTAGAAACCGCTAAGGGTTCTTTTTTCAGGCCGGTTGGAGTAAATAAATTTAGTTTAAACATAATTTAATTAAGGTGTTGCGGGAACCGGGAACCGTCCCAATGACAGTTAAAATAGATTTTGCTTCGTCAATATTGAAAACCGATAAATTCATAATAGTTTTGGTTTCATGGCCGTAGTGGCCGGCCATGCGATGGCCTTTCCAGACGCGGCCGGGAGTGGTCCGCATACCGATGGAGCCGGGCGAACGCTGGCGGTCAGACTGGCCATGAGTTTTAGGGCCGCCGTGAAAACCATGGCGTTTCATAGCGCCGCTAAAACCGCGGCCAATGGATAAACCGGAGGCCTTAAGGCTATCGCCGGGTTTAAAAATATCGGCGACCTTGATGGTGTCGCCGGTTTTTTGGGTGGGAAGATCAGCTAAAATAATTTCTTTAAGATAAGATTTTTTGAGGGTTTTAGGAAAACTGCATTTAAGGGCATGGTAGCCGTCTTTAGCTTTGGTTTTGACCTGGGCCACGGTTAAAGGCGAAGCCTTCAGCCGGGTGATTGCCAAACGTTTCCCCTTGGAATCAAAGGTTTGGGTAGTGTTAATTTTAACAGCGTAAAAAGTGTCTAACATAGAGGTTACATCCTAATTTCAATACCAACGCCGGCGGGCAATTCCAGGTGCATCAGCGAATCGATGGTTTTATCGGTTGCGTCAATAATATCAACCAGGCGTTTATGGGTCAGCAGTTGAAAATGCTCCCGGGCATTTTTATTCGCGTGCGGGCTGCTGGTGACAACCACTAATTTACGGCTAGTGGGCAAAGGCACCGGGCCGACCACTTTGGAACCGGTAGATAGAGCCGTGTCCAGAATTTTTTGGCAACATTCATCAATGATCCGGTGATCATATGATTTTAATCTGATTCTAATTCTGCCTTTTGGCATAAAATATCTCCCCTTCGACCCTAAAGCCGAAGGGTACTTTTAATTAAATTGGCTAACTTTATTACTTAATAATTTTAGTGATCACACCGGCGCCAACCGTCAAACCGCCTTCGCGGATAGCAAACCGCAAGCCCTCTTCAAGAGCCACCGGCTGGGTTAACTTGGCGGTCATTTTAGCGCTGTCTCCCGGCATCACCATTTCGACACCCTTTTCCAAGGTGACTTCACCGGTCACATCGGTCGTGCGGATGTAAAATTGGGGCTTATACCCGGTAAAGAAAGGAGTATGCCGGCCGCCTTCTTCTTTGGAAAGAATGTAGACTTCGGCGCTAAACTCGGTGTGAGCGGTAACGCTGCCGGCTTTGGCTAAAACCTGACCGCGCTCGACATCATCTTTTTCAATGCCGCGCAAAAGAATGCCGACGTTATCCCCGGCTAAACCTTCATCGAGCTGTTTCCGAAACATCTCGACGCCGGTAACCACGGATTTACGGGCGGCTTTAAGGCCGACGATTTCGATTTCTTCGCCGACTTTAATTTTGCCGCGATCGATACGACCGGTGACAACCGTACCCCGACCTTTAATCGAGAAAACGTCTTCGACAGCCATTAAGAACGGCTTGTCCAAATCACGTTTCGGCTCGGGAATATAGTCATCGATGGCTTTCAATAAGGCCTCGATGGATTTCTCGGCCTCGGCATCACCCTGAAGGGCTTTGAGGGCGCTGCCGCGGATGATCGGGATGTCTTTGCCGGGAAATTCATATTTGGTTAAGAGCTCGCGAATTTCCTCTTCGACCAAATCGATCATTTCTTTGTCGTCGACGCTGTCGCATTTGTTTAAAAACACGACCAAGGCCGGAACGTTGACCTGGCGGGCCAATAAAATGTGCTCGCGGGTCTGCGGCATCGGACCGTCGGTCGCGGCCACCACCAAGATCGCGCCATCCATTTGGGCGGCGCCGGTAATCATGTTCTTGATGTAGTCTTTGTGGCCCGGACAGTCGATGTGGGCATAGTGCCGTTTGGCGGTTTCGTATTCCAAATGAGTAATGGAAATCGTGATCCCGCGGGCTTTTTCTTCGGGGGATTTATCAATATCCTCGAATTTCATGGCCGTGGCCATGTTTTTCTTGGATAAATATTGGGTAATAGCGGCCGATAAAGTGGTCTTGCCGTGATCGACGTGACCGATGGTGCCGATATTAAGATGGGGCTTGGTTCTTTGAAAAGTTGCCATTTTGTCTCCTTTTAATTTAATTATTTTTTACTTGATTCATATTTTACTCTGTTGGCTTAGTTTTAGCAATAATTTGGGCGGTAATATTGGCCGGAACCTCTTGATAATGACTTGGCTCCATGTAAAAGCTCGCCCGGCCTTGAGTCATGGACCTCAAGATAGTAACATACTGAGTCAATTCTGCCAAGGGGACAAGGGCGGTAATGATAGTCATTTTACCGCGCTTACTGGTACCTAAAATCTGGGCGCGCTTGCTGGAAAGATCGCCGATAACTTCGCCCATAAACTCATCCGGGGTGGAAACTTCGGCTTTCATAATCGGCTCTAACAGAACCGGGTCGGCTTGTTTGACAGCTGACTGCAAGGCCATGGAACCGGCAATTTTGAAAGCAATTTCCGAGGAGTCAACGTCGTGGTAAGAGCCGTCGGTAACAATCACTTTCATATCCACCAAGGGGAAACCGGCAACAACGCCGTTTTCCATGGCTTCGCGGGCACCTTTTTCAATCGGGGAAATAAATTCTCGCGGAATGCGGCCGCCGGTAACTTCGGAGGCAAATTCGTAACCCTCGCCCCTAGCCCGCGGTTCAATTCTTAAGAAACAGTGGCCATATTGGCCGTGACCGCCGGTCTGGCGAATATACTTACCTTCAGCTTTGGCAATTTTCTTGATGGTTTCTTTGTAGGCTACCTGAGGCTGGCCGGTGTTGGCCTCGACATGAAATTCGCGCTTCATCCGGTCAACAATAATATCCAAATGCAGTTCGCCCATGCCGGAAATGATAGTCTGGCCGGTTTCGGGATTGGATTTAATGGTAAAAGTCGGGTCTTCTTCAGACAAGCGATTGAGGGCAAAACCCATTTTTTCCTGGTCGGATTTAGTTTTGGGCTCGATGGCTAAGGAAATAACCGGGTCGGTAAAGGAAATGCCTTCGAGAACAATCGGGTGGGTATCAACGCATAGAGTGTCGCCGGTGGTGGTTTGTTTCAAACCAACAATAGCGACAATTTCACCGGCAAAAGCTTCGCTGATTTCTTCGCGGTTATTGGCGTGCATTAAAAGCAAACGGCCGACGCGTTCTTTGGCATTTTTAGCGGCGTTTAAAACATAACTGCCGGATTTCAAAGTGCCGGAGTAAATCCGCACATAGGTTAACCGGCCCACATGAGGGTCGGTTTGAACTTTGAAGGCGAGGCCGGAAAAAGGCGAATCTTCACCGTGAGAACGGGTTTCTTCAGCCTGGGTCTTGGGATTGGTGCCGACAACATCGGTGATATCCACCGGGCTGGGAAGATAATCGACAACGGCATCCAATAAGGGCTGAACGCCTTTATTCCTTAAAGAACTGCCGCAAAAAATCGGGACTAATTTGTAGGCAATGACGGCTTTTCTTAAAGCCAGTTTTAAAGCTTTTAAGTCCGGCTCCTGGCCGTCTAAAAATTGCTGGAGCAAAACATCGTCGTGCTCGGAAATTTGTTCGATTAATTTGGCGCGGTACTCTTTTACCTCATTGGCCATGTCTTCGGGAATCGCGACTGCTTCGTATTTGGCGCCGGTTTCGTCGCCTTTCCAAACCAGAGCTTTTTGATCCAAGAGTAAAACGACGCCTTTAAAAGAAGATTCTGACCCGATCGGCAGGGCCATGATGGCCGGGTTGGCACCGAGGCGTTCTTTAATATCCTGGACGGTCGCCAGGAAGTCAGCGCCTAATTTATCCATTTTATTGACAAAACAAAGGCGGGGAACATTGTATTTATCGGCCTGATGCCAGACGGTTTCGGATTGGGATTGAACGCCTTCTTCGGCATCCAAAACCGTAATACCGCCGTCTAAAACGCGGAGGGAACGCTCGACTTCGGCGGTAAAGTCAACATGACCGGGAGTATCGATAATGTTAATGCGGTGCTCAACCGGTTCGACAGCGCCGGGCATGGTCGGGGTCCAAAAAGCGGTGGTGGCGGCAGAAACAATAGTAATACCCCGCTCTTTTTCCTGTTCCATCCAGTCCATCTGGGTAGTACCGGCATCGATATCCCCGATTTTGTAGGACTTGCCGGTATAAAACAAAATCCGCTCGGTGGTGGTGGTTTTCCCGGCATCGATGTGGGCAATAATGCCGATGTTCCGGATTTTATCCAGAGGGACGTGGCGTTTTTTGGAAGTTACCGATTGGTCAGTCATTTTTACAAATAAAAAACTGCCCTCTCAAGCAGTTTGAGCTTAGATGGAAGAATTGTACCACAACCCCTTGACTTTTGTCGAGAGCGCGGTATATTAAGCTTGTCTCTGCCCGAAGCAGAGATTTTTATTATGAGCATGGTAAAGAGCGGGAAGGAAGGCGAGACTGGACAGAACATCCATTAACAACTACTGGTTGGCCTGATAGTGATGTTGACCTTTGGGAATCCGGTAAAAATAGGATTTTTTTCACTCAGTTAGGATTGACTAATGGCATTGCTATTATCAGTGATTCTGGCAATGAAGTCGAAGTTTGGCAAGAAGACAATAAAATACTGTGGGGTGATAATGAATATACCACTGATCAAGGAGTGGTTGTATCTCCGGGACAGGCAGTAAACCCTGGCGGCAGGGCAAAATTTAAGTTTAGCGAAGCTGGTCAATCGGTAGAATTAAGAATTAAGGAGAATGAGCAAACGGTAAAAGAGGTTAAAATTGTAGCGTTGCTAAACGATTAATTTAGAGGCTATTTGTCCAGCGGCAGTCTGGTTCGCCGTCAGGCTGGGAAAAATCTTTGGTTTGACGGTTATAAATATCGACAGACAGACAATCCACGGCTGTCTTTTTTAAAGTACATTCAAGCGCATAATTTTGACTGGCGGTCATTTCCTGAGCATTGGTTTCTACCGGAAAGGTAGGTTGGCACGCTCCGGTATCTGTACCTAAAAATTTGAAGGTTGAGAGGATTAGGATAAACTCCTCGACTAAAGTGGCGCCGTAAGGAGTTTGGAAATAGCTGCTGGGATAATTTAAGGCCAGGGAATAGGTGGCGTTATTGATTTTAAAAAAGCCAAGACTGTCAGTGAGTTGATCAGTAATACCAATAATTTGAGTGTTGGAGTAAGTATTCTCGGCTTCATAGCGATACAGATTATGGCCGTCTAAAATAAACGGTTTGCCGGCGAGAGTTTCGCCTTGGCCGCCGATACCGTCCATCTTGAAATTCATTTTAATTTTGGCGTCGGCTTTAGTTAAAGTCAGGGCGGCATTGATTGCTTCGGAATCACTGGTTTTATCTATTTGCCAGGTGTCAGGATATTTAAAACTGAGGTGGTGAACAGAATTGGTGTAGGTTAGCCAACCGGCAAAAGGGTCATCCGGGGCAATAACGGCGGCGACAGACGGGCTCGGACTTATTGCCGGTGAAGCTTGAGGTTGTGCTACTTGTTGTTTTACTTGGTAGTATTTATAGCCAAAAACCGAGGCGGAGGCCAGAAGAAAAGCAATTATTGATATTATTAACCACTTGTAAGATTTTTTGGGGGGTGCGGGAGTGGCAGAAGGTGAGGCTGAAATTGGTGGGACAGAAACTGGTTGATCCATGGGTTAGTTATATTTTATCTTAGCCTGACGGAAAATACTAATAAGAGTTTTTCTTTTTAAGTCTTTATTATGCATCGGTACGGTAACACGAAGCTTAAACTCTTGATGATATAAATGCAGGTGACTACCAATTTGACGAAGTGGTTGGAAACCGTTTTGCTGGAGAAATTTAACCATGGCTTTAGGTTTCAAAACGGGCAGTTTAGGCATAAATTAACAAACCGCAAAACCGGCGCCGGTAAATTTAAAATCAACCGGCGTAGTAAAAACTTTTTCATCAGGATCGGGCAAATCTTCGCCAGCTTCATTTAAAACCAATAAATAGCCGGCAATGGCGTCTTGAACGTTGGCTAAAGCTTTTTCGTAAGTATTGCCCTCAGTTACCAAACCAGGAAGTTTGGGAACAGTTACAGTAAACCCCCCTTCGTCGCAGGATTCAAAAACAGCATTATAACGCAAGACCGGTGTCATGGTTTTATTCATAGGTTAATTATACATTAATCGGTGAATTTAAAGGTGGAGAGGATGAGATTAAAGATTTTATCCAATTCTACATTTCGATTGTATCCATTATTGGATAATGTATAAATATAAGTTCCGTTATCAATAGCTACTATCTTCCAATCAATTTTTTCAACATCGGTACTACCTATTGAACAAACAAATATTTTTGCTGCCTTATTTCCAATATTAAATTCAGACATATCTTTTAAATCAGTTGGACATTCATCTTTAATCCATTCTTCAAAAAGTAAACCCCTTTTCCCACGAACTGCTATACTAATACCTAAGATATCCCATATTTTAGTATTTTGGCTAACTATATTTTTAGGATTAGTAATACTTCCTGTCCACTCAACATTAGGAAAACCTAGAGTTGTTTCTTCAAATTTGAAATTCTGAGGGTACTTAAATGCTAATTTATATGTAGTATTGGTATACGTTTTCCAGTTGGCGGTGGGATCAACTGAGGGTAACGGTAAAACAGCCGAGGGGCTCAGTGACGGACCTTCAGGGATTATCCTTGAAGGCTGTAACTTTTGGTAGGCAAAGACCGAGGCGATGCCGAGGAGAAAAGAAAAAATGGCAATAAACGGCCATTTAGGGAAAGGTTTTTGGGGAGACGCTACTGGTAGTGTATTGGTTGATTGATCCATGGGTTAGGCGGATTGTTTACCGGGGTAAAGCAGAATGCCGGAAACAAGGAGGACGCCGGCGCCGAGCCAGAGGGCGAGGGTGACCTCCCGAGTGCCGACGACCGGAGTGGACGAGGTAACCGGGGCCGTAACCGTGGCGGGAACAGTGCCAATATGAAGGGTAAAGGTTTTGGAACCGGCGGTTGAACTAATAACGAGAGCGTGGTCGCCGTTGGTTAAGGTTGTAGGCGAATAAGTCCAATTACCGGAACCGTCGACGGTGGCGGAATTATCGGTACCGTCGATTTTTACGGTCACGGCCGAACCGACCGGAGTGATACCGGACAAGCGCGGATTAGCGGTGGAATACCACCATTCTTTGGAAACCGCGCCGGTAACGTCCAGAGCGCCGATGGCTTTTAACTGAAAACCGGAAGCGAAGACTGAAGTGACACTGAGGAAAAAGAAACTTAAAACCACGAGCAGAAGTTTTAACATAAATTAATTATGAGCGTAAAAAAATTATTAGTCAATGAATTACTAGATCAATTAAATTTCCGACTCTGCCCTGATTATTGATCGATTCCATTCTTGGTTAAATTCGGCCCAATGTTCTTTTCTAATTTTCCCCCAAATCTCAGCAACTTCTTCTTGTCTGGCAACTTTAGCAATCAAGGCTTGATAAGCATTTTCCTTAGTCATCATTTTAACTCCGGAAACAACTTGGGAGGGAGATTCTGATTCTGAAGCAATCATCACCCATTTAACTCCACACTCACTTCCTAGCCGAGCAATTGCATAACCGGCTTGTCTTTCTCTACCAACATGAAGGTCGGTTAACAGAAAATTAACTCCGCCAGTTTTGATAGCTTCTTCTACTCCATCAGTTGTTGAAAACTGAATTAATCGCAAATTTAATTCCTTGGCTATCTCTTGAACTATTTCCAAATGAGATTGAGAGTCTTCAACGTGAAGTAATACTTTTGATTGTGTTTTATCAGTCATAAAATGGCAGTATAGCAAGATTTATTATTTTTTCAAGACATACAATAAAACAAGGATTAAAAAGGAATTTTTCCCCAAATGGCAATAGAGCCGGAGCCTAAGAGGATAAAGCGGACAAAGCGGCCGAGAAACATGGGAATTAAAAAGCGCCAAAACGGCAGTTGGAGATAGCCGGCGGCAACGGCAATAATATCAAACGGAAACGGAATTAAAGCCCAAAAAAAGATCGCCCAAGGGCCGTAACGGGTAATTTGGTCATGAATCCGAAGCATTCTGGGGCTCGGAGGTAAAATAATCTGGCCGGTTTTGCCGGCATACCAGGAAACCGTGTCGTTTAGAGACATGCCCAGGGCGGCAAAAAAAGCGACTAAAATTACATTATAGTAGCGGGAAAAAACCGGGACGAGAACAATACCGGTGCCAAAAAAATTGTAAACAAAAATCCCTAAGTAGCCAAAACGCAAAAACGGGCGCGGGTCCAGGGCCACAAAAAAACTGGCAATAATAAATATAACTGAGATAACCAGGGTGATTTTTTTAAAAGATTTTGATTGAAAAAATAAAGCGATTTTTTTCATTAATTGATTCTACCCGAAATTTCCTTTGTCAGTTGGCTTAACGACAACTTTCTAATACGACTTTCAGTAATTCTGATTATTTTATAGCTCAAATTGGTTAAATATTTGTCTTTCCGCAAATCTCTGTCTATGGCGCCCGGAATTTTATGCCAGTAATCACCGTCACATTCAATAATCATTTTCTTCCCTTGAATGAGAAAATCTGCCCGGTAAATACCGATTTTAAACTCCTGTTTAAATTTTAAATTACTTTTTTCTAGAGCCTGGCGGACTTTTTTCTCAATAGTGGTTTCACCTTTATATTGGATAAAACAATCACGGCAGCAAAAGCTGCCTTTGCCTTTATTTAATTCCCAGCGCGGAAGTTTAAATTTTTGATGGCAATTTCGGCAAATTTTTTCAACGTAATCACGCATATAATCATCATGGCATTCCTTGCTACAAAATTTAACAAGAGGGCTTTTTGATGGTTGAATTTTAAGAATAAGACCGCATTGAAGACATTTTTTTATTATTTTTTTTGGATACGTTTTATTAAGACATTTCCTACTGCAATAAATTCCGTAACCTTGATCAACTAAATATTTTTTGACTAAAAAACTTTTTTTGCAAATTGAACATTTTTTAAGGAACTTTTTGTTATTAGTATTCCAATAACAAGCCCTCGAACAATAATTTGCTTTTCTTTTTAAGCAGGGTAAAATCGAAATTTCTTTATTACAACCAGAACACTTGAGTATAATTCTCTTTTTTTGACTCTCGGATTTACAATTTTTCGAGCAAAATTTTTCCTGACCTGATTTTAAAACCTTTTGACATTGTTGGCAGATTTGCATCTAACCTAATTTTACCCGAAAATAAATTGAAGTTAAATGCCAAAAAGGGTTGATATATCAATACTACCAATGAAAATGACTGAAAGCCTTGTTGGCTTCGGCCATTTTGTGGATTTGATTTTTCTTGTCCACGGCGCCGCCTTGATTGTTGGCGGCATCTAAAATTTCAGCGGTTAATTTTTCGGAAAAATGATGAAATTCGCGGTTAGGCCGACTTTTAGCGGCGGCAATCAGCCAACGCACGCCTAAAGAGTCGCGGCGATCCCCTCTTACCGGCATCGGTACCTGGTAGGCGGCGCCGCCAACACGGCGGGAGCGGACTTCCATGTTGGGTTTAATGTTGTCCAAAGCCTGACGCAAAACAGTCAAGGGATCCAGCTTGGTTTTGACTTTTATCTGTTCCAAAGTGGCATAGACATGTTTTTGAGCGACGGACTTTTTGCCATCAATCATAATTTTATTGATTAATTTAGCAATCTGGCGATTGTTTAAAAGCGGATCGGCTTTGATAAGGCGGTGGATGACTTTTTTGACTCTTGGCATAGGTTTTAGGCAGTCGCAGTCGCAGCAGCGACCGCAGTGGTGGCGCCAGACCGCTTGGTACCGTATTTGGAACGGGAACTCATACGATTGGTAACGCCGGCGGCGTCGTATTTGCCCCGGATAATATGATATTTAACGCCAGGCAGATCTTTAACCCGGCCGCCGCGGACCAAAACAATCGAGTGTTCAGCAAGATCGTGGCCGATACCGGGAATATAGGCAGTTACTTCCTGCTTGTTGCTTAAACGGACGCGGGCCACTTTGCGCAAAGCTGAGTTTGGTTTTTTCGGGGTCATAGTTTTAACCAGAGTGCAGACGCCGCGTTTTTGGGGATTAACCGTCGCCACCATGCGCCGGTCCTTTAAATTAAAGGTTTTACGGAGCGCAGTCACTTTAATCTTTTTCGGCTTAGAGTGACGGCGATGGCGGATAAGCTGATTGATCGTTGGCATAAAAATTATTCCATTTTAGCGCGGGATTCGCTGGTGGGAATCAAACGGCCAATTATAACATTTTCTTTTAAGCCTAAAAGGTGGTCGATTTTACCGCTGGCGGCCGCGTTAGTTAAAACAGACGAGGTGTGCTGGAACGAAGCGGCAGAAAGCCAGGATTCGGTGTGCAGGGAAGACCGGGTAATCCCCAGGATTACCTGCTTGGCGGTGGCGGCTTGGCCTTTTTTGGCTTTGGCGGCATTATTTTCGGCGGTAAAGCGGTTTTTCTCAATAAATTCGCCGATTAACAAGCTGGTGTCGCCGACGGTTTCGATTCTAAGCTTATCAGACATTTTGCGGGCAATCACCTCAAAATGTTTGTCGTGAATCGGAATCCCCTGAGATTCATAAACTTGCTGAGCCTGGTCAATAAGATATTCCTGGGCGCCGCTTAAACCGCGGGTGGCCAATAAGGTTTTGATATTTAAGGAACCCGTGGCCAGCTGTTCACCAGAGCCGACTAATTGATTGGCTTTAACTTTAAGACTGGAAGTCAAAGGCACCAAATAGGTTTTAGCCTCGCCGGCATTATGAACCGGAGTGACCGTGACTTCGTAACCATGATTGGTTTCTTCGAGGCTGACTTTGCCGGCAATTTCAGCGAGCGGCGAAGCGACTTTGGGATTCCGGGCTTCAAAAATTTCTTCAACCCGGGGCAAACCCTGGGTTACGTCGGAAACCACGATACCGCCGAAGTGCTTGACGCGCATGGTTAACTGAGTCCCCGGCTCGCCGATGGATTGGGCGGCAATAACGCCGACCGGGGCGCCGATGGTTACCGGTTTTTTGGTGGAGAAATCCCAACCATAGCAAGTGGCGCAAAGGCCGTGCTGGGCTTCGCAGGTTAGAGGCGAGCGGACTTTAACTAAAGACACATTGGCATTAGCAATATCGTTGGCTAATGCCTCGTCGATAAGAGCGCCTTTTTTGGCAAGCACTTTTTTAGTTTTAGGATTAATAACTTTGTCAGCCAGATAACGGCCGGTTAGGCGAACGCTGAATAACTGGCTGCGCTTATCTTCGGTGGAAATGGTCAAATATTTATCGGTAGCGCAATCGGTCATACGGATAATCATGTCGTGGGCAACATCCACCAAGCGGCGGGTCAAATAACCGGCATCGGCGGTTTTGATGGCCGAGTCGGTCAAACCCTTGCGGGAACCGCGGGAAGAGGTGACGTATTCGAAAATAGACAAACCTTCGCGGAAGTTAGATTTGGTCGGCAGTTCGACGATTTTACCTAACGGGTCGACGACTAAACCTCTCATAGCGGCCAGCTGTTTAACCTGGTCTTTGGAAGCGCGGGTACCGCCGGAATCAATGATGATTTTAACGGCATTTTCGGCTTCAAAATTGGCCCAGGTTTTTTCGGCAATATCGTCAGTGGTGTCCATCCACAACTCGTTGCTTAAGCGGCGTTTTTCTTCGATGGTGATCAGGCCGTTTTCGTAATTTTTCTCGATTAACAAGGCTTTTTTATTGGCCTCGGCAATTAATTTAGATTTGCCGGGAATAATTTTGCAGTCGGCCACGGAAACGGATAAACCGGACTGAGTGGCGCCGCTAAAACCGATTTCTTTAATATCGTCAATCAACTTGGCGGTCTCAGTTTCAGTACAGACGCTGATGGCCTGCTTGATTAAAGCTTTGATGACGCCGGAATTAACGCTTTTGTTGATAAACGGCAGGGCCGGAGGCAAAACTTCGTTGAATAATAACCGGCCGATGGTGGTGTCGATAATGGCGGATTTATGTTTAACTTTAATCGGCTGGCGCAAAGCAATAATCTTGGACTGATAAGCCAAAACCGCTTCGGCTGAAGAGCCGTAAATGGTGGTATCGGGAGTTAAATCAGGATTAATGGCAGTGTAATAATAAACACCAAGGGCCATTTCTTTGTTCGGGATGGTGATCGGCGAACCGTCAGCAGGTTTTAACAGATTGGAGTTCGGCATCATGAAATTAATCGCTTCTTTGATGGCTTCTTTGGACAAGGGCACGTGAATGGCCATCTGGTCGCCGTCGAAGTCCGCGTTATAACCGGAACAAACGCAAGGGTGCAAATGAATCGCGTTGCCTTCAACTAAGATCGGGAAAAACGCCTGAATACCGAGCTTGTGTAAAGTGGGAGCGCGGTTTAAGAGGACCGGGTGGTCTTTGATAATGTCTTCCAAGATATCAAAAACTTCCGGAGGGCGGCGCTCAAGAACGTGCTTGGCGGATTTAACGTTGGGGGCAAAACCGCGGTTGATGAGTTCCCGTAAAACATAAGGTTTGAAAATTTCCAGGGCCATTAATTTCGGGATGCCGCACTGGTTTAGTTTGAGTTCCGGGCCAACAACAATGACGGAGCGGCCGGAATAATCGACGCGTTTACCGAGCAAGTTCTGGCGGAAACGGCCTTGCTTGCCGCGGAGCATGTCCGCTAAAGAACGTAATTCTTTGGTGCCGCGGCGGCGGACGGCTTTGGCCTGGGAAGTGTCGATTAACGTATCCACGGCTTCCTGAAGCATGCGTTTTTCATTGCGCAAAATAATTTCCGGGGCGCCTAAGTTCATGAGGTGTTTCAAGCGGTTGTTGCGGTTAATTACCCGGCGGTAAAGGTCGTTAATGTCGGACGAGGCAAAGTGGCCGCCGGACAATTGGACCATGGGACGCAAGTCCGGGGGTAAAACCGGCAAGGTGGAAATAACCATCCAGGTCGGGTCGATGCCGACATTTTTGAAACCTTCAATAATGCGCAGACATTTAATCGCTTTAATCTGGCGCTGGCCGGAATAAGTTTGGACTTCTTCACGGAACTGGATGATCAGAGTATCCAAATCCAGGTGTTTCATGACCGCTAAAATCGCTTCGGCGCCCATGCCGACGGTCATAAAATCAGTGGCATCGTAATCAACTAATTTTAAGTATTCTTCTTCAGATAAAACCGTAAACGGTTTGGTTTTTTTAACTAAATCTTTAACCGTACTGAAAATCTCTTTAACGGTTTCTTTTTCGGAAAGCAAAGCTTCCTGAAGATTGGAGATGATCCGTTTAGTCTTAAGGTTGGCCTCTTCGGTAGCCATTTCGGCCTGTTCTTTGGCTTTAAGTTTAGCTTTGATGGCAACGACATCAGCCTGACCGGTTTTTTTAGCATCGTCGATTTCCTGTTTGAATTTAACTTCAAGTTCTTTAATTTTGACATCAAATTGCTTATCCAAATCCTGGTAAATAGTCTTTTTAACCTGATTATCAACGTCGATCACTAAATATTTGGAAAAATAGATGATACCGGACAAATTGCGGGGAGAGATGCCCAATAAGAGAGATAGATGAGACGGGCTGCCTTTGAAAAACCAAATGTGGGCGACCGGACAAGCCAAGTTAATATGGCCCATGCGTTCGCGACGGACGCGGCTTTGAGTGACTTCAACGCCGCATTTATCACAGATAATACCGCGGTAACGGATTCGCTTATACTTGCCGCAGTAACATTCCCAATCTTTGGTCGGGCCGAAAATGCGCTCGCAAAATAAACCGTCTTTTTCCGGCTTTAAGGTGCGATAGTTGATGGTTTCCGGCTTTAAAACTTCGCCGTGGGACCAGGATTTGATGACCTCGGGCGAAGCCAATTTAATTTGCAGGGTTAAAAAGTCGGTTAACTTATTCATCTTTGGGCTCCTCTTTAACTTCTTTTTCTTCGTCTTCTAAAACATCTTCGACGTCATCTTTTAAGTCATCGCTGACCGAGCCGCCGGGAATAATGTTTAAGCCAAGGCTGTTTAATTCTTTGACCAAGACGCGGAAAGATTCCGGGACAGTGGCCTCGGGAATATCCAGGGATTTAACAATCGCTTCGAAGGCTTTGGCGCGGCCGACGACGTCGTCGGACTTGATGGTTAACATTTCCTGGAGGGTGTAGGCGGCGCGGTGCGCTTCGAGGGCCCAAACTTCCATTTCCCCAAGGCGCTGGCCGCCCATTTGGGCTTTACCGCCTAACGGCTGCTGGGTGACTAAGGAATACGGACCAGTGGAGCGGGCGTGAGTTTTGTCCTCCACCATGTGGATTAATTTTAAGATGTAGGCAACGCCGACAGCGGTTTTTTGTTCAAAAGGCAGACCGGTGCGGCCGTCAAAAAGGCGGACTTTGCCGTCAACCGAGAGTTTGGCTTTAGAAAGTTCAGTTTCAACTAAAGTCGGGCTGGTTTTTTCAAAAACCGGCAAACCGACGGTTTGATTTAAAGTTTGGGCGGCCCAACCTAATTGGGCTTCCAATAACTGGCCTAAATTCATACGGGCCAAGACGGATAAAGGCGAAATGATGATGTCGACAGTGCTGCCGTCGGCAAAATAAGGCATGTCCGCTTCAGGGATAATCTTGCTGATAACACCTTTATTACCGTGGCGGCCGGCAAGTTTATCGCCGACCACAATTTTTCTCATCTGGGCTACCTGGATGACCACCTTTTTGATGACGCCGGGGTCGAGTTCGTCGCCTTTTTCGCGGTCAAAAATCTTGACCTCGATAACGGTACCGCCTTCGCCATGAGGGACGCGTAAAGAGGTATCGCGGACTTCCCGGGCTTTTTCACCAAAAATAGCGCGCAATAATCTTTCTTCAGCTGTAAGCTCGGTTTCGCCTTTGGGGGCGATTTTACCGACTAAAATATCGTTGGGTTCCACCTGGCTGCCGATAACCACAATGCCGTCTTCGCCAAGATTAGCTAGCTCGGTTTCGCCAACGTTGGGAATATCGCGGGTTAATTCTTCCGGGCCAAGCTTGGTGTCCATGATTTTGGCTTCATACTCATTGATCATGACGGAAGTCAAAATGTCTTCTTTAACCAAACGGTCGGAAATAATAATGGCGTCTTCATAACCCAAGCCGTCATAGCTCATGTAGGCGATTTTTAGATTTTGGCCAAGGGATAATTCCCCGTGATCACAGGCCGGGCCATCAATAATCAGTTGTCCGGCAATAACAGTGTCGCCAAGAGAAACTAGGGGGCGTTGAGAATAACAAGTGGACTGGGTGGTGCGATAAAATTTGGTGATTTCATAATTAATTTCCGAGGCTTCAATGGTCACATAATCAGGTAAATCTTTTTTGTCTTTGAGTATTTTAAGGTCTTTCGGCGAGGGTTTAATGACAATTTTTTGGGCATCGACATAAGTGACTTGACCATCAGTTAGAGAAAAAGCGATTTGTTTCATGGCTTTGGCAACAACCGATTCCATTCCCGTACCAACAATCGGGGCCGTGGGCTTAACTAAGGGCACTGCCTGACACTGCATGTGCGTACCCATGAGAGCACGATTAGCCTCATCATGAGCAATAAAAGGAATAAGAGAAGCCGAACAACCGACCACTTGACGGGCAACAATGTCAATGTATTCAATTTGGTCAGCGGAAACTTCCAAAAATTCAGTCTGGTAACGGGCCGGGACCCAAGAATCGACCAAGTAGCCATCTTCAGTAATATTAATAGCGGCATGGGTAATATAGTGATTTTCTTCTTCGTCAGAAGCCATATAAACAATTTCATCAGAAATTTTCATCCGGGTCTGATTATTTTTAGTTTCGGCAACCACTTTGCGGTAAGGGGTTTCCAAAAAACCAAATGGGTTAACCCGAGCATACAGGGCTAGATATGTAACTAGGCCAATATTTGGGCCTTCAGGCGAGCGGACCGGGCAAATCCGGCCGTACTGACTGGCATTAATGTCGCGCATGGAAAAAGAAGCCCGTTCGCGGGTAACACCACCAGGGCCCATAACGGATAAACGGCGCAAATTATCCAGTTCGGCTAAGGGGTTGGTTTGATCTAAAATAGTGGATAAACGGTTGCGGCGGAAAAAATCAGAAATCGAGGCAATGACCGGACGAGGATTAACTAAAGTACTAGGAGTAATTTCCACATCGGCCTTGGCCAAGCTCATTTTTTCTCTAATCGAGCGCTCCAACCGCAATAAGCCTAAGCGAAAAGCAGTTGAGGCAACCAACTCGCCAACGCGGCGAACGCGGCGGTTGGATAAACTATCAATATCATCAACTTTACCGACTTTATTCTGTAAAACAATCACATATTTAATGGTGGCCACAATATCTTCAGGGGTTAAAACTGTAGTTTTGGGATCAACTTTTAGACCAAGGCGGCGATTCATTTTATAGCGGCCGACTTCGCCTAAGTCATAGCGGCGGGGGTCAAAAAACATCCGATGCAAAAGTTCCCGGGCGTTTTCCAAGACGGCCGGTTCACCGGGCCGCATTTTCTGATAAATTTCAATTAAAGCTTCTTCGTGAGTTTTAGCAGAATCTTTTTCCAGGGTGCTAAAAAGATAAGGATGTTTTTGGTCGGTGTCGACAGAAGCAAAAACCTTTATTAATTCTTCGTCGGTGTAGGGCTGAATGGCACGGAGCAAAGTAGTGGCCGGCAATTTACGGTGACGGTCGATTTTAACGGTTAAGGTGTTGTAGCGGGAAGCGTTAACTTCCAGCCAGGAACCACGCAAAGGCCGAAGTTCCGCCTGATATAGATTGCGGCCGGTAGACATATCCACTAAACCGGAAAAGAAAACACCCGGAGAGCGGACCAATTGGTTGACCACGGCTCGTTCAATCCCATTGATAATAAACGTGCCGACGCTGGTCATCTGGGGAATATCGCCCATGAAGACTTCCTGTTTGGTAACTTCGCCGGTTTGCAGGTTGGTTAATTTGGCTTTGACCCGCAAAGGCACTTCGTAAGTCAAGCCTTTCCGGGCGGCTTCCAGATGAGAATATTTGGGCTTGCCGATGGAATGTTCGCCAAATTCCAGCTGCCAGTTTTTCCCGGTAAAATCACTGATGGGAGAAATGCTTTTTAAAGCCTCACTAATTCCCTGATTTAAAAACCAGTCATAGGATTCGGTTTGAATCACCAATAAATCCAACGGCGGCAGATTTTTAGTTTTGGCTGACCAGTAAAGACGATTTTTCGAAGGCAATTTATTCATGAGTCAAAACATAAAAAACGGGCTTAAATAACCCGTTTTGCTACTTTTAAAATTAATTGTCAATGAGAAAAGAATGATTAATCATCAGAAATTGGACGAATAAAACCTAGCCTGAAACTAACAGGCTATATACGGGTAATAATACCAAATTGATTAGAGATGTCAAGGGGGGAATTTCAAGGGGCTTGACGAAAGAAAAATAATGATAGATAATGTAATAAATTGT
>ERZ1292623.682-Hain-H51-01um-R1-682-length-35106-cov-8_pt2 | contig 26885 bp, 28 predicted proteins | sample MGYA00564398_ERZ1292623 | MGnify/ENA primary metagenome ERZ1292623 (study PRJEB36523, sample SAMEA6512633) | groundwater metagenome | collected 2019-01-07 | study: AquaDiva: Metagenomics assemblies of 32 groundwater samples | reverse complement strand
TGGATGATTGCGCTACTAGTGAGTCTTCTCTGGGCGGAATTGCCCTGCCAAGCATTTTCCACGACGGGGTAGTACGTGAACGCTTCCCTTGTTTCCCGAATTTGTAACCAACCTCACCCCGCGCCAAAGGCGCGGGGATTTTATTACTGGAGCCGATGGCCGGGATTGAACCGGCGACCCCGTCCTTCATTTACACCTCTGTTTATGGATTATCAGAGGATTAGACTGTATATCCGACTCAAGGAGTCGCTCTTGTCAGTCGTTCGAGCGCCGGAGCGCTACGGTCTGAATTCCGACACATCGGAACCTTTAACCGTTATTCGAGAGTGCGTCGACAAATCGCTTCATCGACGGGCAGGTTTCCCACCATGGACGTGCTCTACCAGCTGAGCTACATCGGCTTTATAAAACTTCAAGGAACCCGCGAATGCTAGTATAAATTTTACAGATTTTCAATCGTGCCCCAAAATTGTGTAGCCAGACTCTCCATGTTATTTTTCAGCCTGTGCCAGCGTAGCTCAGTTGGTAGAGCGGCGGTATCGTAAACCGCAGGTCGCCGGTTCAATCCCGGCCGCTGGCTCCGATATTTATTCTTCAGTATGTTCCTCGTCGTCTGCCTTTCTGACTATTTCATTTATAAACTCTGTCTTTCTACGATAATATTCTTTAATGGTCATTCCATCACACTCCTCCTTAATAATCCTGTAGCGTTCTAGGTCTTTGGGATGGCTCCTCAAATAATTTTCGAATCTTTTTCCTTCCAAATAATTAGAATGTTTAGCGTCGACAAGCTTGAGATCAATTTTCTTTCCGTCTTCTCTTACTTCAAACCTAGCTCTAGATGAGTAGATGGTGCGAACAGGACCAAATATTTTCTCAAGTTTGGGAATGTAATCCTCAAATTGCTCTTTCTCAACAACTACTGAAACATCTATCTCGTTTTGGCCGGATATACCGAAGCTACTTGCGCCGCAATGTTCAATTTCTACGTCCGTACCCAAAACTGAAAATATCCTTTCTTTAACTTTAGTAAAAAGCTCCTCCGTTCTAGGATCATACGGAACAATAGATATAGTTCTGTCAGAAAGAGATTCTATCCATTCTTCTTGTTCAGGAGTTAGCATAACTATCTTACGACCCAAACAGGAAATTAAATGTAATCAAACTCCCGAAAAACAGACTCAAAAAGCCCAATAATGCGACGAGATTCCCTCTCCGGTATTTCAAATTCGCTACCCTCATGCGCAATAGCATTTCTTATTTTATGCGCCTCCCAAGCAGATTGCAGAGTTTTGAAAGCCGTACCTTCGGCACTTTTTAGCTTGTCCCCTATGGTAATCCCCTGATAGCCAAGATGATCCAGTAAATCATCCAGAATAATATCCGCCTCCAGAATCGCCAGGCGCCTGTCGTTAGAATTCTCGGAGACCATATGCTCCAATATTTTTTGCCACTTATCTCTTCCGGGGTGGTTTTCGGATGGAGTCGACTCCTGATCTTCCGGGAACCCTTCTCCCTGAAGTTTCCTGTTCTCTTCCGTATTCAACTGGACAGTGCGCACTATGCAGTAAACAGCACCGGAAAGGAGCACCACCGATACCAGCCCAGAAGAAATATAAAAAGAATTGAGGAGAGAGGAAACGGAAGAACGGATAGCTTCCGGATCTGCAGTTACTGGCCCGGAGAGACGGAGTACTATCCAGTATAGAAAGTAGAATACAGATTCCAATGACGGCAGGGATGCCGAATAAAGAGTAGTGGTAGCTGTGATGATAGGGCCTTCAATCATGGAAGTATTTCAATAATGTAAGTATTCTAATCGGATTCACCTAGAAATTCCTTACCGGCGTGGAACAATAAGTCTTCTTTGAAAGGCTTCGCCATAAGCTGTATACCGAAAGGCAGAAGGGTCTCGTCCACCCTGACTTCATCCCCAGGAATAGAGATGGCTGGTAAACCGGAAAGATTGGCCGGCGTTGTAAACACATCCGAGAGATACATAGACAGAGGGTCTTCCTTCTCGCCTATCTTAAACGCCGGGGTCGGAGAAGTCGGAGTTAAAATCAGATCTACTTTTTTAAAGACTTTAAGGAATTCCTCCGTAAGCTGACGCCGTAGGGCCACCGCCTTGTTGTAGTAGGCATCGTAGTAGCCGGCGGAAAGTACATAGGTACCAAGGAGAATTCTACGCCGAACCTCCTTACCAAAACCTGCACCTCTGGTCTTCTTGTAATCCCCTATGCCGGAGTTGCCGTCCAAATGTAAGCCGTAACGCACCCCATCAAAGCGCGCCAGGTTGGTGGAAGCCTCCGCTGGCATCAGAATGTAGTAAATCGCCAGCGCATCATTAAGCGTAGGCAAATCCACATCCAAGATTTCGTAGCCCAAATCTTTGAACTTTTTCTCAGCAGATAAAAGAGAGGCCTCGGCAGATTTATCCAGGCTGCCCTCCCAAGCACTTCTTGGTATGCCGATTTTGAGTTTTTTAGCCACTACGCTTTTCTTATAAATTTTTCCGGAAGAAGTGGAGTCCATTGAATCCACACCCGCAATAGCTTCAAATAAAATCTCTGAGTCAGAAACGGTTTTGCCGAAAGTGCCTATCTGATCCAGAGAAGAGCCCATGGCAATAAGGCCGTATCTGGAAACTCTGCCGTAAGTGGGTTTGAGACCGACAATACCGCAAAAGGACGCCGGTTGACGGACCGAACCCCCTGTATCCGACCCTAAAGCGCCTAGGGACATCCCTCCGGCGACTGCAGCAGCGGAGCCTCCAGAAGAACCGCCAGGAACCCGGCTCTCATCCATCGGATTCCTAGTCACGCCAAAGGCGGAGTTTTCCGTAGAACCACCCATGGCAAACTCGTCCATATTGGTGCGCCCCAAAAACACCGCCCCGGCTTCTTTTAGTTTCCTTATAGCTGTCGCGTCGTAAGAAGCGGTGTAGTTCTCCAGAATCTTAGAACCGGCGGAAACCTTTTTACCCTCAATCAAAATATTGTCTTTTATAGCCAGAGGAATTCCAAGAAGAGTGGATTCTTCCCCCGCCGACAAGCGCTGGTCAGCCATTTTGGCTTGAGCCAGCACATCTTCGTAGACCTGGAGGTAAGCGTTCAGACCTGGGTTTTTATCCCTGATAACGGCGAGATAGGCTTCCGCCAGTTCCACGGCGGAGTATTTTTTATTCTTCAGGTCCGCCGAGGCGACGGCTATGGTTAGGTTTTCCGGAATTTTCATGAACTATTCAAAAACATTCTTCACGGAAATATAATCGCCGGAGCGTTTGGGAGCCAGAGACAGCAATTTTTCTGTCCAGGTAGAAGAAGGTGTCGGCTCCCCGTCTTCCCGCATAACATTCTTAAGACCCCCTTCTGGAGCGGGAGCGCTCTTCTCGCTGGGTCTTTCCACGCCACTCTTTACCTTCTTCTCTACTCTCGCCACATAGGCAATAATACTCTCCGCGTCCTTAGCCAAGTCTTCTAATTCCTCTTTTGGGACATCCACCCTCGCCAAGACGGCGAGTTTTTCTATGTCGGCGGGACTAATCACCAGAGTATGATACTCATTTATCGAGCATGCGCAAAAACTCATTTTCGGTAATAATCTGAACCCCGAGTTTTTGCGCCTTATCCAACTTAGAACCGGCCTCGCTACCAGCAACCAAAAAAGAAGTCTTCTTGGAGACACTTTCGGAAACTTCCCCGCCTCTTTTTCTTATTTCTTCCTTAGCCTCGTCTCTACCCAAGGCCTCCATGGTACCCGTCAGAACAAAACTCCTACCGGAAAGAATTCCTTCTTTGGAAATACGCTTCTCGTTTATTACCTTTACATATTTCAGTAATCCGCGGAGAATCTTTCTGTTATTTGAGTCTTTAAACCAATCAACTATGGAACGCCCCACTATTTCTCCAACCCCATAGACCCTTCTTAAATCTTCATAGGAAGCATTTTCAATAGAAGACAAACTACTGAAGTTTTCGGCCAAGTCGTAAGCCGTTTCTTCACCAACCTGGGGAATAGATATGGATATAATAAAACGCGGAAGAGTAACAGTCGTGCGCTCTTTAATAGAGGTGATCAAATTATCAGCGGACAACTCCCCAAAACGCGGGAGGGAGAGCAAATCCCCCCGGGTCAAAGTAAAGAAATCTTCGTAAGAGGAAACGAGTTGATGTTTAAGAAGTAAATCTATATTTTTAGGACCAAGTCCCTCAATATCAAAAGCGTGCTTACCGGCAAAGTGATACATCTTTCTTTTGAATTGAGCGTAGGAATTTTTATCCACACAACGCCAAGCAACCTGACCAGGGATTCTCTCAATCTTGCCGTCGCCACCACAAGCTTGAACTTCCTCTGGCCAGCGGAAGGGCTTCTGTTTGCCAGTCCGGAATTCTGTGAGAACGCGAACAATGTCCGGAATAACATCCCCAGCCTTCTGAAGTACCACTGTGTCCCCTATGCGGATATCCAGGCGTTTAATCTCATCTTCGTTGTGGAGTGTCGCCCTAGAAACAACTGAGCCGTAAACCAAAACCGGCTTTAGGTGTGCAACAGGAGTGACTACTCCGGTCCTGCCCACCTGAAAAGCTATGTCTTCTACAATAGTAGTGACCTGTTCTGCCGGAAATTTAAAAGCTATGGCAAAACGCGGAGCCTTGCCGGTGTAACCCAGAGATTTCTGATGCATGAGCCCGTTTACCTTTATAACCACACCATCAATCTGGTAATCCTCTTTTTCTGCTCTGTCTTTCCATTTTTTCCAAAAACTTATAGCGCCTTCTATATTCAGGACGCTCTGGCTATGCGAGTTTACGGGCAATCCCAGACCTTGGAGATACTCTAACTCCTCGTGTTGGGTTTTTAGCGGCAGAGTCATGCCCGTCTTTGCTAAGTCATAAATAAAGGCCGAGAGTCTACGGGAAGCAGTTATTTTCGGATCCAACTGTCTCATAGAGCCGGCGGCTACATTCCTCGGATTGGCAAAAAGTTCTTCTCCGCGTTTTTTTCGTTCGCGGTTCAGTTCCGCCAGCACAGTTTTTTTCATATATACCTCGCCTTCCACAATAATATCCGCCGGTTCAAGGAGGGTAAGGGGCACCGATTCTATGGTTTTGACATTGGCCGTTACATCTTCACCCACGACCCCATCTCCCCTGGTAGCAGCTCTCCAAAGTTTGCCTCCTTTGTATTCATAAACGATTTTAAGCCCGTCTATCTTGAGTTCGCAATTATAAGTCGGGTTGTCGGAAATACCCCCGGACTTGAGAAATCTCTTAACCCTTAAATCAAACTCGCGCACTTCTTCTTCCGTGAAAGCGTCGTTAAAAGACCATTGTGGAACCTGGTGCTCTACTTTAGAAAACTCTTTAAGAGGTTCGCCACCTATGCGTTCTGTCGGCGAGTCAGGTTTAAGGAGAGATGGATACCGCCTCTCCAAAGACTTCAGCTCACGGGAAAGCGAATCATAGGCGGAATCCGATATCTCCGGCTTGTCCAAGGTGTGATACAGGCGCGCGTGATGGCTCAACAGATTGCGGAGCTTTTCGGCTCTATCTATATCCTCCTTTGGTACCTTGAGTGATCTGACCATAAGACCTACTTTATAGAAAAACCGGCCTTATAGCCACGTTAAAAACATCTATAAAGTTAGTAGCGCACCCGTACCGCCCGCTCCAAACGCCTGGAATCGGTGGAAACACAAGAATTGCCGGAAACTTCCCCCACATTGTAACCACGGGATTCTATAATGGTGTCGTAATTGGGGTCACCCTTAGTTACCTGAACCGTAACGCAGTAGGTGTCTGGAGCGAAGTTAAAAGAAAAGGTGCTGATATTACCCGCGCCTCCGACCGAAACAGACTGATTGTTGCAGACAATGGAAGTCGGGGTGGAAGGATTAAAAGCACTGGTCGCTCCGTTTTTTAAATCCCAATAAATAGCGCACTCCGCTCCGGTATCCGCCGCATAAAAGGCCAGTTGCGAGTCTCTCCCGGCAGCAGATAGGATGACTTGTTTTACCGTGATGTTGTAAATAGCTACCCCAATAGCCAGGAGCAAGGTAGAAATCAAAACCGCAAAGAGAAGTGTGAAACCACCGCGAAAGTTTTTAGTTTTCATAATCATTGCCAGTCAAAAATATTTTCCCTAATTACAAAGGACCTGGAAATCGTACCCGCCAGCCAAGAAACCGAAACGGAAATAGCCACTTCGTGTTCGTTTATGGTCGTGATAGCGGTAGAGCGTGTGAAAATCGAATTGTTGCCCGTCAGATAATTGTAAAGATGTGTGGAAGTGTCCAGCTTTATGACGGGACAGGTTCCGCTACAAAGACCTATCGTGCCATTCGGCACATCCACATAACAGGTGTTGCCGGAGAGGCAGTTATCTAGACCGGTAAGCCAAGGTAATCCGCGCAACCCGTTCTGATCCCTTAGGTTCCTAGAGTATTCAATCGGTTCCTGCGCCAGGTAGTAGGCGGTTACTTGGTCTCTGGCTACATTAGCCGAAAATAGACCCTTGGCGGCAATATAGTAAGGGCCGACTATAGAAACAAGGAGTATGGTTATAGCTACTAGGGTTTCAACCAAAGTAAACCCTCGACGGTAGGCTGATAGCTGATAGCTTGTAACTGAAAGATTTATTTTCATATATCAAACAATCTTTGGGACACCGTGGTCTGAAGATTAAAACTGACCGAAGCTTGGACGGATATCTCCGCATAACCATTAATAGTTATGAGCACTTCCGGTTGATTACCGTCCCCTATCGGAGAGCCAATTGTATAGAAGGCCAGGTTGTTGATGGTAATCTCCGGCGCGGTGACTCCGGTAAAAGAAGTGCCTCCATCAGTAGATAACTGGAGCTGACCCTCGTTAAGCCAGTAAACTATCTGGTCCCCGGAATCGTCAGTGTCGCCCCCGTAGGCCTCAAAAGCGAAGAAATCCGAACCGCTGCCGCAGTCTTGCGGAGAAGTAAGGGAGCCGGAACTTCCGCAGTGATAATAGGTACCGGTACGGATACTTCTGGTCATATTCTCCACAGCGAAGTTCAGGTTGTTGAGAGCAACCTGCTGAGCTTGAGCCTTGCGGTTAGCGTTGACGATAGATAGAAGAGCTCCGACCGCTATCATCATGACTAGAGCAAACACTGCCAGAGACACCACCATCTCGACCAGAGTAAAACCAAGAGAGGCCGTGGGCCTTAGGCCGTGGGCCGAGAATGATGCGGGAGAGGCCGTGGGCCTTAGGCCGTAGCCAGAAGGCGGAGAGCGGAAGATGGAAAGCAGAGAAAATTCTGTTCTATTTTCTGCATTTGTCTCTATATTCTGTTTTTTGTTTTTTGTGGTTTTCATAACTTAACTCCGGCCTAACCCCCATGGCCTATGGCCTCTAGAATCAATTGACCGATATCTGTCCGGTGCGCTGAACGGTAACTGTACGCGTACCACCTTGCGGGGAAGTCACGGTAATACGGGCTCTAGCGTAATTGCTGTTCGTGTTGGTGTTAATAATGGCATCAGGATTCGGACGGGTGAAAATTATATCCAACCTGGAAAGACCCCCGGTTGAGGCACAACTTTCTCCTCCGCTTCCGTCCAAAACACACAAATCGGCTATGGAATTGCCTTGGGTAATACGCTTGTTTTCCAGGAGCTCTCCATCATCATACCCACCACTACCGTCCAAATCGTAGAACAAGTCAAAAGCCCCTGTTGTGGCATAAGCAAAGTGAGCACCATAGCTGGCGTTAAAATTGGAAGACCCTGGGGTAGTTTCTCTGGCGCCTAGGCCATACACCTGAGCTTCGCGAACGGAAAGGGCGATTTCGTAAGCTAGGTCGGTCAGCAATATTCCAGCATTAAACTGATTGTATTTGGCCAGAATTATCGTGTTTATGAGAGCAAAAATGGAGACCGAGACTAAAAGTTCAATCATGGTGAACCCAAATAACTTAAAGTAAGTTTTGGTTCTAAAAGTTTGGGAATGGAGCATAGAAAAGGTTTACCCCGGAGACAGCCACAAAAATAAGCCCGAGAAGAAGGAAGGGAGCAAGGGGCACCTCACTCTTCATTGTAAGCGTCTCTCGGAACGAACTCAATCCTAGGAAGGTATAAACTCTGCCTAGTAAAATCCAGGTGACCCCCCATATGGCGCCGAACCATATCCCAAAAATCACGGCGGAGACAGAAAGCGAGGGGCCAAGAAGCCAGCCCGTGCCGATGGAAAGAAAGCCATCTCCAAGACCCATCAGCCGGCCATCCGAAAAATACCAAATAAGAAAAAACGGCATAAAAAGAAGTGGTCCGGTGACTAAAGCCAGACCTAATTCCGGCAAACCAAGACCTCCGGACAAAAATGTAGAGACGGGAACCAAAAAAGACAGGAATAAAAAAATGTAGAGCAATAAGTCCGGTATGATTTTATGTCGGATATCGTAGACCGCTATACCCAAAGCCAAAAAACAAAGAGCGGAGTAAAAAAGAGCCCTTATAAAGGTTCCCGGAGAAACCAAATCCAAAGCGCCGGCAAAAAAGAAAGAGCCGAGAACCAAAATACCCATGAGAGTCTCAACCACAATGTATTGGGGAGATATACGGACACTACAGGAGTGGCAGCGACCCCTTTGGATAAGGTAAGAAAATATCGGTATGAGCTCTAAGAAAGACAGGGTACTACCGCAAGACGGGCATTTGGAACGGCCGGATAAATAGGAGACTCCGGTTCCGAGACGAAGAACTAATACATTTAAGAAACTCCCGAGTATGGCTCCGGAGCAGAAAACAGAAAGTATAAGAAAGTGTGACACCCCTAAATTATAGCCCGAAAAATAAAGAAGTATTGACTCCGGGGCAAGCCCCGGCCCCCGGAGTCGCGCTCGCGAAACGCTCGCTCTCTACCCCGTAGCAAAGCTACGGGGTATTCTTTGTTTTCTGCACTGCACTCGGAAATGAGAAAGAAGACTTTCTCATTTCGCTCGTTTCGTTTGAAAATAAAAAGACCCCGCCAATTGGTGGGGTCTTTTTATATCAGACGAAAAACTTAAGGCTAAATCGTTTTGCGGAGCAAAACAATCGCCCGAACAGAATTACGAAGTGAGTTCTGTTTTAGGGCTTAACGTCGTAGATAGGATCCGTACCTGCGAAATCAGTGCCACCGCTGGTGCAAGCCGTACCTGCCGCCGCGTCCGCATCCGTAGAAAGCGCCTGGTTAGAGGTGTTCTCCAAAGTCGCACCCAAGTGGTAACTGGAACAAGTAGTACCGGAACCGAGAGCAGCGTAAGAGTAAGCCGCGCTGGTTGCAGGATCAGTCGCAATAACTGAAATCAGACCGTTCAAGTTCCCGCCGGAAGCTGCAGATAGAGGGGCTGTCGGATAGTTTCGGTTGGCGTCGTAGTAAAGCTCCAGAGCCAACTGAAGCTGTTTGAGATCGGCCACTCTTCTCGCGTCACGACTCTTGGAGCGCGCGCTGTTGAGAGAAGCCAAAACCACCGAGGAGAGAATACCGATGATGGCGATAACCACCAGAAGTTCTATCAGGGTGAAACCTCTCTTTGATTTTCTTTGCATATTTCTTAATTGATTAGCTATTTTTCCAAATGGTACCGGACCGTTATGGATTGATCGACCCCGAGACCCCCTACTTATAATGCCGAAACGGCCTAAAAGTTCCCGGGGTCCGCGACGAAATCCGATACATTTCTAATTATAGCCCTAGCCGGGAATACTATGACTCCCTTTGTGGATAACTATCCCTGGGCGCACCAGAGAGCCAATGATGGCTAAATAGCCGAGGATATATTGTAAATAGGTATCAGGACGGACGCCAGAAGCACGGCCACCCCGAGTGCCAGAGCCACTATGAGTACGGGCTCGATTAAGTTAACCAAGGTATCCACCGCCCCACTGACCTCCCGGTTATAAAACCGGGCCAGAGTACGCAAAATATTACCAATATTGCCGGTCTCTTCCCCGACCCGAACCATAGTCACCATGATACCGGGAATGATTTTGTGTTTCTCCATAGCCTCCGAAAGTGGAGACCCGGCCCGGACTTCTTCCGCCACCTGGCGAAAAGCCTGCGCATACATAACATTACCCACAATATCAGCCGTCACTTCAATGGCTCTGACTATCGGAATGGCCGCACCGACCATAGTAGAAAGATTATCCGCAATGCGTGCCAAATAGAATTTGCGGTACAAGTTCCCCACATAAGGTATAGATATTTCAAAATCCGCGATAGATAACTTGCCGGCCTCAGTTTTGGAGAAACGATACAGAAAATAAACCCCGGCTCCGGCAATGAGAATCAGGAATATCCAGTAGTCCAGGAGAAAGTTGGAAATTGCCAGAACAATTTTGGTATAGACAGGTAGTTCCTGACCAGCCTCTTCCAAAATACTACCGACACGGGGCACAACCAGAGTCATCATGAGAAGCATGACGATAAGAAAGGTGCCGGTTACGAAAGCCGGATAAATAAGAGCGTTCTTAGCCTTACCGGTTAGCTCGTAATTTCTTTCCAGATAATCCGCCAAAAAGTTAAAGGCTTCTTCCAGTTTACCCGACTCTTCCCCGGCCCGGACCATGGAAACATAGAAGGTAGAGAAGGCATCCGGATGCTTCTCCATAGCTTTAGACATAGGACTACCGGCCTGCAAATCGTCCCCCACTTCGGAGAGAATGGTCCGGAGTTCGGCGTTAGTGGACTCTGTAGCCATGAGCTTGAAGGCCCGCAGAGCGGAAACTTGGGCGGCAAAAAGAGTCGCTACCTGTCTAGAAAAAACTACAATGTCCTTGTTTTTAACCGAGCTCCAAAGTTTTATCTTTATATCAAATATACCCTTGCTCGTTTCAGCCGGGTTGATAGAAGAGACCACCAGCCCCCTTCGCTGCAGAGAGGCTATGGCCACATCCATAGATACCGCCTCCACGGAACCCTGGTTCTCTTTGCCCGCCTGGTCAAAAGCTACGTATTTAAAAAGCATTTTATAGGTACCTGTCTAGAATCTTGGAATCGCTGGAATACAAGTGAGCGTTCTCCACGGTAATTTCTCCTTTCCTGACCAATTCCGCCAGCGAGCGGTTAAGGTCAATCATCCCCTGTTCCATTCCGGTTTCAATGACCGTGTTGATTTCGTGTGTGCGGCGTTCCCGGATTAGATTAGAAACTGCAGAATTGTTAATCAGAAGTTCATAGGCCGGTATGAGCCCGCCGGATATGCGGGGTATGAGGCGCTGGGAAAAAATACCGAGGAGCGAGCTCGATAGTTGTAGCCGTATCTGATCCTGCTGACTGGCGGGAAAAGAATCAATGACTCTGTCGATGGTCTGGGCGGCGTCATTGGTATGAAGTGTGGAGAAAACCAGATGTCCAGTCTCCGCCGCGGTCACCGCGGTAGAGATAGTTTCTGTATCGCGCATTTCCCCGACCATAACTACATCCACATCTTCCCGGAACATAGCTTGGAGAGCGGAAGGAAAAGAACCGGTGTTCACCTTGACCTCTCTTTGATCAATAATGGATTTTTTGGGCTCAAAAATGTATTCAATCGGGTCTTCTATAGTAATTATGTGCTCCGCGCGCTCAGAGTTTATAAGCTCAATAAGAGCGGCCAGAGTAGTCGTCTTTCCTTGCCCGACCGGACCGACGACCAGAAAGAACCCTTGGGTTTTTCTCGCGAAATCCTGTAACTGAACCGGCAGATTTAAATCCGCGACGGAACGGATGGTTTTGGGAATAAGGCGAAGAGCTACAGAAATGCCGTTTTGCTGCACGAAGGCGTTGCCGCGAAAACGGGCCTCATCTTTAAAACTCCAGGCAAAATCGGCTTCTTTTTTGGTCTCAAACTCTGCCAAGGCGTGTCTAGGTAGAAGTTCGGAAAGAAACCCCTTCATCTCTTCCTTGGAGGTCGGTGACTCTGAAAGCTCCGTTAAGAATCCGGAAACACGGAGTACCGGACTACGCCCTTCCGAAAGGTGTAAATCCGAAGCTCCCTCTTTTATAACGAGGGTGGCCAGAGATTCCAATTTGCTTTTGTGGTCTGTCATAAATTTGGCTCTTATTTTTTCTTTTTGCCAGAAGTTATTTCCTCCACCTTCTCCAAAACTTCAGAGGGGATAGTGCTGGCCTTAATGATGTACCCATCGATACCCACCCTTTCGGCTTCTTCAATGTCCGAAGGCTGTCCCTGATTGGATAGTATAACAACTGCCGTTCCCTCTGGAGCTAGCTTTTCCGAACGAATCTTGCGCAAAAGTTCCAAACCGTTCATACCCGGCATAACCACATCAAGGAGAATACAATCCGGCACACAACCATCTTTCAGCTTCTTGATTGCCTCTTCCCCGCCGAAAGCGGGGGTCACGGAGTAACCGGCCTCCTTAAACTTGACGGTGTACATATCGATAAGAAATTTATCGTCGTCCACGATCAGAATGCTGTAATTTTTTTTAAGAGGAGCTCCCATAATCTTTCTGATTATATCACGCGACTTCTATTTCCAGAGCCGCTCCGGAGAGAGCGCTGGCTTCTTCAAACGGCACCAACCGGTCAGCGGACTTAAGAAGGGCATCCTGTTGCATGGTTAGCATGCCTTTAGCCCGTACAATTTTTTCTACAGTTACATCTGTCGGATCTTTAACAACAGCCTCCTCCAAAACCTTGTCCATTTCAAACATTTCAAAAACCGCCATTCTTCCGCGAGTACCGACCGGACAATCCGGCGTTTTATCTATGCCGTAAAGTTTACTTGGTATGCTCTTTTTATATTGAGGAGGCAAATCACTCCAAAGACTCTCCACAAAAGCCTTAGTCGGTCCTTGTATAGGTATTTCTTTGCCACCCCCTTTACAAAGAGTGCGTACCAGACGCTGAGCCATACCGAGCGCTAAAGTCGGGGCAATTAGAAACGGGTCTACGCCAAGATCAATAAGACGCGGGATGATACCTACAGCGTCGTTGGTGTGAATGGTGGAAAAAACCAGGTGACCAGTCAGTGCGGCCTGGATAGCCAGTTCCGCCGTCTCTTTATCCCGGATTTCTCCGACCATTATTATGTCCGGATCCTGGCGAAGAGTGGTGCGTAATCCTTCCGCAAAAGTAAACCCGATTTCCGGATGAACCTGCGCCTGACTCATACCTGGGATGTTGTATTCCACCGGGTCCTCCAGAGACAAAACATTGAGTTTCTCCTTGTCCACCTCGTTTAACATGGCGTAAAGAGTAGTAGATTTACCGCTTCCGGTTGGTCCGGAAATCAGGATTATCCCGTAAGGACGCCTTATAGCCCGGCGCACCATATCTACATCCTCCTTTCTCATACCCAAGTCTTCCAGTCTGCGCACCCCCTTTTCTTTGTCCAAAATACGCATAACCACTTTCTCTCCGTAGTAGGAAGGAAAAGTAGAAACACGAAAGTCCACCTCGCGCCCGGCAATACGCGCGGAAAAACGTCCGTCCTGAGGACGCCGCTTCTCGTCCAACTTCATATTGGAGAGAACCTTGATACGCGCAACCACCGAACGATGTACATTAGTCGGTAAGACCAGAGAAGTATTGAGTTCTCCGTCCACGCGAAAACGCACCCGGACATTGTCTCCCATATGTTCTACATGGATATCCGAAGCATTACCTTCAATGGCGTAGCGGAGAATAGTGGCCACTATTTTAGTAACCGGGGCCTCTTCCACAATTTTGGCTCCGGATATAACTTCTCTATCTTCGGTGCCAGAGATGTCTTCCGGCCGGTCCACAGAAGTCACTTCCACCCCTTCTCCAAGGTCCATAACCGGAAGCTCGGAGAGGGCTTTAGTAACCTCCCCGGAAATACCTTTGTAGGCCTCCATCACCGCGTCAAAGTCATCGTCCGAAATAAGAAACAACTTGAAAGGTAGACCCATTTTGGAGGAGATGAAGGAAAGGGCGTCTTTGGCCTCAATATTGTCCGGGTCCACGATTCCAACTTCAAGGGTGCCGTCGGTCACAGCTATAGGCACAAACCGGTAATACTTAGCGGACTCCTGTGGAATATAACGCAGAACCTCAAAAGGGATGGCGGGCACGTCCAAAATCCGGGTCGGTATTTTATATATCTCCCCGCGCGCTTCCAAAATCACCCCGGAGGGAACTCCCCTCTGTTTGAGTACGGAATAGAGAGACGCGCCCTTTCTGACAGCTGCCTCTATATCCCCCACATCGCCTTGGGGTATCGCTTGTTTCCCTACCAAGACGGAGAGGATGTCCATCCCGTTAGAAATAGGACGCGGACATCTGTCCGTCCCCATTCCGAATTAATATTTTAAAGTTTCTGACCTTTTGCATAAGTTTATTCTACACCGAGTGTCCGCTATTTCTAACGGGATACATGTCCACTATTATCAGCGTTCAAAGGTGGCACGCAGGTTTATAGTAGTGGCACCGGCTGGAATATTACCGAAGGGAGAGAAAGGATTGGCCCGCCCCGGCTTCTCGTAAGGCAATTCCACACTGAAGTTGCGTAGGTTACGGAAAACCGGATCTGCAAATATTCTCTGGTCCAAATCTTTAAGCTGGTAACCTTTCAAATCCAGAAGCAGAAGGAGGACTTCATCGTTTTCCGAACCAACGACGCTGGTAGTCTGGAGGGGTCCGCCTACGCCGGAAGAGCCGGAGAAAAAATAGTTGTAGCCAAAACCAACTGCCACAAGAATGAGCAGAAAGAGGAGTATGCTTTTGCCGTTTTCTTTAAAGAAAGTCATGGTGGTTACTTTAACCAGTAGGTTTTAAGGGTAACGGAGTAGTCGGAAAGCTGATTTTCTCCGGTCTTAAAGGAAATTTCGGTAATATCCGCAATGCGCAGGGAGTCTTCCAAGTCGCGGATAAAGCGTACGAAAGCTTCGTAGGTTGCGGTAACGGAAAAGTTGAGGGATATGACGCCATAATCCTTGGTGTCCGGACGGAAGGCGACAGTTTTAGAAGCGGTTTCGTCTTTGCCTGGCTCCCCGACCCGCACTTTACGCACCACCAAACCGTACTGACTGGCCACCCGGTCTATATCAAACACCAGACGCACCGTGTCCACCGTATCCGGAAGCAGTTTGATCAGACGATCCAATTCACTCGGGTCTATAGCGTTCCTTTGTTTAATAAGAGAGTCCCTCTTGCCTATCAAAGTTTTAGATTCTTCAATAACCTGGTCGTACTGCTCAATCTGAGCTCTCTTCTGCTTTATGGAGTCCTGATAGGCCGGGTTGGTATAAAAGAAGAATAGCCCGATAGCCATGAGCCCTATTAATCCGTAGAAAATAGATTTCATAGTCCGTTAGTTGTGGTACCGGTGTCCGTAGAAACCGGAGGTAGTACAAAAGAATATTTCAGAACGCCTGGATCCAGCTCAGCGCTTAAAGAAAAAACCACATTACCTTGCTGGTCCAAATTTAAATCCGAGAAAACCGGATTCTTAATACCTTTGGCGGCACCGAAAGTGTCAGACTGGGAAACCACCGAACCGTAACTTCTGGCTGCACCACGCATAGAAAGCGTGGCTTTACCTTTTTCGTCGGAAGCGTTGTAAGCAAAATTATCAAAACGCACCGTCGGTAAAGTAGAGCGCTCCAGAATGGCAAAAAGGTTGGAAAGAGCTATGTGATTCCCGATTATTTCCGAGGAAGCCCGGAGACGCCTATCCAGACGCTGGATTTCTTTGATGGTAGCCGGCTCAAAAGCTTCCATGTTATGCCGGAGGGTTTCTTTTTTAGAGTTGAGGGTAGAAGTCAGAAGGCGGTCATAGAGAAAAACACCCGCTGCCAGAAAACCGCTGCCTAAAAATATAAGTACCAGCAAAAAGGGCACCAGCTGAAAAGGTGTTTTGCCGGACACGGGCCTTTGTTCCGTGACCACAAGTGTTTTTTTGGGAATGAACGAGGTCTGCTGGCGATCCATCCCGTTAGAAATAGGACGCGGACACACATGTCCGCACCACCACTTTCTTATTACCAGTACTAATTCGACCTTTGTAGTTCATATTTCAAAGGAGTCCGCTATTTCTAACGGGATCCATCGTAAGCATAATTATACACTGCAAGGTCTTATCCTCAAGGAACCATTCCCCATCCCGTTAGAAGTAGGGTTGAGACTTCTTAACACTGCGCAATGTTTATACTAGCCATACTGGCAAAGATAACGCTTACCTTTTTCGACAAGCATCCATTACTTCTAACGGGACCCACATTAAAGTACTTAGGATTCCTCCGAAAGTCGTCTAAGAGCCGCCCCAACCGCGACTGAAAATTCCGGTCCGACCGTCTTGAGCACATCCGAGAGAAAGGCCGGAGTCACCAGCTTTCTGAATGGGTCGGCTATTTCAACCGGTGCCGGGAAACGAGTACGGGCCAATTCCGCAAAGCCCTTAAGAGCGGCCCCGCCTCCCGTCAAAATTACCTTGGAGACGGTTTTGTGGAACTTCTTTTCAAATGAAAGTAGCGCCCGGCTGGCCTCGGAGAGTATGTATTCCGCGGTTACGGTGGAAGCCTCCGTCATGCCCTTGTCTTTGGGGTCCGGAGACAGACCGACGGAACGCTTAATTTCTTCCGCGCGGGCAGGCGGTACACTAAGGGAACGGGAGAGAGAGAGGGTTATATCTTGAGAACCGCGTGGAATGGTGTGGGCGTCCTTAACCACTCCGTGATGCACGAGATACACCTTGGTGTTGCCCGCACCCAAATCCAGCATCATGACCGGCTCCACGCCCTCTCCGACTGAAGCCCGGACGCTGGAAAATATCTCCATCTCAAAAGTCGGGTTGCCAAGACCGGCACCTTCCGCAATACGACGGAATCTGCCGACTGCGTCATTCAATATAGCGACCAGAAGCACATCCACCTTGGCGCCGGTTGGAATTTCATTTTCTTTCGGGTCCGGGCTCTGAAACATTTTTTCCTCGTCCGGCAAAACCCACCAATCCAGAGTTACTTCCGAAATCGGAACCGGAATATATCTTCTGGCTTCCAGAGGAATCATTTCTTTCATCCGCGCTTCCGGCAATCTCGGCATGGAAACCAGAGAGATGAGGCTGGAGGCAAGAGGTATGGCTATAGCGCCACTTCTGGAAGTTACATTGGCTTCTCTGAAAAGGTCTTTGAGGGCTTCTATCACTTTATCCTCCGCTAAGTTGGTGGCACGCCCGACTTCCACTCCGGCGTAAGGGCCGAGTGCCAATTCTCCGTAAGTTTCCAGAATCGGCCGGCCGCCTTTCCTTTTTATCTGCACTACTTTTATAGAAGAAGCGCCTATATCCACCCCGACCACACTTCCGGAGGAACCGCCAAAGAGCCCGGTACTACCGAGAATTTTACCCATGAGTTCAGATATGGAAAAGGCCATTTAGTCTGTGCCTGTTATTATATGTTTTCTAACGCCTCTTGGCGAAACATGTTCTCAGACTTTTTTCATCACCTGACGGACCTTATATATCCGAAGAACCCCCTGATTAAGCGGTTGGAAACATTGGGTGGAACAGGGTTGCTGAAAGAGTTGCCCGCTTCCAAATTGAGCCATATAAATATGCGGGCGGTTTTTGCTTATAAAGACAAGTCCGCGAGAGCTTTAATCTGGGAAATAAAATACCGGGCCAATAAAAAACTCCTCCGAAGCGCGGCGGAGGCTATGCTCCTAGAGATTGGGGGCGTCCGGCCAGAGAACGGATTATTTTTAATACCCATTCCGATGCACAAAGACCGGAGGCGGGTTCGCGGATTTAACCAGAGCGCTCTCCTGGTGGAAGCCATGCTAGAAAAAGATACGAGTTTGAAAAATGGAGAAGGTCTAATAGAGAAAGTAAGAAAAACCCAACCTCAAAGTACTTTGCAGAGAGAAGAGAGGCGGAAAAATCTGGCCGGAGCTTTCCGGGTAGTGGATAGCAAAGCGATAGCCGGTAGAGAATTCCTACTGGTGGACGATGTCACCACAACCGGCACCACCTTTGCCGAAATTTCAAAAGTTCTGAAAGAAGCCGGAGCCAAAAAAATCTCCGCCCTAGCTCTTGCTCATTAAGCTGGAACTTGCAGGTCAAAACCTTAAGCCCACTGTATGGCTTACATATTTGTAATTTAGTTATTATTATTGTATAATAACATCAGGCATAGTAACCAGGAGATGTGGATGTTCCATATATCCAATATGGGGATTCTTGGGATAGATTTCCTCGCCCAACTTCACCAAATGGTGTTTAAGGGCGCTGAGAAGCTCATTCACAACGAAGACGGGTCAATGGCGGTCATGGTATATCCCGACCGCGCTGTTGGCGTATTCTTAAACGAAAACTTTCCAGAGTTGTTCCCCAACTTCACGCGGAATCCAAAAGCCAGCGCCTGTTTTTCCAAGCCCGAAAGTAAGATCGGGTCGGATACATCCAAATTTCTTGGACAATTCCTGGGCGTGAACATTAACCATGGGTACAGTTTCAAAAGAAGTCTTTTCATCAAGAAAAGTGAGAAAAGCGTATTGGATGTGGCAATGCTTTTGGAAGGCCGCCTTAAACCACCTCAAATAGCAGGCGAAGATTATGGAAAGGATTGGATCCTGCGCAGAATGTATGTCCCCATCGTCGTGGCTGTTTGCCACGAGCTACGACACGATGTGCAACAATGGAATCCGCCTGGCCAACTCCGGACATTTGAGAACTCCAAGTTATCTCAAACCATCTTACAGAATGCTCAGATTTCAATGCGGGGTATGGTCACGCCGGTTGACGAAGACATGAGGAAGCAGGAGGAAGATGCTTACATAACCGAAGCCATGTGCGGGGTTACTTGGATGAGAACCCGCTCGCAACCAGAACGCATGGCCAAACTTGCGGAAATCCTGGTTACTTAAAATGAGCGAGGCCGCTCCCCGAACTTTTCGGGGAGCGGTTATCTTTTTATTTTACCTTACTAAAGACTGGTCACGACAGATTAAAAGTTGTAAGTTATTGATGTTTGGAGAGGTGATTTTAGAGCGTACAAAATCATCTCGACGAGCGAGCGAGGAGAGGTGGCTGAGTGGTCTAAAGCGGCACCGTGCTAAGGTGTTAAGGGAGTAATCCCTTCGCGAGTTCGAATCTCGCCCTCTCCGCATCCATTTCACGAAGCAGGGCAACGTTTGTTTGGATAGAGAGGATGGGAGTTCGAACCCGGCGCCTCACTTCAGACGATTCTGGAAGCTCTTGCCTATCTTCTCTTGTTGGAGAAGATGCAGAATTCGGTCCTCGATACGCTCAAGCGCATTCTCGCTGTAGTCGAGATACATGCGCACCTTCGAGAACCGTACCTCCAGCTCGCGCAGAATTTCGTTCCGCGCAGATGGTGTCAGGAAGTGAAGCAGCCCGTGGTTCTGTTTCATAGGGGCTGGTGTGTTGGTTGGTAATGTTCGACCTAGGGGAAGTGTGAGCGAAGAAGCAGAGCGGAGGTAGAGGTGAGAATGTGCCAACGGAGAAAATTTGGGTCCCTGGACAAACAGGCTGTGTGTGGCAATCTTGCTCTAGCAATTGTTGTTACCCTCTTTGTGCTCAAATAAAAGCTTGTATCGTTGTGATATCAGCTTTGCTTGAGCAGAAGGAGCAGATCATGAACCAGGCACAGCATTACCTACAACTCCTGGCACTTCTGGCGTTGGTTGTCGTATTCTTCCGGTTTCCTGAACCTTCTCGTCGTCTTCTGCTGGTTCGCCGGATGGCATTTGTCGTCGGAACTACATCTCAGTGGACCGGTGGCCTCCTCTTAGTCCTGATTGTCGCGGCATCAGCGACAGAACAAGAGCTCGGGTTGGCGACATGCATTCTTCTAACCGTTTTGATGTGCAGTGTCATTACGGCGATACTCTGGTGTTTCGCTATATTGATCGGCGACCCGCCCAGTCGGCAATTCAAGGTAGGTGGTCCGTGGTTGGCCTAACCTCTGGCTCCCTACGTCATGCAGTCCATCGTTCACTCGGTGGGCTGCCTTTCTTTTTGTCTACTCGGCATCTTTTCACCCCGTGCTGCTCCAAAAGCTCCCTGATATGCTTCAAGGTGTCCTGGAACTCAGGATCGTCGCGGCGGGTGCGAACATCCTTCACGACTGCCCGCCAAAATTCGGAATTCAAAAAACAAGACCGCAGCTTTCCCTGGGAAAGCTGCGGTCAATTTTGTAACACCCTGGTTCTCTCCTAGCCCTTGATTGAATCACGCAATCTGAGCAGGACAGGTAGGCGCTTTTCCCGCCTCATGGATAGAAAGGAGCGCAAGGCGAGTTCAACCATCTTTACAACCCGCTCCGGATTCTCCGTTGTGAGCTGGGAGACAATAGCCTGAAATAGATTGGGAAGCTTATTGGTCTTAGAAGCTTCTCGCAAAAGAATGCCCAGCAACTCCTCCGTGGTTTCATCAAACTTGGGAGCGTCGTTGGCCATCCAGTGTTCAATTAGACTTTGGATGTTGAGTCTCACTTCTTGACCACTTAGAACCTTGGCGATGGAAGGAGCCGAAACCCCAGCTTCTTTCGCGGCCCCTACATGAGTAAGCCCTTTGGCTTCCATGGCATCCTTCAACCTATCGGAAAGGGGTCGAGAATCCTTAGGTGCCTCCGGGGTTTCCGGTGGCGACTCGGTATTACCCACACTTCCTGTACCCGAATCTGCTATAGAAGACCCGGGTCCCGGGGTAGGAGTAGTGAGAACAACAGGCTCAGGGTTCTCCCCCGGCGACAGGGCCTTTTTGAGTGCCTGAAGTAATGCGGGGCGATCTTCTACCCCCATTCGCTTTTTCGCCTCGTTCACGACCTCTTGAACGAAGCCAATGGAGAAAGAGAAACGCCTGGCTATTTCTTGGTCATCTAGACCGGAAGCTACTTTGCGGAGCACTTCCAGATGTTTCAGAGGCAACCCTTCAAGTCCCACCTTTGTGGCGCCCCCGCTACCCATGCCGAGACTCTCCCGGTACATCTGAAATGCCTTAGTCCTTCGGTCCGCTTCCGGACCGCTGGGAATTCCGAGAATCTTATACGCCCCGTCCAACTCCAACTTAACCGACTCCGGGCTTTCTTTGAGCCGTTGGGAAACCACAAAAAGCTGAGTGCCGGATGCGAGAAGTTGAATAATTTGCTTCTGTTTATCGCTAAGAGCGTTAAACCCGGGCATTCATCCCTCCTTATATATTAGGTGTACTGTAACTGCTGTACCCATGTAAACAGAAAAAACTGGCTAGTCAATACCTGCGCAGATTTACATAAAGAGTCCCCGTCCGCGATTACATCGCGGACGGGGGTTTGGATTCGGCGACAAGTTCCCGCAAACATTCTAGAGACTGAAGTTTTAGTATGAAAGCGCTGTGGCCTCCTTTGAGAACCCTTCTTCTCTCGAGTTCACCCCAGATTTTCTCAATAATTTGTCGGATGCGTTCGCGGGACACCCCATACGACTTACCGACCTCTTCCAGTGTGCGTCTCTCTCCGCTTCCAAGACCGTAAAAATCGCAGAAGATTTTATGCTGACGATCTCTCGAAGAGTCTCTTCCTGAAGAAAGAACGGTCTGGAGGACACGGGTGACCAACTCTTCGGTTTGTCGCAACTCGCTCTTGGCTTCCACTAAATGGAGACCATTCGGAGAACTGGAATCCGGGAGCAACTCCCCTAAAGTCGAGGAGCTTGAATCGTCCCGCTGAATCGGTGCATCCAGTGAGACTGCTCGCACATTACCCTGGTTTAGAATCTGCCGTACTTTCTCTTGTCTAAGACCGGACTTCTCCGCAAGTTCCGCCACAGAAGGAGCCCGGCCCTTCTCCAAAGCAAACGCGCTGGCTTGGTTGACTAGGCGTAGATATTCCTCTTGCAGGTGATGGGGTACATGGACAACTTTGTTGCAAGCTATGTGTCGTGTAATCGCCTGCCGGACCCACCAGGTGGCATAAGTAGAAAATCTGCCGATACGATAATCGTACTTATCCGCCGCCTTGATGAGACCGATGGTTCCCTCCTGAAGGAGGTCCTCGAAAGAAATGCCGGACCAGAGGTGACGCCGCGCCATCCAACCCGCCAACCCCAGATTCCTCTCCACCAGTTTGTTGCGAGCGGACAAATCCTTTTTTTCCATAACCAGCCGGCCGAGCTCTCTTTCTTCCTCCGGAGAAAGAAGTTTCTGCCCTTTGGACAGAGTCGTCTTATATAACGCGTAAGCAACTTCTTCCGCTCGTGAAATGTCCGGAGTCCAGGATTCTTCTGGTTCAGGCTCCTTAGAGACCTCCTCTTCTTTATAAGGTCTTGCATTGGAACCTGTGTGAACAGAAGATTTGCCGCGCGGCCGCCCGCCGTTTGAACGACGGGGGACAAGAGATTTGTCCTCCTCATATTCCGCGGCTTTTTTACTGGTAGCCACACTGACTCCCCTGCGTCCAAGTTCGGACATAAGCCACAAAAGGGCTTTGGAAGTTTTGGCGCGATCACGGCCGGCGCTGGATAGTATCCGCGCCAACTCTTGAGGATAGACAACTTTGCGCTCAATTATTTTTTGAATTGCCGGCAAAGAGTCCGACCAAAAGCCGTGCGCCTCGAGCGCTTCGGCGGTAAACGGGTTGTGTTCCACATCTGCCTCCCTAAGCGTTCGAGTAAACCAAAGAACTTCTTTTAAGACTCTATCGGCGTCCGGCCGATTGTCAAACACTTGACTACCTATTCCCCTTCCATACACTGCCCAAAGAAGAACTTTGAACATGGGGCTGTCTAATGTACCAGCCGTACGATTACCAACTCGAGTGCCTGGATAGGCTTTCCGCCGCCAGGCAGGCGGGTAGGCGACGTGGGCTGGTTGTCATGGCAAGCGGCCTTGGCAAAACAGTGACCACCGCCTTTGACGTAAAGAAATGGCGCGCTGAAAACGATGGACGCTTTCTCTATCTTTGCGACAAAAACGATGTGCTTTACCAGGCTCACACCACCTTCCAAGAAGTATTTGGCGGAGAGAACGAATTCGGATACTTTCATGGTCAAGAAAAAAGACTGGAGGGAGTAGCCGGAGTATTCGCCTCTTTCCAAACTATAGTTAAGTACCTGAAGAGCATACCTCGGGAAGAGTTCGGATACGTGGTGGTGGATGAAAGCCACCACTCACACGCCGAAAGTTACCGGCCGGTGATAGAGCACTTCCTGCCAAACTGGAAACTTGGGATCACCGCCACCCCGGATAGGCACGACACCAAGGACATCAGGGAGATATACGGTCAGGAACTGTTTTCTCTACCGCTTGATGCCGCCATAGCGAGAGGACTATTGACCGCTGTCGACTACAGACTCCTGGCCGGGGAAATTCATCTGGAAAACGCGGGTAAAATACAGTTGAAGGAACTCAACCGCGCTCTGTCTTCCTCCGATAACGACGCGGAAATTGCAAGGATAATCAGCCAGACCGCTGCAGAGTTTGAGGAACCTAGAATTCTTATCTTTACTCCATCTCTAGAGCGATGCGAAGAGATTTGCCAAAGCGTTCCGGGGAGTTTGGCCATACACTCTCGCCTACCTATAAAGGAGCGTTTGGTGCGCACAGAGCTGTTCCGCCAAGGAATAGTTAAGGCCGCGGTAACCGTAGACTGCTTTAACGAAGGTATAGACATACCTCAGGCCAATCTGGTGGTGTTCTTGCGTTCTACCGAATCCGAGACGGTTTTCTATCAACAGCTCGGTAGAGGTCTGCGGCGCAGTCAAGGTAAGAGTAAGGTTGTTGTCTTGGATTTTGTAGCCAACTGCGAACGGCTACGCATAGTCCAGGAATTGTGGCGTAGGGTAGAACGCGTCTCAAAAAAGAGAGGAGAAACGAGAGTTCGGAACCCGCGTGAAAATGTCCAGGGACCGGTACCTAGCTCCTTGCGCCTCAACGAAACAGCCAATGAAGTACTGGACCTCTTTGAACGGATCCGAGACAGAGTTGTCTCTGACATTCCTTACCTCGTGGAAGAGTATTCTGAAAAGAACGCTGAATCGGCAGACCGAGTGCGACTCAAATCTACTAAGGAGCTCCTGTGGCGGTGTCAGAAGTGCCAGGAAGAGTGGCAAGAATCTCCGCGACGCCGCGCCAGCGGATCCAAGTGCCCTGCCTGCGAAGAAGAAGGGAAGGCTGAGAAAGAGGAGATGGAGAGAGCCACGAGGACAAAGGTAGATCTTCCGCTTAAATATCCTTCTATCGCGGCCGAATACCTACCTTCCAACCCCTATCTGCCGAACGAGGTAATAAATGGGGTGGGAGAACTTGCTGTATGGAAATGCCAGAATGTTTCTTGCGGAGAGGAGTGGACGGAGAACGTACCTTCCAGAATCTTCCGCTCCCGGCTTGGACACGGGTGTCCGGAATGCTTCACGCTTTCCACTCTCAACCAACTCTCTCTGGAACATCCCGAGATATTCGCGGAGTACTCGAAAGAAAATCGGTTGCCTACCGAATATCCGCGCTGGCAATGCGCTTCCTGCAGTCATAAATGGACTACCAGTATAAAAAGAAGACTGGAAGGTAAGATATGTCCGGCTTGCTCCGGCAGTACCCTCACCAAAGCTACCCGACTTGATCTGGTAGCGCCGGAGTTGGTGCCAGAACTATGCTTCCCGGACGGAGCGGCTTACATTAACATCAACTCGGTAAGAAAAAGGCTTTGGCGTTGCGGTTCTTGCCAACATAAGTGGTTGGCCTCACCCAAAGAGCGGGTTAGCGCCCGGGCTTGCCCCAAGTGTAATGCGACACCATCTTTACCTAAATCAGAAACTTCTTAATCGCCACGGGCTGTATAGCCCGTGGCGATTCTTGCTGCCGGACATTAAACCGAATGCTCTGTCCTTCTCCGCATTTCAATTAAAGCCCGAACTTATTTTAAGCACCTCGGTCTCTGATTTTCCTACAGTCACAAAAGTTGCTAACATTTTAGAGCTTAATGACCTTCTCCTACGGAGTTTTATTCGCCGTCATCGCTCTAATTGGCTGGGGCATTGGAGACTTCCTTATCCAGAGATCCACTAGAACCATAGGCAACTACAAGAGCTTGTTTGTTATAGCGGTTGTAGGTTTGTTCGGCATCTTTCCTTTCGTATATTCCGAGATACCGAATCATACCTTAGGAGAGTACGCGAGTTTAACCCTCCTTAGTTTAATAATTTTTGTATATGCTATTACCCTCTTTGAGGCCCTGCGTATAGGCAAAATATCCGTGGTGGAACCGATAGTCGCGGTGGAGCTACCCCTCACGGTCGGACTTGGAGTCTTCATAGCCGGAGAATCTCTGACACTTATCCAGTTCCTACTATTCATAACCACCTTCTTTGGAATTGCCTTCACCGTCGCCAAAAAGTTTGAGCACCTGCATTTCCACAAAAAAATACTAGAGAAGGGTGTGGCCATAGCCTTCTTGGCATCCATCCTATCTGCCATAGTCAACTTCTATATAGGCACTTCTGCTAAGGAAATCTCGCCTCTAATGATTGTCTGGTTTACGCACGCCATGCTCGCCTTCTGGTGCGGACTCTACATACTTTATAAAAGGGAGTACGGAAATCTGTTTGAAGCCATAAAAGAAAGTCCCGTCTCCATTATCGGGCAGGGAGTTTTTGACAACATAGCCTGGATTGCCTTCGCCTTCGCGGCCAGCATCATCCCCATTTCCATAGCCACTTCCATAAGCGAGAGCTACATAGTCCTGGCGGCACTTCTTGGATACTTGGTCGGCAGAGAAAAACTCTCCTGGCACCAAAAAACCGGCGCGGTCATAGCTATTGTGAGTGTAGTAATGCTCGCGAGCACGGTCTGAGGGGGAAAATTAGCCTGTGCTACAATCCCCACATTAGACTAATTTGTCAAAAACATGGAACCAGAGACAAAAATTCCAAATAATTCGGAGAGTAATTCTAGAGAGGGATTGGGTGGATATTTTCTCGGAGCGGCAGTTATTCTCATAATAGGACTTGGAGGATACTTCATGCTTTCAAGTAAAACCGCTGAAGCTCCGGGAAATGCCGAGGTTGCGATGGAGGTTCCAAGTGACCTGGAAAGTGGGGAAGCCTCAACTAGCACGCCGGTTACTGGCGCTGATACGAAAGAAACTATGGTGAAAGAAGAGCCGATGGGAGATGAAGTTTTCCATGCTCTGGTGTCCTTCACCAAAGACGGCTTTGTGCCTAAAGAGACCACTATTAAAAAGGGTGAGACGGTGCGCTTCGTGAATAATTCCGATACCGATTCCTGGCCAGCTTCTGCCATTCACCCGACCCACTCTATTTACCCTCAAAAATCCTCCAAAGATTGTTTGGGAAGCTCCTTTGACGCTTGTCGCGGACTCAAACCGGGCGAATTCTGGGAGTTTACTTTTGACTCTGTTGGTACTTGGCGCTTCCACGACCACCTGAGCGCCTCTAAAACCGGTTCTATAGTGGTTAAGTAGTATGTCTAATCAGAATTTAGTCTCCTGGCTTCTGCGTCTTGGTGTAGCCTTCGCTTTTCTTTACCCGGCGATAGCTGCGGTTTTTGATCCGTTTTCCTGGATTGGTTACTTCCCGGAGTTTATGAAAGGCTACGTCTCCGACACTCTCCTACTTCATGCCTTCGGCTTCTCGGAAGCCGTCCTGGCTCTCTGGATACTCTCCGGCAAAAAAATCTTCATCCCGAGCGTTCTGACTTCACTTTATCTCGCACTCATTGTGCTCCTAAATATCGGGCAGATGGATGTAATTTTCCGGGATATTTCTATTCTCGCCATGTCCCTCGCACTCGCGGCCATGTCTTATCCTAACAACCAACCCCTAACCCCTAAGGCCTAAGGCCTTCCCCAACGATATGCCTGACCACCCCGGAGATTTCTTGAAGATAATAATCCTGGTACTTCTTATCATATCCCTACTGACTTTCGCCATTTGGAACTTGGGTTA
>ERZ1292623.893-Hain-H51-01um-R1-893-length-30268-cov-7_pt2 | contig 26891 bp, 28 predicted proteins | sample MGYA00564398_ERZ1292623 | MGnify/ENA primary metagenome ERZ1292623 (study PRJEB36523, sample SAMEA6512633) | groundwater metagenome | collected 2019-01-07 | study: AquaDiva: Metagenomics assemblies of 32 groundwater samples | reverse complement strand
ATGAAACTCAAAATCCCATACGATAAACAAGAAAATGATTATGATTGTGGACCAACTTCACTCCAAATGGCTTTTGACTATTTCAAACTTCATATTTCACAACATAAACTTGAAAAAGAAGGGGAAACGAATCCTAAGACAGGGACGAATCATGAAAATATGATTCATGTGGCGAAAGAAAATGGATTTCATACTTATGTCAATACTAATTCAAATCTATCCGAAATAAAAGAGTTTTTAAGACAGAAGAAACCAATTATTGTGGATTATATAGAACCATCTGAAAATGAAGGCCATTATTCGATAGTTTCTGGGCTTTCAAAAGAATACATCACATTAAATGATCCTTGGAATGGTAAGGATTTTAAGATAAAAATTGACAATTTTTTAAAACGCTGGCGTAACAAAAATTCACATAGATGGATACTTGTAATATTAGGGAGTGTGATATAATACCCTTTAATAGGAAATTTATTAAGTAATAATTATAAAAGAATATAAATATATGAGCACAAAGAAAATTATAATAGGGGTAATAGTAATTGTAGTTTTAGTTATTATTGGATATTTGGTCTTTAGTGGAAAGACAGTAAAATTGTCTATAGTAGACAAGGCCAATAATAAAACATCTGTTACCGCAGATAAGCCTTCTGATATAGCTATAAAGATAAATGATACAGTTATATTAAAAACAGTTTATGATGCACAGCTCGCTTCTGCTATCGATTCACTTAAAGCACAGAAAGTGGATGTAACAAATGCAGATATACTTTCCAAAGTTAAGACTCAAGTTGTCAATGACATTATAAGCAATGAATTGGTTGCTGCTGGAATAATAAGTTCTGGGGTTAAGCCTACAGTCGAAGAAATAGAAACACAATTCCAGGCTATTGTGAAGCAGGCCGGAGGAGAAGAGAAATTTAAAGAAGAACTTGTAAAGAGTAATCTTGCAGAGACTCAACTTCGAGATAATATTTCAAAGCAATTAGCAGTTCAGAAATATCTATTACAGAATATCGATGTTAAATCAATAACCATAAATGATGCAGAAATATCACAATTCTATGCTGATTATAGCAAAGCACAGAAAGATGCTGGACAGAAGACCGTTCCTGTCTTGAAAGAGTTGTCAGCTCAAATAAAACAACAAATCACAGCCAATAAACAGCAAGTTCTAATAAATAATTTCATTGCTTCACTTCGTGAAAAGGCAAAGATAGAAATATCTATATAAGTTTAGTACTATATTATCAATGGATTCAGTAAAGAAAATATTAAGTTTTTCGCTTTGGGTTGTTGTGGCTGTATTCATATTACCCTGTATATTCGTTGCAAATTATATCTATCCTAGTTGGGAAAAATGGGGTGAAAATCTATGACATCAACTATATTCATTATATTTGGCATTACTGGAGATTTGGCTGGTAGAAAACTTCTACCAGCCCTTCTCAGTTTATATGTAAAGAAGCAATTACCTCTAAAATTTGCAATTGTGGGTTTTTCTAGGCGTCTTTTCAGTAAGGAAGAGTTTAGAGATTATATAAGGGGACATATTAATATCAGGTCCGGGCAATTCAAAGAAGAAGATATAAAGCATTTTATTGACCATATGTATTATGAACAAGGGCTTTTTGATAAGTCTGAATCATATTCAAATCTCGCTTTCAGATTGAAGACAATTGATGATGGATTCAAACAATGCTCTAATAAGCTTTTTCATCTTTCTATACCTCCTATATTATATGAATCGATCTTCGATTTTCTTTCAAGGTCTAGTCTCACTATTCCATGTCGAGGGAATGAAGGCTGGACCAGAATTCTAGTAGAAAAACCATTTGGAAATGATATAGATACAGCTAAAAGAATTGATAAAAAACTTGGAGAGCATTTCGATGAAAATCAAATATTTAGAATAGATCACTATCTAGCAAAGGAAGCGTTACAGAATATATTGGCTTTCCGTTTTACCAATTCTCTTTTTGAGCCACTTTGGAATCATAATCATATTGATAAAATCCATATTAAACTTCTTGAAAAAATAGGTGTAGAGAATCGTGGAGCTTTCTATGACAATATTGGAGCTCTTAAAGATGTAGGGCAAAATCATATGCTACAAATGCTTGCTTTAGTAGCTATGGAAGCTCCAGATAAATTTGATGCAGAAAATATAAGAAAAGAAAGATCGAAGATATTGAATCATCTTATGCCGATTACTCCCAAGAATGTCGGTTCTAGGATAGTGAAAGGGCAATATGAAGGCTATAGACTAGAACAAGGAGTCAGAGAATATACTAAAACTGAAACATATTTTCGATTGGAGACTTATATCAATACTCCAAGATGGAAAGATATTCCATTTTATCTAGAAAGTGGAAAAGCCTTAGCAGATACAAAGACTGAAATAGATATTTATTTCAAAAATCCTAATACTGTCGATGAAGAAAAACAAAATATTTTAACTTTTAGAATTCAACCTGATGAGGGAATTAAAATACGATTCTGGGTGAAAACTCCTGGATTTGAAATGAAAGTAGAACCGAAAACATTGAAATTCAAATATGCTGATTTTCCATCTCTTTTAGTTTTACCTGATGCATATGAAAGGGTTCTTTACGATGCTATTACTGGTGATCAGACACTTTTTACAAGTACTGAAGAAGTTTTAAATGCTTGGAAATATATAACATCTGTGATTTCTTCTTGGGGCAATGTACCTTTAACTCTTTATAAAAAGGGAGCAGTGGAAGTAATTTAATTTAGAAAAATAAAAAAAGGCGTAAACCCGAGACGGTTACTCGAGTTTACGCTCAACCCTCCCTTAGTTAGCACAGGAAAGGGGGGTTTAGTGCCAGATCTTTTAGGGCTAGTTGCCAGGGGATGGCAGGGATGGACTTGAAAACGATCTGGCTTCACTTTGGTTTCAAAGGTAAGAACCACACTAGCCATTGAAGAGTATATATAACATTACTTATTTTTGCAACTTTTGTTTTTGTGCTATGCTTTCTTTTATGTCTCTTTCCATCGGTATCGTAGGTCTTCCAAACGTTGGGAAATCGACCCTATTTAATGCGTTGACTCGCAAGAGTGTTCTTGTTGCCAATTATCCCTTCGCTACTATTAATCCTTCTGTCGGTGTGGTGGCTGTTCCTGATGAAAGACTTTGGAAACTTTCTGTTTTTTCAAAATCGATAAAGACAGTTTCAGCAGCCATTGAATTTGTAGATATTGCCGGACTTGTGAAAGGAGCTTCCATAGGAGAGGGTCTGGGGAATCAATTCCTTTCAAATATTCGAGAGACAGATGCCATTGCACAAGTCGTGCGAATATTTGAAGATGATAACATTATTCATGTTGATGGGAAAATAAATCCATTGAAAGATATTGAAGTTATAAATCTAGAACTAATACTCGCAGATCTACAGACTGTGACTAAACGTATTTCAAATCTTGGAAAGGAAGTAAAACAAGCAAAAAAAGAAGCGATAATAGAAAAAGGTCTTCTTGAAAGGATAAGGGTAGCGCTAGAATCCGGTAAACTCGCCGCTACCGTTATCCCAGATGAATTTGAGAAACCATTTTTGAAATCTCTCCATTTACTTACATCAAAGCTTTTTATGTATGTTTTAAATAAAAAAGCAGGAGGAAAGAATCTTGATGAAATAAATGACAATAGATATAAAGATTTAATTAAATTTTTTGATGAAAATAAAGCCAAATGGGTTATAGTCGATGCTGGTATAGAACAAGAATTAAAGGATATAGATGATAAGGATAAGAAGGAACTTCGAGAAGGACTCGGTGCAAAAGATGATGGTATAGATAATCTTATAAAAAAAGGTTATGAACTTCTTAATTTAATTACGTATTTTACTACTGGAGAAGATGAAACTAGAGCATGGACTATTGGAAGAGGTTGGACGGCCCCAGAAGCAGGAACTGCTATACATGGAGATTTTAAAAATAAATTCATAAAAGCAGAAGTGATAGCTTGGCAGAAGCTTATAGAAGCAGGGTCGTATGGTAATGCTAGAGAAAAAGGATTTATAAGAACAGAAGGGAAGGAGTATATAGTGAAAGATGGGGATGTGGTGGAGTTTAGGATATAAATATGTTATAGTTTTGATAGATTATGAAGACTTTACATAGACTCGACAGGCGGACTTCCGCCCTCACTGGGCGCGCCTTTTTTATTGTATTTTCTGTCAATAATATTGTATTATGGTATTCATCATGAATCCATATAATCACAATAAAATAGAAAAGAAATGGCAGAAGTATTGGGAATCGAAAAAACTCAATAAAGCGAAGGAAAATAATAAAAAGAAAAAGTTTTATTCTTTGATCGAATTTCCATATCCATCAGGGAAAGGTCTCCATGTCGGACATATAAGAAGTAATACTGCTATGGATATTATTTCCCGCAAGCGTCGTAGAGAAGGCTATGAAGTGCTATTTCCTATCGGTTGGGATGCATTCGGTCTTCCTACAGAGAATTATGCTATAAAGATTGGCATACAGCCTGCCATAGTCACGAAGAAAAATACAGATACATTTAGGAAACAATTAAAATCCCTTGGTTTTTCATTTGATTGGTCTAGGGAAATCAATACCACTGATCCGAAATATTATAAATGGACACAATGGATTTTCTTACAATTATTGAAAAAAGGTTTGGCATATAAAAAGAAAATGACTATCAATTGGTGTCCGAAGGATATGATAGGGCTTGCAAATGAAGAAATAGTCGATGGATGTTGTGAAAGATGTGGTACGAAAGTTGAGAAAAGAGAAAAAGAGCAATGGATGCTAGCCATTACAAAATATGCAGAAAGACTCGATAAAGATCTAGATAATACAGATTTTCTAGAGAAAATAAAGATACAACAGAGGAATTGGATTGGGAAAAGTGAAGGGGCGGAAATTGATTTTCCTGTGAAATGTTTTGATAAAAAGATAAAAGTCTTTACAACAAGACCAGATACTATTTTTGGTGTTACATATATTGTTCTCTCGCCCGAACATTATTTAGTTAATGAATTGATTTCAAAAATTTCAAATAAATTAGAAGTAGAAAAATATATCAAAAATACGAAAAATAAGAATGAAATAGAAAGAACTGATGCAAAGTCAGAGAAAACAGGAATAGAATTAAAAGGGGTAAAAGCAATAAATCCTGCGAATAAAGAAGAAATACCGATCTGGATAGCTGACTATGTTCTTGCTAATTATGGTACAGGTGCTGTGATGGCTGTGCCGGCGCATGATGAAAGAGACAAGCAATTTGCTCTAAAATATACATTACCAATAAAAGAGATTGATTTGGCAAATAAAGAAGAAATGATTTCCAAGTATGGTAAACCAATAACAAAATTCAAACTCCGTGACTGGATCTTCTCTCGTCAGAGATATTGGGGAGAGCCGATACCTGTTGTACATTGTGAAAAATGTGGAATTGTTCCATTGAATGAAAAGGATTTACCACTTAAATTGCCAAAGGTAAAAAACTATCAACCGACTGAGACTGGAGAAAGTCCACTTGCTACTATAAGTAAATGGGTAAATACGAAATGTCCGAAATGTAAAGGAAAAGCAAAAAGAGAAACAGATACAATGCCAAACTGGGCTGGGTCAAGTTGGTACTATTTACGTTATATAGATACTAAAAACAAAAAAGCTTTTGCAGATTCTAAAAAATTGAAATACTGGACACCTGTAGATTGGTATAACGGTGGGATGGAACATACAACATTACATTTACTTTATTCAAGATTCTGGCATAAGTTTCTTTTTGATGAAGGACTCGTTCCTACAAATGAGCCATATAAGAAACGTACATCACATGGCATGATATTGACAGAAGAAGGTGAAAAAATGTCAAAGTCAAAAGGAAATATTATAAATCCAGATGAAATTGTAAAAAATCTTGGGGCGGATACTCTTCGTATACACGAAATGTTTATTGGGCCATTTGATCAGGCAATAGCTTGGAATAGTGATACTATTGCCGGTTCAAGGAGATTTCTAGAAAAGGTTTGGAAATTACAAGAGAAAATCGGAAAAGATTCAAATGAAAATATTGAAATCTTAATTCGTAAAACAATTAAGAAAGTCACAGAAGATATAGAAGGGATGAGATTCAATACAGCAATAAGTTCAATGATGATACTTGTAAATGAATTTGAAAAACAAAGTGAAATAGATAAAATTGATTATGAAATTTTACTTAAACTTCTTGCACCATTTGCACCGCATATCACAGAAGAAATATGGTTAATATTGGGAAATAAGAAATCAATACATTTATCATCTTGGCCGAAATATGATGAAAGTAAGCTTGTGGAAAGTGTTTTCAAAATAATGATTCAAATAAATGGCAAGGTTAGAGGTCAAATAGAATCTAATGCTGATATTTCTGATCAAGAGCTTGAAAAGACGGCTATAAATAAGCCTGAAATCAAGAAATGGATAGAAGGTAAAACGATAAAAAAGATGATTATTATAAAGGGAAAATTGATAAATATAGTTGTATAATCCACAATCCCATTGACATTGTATTAATGATAATGTAGTGTTATTGATATAAATTAAATATATTCTTATGGCCATAATCAAATTCAAGCCGAAGCAATCAACAAAGAAACTACTCGCTGTTTTACCTGACCGTGCAAAAGAAGTTCTCATCAATCGTTATGGACTTGGAAAAAAGACAGAAAAGATGACTCTGGATGCTATAGGAAAGCTTTATGGTATTACACGTGAGAGAGTACGCCAGATAGAAAATTATGCATTAGGAAATATTCGTAAATCAGATGCATATAAAACTGAAAAAAATACTTTTGCTGAAATAGAAGAGCTTATACACAGTCTCGGTGGTATTGTCGTAGAAGATGATTTCCTAGGACATGTATCGAAGGATAAGTCTATTCAAAATCATATAAATTTTATTCTGGTAATTGGAGAAACATTCAAAAAGAAAAAAGAAGATGATGAGTTTAAGCATCGTTGGCATGTAAATGAAGAACTTGCAAAACAGGTTGAGAGCTCTCTACGCAAACTTTATTCTGGACTTTCAAATGAAGATTTACTTCCAGAATCTGAAATTATAAATAAATTCCTTGGTCATTTAGAAGAAGTCTCTGAAAAGTATAAAAATCAAGAAATTATAAGGAGATGGCTTACACTTTCAAAGTCTATAGGTAAAAATGCTATAGGTGAATGGGGAATAGCTAGTTCCCCAAATGTGAAGACGAAGGGAATGAGGGATTATGCTTTTCTAGTTATCAGAAAGCATGGTTCGCCAATACATTTCAAAGAAGTAGCAAGACAAATAGCTTTAGTTTTCAAAAAGAAAGCACATGTAGCGACTACACATAATGAACTTATAAAGGATCCACGCTTTGTACTCGTCGGAAGAGGGCTTTATGCACTTAAAGAATGGGGTTATATGTCTGGAGTTGTAAAGGATGTGATTAAAAAGGTTATAGAAAAATATGGTCCACTTACTAAAGAAGAGGTGATAGATAAGGTTATGAAAGAGAGATATGTGAAGGAAAATACCATTATGGTAAATCTTCAGAATCAAAAAGCTTTTAAAAAGGATAAGGATAATAGATATCATTTGGTTGATACAAAAGTGGTAGCTTAAGTTTCTTTTGTGCTATACTTAATTCATGATTCGCTTAGGTGATATATTTACATCTTTCCAAAACATTTCTCATAATCAAGTATTCATACTTGTATTACAAATCCTCATCACATTTTCTCCATTAATTCTTGCTTCTATCCTTCTCCTTATTTTCTGGCCTCTTTGGAAGAATTATGTTCAATCAAGTTTTATTGCTTCGCTGAAATATACTCTTCTTGAAATAAAGTTGCCTAGAGAATTGATGAAATCTCCGGCGGCTATGGAGATTTTTCTAAATTCTCTTCACAATACAGCCGATGGAAATAAAATAAAACAATATTGGGATGGCGAAATGCGCCCTATTTTTTCTCTTGAATTAGTTTCTGTCGAGGGTGTTGTTAAGTTTTTCATAAGAACTGAAGATAAAAGAAAGGCAGGGGTTATATCAGCCCTGTATTCGCAATTTCCAGAAGTTGAAATAAATGAAGTCGATGATTATACGAAAAGTATACACTTCGATCCGAAAGAATCAAAGATGTGGGGTGCCGATTTTAAATTTACCATGCCTGATCCATATCCTATAAAGACATATATTGATTACGGTCTAGATAAGGATCCCAAAGAAGAGTTTAAAGTAGATCCTCTTGTACCAATGCTTGAATTCCTAGGAAGTGTCGGTCCGAATCAGCAAGTCTGGATACAATACATAATCAAAGCACATAATGATACACAGAAAAAATCTGGACATTGGTTCAAGAAAACTGATGCATGGAAAGATGAGGCGAAGGATCTGGTAAATAAACTAATGGCACGAGATCCGAAGACTAAAGTCACTGATTTTCTTAAATTACCTAAAATGTCTGAAGGAGAAACTGATATAGTGAAAGCTATAGAGAGAAGTGTGACCAAGCATCCCTTCGATGTCGGTATAAGAGCAATATATATAGGTAAAAAGGATATCTTCGACGCGCCTTTCGGTCTTGGGGGTATTATTTCCAGTTTCAAACATTTCAGTACCCAACATTTAAATGGTTTTAAACCTGATAATAAAAAGTGGGTTATGAAAATAGAATATCCCTGGCAGGATTATAAGAATATAAGAAAGAATAAACAATGCCGTCTTCTTCTTGAAGCATATAAACGTCGTTGTTATTTCTATGAACCGTTTAAGAGTAAACCAATGGTATTGAATTCAGAAGAGCTTGCAACTATTTTTCATTTCCCTGGACAAGTTGCCGGTACTCCTACTCTTACTCGTATTCCATCGAAGAAATCAGAAGCTCCAGCCAATCTACCCATCTAATATATGCCGACTGATACAAAAAATTTTATAAAAATCATCTCTCTCTTCGCTCTGGATTGTATTTTCCTTATGTTTCTTTTTGCCTCTAGACCTCCTTCAGCTTTCCCAAATAAAATCGATATTCATATTCAAAAGGAATCATCTTTAAGCAAGGTAACAGATGAGCTTGTCCAAAGAAATATTATTCGCTCACCTTTTATATTTAAAGTAGCTGTAGTCCTATTTGCAGGTCAAGGCAGAATCAGGGCTGGGGATTATAGATTTACAGATCCGCAGATGGCTTGGACAATAGCCTATAGAATAGTTCATGGCGATCAAGGTCAGCCGAAAGTAAGAATCATCATTCCTGAAGGAACAAATGTCTATGATATGGCTTTTATTTATCTATCCAAACTTTCAGATTTCAATGCACCGTATTTCGTTTCTAAAGCAATAAAATACGAAGGGTATCTCTTTCCTGATTCATATTATTTCCTAGCAAATGCAAAGACTGATGAAATCATATATACTATGAGGAATAATTTTAATGAGAAAATAAAGACAATCAGTGATGAAATAAAAAATTTTGGCAGAAACATAAAAGATATAGTGATTATGGCATCAATTATAGAAGAAGAAACTAGAGCTGATGAATCTAGGAAAGTAGTCTCTGGAATTCTTTGGAAAAGAATTGATGATAATATACCACTTCAAGTCGATGCCCCTTTCTATTATATTACTGGAAAAGCTGGAAATTTCACTCTTGATGATTTGAAAATTGATTCACCATATAATACATATAAAAATAAGGGGTTACCTTTTGCTCCCATTTCAAATCCCGGATTTTCGACAATTCTCGATACTATAACACCCATAAAGACATCATATTGGTACTATCTTAATGGAAAAGATGGTGAAATACATTATGCCGATACATTTGCAAAACATTTAGAAAATAAAAATACATATTTGAAATAAAATGCTATTTGACCTATACTCAAATTGTGAATAGGAATAATAAGAAAGTCTATGTAGGTATGTCCGGAGGGGTAGATAGCTCCGTTTCTACCGCCTTACTAAAGAAAGCCGGTCACGATGTCATAGGAGTCTTTATTAAAGTTTGGCAACCTGATTGGATAGATTGCAGTTGGAAAGAAGATAGGCTGGATGCTATGAGAGTAGCGGCAGAGCTTGATATTCCATTTATTACACTCGATTTTGAAAAAGAATATAAAAGAGATGTTGTGGATTATATGATAAATGAATATAAGCTTGGAATGACGCCAAACCCTGATGTGATGTGCAATCGTTTTGTGAAGTTTGGCGGGTTTTTCAATTGGGCTATGAAACAAGGTGCGGATTTTGTTGCCACAGGACATTATGCACAAATTGAAAATAATAAATTAAAAATGAGTAAAGATTTAAATAAAGATCAAAGTTATTTTCTATGGACACTCACCAAAGATCAACTTTCAAAAACACTTTTTCCTATAGGCAATTTAGAAAAACTAGAAGTTAGAAAATTGGCAAAGAAATTTGATTTACCAAATGCAGAAAAGAAAGATAGTCAAGGCCTATGTTTTATCGGAAAAATAGATGTGAAAAATTTCCTATCTCATTATATTGAATCAAAAAAGGGAAATGTTCTTGATGAAAAAAGAAATATAATCGGCGAACATAATGGTTCTTTCTTTTTCACTATAGGAGAAAGGCATGGCTTTAGAATGATTAAAAAAACACCAAATGATGAACCATATTTCGTTATTTCAAAAAATATAAAGGAAAATACAATTACCGTGGCTAATAAAAACAATAATGGTAATTTACCAAATGGTATAAAAAGAATTTATCTGAAAGATATAAATTGGAATCAAAGCTTTTTACCGATGAATAAAAAACTTAAAGCAAGATCGAGATATCGTGAGGAATTGCAGAAGATAAAGATGGTTGATGAGAAAACAGTAGAATTTGAAAAACCGCAATACACTATATCTCCTGGACAATCCTTAGTAATATATGATGGGGATATATGCTTGGGTGGAGGGATTATATCTTAATATGCTATAATTCTCAGCATGAATCATCTAATATCGATCAAAAAAGCTGACGGTACTATAGAACTCTTCGAAGAAGGTAAGCTTATTGAATCACTTAAAAATGCTGGCGGAAGTGATGCAATAATTGAAAAGATTATAAATCATCTCGGGAAGGAAATGTATGATGGAATGACTACTAGTGAAATATATAAGCATTCCTTCGAATTACTCCGTGAACATTCAATGCCGATCGCCGTGAAATATTCCTTAAGACGAGCATTATCCGAGCTTGGTCCAGATGGATTTCCATTTGAAAAATATATTTCAAAGATTTTTCAATCTTGGGGATATGAGACTCTGACAGATCAGACCCTGACAGGTGCTTGTGTATCTCATGAAGTAGATATAGTAGCTTGGAATAAAGAGAAGCTTGTGATGGTAGAAGCGAAATTTCATAATGAATTGGGTTTAAAATCAGATTTGAAGGTAGTGCTATATGTCAAAGCTAGATTTGATGATTTACGAGGTAATATGTTTAATTTTGGAGGTTTTACACGCAAGCTTGATGAAGGTTGGCTTATCACAAATACGAAATTTACAGATCAAGCCATTAAATATGGTGAATGTAATGCTCTCAGAATGATTGGTTGGAATTATCCTTCAAAGGGAAATTTACAAGATATTATAGAAGAACTTCATTTACATCCCTTCACCAGCCTTTCTAGTCTTTCTAATGTTCAAAAAAAAGAATTACTTGGAAAAGGAGTTGTACTCTGTACTGATATTTATAAAAATCCAAATATTTTAATGGAAATAGGTATAAAAAATGGTGAAGAAAAGAGAGTTATTGAAGAGATAAGAGAGATTTGTAAAATTTAGTACCGCCATGTCCAAAACTGATGAAATGAAGAAAATAAAAGATGAAGTTTTTGCACTTAAGATTTCACCTCTTTATAAATATCGTATAGAAAATAAATATTTTCCGGTGATCGGAGAAGGAAGTCATGATTCAGAAATAATGTTTGTCGGAGAAGCTCCAGGAAGAAATGAAGCTCAAACAGGTCGACCTTTCTGTGGTGCGGCCGGAAAAATCTTAGATGAATTGCTCGAGGGAGTGGAAATTGAACGTAAGAAAGTATATATAACAAATATCGTTAAAGATCGACCACAGATGAACAGGGACCCGTTACCCGAAGAAATAAAAATTTATGGACCATTTCTTGATAGACAGATAGAAATAATACAGCCAAAGGTCATAGCTACACTCGGTAGGTATGCTATGGGATATATTATGAAGAAATTCGATTTAGATCTTGAACTAGAATCTATAGGAAAAGCTCATGGAAAAGCCTATAAAGCCAAAACAAGCTATGGATCTATAAATATAGTTACTCTCTATCATCCTTGCGTGGCAATATATAATCGTGATACATTGGAAACACTTAAGAAGGATATTAAAATATTAAATACTTACAAATGATATGACTAGAAAAAACAGGTATAAATGGAATCTTAACTTACTATACACATCTCTTAATGATCCTAAAATTGAACAGGATATATTAAATATCGAGACTTTACATAATTCATTTGCGGAAAAATATAATATAGAAAATAAGACATATTTGAATGACAATGATCAATTATTACAGGTATTAGATGATTATGAAGTGCTAATGGATAATAATAGTTCAAAACCATCACTATATTTAAATTATGTGATACATACTGATTCTGTAAATAATAAAGCCCTTTCTCTATCAAATCTATTAGATAATCGCATGACAAAAGCTCAAAATAAGATTACTTTTTTTGAACTATCATTAGCTGGAATCAATAAAGATAGGCAAAACGATATTTTAAATAATAAAATGTTTTCTAAATATAAATTTTTCTTATATTGCATATTCGATGATTCTCTATACAATCTGACAGAAGCAGAAGAGAAAATACTGAATCTTAAAGCACTTCCTGCTTCAGATATGTGGAATATGAGTCATGATCGTATTCTATCTGCAGTGATGATCGAATGGAAAGGTAAAAGGATACCCTTAGCTGAAGCCAATAATCTAATATCTGGTCTAAAAAGAATTGATAGATTAGAATTGTCCAAGAAGATTTCTATAGAATTGAAAAAAGTCTCTATCTTCTCAGAAGCTGAGATAAATGCTGTAGTTACTAATAAAAAGATAAATGATGAATTAAGAAATTACAGAACACCTTTTGAAAATACAGTCAGAAGATATAGAAATGATCCAGTGATTATTGAAAAACTTATAAAAACAGTATCAGACAATTTTCATATATCACATAAATTTTTTAGATTAAAAACTAAGATTCTAAATTTGAAAAGTTTAAGATATTCAGATAGGAATGCAAAGATTGGTGAAATTAAAGGTGAATTTTCTTTTGATTCATCAAAAATGATATTGGAGAAAGCTTTTGCTAGTTTTGATAATAAGTATGCAGAAATATTAAACTCTTTTGTAAAAAATGGACAAATTGATATTTATCCAAGAAAAGGAAAAAAGGGAGGAGCTTATTGTTCTAGTTCATTACACAATCCAACTTTTGTTTTACTAAATCACTCTGATAATATAAATTCATATACTACTTTTGCTCATGAAATGGGTCATGCATTTCATTCTGAATTATCAAAATCGCAAGGACCGCTTTATTCAAGTTATTCTACTTCACTTGCGGAGACTGCCAGCACATTTTTCGAATCTTTAGCATTTGATGAAATATTAAAGACTCTATCTAAAAAACAAAAAATTATTGCTTTACATAATAAGATAAATAGTGATATTAGTACTATTTTTAGACAAATAGCTTGTTTTAATTTTGAAAATGATATTCATAATATTGTGAGAAAAAATGGTTTCATTTCTAAAGAAGAATTGGCTGATTTACATAATAAACATATGAAAGCTTATCTTGGTCCAATATTTAAAATGGAACATGATGATGGATATTTCTTCGTACAATGGAGTCATATAAGACGATTCTTTTATGTCTATACATATGCCTACGGAATGCTGGTAAGTAAATCATTATTAAAAAGATATAGAGAAAATAAGAATTTTATCGTATCAATCGAGAAGTTTCTTTCTTCAGGAGGAAAAAATACTCCAGAGAATATATTAAAAGAAATTGGTGTAGATATGGCATCTGGACAAATCTTTCAAGATGGAATAGATGAAATAGCTAGAGATATAAAAGAACTCGAAAGATTGATGAGGAGTAGCGATTAATCTCACGCAATACTTAAGACACTCTAATTTTGAAGATATGGAGAGGAGGTTTAAGGGGTGGTTGACAAAATTATTATAATCTGTTAAATTATTCATGGATGCGTAGCAAGGCATAAAAGGTGGAGAATCTAGGTATCTCAGGTTCTCTAAAGTGTGGCTACGCCAAGGTGGATTGCCCTTTTCAGACCACCGCCGCAATCCCTGTCCTGTGGAAGGGTATGTGTGGCACTACCAGATTCTCTTTGAGAATTCTGGACATATTGAAACAGCGTTTTTGCATCTTGCGACGCTGTTTTCTTTTACATAATTTTTAAATCATTTATAATAGTCAGCAATATTTAACCTACAAAGTTTTCAATCTCAGCCAACTTTGTACAATTCATAATTTCAGCTTATAAAAAGTTGGTTTGTTTTTATTACTAATTTTAATTATTTAAAAATATGTTAAAAGATTTTGATTTGTGGAATGAAATAAAGAAGAAGACTGATGAAAAAATAAGAGACTTTTAAGAAAAATAGAAATGATAGAAGAAATAGATTTTAATGAAATTGTTAAGAGATTAATAAACTTAATAATAAAAAGCGAAACCCCCGTATTAAACGGGGGAATCTCGGAGGCCGAAGCCACTAATGCATTAAGTATATCTCCAGATGAAAATAAGTCAACTATATGCTACACTTTTCCCATGAATTCATCCGAAATCAGAAATAGATTCTTCAAATTCTTCGAGAAAAGGGGGCATGTTATTATCCCTTCTGCCTCTCTTATCACTCCTGATGAAAAGGATATTACAAATTCCACTCTTTTTAATACTGCTGGTATGCAACCCCTTATACCATATCTTTTAGGTAAGCCTCATCCTAAGGGGAATCGGCTTGTAGATGTACAGAAATGTATTAGGACGATAGATATAGATGATGTGGGTGATAAGACTCATGCGACATTTTTCGAAATGCTCGGGAATTGGTCTCTTGGAGATTATTTCAAGAAAGAAGCTATAGCTTGGAGTTATGAGTTTTTAACTGATAAGAAAGAGGGGCTTGGTCTAGATCCATTTAGGCTTTATGTGACAGTTTTCGAAGGTGATATAAATGCTTCAAGGGACGAAGAAGCGGCAAAGATTTGGGAAAAAATTTTCGTTAAAAATAAAATAAAAGGAAATAGGGTTTTTTATATGTCGGCTTCGATGAATTGGTGGCAGGCTGGGAACAATGGCCCATGTGGTCCAGATACAGAAATGTATTATGATGTTTCAGGAAAATTTGCTGGTAGAGGGTTCAGTCAAGAAGAATTTCTAGAAGCAGATTCGAAAAGGGAAATAGTAGAAGTCTGGAATGATGTTTTCATGCAATATGAGAAGAAAAATGGAAGTATAATTGGCACATTGCCTAAGCCTTCAGTCGATACCGGTGCAGGATTGGAGCGTTTGGCTATGGTGATGCAGGGAGTGGATAATATTTATGATACAGATCTATTCAAGCCAATAATGGAAAAAATAAAAAGGTTGTCGAAGAATTGGAATTTAAAATCAGCTAGAATAGTGGCCGATCATATACGAGCATCGACAGCCCTGATTGCTGATGGAGTCATGCCATCAAATACCGATAGGGGATATGTTTTAAGGAAACTTATAAGAAGAACAGTTAGACATGCAGATATATTGAAAATAAATATTGATGATTTGAGTGATGAAAAAGTTATTCAAGAAGAAGTAAATAAATTCAAAGAAACTCTAGGAAAAGGTTTGAAGGAGTTCGAAAAAGGTACAGATGCTTTCACTCTTTTCTCAAGTTATGGTTTTCCTTTGGAATTAACACTTGAATTAGCAAGAGAGAAAGGTAAAGAAGTGAATGTGAAAGATTTTGAAGAAAAATTCAAGAAACATCAAGAGCTTTCACGTTCTGGAGCAGAACAAAAATTCAAGGGAGGATTGGCAGATGCTAATAATCCAATAGTAGTGAAATACCATACAGCCACGCATTTACTTCATCAAGCACTTCATGATGTATTGGGTGATAAGGTAGGTCAAAAGGGTTCAAATATTACCCCAGAAAGACTTCGTTTCGACTTTTCTTATGATATGAAAATGACAGATGAAGATAAGAAGAAAGTGGAAGATATAGTAAATGAAAAGATAAAACAGGGATTATCAGTAAAACAAGTCATCATGCCACGCGCGGAAGCAGAAAAGACGGGTGCTAGGCATTTCTTCGGTGAGAAATATGGAGATGAGATCTCTATTTATTTTATTGGAAAAGACTTAGAGGGAGCATATTCAAAAGAATTCTGTGGTGGACCACATGTGAAGAATACAAAAGAGCTTGGAATATTTAAAATACAAAAAGAAGAAGCTGTGGCACAGGGAGTGAGAAGAATAAAAGCAGTTTTAATTTAATATTTCCATGTTATAATAAATCCATTATGTTCTCATTATTTTTCAATGAAGAAAAAGGAAAGATATCGATACTCATTGATATTCAAAGTGGACTTGTGCGGGGAGCATTGGTATTGAATAAAGGTGAAGATAAACCTCATATCTTATATGTTACAACCCAGTCCTTTACTAGGAAAACTTATGTAGACAGTACATATATAACGAAAACTATGCTGAAATCTGTCTTCATGGTAACAAATTCGATTGCAAATGAAGGTATGACGAAGATTCAATCACTTGGATATAGCAGAAAATTATTAAATTCAATTCATTTTATACTTTCGTCTCCATGGGTGATTTCTAGATCAAAATTGGTAAAGATTCAATTTGAAAATGAAACAAAGATAACCGAAAAGATAATATCAGATATCATAATAGAAGAACAAAATAAGCTTAAACATGATTTCGGTCCAGATTTGATATTGACTGAACAGAAAATATTTGAAATCAAACTCAATGGATATGTGGTCAATAATTTTGAAGATAGAAAAGCAAAGACTTTAGAAGTATCCTTTGCTACGACTCTAGGTTCTGAGAAAATTATAAATAGAATACATCAAGCTGTATTGAAGAATATACATATTGAAAAAAAATATTATCATTCAGCATTACTTCTTCATTTTATCGCTCTACAATCCCTATTTCCTAGAAGAGAAGATTTTATTTCTATACATATTCATAGTGAATTGACAGATATAATAGTTGTAAAGAAAGGAATTTGCGCATGTTTAGCATCTTTTCCATTCGGAGTTTCCACTTTATCAAGAAAAATATCACATGCATTGAAACATACGAATGAAACAAGCGATTCTATACTTAATCTCTATGGAGCTAGTAAATTAGAAAATAATGAAAATCAAAAGATCAAGAAAATTATAGAACCTTTAATGCAAGTTTGGCATAATCAACTTTTAAAATCAGTAGTAAAGAATAATGAAGGTAAATTTATTGTACCCAGATTAGTATATCTCTCTGCTCATAGTCATTTCGATATATTCAGATCAGTATTTACATTAAATAATAATGAAAAGTACGAAGTTATCTCTTTCGATACCTCTAAGATTGAATCATATGTAGTATATGAAAAAGTTTCAGAAAAAAGCCAAGTTATAGGAATGTATGCATTAGCTTTAAAAAATATGGTATAGTTATTTCATAGTATATGCCAAAGAAAATTGTACAAGATATTATGCCGACAGAAAGACACTCTATACGTGAAGTGCCTATTCGAATACACAGAAAGAAAGTAGGAGAAGAAGGGGTGATAATAGAAGAAGAGGAAACAGGGACTGTGAATTTATCACCTAAAAAAGTTAGTAAGAAAAGAAATAGAAGAGGATTAAATATGTTTGCTAGTTTTATTATAGTTTTTGCGTGTATTTCTGTTATTGGAATAGCTTTATCACTTCTATATTCAAAGGCAGTAGTGACTATCACACCAAAAGTTATGAATTTGCAGGTAGATGGGAAGTTTACAGCAAAGAAAAATGCATTATCTGGCGATTTGAAATATGAAGTAATTACAGCTACAGATGAAATGCATAAGCCTATTTCCTCGACAAATGGTCCATTAATACAGACTAAGGCGAGAGGAATAGCAATCCTATTTAATAATTATAGTGCTACAACCCAAAAGATTGTAGCTGGCACTCGTCTAACAAATTCTCTCGGACTTATATACAGAACTTCTACATCAGTGAGTATACCTGGTAAAAAGACAATTGCCGGAAAAGTCATTCCTGGTAGTATAAATGTCGGCATTATAGCTGATCAATCTGGAGAAAAGTATAATATAAAACTAACTGATCTATCCGAAAACTTCAAAATAATGGCTTATAAGGGTACAAGTAAGTACGATGGTTTCTATGGACATTTGAAATCAGATATAACGGGTGGATTTTCTGGTAATAAGAAGATAGTTTCTGCTGATCTACAGAAAAAGACAATACAGGAATTACAAGATTCTTTAAAAGAAAAATTAATAGCTAAATTAAAGACTGAAATTCCTGAAGGATATTTATTATATAAAGACTCATATATTATAGAAAATAAAGTATTAGATATAGGGACAAAAGAAGCTAATTCTGCCGATATAGGTGTAAAGAGTACAGTATATGGGATTATATTTAATTCAAATAATCTATTGCATTTCGTTGCTGGAAATGAAATAAAGAAATTCCCAGCTTCCACATACAATGTAAGAGGCATGGAAGGTCTTAGTTTTCAAATTATTAATATGAAGGATATATCAATGGCAAAATCTACACCAGTAATATTCAATTTGAAAGGTCCAGTCTCTCTTGTTGGTACTTTCTCCGAAGAAAGCTTGAAAAAAGAACTTCAAGGTATAAAGCTTAGTGCTAGTAATGCTATTTTTGCCAAATATAATTCTATCGGTAATGCCTATGCTTTGCTTACACCTTTCTGGATTAGATCCTTCCCAAATTCAGCCGATAAGATTATAATAGAGTACAAATAAGAATAGAAATCCTAGGATGCTGGGTTGTGTTGCTTTTTATTGGCCTATCTGTTAATATATTTAAACGCGTAAATTTGATGGATTTTAATACAAATAATAAAATCAACAACACAAATAGTGCAAATATTGTATATGGGGTTGTAACAGAGGCCTTACCAGACACATTGTTTAAGGTAAAGCTTGACAATAAGGAGGAAATTGTATTGGCGTATTTAGCGGGAAAAATGAGAATGCATCGTATTAGAGTGTTAATTGGTGATAAAGTAGAATTAGCATTGGATTCATATGGTGGAAGAGCTCGTATTACTAAAAGATTATAATTTTTGTTTAATTACAGCATGAAGGTAAAAGCATCAGTAAAGAAAAACTGTCCGAAATGCAAAGTAGTCCGAAGAAAGGGCTATGTTTATGTTGTGTGTAAGGCAAATCCTCGCCACAAACAAAGACAAGGATAATATTTTTTATATGCGCATATTAGGTATTACAATTCCAGATAATAAAAGACTTGAAATTGCATTGACAGCACTTTATGGTATTGGTCGTTCAAGGGCTCTGTCTGTTTTAGAAAAAGCAAAGGTTGACAAAGCATTAAAGCCGAAAGATCTTACTGTTGAACAAGAAAATGATATTAGAAAGATCATTGAAACATTTCGTATAGAAGGAGATCTTAAACGTGAAGTAGCTTCAAATATAAAAAGATTAAAAGATATAAAGACATATCGTGGAAGCAGACATGCTCGTAGACTTCCAGCTAGAGGTCAGAGAACAAAGACCAATTCTAGAACAATCAGGGGAAATGTGAGAAAGACGATGGGTTCTGGAAGAAAGAAAGAAGATAAGAAATAATAAATAAAATAATATTATATGGGTAAGAAAAGAATTGTTACAACCAAAAAAGATACGAAAGAAACAGGAGTAAAACAAGCTCCAACTTCTTCTAAAAAGCGATTGGATTCTGGTATTTTACATGTACAATCAACCTATAATAATACTAAAGTCCAATTGACAGACAAGGAGGGCAATGTTATTATATGGTCTTCAAGTGGATCATTAGGATTTAAGGGGGCAAAGAAAGGGACACCATTTGCAGCAGCTAAAGTCGGTGAAACTCTTGCTCTGAAGGCACAAGCACTTGGATTGAAGGATATAGATGTGGTTGTAAAAGGTGTAGGATCTGGACGCGAATCGGCGATTCGTGGCTTTATTTCAAAAGGTGTGAATATAAATTCCATAAAAGATGAAACTCCAGTACCATTCAATGGTCCTCAGCCTAAAAAACCACGTAGAGTATAATTTTATGATTATTGGACCAAAATACAAAATTGCTAGAAGATTGGGAGCTGCAGTGTTTGAAAAAACTCAAACACAAAAGTATGCTATTCGATCCGCGCAAAAGACTAATTTTTCTAAATCTAAAGCAAAAAGTGATTATGGACTTGGTATGCTTGAAAAACAAAGGGCTAGATTTACATATGGAGTTTCAAGCAAACAATTCGGAAATTATGTAAAAAAGGCAATAGAAAAGAAAGGTAATTCCGGAGAACACCTCATTCAACTTTTAGAAAGTAGATTGGATAATGTCGCACTTCGATCTGGTTTCGCTACGACAAGACAAGCTGCAAGACAAATGACATCTCATGGACATCTTACAGTCAATGGAAAAATTATCACTATTCCATCATATTCAGTAAAAGTAGGTGATATCATAGCGATACGAGAAGGGAGTAAGAAGAAGGGGTTATTTTCAGGGCTTGATGAAAGACTGAAAACAATAAAATTACCCGCATGGCTAAAGCTCAATTTTGATAAGAAAGAATTGATAGTAGATGGAGTTCCGCATGCATTACAGAGTGAATTACTATTCAATGTCGGATCTGTGCTCGAATTCTATAGCCGTTAAAATTAAAATATTTATTTTTTAATAAAATTACCATGCAAAACAATAATATCATCGTTCCATCAAAGCCAAAGATTATTCGTGAAGAAGGTTTTAGTGGGATTTATGAAATAGATGGACTTTATCCAGGTTATGGTCATACACTCGGCAATTCTCTTAGACGCATTATTTTATCATCCATTATTGGTGCAGCTGTAACTAAGGTAAAGATAAAGGGTATTGAACATGAATTTTCATCTATCGATGGTGTAAAAGAAGATGTTATTGCACTTTTATTGAATCTTAAAAGACTTCGCATAAAACTCATAACAGATGAACCACAAGTTTTGACCTTAAAAGTAAAGGGAATAAAGACTATTCTAGCAAAAGATATACAATATCCGGGCCAAGTCGAAATCCTTAATCCAGAGCTTCATATTGCCCAATTGACTGATAAAAGTGCCGAATTAGATATGGAAATAACAGTGGAAAAAGGATTAGGGTATGTAGCTAAGGAAACACTTCATAAAGATCGTGTAGATATTGGTACTATTTCTATCGATGCTACATTTACTCCTATAAGAAAGGCAAATTATGAAGTAGAAAATATGCGTGTTGGTGATAGGACAGATTTCAATCGCCTTAGAATTTCTATAGAAACAGATGGAACATTGACCCCTAAGGAAGCTTTTGAACAATCTATTTCGACTATGATTATGCAACTCAAATCTATTATTGGATTTAAGGAGGAAGAAGTCTCTGTCTCAGAAAAGACTGATGAAGAAAGTGTAGTAGGAGAAAGTGAACCAAAGCAAGAAGTAGATGTAGAATTTTTGAAAACAAGAATAGATTCTATAGGACTTTCACCAAGAACAGTCAAAGCTCTTTCTAATGCTAATATTAGGACTATCGGTGGATTGGCAAGAAAAAGTGAAATCGATATTCTAGATATAGATGGATTGGGAAGTAAGGGTATTCAGGAAATAAAGAAAATTCTTTCACAATACAATATTTCCTTGAAATAATTAAATAATATGAGACATCATTCAAATAAAAGAAAATTCGGTTTAGAGAAAGATCAGAGGAATGCTTTGATGCGTTCTCTTGCAAGGAATTTAATAAATGAAAGTCGAATAAGAACGACCTTACCAAAGGCAAAAGAACTTCGACCATATGTTGAAAAGCTCATAACAAAAGCCAAGATCGGAACTATCGGTTCTCGTCGACTTATTATTTCAAAAATCGGTGGTGTAAAGGAGGCGAAGACATTAATAGAAACCATTGCTCCTAAATATAAGACAAGAAATGGTGGTTATACACGTATAGTGAAGCTTTCAGCGCGTACACTTGACGCCGCACCTATGGCAATGATTGAATTTGTATAATATAAATAATATGATTCACACTATTGATGCACAAGGTAAGAAATTGGGAAGAGTTTCAAGCGAAGCTGCAACGTATCTTATGGGTAAAAGAATGGTTTCATTTGCTCGCAATAAAATCGCTCCAATTCAAGTAAAGATAATAAATACATCGAAGGCCAATTTCGATATTAAGAAATTGAATCAGAAAGAGTATATCACTTATACTGGTTTCCGTGGTGGTATTTATAGTGAAAAGCTTAAAGAACTTATTACAAGAAAAGGAGCAAAGGAAGCCTTCGAAAGAGCCGTATATAGAATGCTTCCATCAAATAGTCTAAGGAAAAAAATAATGAAGAATTTAATTATTACCGAATAATATGATAATAACAAAAACAGGAGAAGGAAGATATATAGAAGCGATCGGTCGAAGAAAAACGGCTATTGCCCGCGTACGCATCACCCCATCAACGAAAATGTCTTATGATATAAATGGCCAAACTATTGAATCATATTTTCCTATAAAGGAAATGCAGAAAATGGTTTTAGAATCTATAGACGAATCCAAACTCACAGAAACAAAATTTAATATAACAATCCTTACAAGAGGTGGCGGAAAGAGTGGTCAAGCTGATGCTATACGACTCGGTATCGCTAGATCCCTTATCAAATACGATAAAGGACTTCGTGGAAAGCTTAAGAAGGCAGGATTACTCAAGAGAGATCCAAGGGCAAAGGAAAGACGAAAGTTCGGTCTGAAGAAAGCTCGTAAGAGTCCACAATGGTCTAAGAGATAAAAAAATGAAAGAAGATGATGATGTAAAAATTGAATCTGATGACACATTAGATGATTCTGTCATAGCGGAAGAAACGGCTATTGGCATGGTTAAAACTTTAAAAGAAAAGCTTAAGAAAGCTATAGAAGAGAAACAAGAATATCTCAATAATTGGCAGAAGGATAAAGCAGAATTTATGAATGCTCGAAAGAGAGATCAGGAAGTTCAGAAAGATTTTGCTAGATTTTTAAATGAAAGTTTGATTTCAGAACTTATACCTGTTCTTGATAGTTTCAATATGGCAATGGGGAATAAAGAGGTATGGGAGAAGGCAGATAAGAACTGGAGAACGGGAGTGGAGTATATTGCAAATCAATTAAAAAAAGTTCTAGAAGATTTCGGCTTAAAAGAATTGAATCCTATTGGTCTTCCTTTTGATCCTATGCGTGACGAAGCTATAGAACATGAACAAGTAGATGATGAAAAGAAAAATCATATTGTGACTTTTGTTATTAGTAAGGGGTATGAATTAAATGGAAAGGTTTTGAAGGCGCCTAAGGTGAAGGTTGGGGAGTGGAAAAAGATAGATGAAAATGCTAGTATCTAGATATGAAAGATAATGATAAAAAAGTAATAACTGATATAATACGCAGAAATAATGCTGTCGTTGGTTATTTATTTGGTTCACATGCTCGTGGTACGGCAGGGGCATTAAGTGATCTAGATGTGGCTGTGGCTTTTCCTACAGGTTTGAACATGGAAATTCAGGATAGAAAAATTGAAGATATAAGATGTGCTTTAGAGAAAATTTATGGTAGAGATAAAGTAGATGTTATAAATATACCTAAACTTAAAACTCCTTTACTTCGCTATATCGTTACACTTGGCGAGGGGATTATTCTTTTTGCTGATGATCGATCTTTATTAAATAATCTTATTGATTTTGCTCGCCGTGATTATGAGGATACGAAACCTTTGAGGGCTATTCAAGGACAATATCTTAAAAGCTTATTTGTATAAATAATTATATGACTAAACTAAATATAGAATCAATTCAAGATAAATTATTTCGCCTTAAAACGAATACTGACTTTATAGAGGATATATTCAAAACATCGAATGATGATCTTTTGAATGGTACAGATCATTCTAAGTATATTGCTCTAGAACATATATTACAACTTTCGATACAGATTATTTTAGATGTTGGATCACATATTTTGGCGGAAGATTTTCATGAAAATCCAGCCACATACAATGAAGTAATAATAGCACTTGGTGAAAAGGGAATTATCACAAAAGAATTTGCAAAGTTACATGAAGAAATGTCTAAGTTTAGAAATAAACTTGTACATGATTATGGTAATATAGATCAAACTAAAGTTCTAGAATATGGACGAAGTGCATCAGATGTATTTAGAATATTTGGTAAAGCTTTTGTAGATTATATTCAAAAATAATTATGCTAACCCCCCAAAACAAACAACTAAATAGCATATTTGAAAGAATTATTAGAGATAACAACGGGGTATTAGTCCGTGTAAGATTTACTATTGTTGAAGTTGACGGAGTATTCAAAGGACATGTAATATCTGCTGAACCACTAGTATCAAAAAATGAAAAGGATGTAGTTTGCCTACTTTGCCTAAAAGAAAAGAAAGTAATAGCAGAGGATGCTGTTATAGATTTTTCATCTATACTTTCGCCATACTTTTCACTAGAATTTTTCATGAGTCAACCTACGAGAGCACCGGCTTTCGCTATATAGTTTTCTACTTATTAAATTAATCAAATCAAAAACAAAAACCATGAGTAAAATAATCGGAATCGATCTTGGTACTACCAACTCCGCCGTAGCGGTGATGGAAGCTGGTACGCCAAAGATATTAGAGAATGCAGAAGGTGCTAGAACTACACCGTCTATTGTTGCACAGTCAAAGACTGGTGACAGAATGGTAGGTCTTCTAGCGAAAAGACAAGGAGTAACAAATCCAAAAAATACAATATACCAGATAAAAAGATTTATCGGGCACAACTTCGACGATCCTGCGGTACAGAAAGACCGTGCATCTGTGCCTTTTGAAATGCAAAAATCTGCATCCGGAGGAATAGAAGTAAAGATGGGAGATAAATGGTATAGACCAGAGGAAATCAGTGCTATGATACTTACGAAGATGAAGACAGATACAGAAGCTCGTTTAGGTGAAAAGGTAACAGAAGCAGTTATCACCGTGCCCGCGTACTTTAACGATGCACAGAGACAGGCCACAAAGGATGCAGGAAAAATTGCGGGATTAGATGTAAAGAGAATCATAAATGAACCGACAGCCGCAGCACTTGCTTATGGATTCGATAAGAAAAAGGATGAAAAGATAGCAGTATTCGATTTCGGTGGTGGAACATTTGATATTTCTGTTCTAGAAGTAGGTGATGATGTTGTAGAAGTAAAATCAACAGATGGTGATGCACATCTCGGAGGAAAAGATATTGATCAGAAAATTATAAATTGGCTGGGAGATGAATTTAAGAAAACATCCGGAGTAGATATTAGGAAAGATACTTTAGCCCTTCAGAGACTGGACGAAGCAGCAGAAAAGGCAAAGATAGAACTTTCAACGGTAATTCAGACCGAAGTAAATATTCCATTTATTACTTCTACAGCTGAAGGACCACAACATTTACTCATCACTATGACTCGAGCGAAGCTAGAGGAACTTACAAAGGAATTCATTGATAAAGCAATGATGATAACGAAGAGGGCAATGGATGCTTCACCGTTTAAAATAGGGGATCTAAATGAAGTCCTTTTGGTCGGTGGACAGACTCGTATGCCAGCCATGCAAAAAGCTGTGAAAGATTTCTTCGGAAAGGAGCCACATATGGGTGTGAATCCTGACGAAGTGGTTGCGGTGGGTGCTGCTATTCAAGGTGGAATATTGGGAGGTGATATAAAAGGAGTTTTACTTCTTGATGTTACTCCACTTTCACTTGCTATTGAAACAATGGGCGGAGTAGCGACGAAACTCATTGACAAGAACACCACTATCCCTACCCAGAAGTCTCAAATCTTCTCTACAGCGGCTGATAATCAAACATCTGTAGAAATTCACATAACACAAGGTGAAAGACCTCTTTCAGGCGATAATAAATCACTTGGACGCTTTATTCTAGATGGTATTGCACCTGCACCAAGAGGTATGCCACAGATAGAGGTTACATTTGATCTAGATGCAAATGGCATTCTTTCTGTTACTGCAAAAGATAAGGCAACAGGTAAAGCAAATAGTATAAAGATTACTGCAAGCTCAGGCCTTTCGAAGGAAGAAGTAGAAAAGATGAAAAAAGAAGCAGAAATGCATTCTGCTGAAGATGTAAAGAAAAAGGAAATGATAGAGACAAGAAATATTGCAGAACAGCTCATTTATACTTCAGAAAAGGCTCTTAAAGATGCAGGTGATAAGGTTCCAGCCGATCTTCGTAAGTCTATAGAAGATAAAATAGCAGATGTGAAAACAGCAAAAGAAGGAACAGATCCAGGAACTCTAAAGAAAGTAACAGATACACTTTCATCTGAACTTTCTAAGATAGGTGAAATATTATCTAAGGCACAGGCAGAAGCAGAGAAGGCAAAGGCGCAGACTCCGCCAGGAGGTGAGCAAAAGGGTCCAGAAGGAGATGTTAAGGATGCGGAGTTTAAGGAGAAGAAGTAAACCTTGACTTAATTATTGACTTAGATTATCATTCCAAGCACATGATTAATATAAAGCA
>ERZ1292623.284-Hain-H51-01um-R1-284-length-56901-cov-8_pt1 | contig 26919 bp, 29 predicted proteins | sample MGYA00564398_ERZ1292623 | MGnify/ENA primary metagenome ERZ1292623 (study PRJEB36523, sample SAMEA6512633) | groundwater metagenome | collected 2019-01-07 | study: AquaDiva: Metagenomics assemblies of 32 groundwater samples | reverse complement strand
CAGGAGACAGTCGACGCAATGCAGGAGTTCCGCGTCTCGATCAAGGGCCCCCTCACGACGCCCGTCGGCGGCGGCATCCGCTCGCTGAACGTGACGCTGCGCCAGGTGCTGGACCTGTACGCCTGCATCCGCCCGGTGCGGTACTTCGAAGGCGTCGGCAATCCGATGAAGGAGCCGCAGAAGGTCAACGTCGTGATCTTTCGCGAGAATATCGAGGACGTCTACTCGGGCATCGAGTGGCCCGCCGGTTCGCCGGAAGCCGAGAAGCTGCGCGCCTACATAAAGAAGGAGTTCAACAAGGACATCCGTGAGAAATCCGCGATCGGCATCAAGCCGATGTCGGAGTTCGGCTCCAAGCGGTTGATCGAGATGTCCATCAAGTACGCGCTGAAACACAACCTGCCGTCGGTGACTTTGGTGCATAAGGGCAACATCATGAAGTTCACCGAAGGCGCCTTCCGCGACTGGGGCTATGAACTCGCACGCCAGAAGTTCGGCGACCTGACGTGCACCGAGGCTGACCTGGCCAAGGGCGGCTCCAATGCGCGCGCCGACGCGCTCGTCATCAAGGATCGCATCGCTGACGCGATGTTCCAGCAACTGTTGCTGCGGCCGGATGAGTACTCGGTGATTGCGACGCCCAATCTCAACGGCGACTACCTGTCCGACGCGGCCGCCGCACAGGTGGGCGGACTCGGAATCGCACCCGGCGGCAACGTTGGCGACGGCGTGGCCGTCTTCGAGGCGACACATGGCACCGCGCCCAAGTACGCCGGTCTGGACAAGATCAACCCGGGCAGCGTTATCCTCTCGGGTGTGATGATGTTCGAATACATGGGCTGGGACGAAGCCGGCAAGATGATTGTTCGCGGCCTCGAAAACGCAATCAAGGGCAAGAAAGTCACGTACGACCTCGCCAGGCAAATGCCGGGCGCCACGGAGGTCTCGACCTCCGCGTTCGGTGACCAAATCATCAAGGGGATGGCGGCTTAGCCGCCTTCACATAATGCTCAACGTCACCGCGGGACCAGCGGACCTCGGCGGCCTCAAGACGCCGGCGCTCGCGCTCCTGCTGGAGCAGGGAACCGGAACGCCCAATGTCCCGGGACTCGACCGATCCGTGGCCGATGCGATTCGCCGCGTGGTCGTCGCGCGTGACTTCCGCGGCGCCCGCGACGAGGTGCTGTCGTTCCTTGGCACGGAAGGCGGTATCGAGCGCGTGATCCTGGTGGGCATGGGCAAGGTGACGGATCGCCGTGCCGCCGTTCGTCGGGCTGCCACGATCGCCGCGCGCCGCGCACACCAGGCGGGCGTCGGCCGTGTCGCGATCCATGGCGGCGCACTCGACGCGGATGAACTGGAGGGAGCAACGCTCGGCGCCGTCACCGGCGCGTGGGAGCTCAAGGACTTCCAGCTCGCGCCGCCTGAGGACGATCGGCGGGCACCGTTGACAGAGGCCTCAATCGTCGGCGCGGACGCGGACGCTGCCCGCGACGGCATCCGCCGCGGACTGGCGCTTGGCGAAGGCCACACGCTCGCGCGCCGGCTGGCCATGCTGCCCGGCAACGTCTGCACGCCGGACTATCTGGCGGACACCGCGCGCGACATCGCCAAGCGCCACGGCCTGTCGGTGACGGTGCTTGGCCGCGCCGAGATGGAGCAGGAGAAGATGGGTTCGTTCCTCTCGGTGGCGCAGGGCACGCCGCAAGAGCCGCGCCTCATCACGCTGGAATACAAGAAGGGCGGGAACAAACCGGTCGTCGCATTGGTCGGAAAGGGCCTGTGCTTTGACACCGGCGGCATTTCGATCAAGCCGGCTCAGGGCATGGAGATGATGAAGTTCGACATGTGCGGCGCCGCCGGCGTGTTGGGCGCCATGGAAGCCATCGCCCGACTGCAACTGCCGGTGAACGTCGTGGGACTCGTCGGGTCCACCACCAACATGCCGTCGGGCACGGCGGTGAAGCCGGGCGACGTGGTGAAGGCCAGCAACGGAAAGTCGATCGAGATCATCAACACGGACGCCGAGGGTCGCCTCGTGCTCGCCGACGTCCTCGTCTATGCCAAGAGATTCTCGCCGGCCGTGGTCATCGACGCCGCCACGCTCACCGGCGCGTGTGTCATCGCGCTCGGGCACAGCGCGACTGGCGTCATGGGGAACGATGACAAGCTGGTGCAGGAAGTGGTCGATGCAGGCAGGCGGGCGTCCGAGCCCGGGTGGCCGCTGCCACTGTGGGACGAGTACAAGCCGCTCATCAAGTCCGACATCGCCGATGTGAAGAACTCCGGTGGCCGTCCGGCGGGTACAATTACGGCGGCCCTGTTTCTCAAGGAATTCGTCGACGGTTTTCTATGGGTCCATCTCGACATCGCCGGCACCGCATACAGCGAATCCGACTTGGGGACAGTCCCGGCCGGGCCGACGGGCGTGCCGGTGGGGACCTTCGTCGAATTCGTGCGGGGAAGATCCGGCTGACCCTGCGGGCGCGCTCGGCGCTGGTCGTCGGCCTCGGCCTGCTGGTCGGGGCCGTTTTGCAGCCGGCCGACGCCCAAGGGCGCGACACAACGGCGCGACGCGACTCCACGACGGGTGTGGATTCGGCGAGCGCACGGCTCAAGGCGCAGGCTGACTCCGCGGCGCGGCGCGACTCGCTGATCCGCGCTGACACCATCAAGGCTGGCACCGCCGAAGCCGAACTGCCGGTGCTCGCGGACCCGACCGGCGCTTTCCATTGGACGCGCAAGGACATCTTCGCCACGGGCGCAATCAACGTGCTGGACCTGCTCGATCGTGTGCCCGGCGTGATCGGCCTCCGTTCCAGCGGGATCGCACAACCGATGATGGTCGCCTTCCTCGGCGACATGCGGCGCATTCGGGTCTACGTCGACGGCTTCGAACTCGAGGAGTTGGACCCGCGCGCGGGCCGGGTGTGGGACCTGGCTCAGGTGCCGATCTGGTCACTCGACGACCTGATGGTCGAGCGGACGGCGTCCGAGGTGCGCATCCACATGCGCACGTGGCGCGTGAATCGCACGACGCCGTTCACGCGCACCGACATCTACACCGGTGATCAGTCCACCAACCTGTATCGCGGTCTGTTCGGCAGGCGCTACCGCCACGGTGAAGTGCTGCAGCTGGGTGCGCAACAATTCAGCACGAGTCCCGGACGCAGCGCGGAGACCAGCGACCAACTGGGTTTCATGTCGCGAGTAGGCATCGCACGCAGGATGTGGACCGCGGATGCCGTGATTCACCGTCAGGGCGGCAGTCGCGGCCGGACATTCACCCTGACCGGCAGCGACACAGCGCGCGGCACCGACTACAGGCGCTACGACGCGTATGCCCGCCTCGCTTGGCAGGACACGGCACGCGGTTGGTGGGGCCAGGCCATGGCGGGCGCTTCGACGCTGATCTACGAGCCTCCCGGGGCAACCAAGGTCCAGGAGGCCGACACGGGGATGTCGCGCTCACAATACGTGCTCACCGGCGGGTACACGCGGGGACCGTGGCGCACGTCGGTGACCCAGCGCTTTCTGCTTGGCGCGGCGCGGCACGTGGCCACTCCATCAGTCAGGACGTCCTGGGCCTCCAGACTCCTCACGATATCCGGCGCCGCAGAGGGCCGCGGCTTGGACTCGACGAGGCGGTTCGACGTGTCCGCGCTGATTCGTCCGACCGGTTTCATGTTCGTCGCCGGCGCGGTCTCCAGCGAGCTACGGCTGCTTGATACCGTCGGCGCGCCGACATTCGCCCGGGTCGAGGCCGGCCTGCGGCTGAAAGACCTTTGGATCAGTGTGGGCGCGCTGAGGCGCGATCCGGTCGAGTTGGAGTCAGCACCCATAGTAACGCGGCGGTCGCCGCTCGTACGCGATTCGGCAGCCCAGGGAATGTTCGCCACCGTGCGGGGCCCCGTCTGGCGCGCGATATACCTGGATGCCCAAGGGACGCGCTGGGACGATTCGACCGGTGCATACCGGCCGCAATACCATGTCCGGAGCGAACTGTACCTGAGCACAGCGCTGCTCAACCGGTTCCCGACGGGAAACTTCCACGTCAGGGCGGCGCTGGTTCACGAGTACCGGTCCGCCATGGTGTGGCCTGACACGTCCGGGAGCATTCGGGTTCCCGGCTACCGCACGATCTCGACGATGATCCAGTTCAAGATCGTGGCGGCCGAAATCTTCTGGAATTATCGCAATGCGTTCAATGAGCGGTACCCTCAGATCCCGGGATACAGGCTGCCCCGACTGAGCAGCATTTACGGCGTACGCTGGGAGTTCTGGAATTGATAAAACTGTTGTCGCGCCGTAGCTTAGGCCGACTCATATGATCCGAAGCATGACGGGGTTCGGCGCGGCCGAGGGCATGGTTGGCGGGTTGAAAGTGTCGGTGGAATTGAGGTCGGTGAACCATCGATTCTTCAACCCGTCCATCAAGCTCCCGGGCGCCTTGGCCAAGTGGGAAAGTGAGGTGCGCGAGGTGCTTCGCAAATCCATCAGTCGCGGGCACGTCACCCTCACCGCCTGGGTGGACCGCACAGTTTCACCGGAAGGGGTAATCAACGAAGAACGGTTTGCGGCCACAGTGAAGCGGCTCAGAGAACTGAAGGAGCGCTACGTGCTGGAAGGGCCCATCGACCTCGCCACGGTGCTGCGCCTGCCGGACGTCGTCGGTTCGGCCGCACAGGATGACGCGAGCGATGTCTCCCAGGTCGTGGCGATCGTGTCGAACGCAGCCGCCGCGCTTGCTGCCAGCCGCGATGCCGAAGGGCGCCGGTTGGGTTCGTTTGTCAGCGAACGCATCGGTCTGGTGGAGCGGGCCGTGGGCCGCCTCGCGGACAGGGCGCCGCAGCGCCTGGTGGAGCAGCGCGAACGGCTCCGTGATGCGGTGAAGGAGTTGGCTGGCGGCGTTCAGGTGAACCAGGACCGGCTCGCCCAGGAGATCGCCATCCTGGCGGACCGACTGGACGTGGGCGAGGAATTGGACAGGTTTCGTTCACATCTTCAGGCGTTCCGTGAAGCCACCGGCGGCAACGGGACGGATGGCGTGGGGAAGCGGCTCGGGTTCCTGCTGCAGGAACTGTTGCGCGAAGCCAACACCACGGGTTCGAAGGCCAACGACGCGGCAATGACCCGTGACGTCGTGGCCATCAAGGAAGAATTGGAGCGCATCCGCGAACAGGTCGAGAACCTCGAATGACGTCCTTTCCCATCATCCTCTCGGCGCCGTCTGGAACCGGCAAGACGACGATCGCCAAGACTCTGCTCAAGCGTCGGCCTGACATCGGGTATTCCGTGTCGTGCACGACACGGGAAGCGCGTCCGGGCGAAACGGACGGAACCGATTACTATTTCTTGTCCCGTACGGCGTTCATCAGCAAGCGGGAAGAGGGCGAGTTGGCGGAATCGGCGGAAGTTCACGGTAATCTCTACGGAACGCTCCGCAGCGAAGTGCTCCGGGTGGTCAACTCCGGGAAGCACGTCTTCATGGACATCGATGTGCAGGGCGCGGCGCAATTCACGCGCGTCTTTCCGCACTCGGTGACGGTGTTTGTGCTACCGCCGAGTGCGGACATCCTGCTCGAGCGGCTGAAGGGAAGGCAGACCGAATCCACGCAGGAGCTGGCGGACCGGCTGCAGTCGGCGTTGCAGGAGTTGCAGTCGGTGGACGAGTACGAATACGTGGTCGTGAACGACGACCTCGAGCAGGCGGTGCAGCGTGTGTGCTCCATCGTCGATGCCGAAGTATCCAGCCGGGCACGCGTGGCGGGCCTCAGAACACAGGTAGCCTTGCTGATCGATCGCCTGGAAACAGAAATCAAGAAAGGGAAAACGAAATGAGAGTCTTCACTCCGCTTGAAATCGCGCGTCACGCAGCCAACAAGTACCTCGGGGTGCTTGTGGCCGCGAAGTATTCGCGCGTGCTGAACGAGTTCCCGCGCGATCGCTCCGCCATGGGCGAGAAGAAGCTGACGACCCGCGCGCTCGAGGAACTGTCCAACGGCGCGATCAACTATCGCGTTGTCCCCCGCCGCCGCGGCGAGTAGTCCTTCCTGTGCGCCCGTACGCCGGCCGCACAGTTCTCCTCGGCGTCACCGGAGGAATTGCCAGCTACAAGTCGGCGTGGCTGGCCCGCCTGCTCACGAAAGCGGGTGCGAAGGTGGAGACGGTCCTCACGCGGTCGGCGACTGAATTCGTCAGTGCGCTGACCTTCGAGGCACTCACCGGTCAGCCGGCCCGCGTCGGCCTGTTCGATGCTGGCGCCGCACTCGAGCACATCAGGTTGGCCAAGGCCGCGGACGTCGTCGTCGTCGCGCCGGCCACGGCGGACTTCATGGCCCGCGCCGCCACGGGGCAGGCGGACGACCTCCTGTCGGCAATTCTGCTGGCGACCAAGGCGCCTGTGCTGCTGGTGCCGGCGATGAACGACCACATGTGGGCGCACCCGCAGACGCGCGCCAACGTGGCGCATCTGCGCAAGATCGGGTACCAGGTTTTGGATCCCGCCGAAGGCATGTTGGCAGCCGGAGAGGGCGAGGGACCCGGGCGCATGCCGGAGCCGGAGACCATTTTCGCGCACATTGGCCGGCGGCTCGAATCGCGCGGCACGCTCACGGGAAAGACAGTCGTGGTGACGGCCGGACCGACCCGCGAAGCGATCGACCCGGTGCGATTCGTCTCCAACCACAGTTCCGGCAAGATGGGCGTAGCCTTGGCGGCCGCCGCGTGGCGCCGCGGCGCCAAGGTGACGCTTGTTTCGGGTGCGATGTCGGTGCCTGCGCCCACCGGCCCGCTGGTGCACGCCGCGGAGACCACGGACGAGATGGCCCGTGTCGTCGGAAAGCTGATCAAGTCCGCCGACGTGCTCATCATGGCCGCCGCGCCCGCGGACTTTCGCCCCGAGACGGTCGCCAAAACGAAGATCAAGAAGGGCAAGAAGGCGCCGACCATCTCGATGACCAATACGCCGGACATCCTCCGCAGCACCGCGTCCAAGCGAAAGAAGGGGTCGGTCATTGTCGGGTTCGCGCTCGAAACGAATGACGCGCTCACGCACGGCGCCGCGAAGCTCGTGGACAAGTCCCTGGACATGATCGTCGTGAACGACGCCACGGAACCCGGCGCGGGATTCGGCGGCGACACGAACCGAGTGACGCTCCTGCACCGCGGCGGCAAGCCTGAGGCGCTACCGTTGCTGTCGAAGGACGACGTAGCCGACGCCATCCTCGATCGCGTGGAGAAGCTGCTGTAATGGACGCCAGGCAACAACTGCGGCAGTACCTGGAGCAACGTCGCGAGGCCGGTGAGCTCGACTTCGTGCTCGACCAGATGAGCGTCGAGGAGGCCATGCGCCTGCTCGGCGCTGGGTTCGCTGCTCCGAAGCCGACGCGGGCGCCGGCAGCGCCGGCAGCGCCGCAGCTACCCGCGGAGGCGACACCGTCGTCCGGTGACTGGCGCGAGGTCCTGCGCGGCACCGGATCGTCGCCCGATGCTGCCAAGGCCGTCCCCGTCTCGAAGGAGCCCAGAGCTGCGGAACCTGCGCCGGTCCTGGTACCCGGTCAGTTGCCGTCAGGCATCGCGATCGGTTCGCCCGATCGGTCGCTGTTTAGCGGTGGCACCATGACGGAGCTCGATACGCTGCAAGCCGTAGCTGCCGCCGTCGCCAAGTGCACGCGCTGTCCGCTGCACGCCACCGCGAAGAACCCCGTTCCCGGCAGCGGCAACCCGAACGCGAAATTCATGGTGGTTGGCGAAGCGCCGGGACAAAGCGAAGACGAGCAGGGCCTGCCATTCGTCGGCGCAGCGGGCCAGCTGCTCACCAAGATTCTCGCGGCGGTGGACCTCAAGCGCGACGACGTCTTCATCTGCAACGTGCTCAAGCACCGGCCGCCGGGGAATCGCAACCCGATGCCGGACGAAGTAACCGCCTGCCGCCCGTTCCTCGCGCGTCAGTTCGAGCTCTTGCGCCCCAGGGTGATCCTGGCGCTCGGCACATTCGCCGCGCAAACGCTATTGGAAACGAAGCTCGCAATCGGTAAGCTTCGGGGGCAGCTGCATCGATATCACGGTGTTCCGCTGATCGTCACGTATCACCCCGCCGCGCTCCTCCGGAACCCCGGATGGAAGCGACCCACCTGGGAAGATGTCCAGCTCGCCCGTCGAATACTCGATAGCGCCGTCGCTGAGCCGTGATCCTTTCCGGGATCGACAGCCACCGTACTCCGAAGACGCCGAACAAGCCGTCCTGTCCGCGATGCTCATGGACCAGGACGCGGTGGTGCGCGCGGCCGAGTTCGTGGACGACTCGATGTTCTACGCGGAGCGGCATCGCCGGATCTATCGGGCGATGGTGGCCGTCGCGGAGCGCGGGAGTGTCGTCGATCCGCTGACGCTCGCGGAGGAACTGTCACGCAAGGGCGAACTGGACGCCGCGGGCGGCAAGGACTTCATCGGTTACCTGGTGGACGCGGTGCCGACGTCCGCCAATATCGAGTATCACGCGCAGATCGTTCGCGAGAAGGCCATCCTGCGCGCTCTGATCCAGGTATCCACGCAGATCGTGCACGATGCCTTCTCGGGCATGAGCACGGCGGCCGAACTGCTGGACGAAGCCGAGTCGAAGATCTTTCAGGTATCGCAGCAGCGCAAAGCCGACGGCTTCATGCGCATCAAGGAGCTGCTGTGGCCCACCATGGAGCGCATCGAGGCACTCCAGCGCGGCGGCAAGACGATCACCGGCGTGGCCAGCGGTTTCTCCGACCTCGATGAGCTCACCTCCGGTTTCCAGCCGGCGGACCTCATCATCGTCGCCGCGCGTCCGTCGATGGGCAAGACCGCGTTCTGCCTCAACATCGCGCAGCACGCGGCGATCGAAGATCACGTCCCCGTGGCGTTCTTCTCACTGGAGATGAGCAAGGAATCGCTGGTGCAGCGCATGCTCACCAGTGAAGCGCGTGTGGACTCCCAGCGCTTGCGCCGCGGCATGCTGCGCGACGACGAATTCCCAATGCTGGCGCGCGCCGCCGGCATCCTCAGCTCGGCGCAGATCTGGATCGATGACTCCCCGAGCATCACGCTGCTCGAGATGCGCTCCAAGGCGCGCCGGCTCAAGGCGGACTCCGGCATCGGCATGGTGATCGTCGACTACCTCCAGCTCATGCAGGGGCACTCGTCCGCCGAGAACCGGCAGCAGGAGGTCAGTCAGATCTCCCGTGGATTGAAAGCACTCGCCAAGGAGCTGAACGTTCCCGTGGTGGCGCTGTCGCAGCTGTCGCGCGCGCCGGAACAGCGCACCGGCGACCACAGGCCACAATTGTCCGACCTGCGTGAATCTGGTGCCATCGAACAGGACGCCGACCTTATCATGTTCCTCTTCCGGCAGGAGATGTATGAGGGGCCGTTGGACAAGGACGGCAACTCGATCGAGGGCAAGGCGGAACTCATCGTCGGCAAACAGCGCAACGGACCAACAGGCCTCGTGAACTTGCACTTCTACAAGCAGTACACGCGCTTCGCCAACTGGAGCCCGCGGCAAACGTCGCCGTGAGCGGAAAGGTCCGTACGGTCTTCCGCTGCACCGAGTGTGGCGCCGATCACGCCAAGTGGGCCGGGAAGTGCGACGCCTGTGGTGAATGGAACACCCTGGTCGAGGAGATCTTCGCCAAGCCATCGTCCTCCAGGCGTCGGACGTCTGACGTCGGACGTCGGGGAGGCCCGGGTGCAGAGACGCCCAGACTACGCGACGTCGTTGGTTCGGAGTCACCGCGTTGGAAAACCGGATTGGCCGAATTCGATTTCGCCCTGGGCGGCGGCATCGTGCCGGGTTCGATGGTCCTCGTCGGGGGCGAGCCGGGCATCGGCAAGTCCACCCTCCTGCTCCAGATCGCGGCACGATTGCAGCAGAGCGGACGCCGCACCATCTACGCCACAGGCGAGGAATCGCCGCTCCAGGTCCGGCTTCGGGCCGATCGGCTGGAGGAATCCGCGGGCGACGTGGAACTGCTGGCCGAGACAAACCTCGAGACCGTGATCGGCACGGCAGACGCCAAGCGGCCCGACGTGCTGGTCGTGGATTCGATTCAGACGCTCTTCACCAACGACCTCGAAGGTGCCCCGGGCAACGTGGGGCAAGTACGCGAGTGCGCCGCGCGCCTGATGCGCTTTGCCAAGGAGAGCGGCACCACGGTCTTTGTCGTGGGCCACGTGACCAAGGGCGGCGGCATCGCCGGCCCCAAGACGCTCGAGCACATCGTGGACACGGTGCTGTACTTCGAAGGCGAAAGCAGCCTCGACCACCGGATCCTGCGCGCCACCAAGAACCGGTTCGGCAGCGTGGACGAGATCGGCGTCTTCCGCATGACCGAGCGGGGGCTCGAAGCCGTGTCGAATCCTTCCGAGCTCTTCCTCGGCGACCGTCAGGCCAATGCGTCCGGCAGCGCCGTGACGGCGCTCATGGAAGGCACGCGACCCGTGCTCATCGAAGTACAGGCGCTGGCCGCCAAGGCCGGCTTCGGCACACCGCAGCGCGTGGCCGCTGGATTCGATTCGCGTCGCCTCTCACTGCTCCTCGCCGTACTCGAAAAGCGCGCCGGCTTGCGATTCGGCGATCTCGACGTGTTTCTCAACGTCGTGGGCGGCGTGCGGATGCAGGAGCCCGCGGGCGATCTGGCCGTCGCCGCCGCGCTGGCCAGCAGCGTCTACGACAAGGCCACACCTGCCGACGCCGTGTTCGTCGGCGAACTTGGACTCGGCGGTGAGATCCGGCCCGTATCCCAGGTCGAGCGCCGCATCGCCGAATCCACGAACCTCGGCATGAAACGGGTGTTCGTATCGGAACGCAGCCTTCCCAAACGGACGACCCCTGGGGTCGTTGGAGTGCGTTCTGTCGTCGACCTTTTCAGCAAATTGTTCTGATGAAAGACGACACATCGGCGCGCAGCGCCGCCGAGAACCAATCGGCCGCGAAGCGGCCGCCGAGCACCGCTTGATGCGCGACGTTGGCGTGGTGATCGTCGCCGGTGGGTCCAGCACCCGCACGGCCGGCGAAGAGCTGAAGCAGTTCCGCTGGGTGGCGGGGAAGCCAATGCTGCTCCACAGCCTTCAGGCGTTCATGGCCCGAGGCGACGTCGTGTGCGTGGTGTGCGTGGTGCCGCCGCAGTACGTCGCGGACCCGCCGCCCTGGATCTTCCAGTGCGACGTGGATCGCCTCCTGCTTTCCGTTGGCGGAAGCACGCGTACCGAGAGCGCGCGCAACGGTCTCGAGGACCTGCCCAACGAAGCCCGCATCGCTCTGGTGCACGACGCCGCGCGACCCATCGTGGATGAGGCGGTCGTGGATCGCGTGGTGGCGGCGGCGCGCGCCGGTGACTGCGCCGTGCCGGGGTTGCCGGTGACGGACACCATCAAGGAAGTGGACGACGAAGGGCGCGTCACCAAGACGCTGGATCGCACCAAACTCTGGCGCGTGCAAACGCCACAGGGGTTCCCGCGCGAACTGATCGAGCGCGCGCATCGCGAGGCGCGGGCCGCTGGCGCCAGCGCGACGGACGACGCGGCCCTGTGCGAGCGCATCAGCCTGCCGGTGCGGATCGTCCCGGGCAGCGAGCGGGCCATGAAGGTCACGCACGACGAAGATTTCGATCGGATCGAGGCGCTGCTCGCCCCGCGATGAAGCGCGATACGCTGTCGTATCCGTTCTGGGCCGAACACGAGATCGAGGCCGCCATCGCGCCCGCGCTCGAGCAGATGGAGTTGTGCCGGGTGCTCGCCTATCCGACCGAGACGGTATACGGCTTTGGCGGTGCCATCGACCGCGAGTCGGTAGCCAATCTCATCAAGCTCAAGAAGCGGCAGCCGGGAAAGCCATTCTTGTTGTTGATCGACGGCAGCGAAATGGTCACACGCCTGGACCTGCAACTCTCGTCTCACGCGGGGAAGCTCGCGGCGCAATTCTGGCCCGGGCCCATCACGCTGGTGTTGCCCGGCGGACACGGCCGCGTGCCCGATGCGCTGCGCGGTCCGGAAGGGGGTATCGCGGTCCGCTGGACCAGCCACCCGGCGATTCGGCGGCTGATTCGCGCGCATGGTGACGCTATTACGTCCACGAGCGCCAATCGGCCTGGCGTGCCTCCGGCGATGTCGGCGGCCGAGGTCCTTACGCAGTGGCCCGATGCCGTCGCGCGCGGCGAGTTGCGCGTGCTTGACGGCGGACGGTTGGTGCCGTCGGAATCGTCCACGGTCGTAGATTGCGTGGGTCGCCACCCGCGCGTGATCCGGCGCGGCGCCGTGTCGGCGCGGGTGCTGCGCGAGAGCGTACCGGAGCTCATCGGAGACGCCTGACCAGCATGCGCATCCTGTTCGTGTGCACAGGCAACACGTGTCGCAGCGCCATGGCGGAAGCCATCGCGCGCAAAGTGATCGTCGAACGCGGCCTCACCGACGTGGATGTCGCGAGCGCCGGCACGAGCGCGTGGGACGGCGCTCCGGCGTCGGACGGCGCCCTCCTGGTGGGGATGGAGCGCAACGTTGACATCAGCAGTCACCGGGCCCAGATGTTGGCGCCGGACGCGGTTCGCAACGCCGACCTGATACTCGCCATGGCGCAGCACCACTTGGATCGGATCGAGGCGCTGGGCGGCGTGGGACGCGCGTTCCTGCTGACAGACTTCGCCTCGCACGGCGCCGCGGCACGTGGCATCAATGACCCGATCGGCGGTGAACTGGACGTCTATCGCGACACCGCGGACGAACTGGACCTCGAAGTGCGGCGCGTGTTCGACCGCATCGCGGCCGAACGCTCGTCCGGCGCCACGTGAAGAGCCGGCCCGAGCGGTTGGCGCTGCTCGGGCACCCGCTGGGGCACTCGCTGTCCCCGGTGATGCACAACGCAGCCCTCCGCACCGCCGGCATTCCGCTCGTGTACGAAGCCCTGGACGTACCGCGGCGCGCGCTGGACTCCACCATCGAGTCGCTGCGGCGCACGCGGGCGGCCGGCAACGTCACGATTCCATACAAGGAAGACGTGCTGGCGGCCTGCGACCGGCTGACGGCCACCGCGATTGCCGTCGGCGCGGTCAACACGTTCTGGATTGCGATTGACGGCGCGCTGGTCGGCGACAACACCGACGCCCCGGGCTTTGAGGTCGCCGCGACGCATTTCCTGGGGCGAACGCCTACGGGCGCCACGATCGCGGTGATTGGCGCGGGTGGGGGCGCTGCGGCGGTCCTGCGCGCAATGAAAGGATGGGAGCCGCGCGAGGTTCGGCTGTATTCTCGAACGATGGCACGAGCTCGCGCCCTGGCGCAGCGGTTCGCTCTGTTGAACGTGAGCGTCGTCGAATCGGCGGATGTCGCCGTAGACGGTGCGGCAATCGTCGTGAACGCGTCGCCAGTCGGGCTGTCCAACGATGCTGTGCCAGTGCGGGTTGAGGCGCTGCGCGCCGACGCCGCGGTGCTGGACTTGGTCTACCGCCGCGGGGAGACCGCGTTTGTGCGCGCCGCTCGCGCGCGCGGCCTGCGTGCGCAAGACGGCCTCGCGCTGCTGGTGGAGCAGGGCGCCCTTGCCTTCGAGCGCTGGTTCAGCGTCCAACCGGACCGTGAGGTCATGTGGAACGCGGTGTGGGAGTTCCGCTAGCCGCCCGCTGGGCTGGGCTGCGCCGGGCAACACTCGACTTCCTGCTGCCGCCGGCGTGCCCTGGTTGCGAAACGCTGCTGTCCGACAACGACCGTGGCCTCGTCTGCAATACCTGCTGGGCCCGTATCGCCGTTCTGCCGTCGCCGCAGTGCCAGCGCTGCGGGCATCCGGGGCTGCGCAACCCGTGCGGTTGGTGCTCGCTGCTGCCGCCGTACGTGCGCGCCGTGCGATCGGCCTGTTGGATGCACCGCGGCACCGGGCAGTCCATCATCCATGCCCTCAAGTACGGACGCTGGCACGCGCTCGGCGGCGAGATCGCCGAGCGGCTGGCGCGGCTGGGGTGGCCCGTGGACGTGCTCGAGGAACGCGCCGCGGTGATTCCGGTGCCGCTCGCGGCGGCCCGACTGCGTGAGCGCGGCTTCAACCAGAGCGAAACGCTGGCTCGTGCACTCGGCGCTCGCTGGCGGCTGCCCGTGTGGAGCGACGCGATTCAGCGCGCCCGCGCCACGGAAACGCAAACGCGGTTGACTCCGGAAGAACGATTGGCGAACGTTTCGGGCGCGTTCCGCGTGAGCGACGCCGGCAGGCGACGTCTCGCGAACCAACACGTCGTGCTGGTGGACGACGTCGTGACGACGGCCGCCACGCTCAACGCCTGTGCGGCCGCGCTCGTTTCTGGCGGCGCCCGTATTGTGAGCTATGTGACCTTTGGTCGAGCGCCCGCCGCGAGCGACCGATAGAGAACTCTAAGGAGAGCAAGGATGGCAATTCGCGTTGGGATCAACGGCTTCGGCCGGATCGGGCGCCAGGTTGTGCGGGCCGCGAAACTGCAGGGCGGCAAGGACATCGAGTTCGTCGCCATCAATGATTTGACGGACACGAAGACTCTCGCGCACCTCTTCAAGTACGACTCCGTTCATCGCACGTACAAAGGCGACGTGCGCGCCGGCGACGGCAAGATCTCCATCGACGGCGCTGACGTGACGGTGCTGGCCGAGAAGGAGCCGGCCAAGTTGCCGTGGAAAGACCTGGGCGTGGACATCGTGCTGGAGTCCACGGGCCGCTTCACGGACGCCGCGGCTGCCAGGAAGCATCTGGACGCCGGCGCCAAAAAGGTCATCATCTCCGCGCCCGCCAAGGGCGAGGACCTCACGATCGTGCTTGGCGTCAACGAGTCCAAGTACGATTCGACCAGGCATCACATCGTTTCCAACGCGTCGTGCACGACCAACTGCCTCGTGCCGATGGTTAAGGTCGTGCTGGACAACTTCGGATTTGTGCGCGGGTCCATGGTCACCGTGCACAGCTACACCAACGACCAGAACGTCCTGGACCTGCCTCACAAGGACTTGCGCCGCGCGCGAGCCGCGGCGCTCTCCATCATTCCCACCACCACGGGCGCGGCCAAGGCGACATCGCTGGTGCTGCCGGAACTCAAAGGCAAGATCGACGGCATCTCGATTCGCGTCCCGACGCCGGATGTCTCACTCACGGATCTCGCCGTGGTCGTTGAGAAAGTGATCACGATCGAGCAGGTGAACAACGCGTTCAAGAATGCCGCGGCGTCCGGCCCGCTCAAGAACATCCTGGCGTACACCGACGACGAACTCGTCTCGAGCGATTTCATCGGCGACCCGCACTCCTGCATCATTGACGGCAAGAGCACCAACGTGGTAGACGGCCTGCTCCTCAAGGTGTCCGGGTGGTACGACAACGAGTGGGGTTACTCGTCGCGCTGCGTGGATCTTCTGAAGTACGTGGGCGCCCGCCTCTAGCCAGCCCGTGAACAAAAAGACGATTCGCGACCTCGGGGACGACCAGATCCGGGGCAAGCGGGCGCTCGTGCGCGTGGACTTCAACGTGCCGTTGAACGACGCCGGCGCCGTCAGTGACGACACACGCGTGCGCGCCGCGATTCCGACGATCGAGTTCCTGCTGGAGCGCGGCGCGCGCGTCGTCCTGTTGTCGCACCTGGGCCGGCCGAAGGCCAAGCCCGAGGCGAAGTACTCGCTCGCACCGGTGGCCAGGCATCTTCAGGGCCTCATGCCCGGCAGGCGCGTGCGCTTCGTTGGTGAAACGGATACGGACGCCGCCGTTGCGGCGACGAAGGACGCGTCAGCCGACGTGGTCCTGCTGGAAAACACGCGGTTCCTGCCGGGCGAGGAGAAAAACGACGCCGCGTTGTCGAAGGCGTTCGCGCGCTTGGGCGATGTCTACGTGAACGATGCGTTCGGCTCGGCACACCGCGCCCACTCGTCCACCGAAGGACTCGCGCACCATCTCCAACCTGCGGTCGCGGGACTGCTCATGGAGAAAGAGCTGGAGTACCTGGGCAAGGCGCTCGGCGACCCCAAGCGACCCTTCGTGGCGGTGCTGGGCGGAGCCAAGATCTCCGGCAAGATTGACGTCATCGGGCAAATGCTCCCCAAGGTGGATCGCCTGATCATCGGCGGTGCGATGGCATGCACGTTCTTCAAGGCCATGGGCCTCGAGACCGGCAAATCGCTCGTGGAGCCGGACCGTGTAGACATGGCGCGCAAAATGATCGGTCGCGGCCGCGACAAACTGGTGCTGCCCACGGATGCCGCGGTGGCGCCGGCACTGGACCAGGCCGCCGCCACGCTGGACGTGGCGCGTAATGCCATCCCGGCCACGCTCGCCATGTTCGACATCGGCAAACGCAGCGCGCAGGCGTTTGCCGAGATTCTGGCCTCCGCCAAGACCATTGTGTGGAACGGGCCCATGGGAGTTTTCGAGACGCCACCATTCGACAGGGGAACGAACGCGATCGCCAATGCCATGGCCGCCGCCACCACGCGCGGCGCCACGACCGTCGTTGGCGGTGGCGACTCTGCCGCGGCAGTTGCCGCGCTTGGCCTTGAGAGCGCGATGAGCCACGTGTCCACCGGCGGCGGCGCGTCACTGGAGTTTCTGGAAGGGAAGCCGCTGCCGGGCGTCCTGGCCCTGAACGAGCGCGACTGATGCGCAAACCGGTTTTCGCCGCCAACTGGAAGATGAACGTGGGCCCCACCGAGGCGCGTGCGTTCCTCAAGAAGTTCCTCGCCAAGTACAAGAAGCGGGCCGATCGCACTGTGGTGCTGATTCCACCGGCGATCTCGCTCACCACGGTGGTCGCGGGGCTGGCCAGGCGCAAAGACATCCTGGTCGGCATGCAGAACATCCATACCGAGGCAAAGGGTGCTTTCACTGGCGAAACATCCGCGGCGATGGCGCGCGCCGCCGGCGCTCGCGTTGTTCTCGTGGGCCACTCCGAGCGCCGCTATGTGTTTGGTGAGCCGGACTCGGCGACCGCAATCAAATGCAGCATAGCGGTCGAGAATGGACTCACGCCGATTCTGTGCGTCGGCGAAAAGCTCGAGCAGCGGGAGGCAGGGACGACGGAGGAAACGGTGCTGCGCCAGCTTCGCGCAGGACTCTCCGGCATTGAGCCGGCGCTAATCCCGAAAGTGTTGCTGGCATACGAGCCTGTGTGGGCCATCGGGACGGGTCGCACGGCGATGCCAGCGGATGCGTCCCACGTACACCGCGTCCTGCGGGCCGAACTCGGCGCACTGTGCCGTTCGCAGAAGACGGCCGCCGCGATTCCGATTCTGTATGGCGGCAGCGTCACAGACGTAAATGCCGCGGCACTCCTCGGTGCGGGCGATGTGGACGGGCTTCTGGTCGGCGGCGCGAGCCTGGATCCGGTGAAGTGGAGCGCTATTGTCTCCACTTGACCCAACCGCGTAAGTCCAGCTTGATTACATGCTTACACAGATTTCCCTGAAATAATGTTCTCGAAGATTCTCATAGCGCTGCTCGCGATCGACAGTGTCCTGCTCGTGTCAGCCATTCTGCTACAGGCCGGCAAGGGTGGTGGATTGGCGGCGACGTTTGGGGGTGCCAGCAGCTCCGCAGATTCCATCATGGGAACGCGGCAGGCCGGCAACCTCCTCACCAAGCTCAGCTGGTGGACCGGCGGGATCTTCATCGGTCTCGCCTTCGTGCTGTCGCTGACCTCTGCGCGGCGCTCAGCGCCAAGCTCGGTACTCGACAAGACGTTCAGCGCCCCGCCGGCGCCGGTGACGGCTCCGCCGACCACGCCCCAGTCAGGAACGAGCATTCTGCCCGTGCAGCCGGCACCTTCCACCGACGCCAACGCAAAGGCACCGGCCGGGAACGCAAAGGCGCCGACACCCAACCCGACCAAGACTCCATAGTCGTGGCTTCGCCAGGCATTACTCCAGGGTTCCTCCTCCTTGAGGATGGGACCCTTTTTCGTGGCAGGCTCCGAACACCGCCCGCCGCAGCGGCGGCCGAGGTGGTGTTCACCACCGGCATGAGCGGCTACCAGGAGACTTTCACGGATCCATCGTTCTCCGGACAGTTCGTGGTCATGACCGCGCCGATGATCGGGAACTACGGCATCAATGGCGAGGACGGCGAGTCAGACCGTCCGCAGGTGGCTGGCGTCGTGTTGCGCGAGCTATCCAACGCGCATTCGAATTGGCGCGCCGAGGGCGGCTTGCTGGAGTGGCTCAAGACCTCCCAAGTGCCGGTCCTGGAGGAAATTGACACCCGCCGTCTGACAAAGCACTTGAGGACGCTTGGCGTCATGCGGGGCGTCATCGCCCAGGGTGACGAACCGAGCAACGATGCGCGCGCGGTCCTGAAGGCGTGCCCCTCGATGGAAGGTCTGGACCTAGCGACACGAGTGTCCACCAAGCAGCCCTACTCCTGGGGCAATCCCAAGGCGACCTACCACGTCGTCGCGTACGACTATGGCATCAAGCGAAACATCCTGAGGCTGCTGGCCGACCACGATTGCAGGGTGACCGTGCTACCGGCGAAGACCGCCGCCTCGGACGCCCTCGACCTCAAGCCGGACGGGGTGTTCCTGTCGAATGGTCCCGGAGACCCGGCGGCCGTGAGCTACGCTCCCAAGGCAGTGAAGTCGATTGCGGCCAAAGGAGTTCCGATCTTCGGCATTTGCCTGGGACACCAGATCGTCGGGCTGACGTTCGGGGCCAAGACGGTGAAGATGCCGTACGGACATCGGGGCGGCAATCATCCGGTGAAGGCACTCAAGACGGGAAAGGTCCTGATCACCTCGCAGAACCATGGATTCGCCGTTGCCGGCGACGAAAAAGGGGTTCCGGGCGCCCCCGATCTGGAGGTAACGCACGTAAACCTCAACGACCACACGGTCGAAGGGGTGCGCCACCGGGAGCTCCCCGTATTTGCCGTCCAGTACCATCCGGAGGCAGCTCCGGGCCCTCACGACGCCCGGCCCCTGTTTCAGGAGTTCATTGACGCCATCAAGAAAGGGCGGTGGGTTAGGGGTCCAAACTCTTGACACACAACACTTAAGAGCCCAATGTACCGGTCAGCGTTCGGCCCCTTTCCGAGCGTAGACCCCGAGGCCCTATCCATGACGAAAGCCGATCTGGTAGAGCGCGTCACGGCTCACATTTCGAAGACAGCCGGTCCGATGATCTCGAAGAAGGACTGCGCGCGCGTGGTTGACGCGTTCCTGGACGCGATCAAACAGGCCTTGCAGGAGCAGAAGAACATTGAGGTTAGGGGCTTTGGCACCTTCAAGATCCGGCATCGCAAGACTCGAATGGCGCGCAACCCACGCACCGGCTCGCCCGTCGAAGTGTCCGCGCGTCCTGTCCCTGTCTTCAAGCCCTCCAAGGAGTTGCGTGCCATGGTAGCCGGGGTCGACCCGGCAAGCATGGAGGACGAGGAAGAGTCGGAACTCTCACAAGCGTAGTCCCACGATGATTCGGCTGGCCTCGACGGCGTCGTCGAGGCCAGCTTTCTTTTTCGGGTGGCCTCAGTGATGACCGTGCGGGTTCTCCTCTTCGCGTCGTACGCGGATGCGCTTGGCCGACCGGCTGTTACGATCGACCTGCCGGCGGGCGCCAAAGTGCGCGACGTGCTGGATCGGGTGCGGTCCCTGGTCGCAGGCAAACGCGTGCCCGACAAGCCCTTGGTGGCAGTGAACCAGCGATACGCCCGGGACGACCAAACGCTCAACGCGACCGATGAGGTGGCCATCATCCCGCCGGTGGCCGGAGGCTGAAATGCGCGCCGACATGGTTGACCGTCGCATCGATCCCGCCGCGCTCCTTGCCGAAGTAGCGCACCACCGCAACGGCGCGAGCGTGCTTTTTGTCGGCACCGTGCGCGACATGAACGAAGGCGCGCCAGTCACCGGACTCGACTACTCGGCCTACGGCGCCATGGCGCAGCGGGAGCTCGGAGACATCGTCGCCGAGGCGGCCACGCGCTGGGAGACCACGGACATCGTGGTCGAGCATCGCGTGGGCGAGTTGGGACTCGGCGACGTGAGCGTGGCCATCGCAACGGCGCACCCACACCGTGACCAAGCGTTCGAAGCCGCGCGCTACGTCATTGAGGAACTCAAGCGTCGCGCGCCGATCTGGAAGCGCGAGCACTACGTGGATGGACGTGCAGTGTGGGTTGCCGCGACAAGCTCGGAAATCGAGAATCGGAAACCGGAAACCGAACCACGGTCGCGCGCGAAGGCGGGAGCCACATGAGCAGTTCGATTCCCGATTCACGATTTCCGATTCCCGAATCGCACGACCAATTCGGGCGGCGCATCGAGTATCTGCGCATTTCAGTCACCGACCGATGCAACTTCCGGTGCCTGTACTGCATGCCGGAGCAGGGCCTCGCGTGGCTGCCCAAAGCGGACATCCTGTCGTACGAGGAGATCGCCGACATCGTCACGCAGCTCGCCCCGCTGGGGCTGCGCCGCCTGCGCATCACTGGTGGCGAGCCGACGATTCGTCCCAACCTCGACGAGTTGATCCGCATGCTGCGCGCGGTGCCCGGCGTGGAGGACATCGCGCTCTCCACGAATGGCGTGCGGCTCCCGCAGGTGGCGGCGCTCTACCGTGAAGCGGGCCTGGACCGCGTGAACATCTCGGCGGACAGCTTGCGCCCCGAACGCATTGCATCGATTGCCCGCAGAAACCTCGGGTTCGACCCGGTCCGCTCGGCATCCGCCGCGGAGGCGGCTGGCCTCGACCCGATCAAGCTCAACATGGTCGTGATGCGCGGCATCAACGACGACGAGGTCGTCGACTTCGCACGCCTGACGCTGGACCATCCGTGGCACGTCCGATTCATAGAGCTGATGCCCGTGGGAGAAATGCGAGAGATCACCTTCGAGCATGTGGTACCGAGTGATGAGATTCTCGACCGAATCACGAGAATCGGCCCGCTCACGCCCGTGGCCGGTCCGCCGCGCGGCAACGGTCCTGCAACCTATCACCAGATCGCCGGCGCGCGCGGCACAATTGGCGTCATCACGCCGATGACCCACACGTATTGCGCATCGTGCAACCGTGTGCGACTGACGGCAGATGGTCGCTTGCGCACCTGCCTGTTCGGCGATCATGAAGTGGATTTGCGTTCGCCGCTGCGTGCGGGGCACCCGATGGCGCCGTTGTTCGTGAAGGCGCTCGCGGAAAAGCCGCGCGAGCATGCGCTGCTCCAGCTCAAGGTCGGGGGACTGAGGGCCTTGTCAGAGGTCGGCGGCTAGCCCTTTCCCAATGCGGTTGATCATCCGCCGTCGCACGCGCCTTGCATGCGATGCGTTGGCCCTGGCGATCCTGCTGCGGAGGGCGCCGGACTTGGCTGCCCAAGGCGCACAAGACTCCGTGCCGCGCCGCGAGCCGTGGTCGCAGGCAACCGATGCCGACAGCGCCCGGCTGTTCTACAAGGGGCTCGGTTTCGGCAGCGACGCCTACAACACCCCGCTCACCGTTCTGCTCAACAAGGGATACGACGTCTTCCAGCTGCGCTCCAGCCCCAGGAACATTTGGTCATTTCCATACGGGACCGCCTGGCAGCACGGAATCGCAGACGTGGCACGCGGGCCGGGAGGGATCATCCGCGACTTCGGTGGCTGGGGACGGTTCGCGCGATTCGAGATGTACCCGTCGTCGTTGAACACCAACGAGTGGAACTGGTTGGTGAACTACACCGAACACTTCATCGGCGGCGGCGTCACCATGCGCATGCTGCACGAGTGGTACCGCGAGCATGGCGTGCCCCTGCCGCGCGTGATGGCGATCTTGACGACGTTCACGGCCAGCATGTTGAACGAGATCACGGAACAGCAGAAGTACGCGATTCCAATGGCCGGCACGGTTGCCGACCTGCTCATCTTTGACGTCGCGGCCGTGTCACTGTTTCACTGGAAGCAGCCCGCGACCTTCCTGGCCCGCACGCTCCAGCTGGCAGACTGGTCCAGCCAGGCGGCGTTCACCTATCCCAACCAGCAACTGCAGAATAACGGCCAGTACCTCACGCTCAAGGTGCCGGTCGGGCTCGGGCGCACCCGTCTGTTCATCCGCGGCGGCATGGGCATCCAGTTCGGCGTCAGCCGTAAGCTGGACGACAGCCATCACCTCAGCGTGGGTCTTGGCGGCGACACCCAGGCCCGCAGCGTCGACGACTCGGGCTTGGAGTCGGTGGGGTTCGCTGCTGGCACCGGCATCTATTTCGACCGCAACAATTCACTCCTGTGGTCGGTGACGAGCAGCCCAGCGGAGAACGTGCTCGCGGTCAACGTGTATCCGGGCACCCTCGGCGTGCCAATGCGAAACCTGGGGCTGTGGGGTGTGGTGACGCGGCACCACGAACTGCGTTTGGGCGTGGTGCACCGGAAGGTGCTGGGGCTCGGCGCCGGCTACGGCCGCTGAGTCTCCGCCGCGTCCACTCGAGTCCCTCGCAGCCGCTCGACCGTGAGCACGCCGTAGCCCACGCCCACTGCGGGCAGCAATTGGCAGGCGTGCTGCACCAAAGCCAGACCAAGTGCCGTTTCGGCGGGGATGCCAATCAACCGGTACGCTGCGAAGGTGGCCGCCTCGTACGTCCCGATGTTGGCAGGCACAAACATCACGAACGACGCCAGTGATGTCGCGGCAAGCACCAATACCCCGTTGGTCAGCGATGCCTCGAGGCCAAAGGCGAATTGGACGCACACAATTGCAGCGAGTTCGGCGAGCCTGATCGCGACCGCGAATCCCAGCGCCGTCGCAAATCGGCCGGGGGAACGCAGGGCATCAAGTCCCGCGGTCCACGCCGCCACCACAGGGGCGATGCGGCGAGTCAAACGGCCTTCATGAGGCGCGCTGGCCCATGCGCCGATGCGAGCGTAGTGCCAGGAAGCCGCAGTCACCACGACGACGAGGACGAGCACGGTCGTGGCAAGCACGGAGGTCCCGCGGAACATCCAGTCTGGCAGCGGGGCGATCCAAGCGGCGACGGCAAGGACGGCGACCTTCGTGAGCCCGACGGCGACCTGATCCAGGGCCAAGACGGAGAGTGCCGGCACGCGACCAAGACTGGGTTCCGCACCGAGCATTGCGAGGCCCGTCAGGTGGCCGACCAGCGACGTCGTCGTGTTGTTGGCGATCGAGGTCAGCGTCCAGATGCGGAACAAGCGCCGGAAGCCGAGCGTGGCGCCCACCGGCAACAGTGCGCGCCACTGCAGCGAGCCAAGCGGCTGAATGCCGATGAAGCAAGCCACGGCGAGCGTGGACCAGCCCCAGTGCGCCGACTGAAATGTGAGCCACACGCGTGCGAGATCCACGCGGGTCGCCAGGAACACCAGCAATCCCGTTGCCAGGAGCCACGCAGCCGGCTCGAGCCAACCGCGCCAACGGGTCATCAGGTGGGTTCCAAGGCAGTGGAGGTGGCCGCGCCGGAAAGCTAGTGTTTGCGATCGTGTACATCGCCCTCGTATGTCCATATGACTTGCGACGTCCAGGGGGCGTGCGCAGCCACCTCGCCGGCCTGGGGACTGCACTGGTCGCACGCGGACATCGCGTCGAGGTGATCTCGCCCGCTGCGCTGGGGACGTTCCACGGACTGCCGCTCGTCTCGTGCGGTCGGGCGCGCGGGCTGTCATTCGGCGGCACCCGGATCGACGCCACATGGGCAAACTGGGGCGAAGTCCGGTCCGTTGCGCGCCGCGGCTACGACGTGATGCACTTCCACACGATCTGGAACCCGGCGATGCCGTTCCAGCTGGCGACGGCGTTCGCCGGCCCAAAGGTCGCGACGTTCCATGATGTACCGGGCAGGAACACACCGGCGCTGGCGCGGTGGGCAATGACCCCCGCCAGCAGAATCATCACACGGTTGTGGCTTCGTGAAGTGATCGCGGTGGCACCGGTGGTGTCTGAGTACTTGTCGCAGGTGCCTCACGTCGTGATCCCGAACGGCATCGCGCCGCCCAACACGCTGGCTTCCACGAACCTGCGACGCGGCATCGTCTACGTCGGGCGGCTGGAGCCACGAAAAGACGTGGCGACCCTGCTGGATGCGCTCGCGCAGCTGCGCGACCTCGACCTGCCCGTCCACATCGCTGGCGATGGTGAACTGCGCGCGACCCTCGAGCAACGCGCACGCTCCCTGGGCCTGAACAACGTCACGTTCCTCGGCGAAGTCTCGGAGTCCGCCAAGTGGGAGCTCTTGTCGCGGTCGGCGGTGCTGGTGGCGCCGTCGAATGGCGGCGAGAGCTTCGGCATCGTCCTGCTCGAGGCCATGGCCGCCGGGGCGGTGCCGATCGCGTCGGACATCCCCGGCTACCGCGGAGTGCTCGGCGAGCGTGCGACGGACGTGCTGTTTCCCGCGGGTGATGCGGCCGCGCTGGCCGCCCGGCTTCGCGACCTCACCGGCGATGCCGCACGGCTCGCATCGCTCACTTCCTGGGGTTCGGAATACTGGAAGCGCTTCCGTTGGACAGACATCGCCGAGCGCGTGGAGCGCGTGTACGGGAATGCCTTGCACGCGAATTGAATCGCCCATCCACGACGGATAGCTTCCCACCTGCGCGGCGCGAACACCGCTGTATCGAGCGCCGGTCGTCTTGGTTTCCTCACCAATCGCTTCAATAGAAAACATGGTCAACAAGATCACGGTGGTCGGCGCTGGTAACGTTGGCGCGACTGCCGCTCAACGCGTGGCCGAGAAAGAACTGGCGCGCACCGTCGTCATGGTGGACGTGGTCGAGGGAATCCCGCAGGGCAAGGGGCTGGACCAGTGGCAGTCGGCGCCCATCGAGGGGTTTGATTCGCGCGTCATCGGTACGAACGGATACGAGGAAAGCGCCGGGTCTGACGTCGTCATCATCACGGCCGGCATCGCCCGCAAGCCGGGCATGTCGCGCGACGACTTGCTGAACACCAACGCCGGCATCGTGAAGGCGGTGTCCGAGCAGATCAAGAGGACGTCGCCCAACGCGATCGTCATCGTGGTCTCCAATCCGCTCGACGTGATGTGCTACGTCGCCAAGGAAGTGACCGGCTTCCCGCGCGAGCGCGTGATCGGCATGGCCGGCGTTCTTGATACCGCCCGGTATCGCGCATTCCTCGCCGAGGCGCTGGACGTCTCCGTCCGTGACATCCAAGCAATGGTGCTGGGCGGCCACGGCGATACGATGGTGCCCCTCATCTCCTACACGACCGTGAGCGGAATCCCGGTCACGCAGCTCATGGACCGAGCCAAGCTTGATGCGATCCTGGACCGCACGAGGAACGGCGGCGCCGAGATCGTGAAGCACCTCAAGACCGGCTCTGCGTACTACGCGCCGTCGGCCGGCGCCGTGCAAATGGCCGAGGCGATCGTGCAGGATCAAAAGCGCATCCTGCCGTGCTCCGCGTGGCTCAACGGCGAGTATGGCATGAAGGGCCTGTTCCTGGGCGTTCCGTGCAAGATCGGATGCAACGGATTGGAGAAGATCATCGAAGTCGAGCTCACCGCGGACGAGAAGGCGGCGCTGAAGAAGAGCGCTGACGCCGTGCTCGAACCGATGAAGGTGATCAAGCTCTAGGCACTGATTATGCTGGCCTTCTACAACTCAACCGTTGGAAAGAAGGCCATCATGGCCGTGACGGGCGTGATCGGGATCGGCTACGTGCTGCTGCATGTGGCCGGCAACCTTCAGGCCTTTGCGGGACGGGAGAAGATCAACGCGTATGCCGCGCTGTTGCATGGTCCGGGCGCCGAGTTGCTCCTGGTCATGCGCGTGGTGCTGGTGACCGCAGTGATACTGCACGGACTGACGGCGTGGCAGCTCATGCAGCGCGCCCGCGCAGCTCGCCCAGTCGCCTACGCGCAACACGAGTCCCAAGTGGCGACAATGGCGTCGCGCACGATGCGGTGGGGCGGGGTTTTGCTCCTGGCCTTCCTGGCCTTTCACCTTCGCCACTTCACGTCACGGGAAATCGATCCCGCGGGTTGGGCGTATCGAAACGATCAAGCCGGCCGGTACGACCTCTATGGCAATATCGTTGCCAGCTTCCAGATCCCGTGGGTGAGTGCTGTGTATCTGGTCGCCGTGGCGATCATGGGGCTGCATCTGTGGCACGGTATCTGGAGCTTTGGGCGTTCACTCGGCGGCACGCCACCGTCAACGAATCCGCAGCGCCGCCCCGTTGCCGTCGTCGTTGCCATCCTCATCTGGCTCGGCTTCTCGATCGTCCCGATTGCGGTGCTGGCCGGAGTGATCCGCTGATGGAACTCAAGTCGCGCGTGCCCGCCGGGCCGATCGAACGGAAGTGGGACCGGCATCAGTTCGAGATCAAGCTCGTGAATCCGGCGAACAAGCGGCGGTACACGGTGATCGTCGTTGGCACCGGGCTCGCCGGCGGGTCCGCGGCGGCCACGCTCAGCGAACTCGGATACAACGTGAAGGCGTTCTGCTTCCAGGATTCGCCGAGGCGGGCGCACAGCATCGCCGCGCAGGGGGGCATCAACGCGGCCAAGAACTACAAGAACGACGGCGACAGCGTGTGGCGCCTGTTCTACGACACCATCAAGGGCGGTGACTTCCGCGCGCGCGAGGCCAATGTGTACCGCCTGGCGCAAGTCAGCGTCAACATCATTGACCAGTGCGTGGCGCAGGGCGTGCCGTTCGCACGCGAGTACGGCGGCCTGTTGGACAATCGATCGTTCGGCGGCGCGCAGGTCTCGCGGACGTTCTACGCGCGCGGGCAGACGGGCCAGCAGCTCCTGCTGGGCTGTTATCAAGCGATGGAAAAGGAGATCGGGCGCGGCGGTATCATGATGTTCCCGCGCACCGAGATGCTCGACGTGATCATCGTCGGCGGCAAGGCACGCGGGATCGTGACGCGGGACATGGTGACGGGAAAGATCGAGCCGCATCTCGCGGACGCCGTGGTGCTCGCCACGGGCGGCTACGGCAACGTGTTTTTCCTCTCGACCAACGCCAAGGG
>ERZ1292623.1094-Hain-H51-01um-R1-1094-length-26935-cov-5_pt1 | contig 26935 bp, 20 predicted proteins | sample MGYA00564398_ERZ1292623 | MGnify/ENA primary metagenome ERZ1292623 (study PRJEB36523, sample SAMEA6512633) | groundwater metagenome | collected 2019-01-07 | study: AquaDiva: Metagenomics assemblies of 32 groundwater samples | reverse complement strand
AAATTGATGAGGTTTTGACATGTGAACCGCAACACATGCTTGATGTGGGAGTCGGCACCGGATTTTTATCTCGATATTTACGCGCATTGGACATTGCAGTGACAACGGTAGACATCGATAAAGAACGCAAGCCCGATATCGTGGCTTCAGTTACGGCATTACCTTGCTCTGATAATGTATTTGACATGGTTACCGCTTTTGAGGTACTTGAGCATATGCCCTATGAAGAATCGCTGCAAAGTATGCGGGAGCTCCATCGCGTAAGTTCTCACTGGGTTCTCATCTCGCTTCCGGATGCAACGCGTTATTTCCGTCTCGAAGTCCCTATCCCCAAAATCGGCAAATGGAAGCGGCTTTATACGATCTCTCTTTGTCATCCGGAGCGACACAAGATGGGCGAGGAAGGACACTATTGGGAGATTGGCAAAGCAGGATACCCGCTTGCGCGGATTATACAAGATATGGAAACAACGGGGTTTGCAATTAAAAAAAAGTATCGTGTATTTGAAAATCCATATCACCATTTTTTTGTCTTGCAGAAGATATGAACACTAAACCGCTTGTCAGCGTTATTGTGCCCACCTACAATCGCGCGCATACGTTAGCCCGCGCGATTGCTTCCGTGCTCGCGCAAAGCTTTAACGATTTTGAATTAATTGTAGTCGATGACGGCTCCACGGACAATACCAAAGAAATAATGGCGCGTTTTCATGATGCGCGCATACAGTATGTGAAGATTGTGCATCAGGGCGCGGCGGCTGCGCGCAACAAAGGCATTGAAATGGCGCAGGGAGATTTTGTTGCCTTTCAGGATTCTGATGATGAATGGCTGCCAGAAAAACTTGCCGCGCAGGTTGATATGATGCGTCAATCACCGCCGTCAGTGGGCGTGGTTTATACGGGGTTTACTAAAATTACTAAAAGCGGCGCTCACAAAGAATACCCCCCCGCTTCGTTGATGAGAAAAGAAGGCGCTCTATTGGTAGAACTTTTGCTGGATAATTTTATTACCACGCAAGCCGCATTGGTACGGATATCGTGTCTTCGGGCCGTAGGCGGATTTGATGAGCGGCTTTACGGCATGCAGGATTGGGAGTTGTGGATTCGTATCGCCAAACAGTGGGAGTTTGCCTATGTGCCGCGCAAGCTCGTGATTACGCATTACAGCCCGTTTAGCATTTCAACGGATCGCAAGGGGCGTCTGAAAGCAAAAGAAATAATTTTCTGGAAACATCGCGCTCTGTTCTTGCGCTATCCGCTGATAGCCATGCGTCACGCATATACCATTTTTCGCAATAAAATGCTTTTGCTTCAAACAGCTTTTTTTCTTCCCTTTTTTTACGCTGCCTTCCCGCTGCTTTTTCTTTTTGCCTTTAATATTGAACAGACGTCGCTTGATAATCTTTTTCTTCCTTTGACGCTTGCTTTAAGCGGGGCTGGTCTTTTCTTTAGCATCTCCTTTTTACTTTTTAAGCGAAGTATTGTAAAAGCGGCTTTGTTTAGTGCAGCTTTTTTTCTTATATTTTTTGCTTTTGGTCATGTCCGCAACGCGCTTGAAAATATCACGTTATTCGGGATTGATGTAGGCAGAGATCGCCATGTGCTCTTCGGGTTCGGTTTTATGATTGCCGCCATTTTCGGCATCCTTTTTCGCATGGCGCGAAGTCTTGACTATGTGGTACGCCTTTTATTCATTTTAGGGCTTATTCTTATTGCTTTTCCTCTTTTCTCAATTGCCTCCTTTGAGGCGCGTACTTTATGGCAGAACAATGAGCGCGTTGTCCCCCAAGACAATTCTTTGAGCAAGGGAGATGCGATATCACGCGACGCACTCCCTGATGTGTATTATATTATTCTCGATGGATACGCGCACGAAAGCACGTTGCGCCGCATTTATGAATTTGACAACAGTGCTTTTATTGCGCGCATGCGGGAGTACGGTTTCTTCATTCCTGCCGGAAGCCGGGCGAATTACGCGCAGACGCATCTCTCACTTGCCTCCGCTTTGAGCATGAATTATTTACCCGCATTTTCCGAAGATGCCGCCCCCCGCAAGACAACCTATCCTCTTATACAAAAGAATGCCGTTGCTCGTTTTTTGCACGGACACGGATATCGTTTTATCCATATTAGTTCGGGGATGGTAGATATGACTAATCGCAATCCGTATGCTGATCTTGATTTTCGCAATGGCCGGTTTAATGAATTTACTATGTTGACCCTCGAGTCAAGCGCGCTTTATCCCTTTGTGCGCCAGCGCATTGAAGCGGAAGAACGCGGGCGCGTTTTTTATTCATTTGAAACGCTCATGCGCATGCCGGATTTGGAAGGCCCAAATTTTATTTTTGCTCATATGCTCGTGCCGCATCCGCCCTTCGTATTCGGTCCGCAAGGAGAGCGAATTGATGATCCGCAATTGCGGCTCTATGAAAAAAATCCATGGGTGCTTAAAGATCATTATCGCAACCAGCTTCTTTTTACTAATAAAAAAACGCTTGAAACGGTGGATGCGATTCTTAGTCAATCAAAAACCCTGCCGATTATTATCATTCAAGGCGATCATGGAACGGCATCCACCGGTGAAGGATATAAGGGCCTTGAGGGTCCTACCACCACCCTTGCAAAGGAACGCATGAAAATTTTTGCGGCATATTATTTGCCTGCCGATCAGAATGGGCTGCCGGAAATATCCAATATTATCCCCGATGAAATAACGCCCCTTAATGCATTCCGTCGTATATTTAACGCGTATTTTAACGCAGGATTCGAAATTCTTCCCGATAAAAGCTACCTTTCTTCTTACGAGCAGCCGTTTATTTTAACCGACGTTACCGATAAAGCCAGCGGTGATTATTGAAAATAACATCATTCTTCTCGGTAGCGGGAATATTCATCAGAGGAAATATTCTGTTGGTTCCCGATGAATTCGTTTTTGGAAAGTATTGCTTCTCCGCCTGTGATAAAATGCGGTTTTTTGCGATAAAGCCCAATAGCGGTTTCGTTTTCTTCCAAGATATTGTTGATCATTGTCGCTTCGGAACGGTCTTTTACCGCGATACCATATATGCAATTTTTTATACTATTTTTTTCAATAAGAGGATGTGATGCTTCGCCTACGCTTATTCCTTTATCACCGCATGTTTTCACCGTATTGTCGCGCAAAACTATTTTTGAAAAGCTAAGGTCTATGGCGTCTCCGCCTGTAGCAGTAAAGAGATTACGTTCAAAAAGCGATTCGCCTCTCGCAAAATCAATATCAACACTATCGGCGCTATTGTCGTCAAAAAGAGTGTCGGCAATGACCGCTTCTCCGAAAAGAATATGGATGCCGTCGTCAGCACTTGCGTTTTCAATGGTGCCGTGGCGAAATTCAATATCAGCATTATGCGCAGAGAGCATGCCGCTGAAATAGACGCCGTTGTTGGTTGCGTCTTTGCCGCCGCGAAGGGCGACATGGGAAAATACACTCTTTTGCGTAGTATTGACGACCGCAAACACGCCCCATGGACTTTTTGTATTAAGACGCGTGAAGAGAATTGGCTGGGCAGGCGTTCCCGCCGCCGTTACCGGACTAAATGAAATAAGCGAAACCGATGGCCCCAAAAAAAGTTTTACTCCTTCGCGGATTATTACGGTGAGATTACGTGGGATGATGATGTCGCTTGTCAATCTATACGAACCCGACGGAAGAATGACGACAGAAGGTTCCATGCCAGCTACAAACAGCGGGTTATTTTTTAGGAATTCATTACGCGAAGAACTGACGGCGCGAAAAGAAGAAAACTCATCGTCGGCAAGGGGATCGCCAAGGGGATATGATTCTTCCGCGAAATGAAAACGGATTCCGCCAGTTTCGAGCATGGACGCTAATGTAAGAAAATTGTGTTGGTAAATGTTTCGATCGGAAGCGATTTGTGCGCGTGCCTCAAACGATGTTTGAATCTTCGTATTATCCCGATAGATCGATGGAAGCAGACTGTCCGTCATCGAATCGTAAAAAGCGAGATCGTTGGCGAGATGATCGGGGTTCGAAAGATAAGAGCGAGCGATTTGTTCAAAACGCGCCATAAACTTTTTTTGTTTAAGGATTCGACTCATAAGCCGATTTTGTGAAATATCAATAGGATCGGAAAGTTTTGCAAGTGTTGCGTCGAAGAGCACCGGTTCGAATGTTCCGGTTGCATTATTAAAAAAAAAGTTAATATTTGCTCCATTGCTTAATTGTGAGAAATCGCCGAAAATTGTAGTGAGGAAACTCCAGCGGAGAAACGCGTCTCTATCAAGAATGGCGTCAATTTCTTTCGTGAAGACCTTATCAGGCGCGTTCGCGATCAGTGAGAGGAAATAAATAAGCTCGGGGAATGTTTCCCCTGGACGTTCTTCCTCGAAGCGATTGTACCACTGGTTTGCGGCTTCCGGACGAAACAGATCAGGCTTTGAAATGAAAATATTTTTGTTGGCAAAAAGAGGCGAGAGCTGCTTCCCATTGCGTTCAAGGAACGATTCTTCCCACCCCTCCACAAGCATGAAGACTCCCATTGGTTTTTTATTAACCACGAGATGTACCGCCTCCATTTTTGGTGACATAAGATCGAATTTATTAGCGAGATGATTCGAAAGAAATCCTTTAATCCATCCCTTGTCTTCACCGATAAAAAAGCGGAGCGTAGCGCGGTCTCCCAAGGGCTGCTCTGCGGGAAGATTTACCTGAAATGATTTTTTGAGCGCGTTCCAATGATTGGGAGAAACGCCGCGGTAACGAACCTTTGCATCGGCAGTGCCATAAGAGCCATGACGGAATGTCGCTTTAACCGTGTTCTTAAATGACTCGTAAAGCCGGTTTTCTTTTGGATAATCAGGCAGATTATTGATAAGACGAGAGAGATCATTTTTTGAGAATTCTATTTCGTAGACAGGTAGGGGATTACCAGCCATGAATGTGCTTGCCGCTAGATAAGGAAGATCGATTATTTTTTTTATGGATCGCCACGTGGGCGCGAAATGACGGATTATCGGGTTTGGATTGGAAGCGATGGCATCGAGGCGTGCGATGACGGCGCCATTGCGCAGAATGGCAAGAATCCCTATACTGAACACCGCAAGGATGACACCAACCACTATTTTTTTCATAAGTTTATGAGTACCATGAAACAGAGAAGCGGTCAATGCATTGTCGGCGGTATCGTACTTATCGCATTGAGTGCCGCCATAGTGCAGGCGTTCGTGTGGGAGAGCTGGCCGCGCTTGGCCAATCCGTTAAGCGATCCGGATAATTTTCAAACAAGACGCGCGGTAAGCCTGCTGACAACCGGCACGTTCAATTTCAGAGAGGTAGGATTTGTCAGTTTGCAGGGATTGCGCGGCCCTGCTTACCCCATCGTGCTTGCATTTGCATTTTTAATCACAAGGGCCGCAACCGCGTGGCCGGTCTATATACTCAACGCGCTTTTTTTTGCGGGAGCCATTATGTTTCTTTGGCTGTTCGCAAAACGTTTTCTCTCTGGTCTCTGGCAATTTCTGCCGCCATTTATGCTCGCGGTGTTTTGGGAAGCAACTTCTCTTGTGGTAGTGCCCAGTTACGAAATATTTAGTTTATCTGTTGCATTAGGATCGCTGGAAGCGTTGTTTCGTTATCGCGATACTGCGCAAGCGCGATGGCTTGCTGTCGCGGCATGCGGTATCGCGATTTGGACGCTTGAGCGGCCCGTTATGCTTTATGCACTCCCGTTTCTTTTTTTGATTATGTTGATCTGGCAGGCAAAGCGGCTTTCCGTGCGGTCTCTCGGCGTACATCTTGGCATTGTCGCAGCTCTCCTCGCGCTCTTGGTCGGTTCCTGGTCGTATCACAATTATACGGCCTACGGCACCTGGCAGCTGGGAAGCGCAGGTCCTATTTTGTTGCGGCGCGCTTCGCAAGTTGATTTTTCTTCTCGCGAGCTTATTTCTATGGCATTAAGTTTCAGTGTGGGTGATTTTATCGGCAGCAGGATATACGCGCATTATCCGGCAGACGCGGAGCCAAAAACATGGGATCCAGAAATTGAGCGGCGCCTGGAACGCACGGGTTTCTATAGATCAAACTGGTACGTGACCGATGACGACGGCAGCGTGCTGACGCGCGTGGCATTTGAGCAGCGTCTTATGCGGGAAGCGAAAGAAAAAATGCGCGCGCGGCCCGTCATTTTTTTTCTGACAGGATTTATTAATATGTTGCGTCTTAATGCGCCGGTGAATTACGGGGGCCAAGAAATGATGCATCTGTTTGTAGACAGCCATGAACAGTTTGCTGCGGCGGTAAAAATCGCCATTATTGCCGCAATTCGTCTCGCGTGGCTTGCGTTCGTGTTAATTGCGTTATTTGCTCTCTGCACGCATTGGTATGATTGGTGGGCGTGGAGCGTCCCCGCGTTTTTAATCATGTACTATAACGGCATGCATGTTTTTTTTACACATGCGGAGGTGCGCTATCTCCTCACCGCAATGCCACTCTATTTTCTTTTCTTTGTAGAGGGACTGCGTCTTTTAACTAGAAAATATTTTTAAGATACGTAAAGCGCTGTTCCATGTCACTTAGCGTTTCCAGCCAGCGGATATTATAAAAAATGGGGCTTTCAATATCAGGATTTTCTTGCAAGTGTTCCCATATTTCTTTCACACCCTTTTCAATTTCTAGAGGGAAAGAAAGATTAAATTGGTTCATTTTTGCATTGGCAACTTGATAACTGCGCCGAGGAGCGCCTACGACATCCTGTAATTCAATGGCAGGAGATGTATTGAAAATATCCTTTAATGTTTTTTGAATGCGGTACGCGAGCACATTGAGAAGAATGTTATCCTCTAAAAGATTAATGATCTCCGGTTTTTTGATAAGGTGAGGGTTTTGAATGAAGTGCATATAGGCATGCGCGGCATTTTGTAGATGCAAAAACGGCCGCCATGTTTTACCGCGCAAATGGATAGTAAGCGCGTTTTTTTTAAACGCATCTTTAGTAAATGTATTAACTGCTAAGTCGTATCGCATGCGAGGTGAGGCGCCATAAAGCGTACCCATACGCAGAATGATCGGTACAAAGGAGGCGCTTGCTGCTTCCTGCAGCGCTTGCTCCGCCAAAAATTTTGACCGCGCGTAAAATGTTGTTGGGTTGATAATAGTCTCTTCAGTTTTGATATCTTCTTCCGGATTTTCACTATGATAAACCGAACAAGAAGAAGCAAAGAGAAAACGCGGCACGCCGTATTTGATTGCTGCGCGGATAACATTTTTTGTTCCTTCCACATTGATAGATTCGTTTGCCGCCGGATTATAATTTGCAGTGGGATCATTTGAAAAGCCGGCAAGGTGAATGATAGTGTCAACATTCTCCGCGAGGCGGTCGTCGAATGAACGCACGTCGCCAATGACAAGGTCGATACGATTCTTTACCGCATCAAGAGAGGTAAACCCGAAATAGCCCTTATCAAACACGCGTACGCGATAGCCCTCGCGGCAAAGGAGCGGCACCAAAATACTTCCCAGATAGCCAGCTCCGCCTGTCACTAATACTGTCTTTTCGTTTTCCATGATAGCATTAAAAGCATAAAACATCTTTTACTTTTTTGCAACAGTATGCTATGGAAAAGGCATATGCGAATTCCCCATGCGCGCCCTGATATTACCGCAAAAGATATCAATGCAGTTGCGGCGGTGCTTAAAACGCCATTTTTGGCGCGCGGGCCGAAACTTGCCGAATTTGAGGAAAAAATTGCGCGGTACGTGGGCGTACGCCATGGCATTTCCGTCAATTCCGGCACAAGCGCTTTACATCTTATTGTAAAAGCGATGGGTATTGGGCCGGGGGACATGGTAATCACCACCCCGTTGAGTTTTATTGCATCCTCAAATTGCCTTCTTTTTGAGGGCGCTATCCCAGTTTTTGTGGATATTGATCAAAAAACGGCCATGATTGATTCGGCACTCGTGGAAGAAAAAGCGAAAAAGTTGCGCGCCGCAAAAAAACCGCTTAAAGCAATTTTGGCGGTTGATCTGTTTGGCAGTCTTGCCGCATGGAATGATTTAAGACGTATCGCAAAACGTTACGGTCTTTTTTTGATAGAAGATAGCGCACAGGCACTGGGGACATACGCAATGGTTCGTGGAAAAAAGCATATGGCAGGCACCTTTGGCGATGCAGGTATTTTTGCTTTTTTTCCCAACAAGCAAATCACGACCGGCGAAGGCGGTATGGTGGTAACCGATGACGCGGCAATCGCAAAACGTGTGCGGATGTTGCGTAACTATGGACGAGAAAAGGGCGGCTATTACCATACTATCCTCGGCTATAATTTTCATTTGAGTGATATAAACTGCGCTCTTGGCATTGCTCAGTTGACTCGTATTGAAGAGATTATCGCAAAACGCGCACGCATCGTTGAATGGTATCAACAGGTATTTGCGGGCAACAACGATGTGTTGTTTTATGCCGCACCTCCTTTCGTACGAGTGAGTTGGTTTTCGGCTATTGCGATTCTTGCCGACCGTTTTACCGAAACGCAACGCAATGCGTTTTTACATACACTTGCTCAGAAGGGCATTGATTGCCGCAATTATTATCCCCCCATTCATTTACAGCAATCGTTTCGCCAATTTGGCTACAAAAAAGGCGATTTCCCTCGCGCCGAATCATTTGCGGCACAAACGATCGGTCTTCCTCTTTTTAGTACTATGACTCACGCACAGGTGGACTATGTATGCGCGGCACTCCTTAACATTTTAAAAGTTATCAGGTAAAAAGTGTTATAAAATTCAACAAAAGATGAATATGATGCACATTCAAAAAATTGCCATAGTAGGCGCTGGTGGGCATGGAAAGGTAGTGCTTGAGGCGCTTCTTGCGCAACAGGAAATGCGCACTCCGATAACGATGTATGGATGGCTCGATGATGTGAGCGAGCGGCACGGGAAAGCGTTTTGTGGCTATCCTATTGTTGGGGGGAGAGCATTGTTTCCTCAACTGAAAATTGAAAATGTCGCCGTCATTATCGCTCTTGGCGATAACGCAAAACGCGTTGAAATTGCCGCAGAGATGAATCGGTTCGGCATAGATGCCTATACAATTACCCATCCCTCTGCGGTGGTAAGCAAAAGCGCGAATATCGGAAAGGGATGTATGATCATCACGCGCGCCGTTGTGCATCCCGACGCAATAATCGGTGATCATACCATTATCAATACGGGCGCTATCGTGGAGCACGACAATGTTATTGGCTCGTTTTGCCATATCGCGCCCGGAGTGAATCTCGGCGGTCGCGTGAAGATAGGCGATTTTACTGATGTCTTCACGAATGCTACGGTGCTTCCTGATGTGACGGTTGGAAACCATTGCGTCATCGGCGCAGGCGCCGTGGTCTTGCGTGATGTGCCGGATTATGTTACCGTAGTCGGGAATCCAGCTCGTATCTTGAAAAAGGAATAATAACAAACAAAATGAAAGGAGGCCCTGAATGGGACAAGGAGAGATTGTTGAGATAGCACAAGGTGTCTTGTGGCCGGTTGTGCTGTATGACGAACAGCAGCGGCCAGATGCGATTTGCGTACATTCGAATGATGTAGGACCATCTCTCATCGCGCAGTGCGCGGCAAACCTTTTTCATCTCTGCATGTTTCTTCAGAAGAGAGACTCTATCCCGTTGGTGGTAATCAACGGTACTACGAAAGAGGAATGGAAAAAAAGACAAAACATTGAGTTCGGCGGCACTGAAATGTGGAGAGATCTTATGCTCACCAGAGGAGCAGTGCCGGAAGAATATATTCTTTCCACAAACATCGCCGTTCACACGGGGGCCGAAGCGGATGAATTTGTGCGTTTGGCAAAAGAACGACGATGGAAGACTGTTGTTGACGTGGCATTGCCCTATCATCAATTGCGTTGCTTTTTAACCATGATACAAGCGATGAGGAGGGCGCGCTACTATCTTGACGTGTACAATCTCACGTTTCCTATTTCTTCATGGACGCATCAGGCGCGAAGAGTTTTGCTTGGCGGCGCTTTCGAGGAAGGCACGTATCTTAACCGTATCTTCGGCGAGCATGATCGTATTGCGCGCTACACCAAAGAAGGAAAATGCGCCACGCTTGCCGACGCGCTCGCCTATCTCGCCAAACGCGGCACCGGCGCATGGAAATGAGAAAGGAGAAAAAGATGGGCGAAAAATGGCAGCATCCAGTTGTGACTTTATTTGAGGAAAAATTACATGCAGGTTATACTTATGTGGCTCAAGGGGAAGCAGATATTGGTTCTGGTTATCAGGATCACCGACATGTTCTATGTTTCTATGGTGGCCCAAAGGGAAGTATTCTTGCGCGTAAACGAGTACAAAATTCCAGTAACGGAATGATGCTCGCTGGTTCCCACATTACATGGCACAGATTTCGAAACAGAAGAGCTCTCCAGTGTTGGACCTATCGCCTCCAAGTTGCTATACGCAAGAAAGTTGATTTGCAAACCGCGATAGCGCGTCTTCGCGGAGAGATCGCCGATTAGTGGTTGCGTTATATACCACGCAATATCACCGAAGGATTTTACGCCTTCGGTTTTTTTTATTTTTTATCCGATCGTTACGCTTTTTTGTTCGTATATATACGAAAGGAAAAGCGGAATGAGGTAATCGGGATATAGACGATATCTTATTTTACTTGATAGAGATAGTGGTTCGTGGGATGCAACTGAAATCCGATTTTCTGGTAGAGAGCATTGGCGGCGAGGCGGCGCGGGTTGGTAGTGAGTTCCACGACTTCGACACCCTGCTTTTTCGCCCAGCGCAACAGATCAAGGAGAATTTCTTTTCCCAACCCTTTGCCGCGTTGTGACTCATCCACAATCATATCTTCCACCACGGCTTGTTTGCGCAAAAAAGTGCGCCGCGGGAAAATCCAGCCGGCTCCCACCAATTTGCCGTCTATTACTTTTTTACTCATGTAGCCATTCAAAAGGGAACGATACAAATTCATTTCATTCACCGTTGCCGAACTATCAAGTTGTGCGATGAGAAAAACCAGTGCCGGATAGTCGCTCGCAAATTTTTTTTTGAGCAGGCGTATAATCGCTTGATTGGAATCAAATGCAATGGCCGATGGTTTTATTTTTTTAAGCGGCATCCACGCGAAATGTGAATTTTCTTTTTTATTAAGCGTAATATCTCCGCGATAATCCACGAGATATGCATGACTAATCACCGCGTAAGTTTTTCTGTTCCATGAGGCCGTGCCCGGAAACCATCCGATAAAATCGTATGAAATATCGATGCCAAGTTCTTCTTTCATCTCGCGCCGCAGTGTTTCTTCGGGCGTCTCGCCCTGATTCATATAGCCGCCCGGAAGATCCCACATGCCTTTATAAGGAGCTTGATTGCGCTTGGTAAGCAGCAGTGCGCCGTTTTTAATAAACACCGCCGTGGCGGTGCCTTTTGGCGTATTAAACGCGCAGAGTTCACATTTCATCATGTTTACATATTACCAGAAAAGCGCGCTTGTTGCAAGAAAGGATATTTTATGGTACAGGTTTTATATGATTTCTGTTGTTGTTGCTATCTATAACGAAGAGCGTATTGTCGAAGAGCTTGCTGCGCGCTTACGGACGGTTTTCGAAAATACCGCGAGTGATTATGAGATAGTGTTCGTAGATGACGGCAGTAGCGATGCTACTTCCGTGCTCATCGAAAAACTTCATCGCGACAACAAGCGCGTGAAGCTTATTCAATTTTCGCGCAACTTTGGGCAAGTGGCTGCACTGCGCGCGGGGCTTGCAGAAGTAAGGGGTGATAGGGTGATTACCATGGACGGCGATCTCCAAGATGTACCGGAAGAAATCCCAAACCTTCTTACAAAATTGGAGGATGGCTATGATATGGTCTACGCGCAACGCGAGCAACGCAAACACGTATGGTTTCGCAATACGGGATCGCGGATATTTGCGCACGCGCTTCGTTGGGCAACGGTGCACGGCGGTGTAGTACCCCCCGATAAAGATATGCTGGCGCTCGGTGTCTTTCGCGCCATGCGGCGCGATGTTGTTGATGCGATCAATCAATTGTCAGAACAATCCGGCTATTTTCAGGGGCTGATCAATTGGGCGGGATTTCGTCATGGCATTGTGCCGGTCACCCACGGCGCGCGCGCGGCGGGACACAGTCATTATTCTCTGCGTAAACTGTTTCGCTACGGCCTTGAAGCGCTCGTCTTTCTCTTCCCATTTCCTCTGCGTATTTTTTTGGTTGCCGGTGCCGCCATTGCGGCGATTTCTCTTCCCTTCATGATAATGACTTCTTATCTTATCTTTTTTGCGCTTTCGTTTTGGACCGGTGTTCAATTAACAGCGTTCGGCATAGCGGGAGAATATATATGCCGTGCGCTTCTTGAGACAAAACATCGGCCGTTTTTTATTGTGAAAAAAAAATTGTTATGATTCCTCCGCGCGAGAGTAGAACATGAACAAATATTTTCATTTCAATGAACGCACCTTGAAGTGGTTGTTCATTGCGGCGGCGGTGGTATTGGGCGCGATACAGGCATGGACGGGGCGGTATGCTATGAATCCTGACGGCATTTCTTATCTTGATGTAGGCGACGCGTTCTTGCGCGGCGATTGGCGTTCAGGCATTAACGCTCATTGGAGTCCTCTTTATGCTTTATTATTGAGCACCCCTCTTTTTTTGTTCTCCATTTCTCCTTACGGGGAATTCGCGTTTGTTCATCTCGTTAATTTTTTTATATATCTTGCCGCGTTAGCCGCGTTCGATTTTTTGCTGCGTGCGCTTATTGATTCCCGCGAAGAAAACTTTCGTACCCCATTACTCATTTTTGGGTACGCGCTTTTCCTCGTCTCCTCGCTGCGGTTCATCACGCTTTCGCTCGTTACACCCGATATGTTGGTCGCGGCGTTTATATTTTTAATCGCGGGCCTTCTTGTGCGCATTCGCGGCGGCGCGCATAACTGGTCGATATTTTTTTTACTCGGTACAGCGCTTGGATTTGGTTATCTGGCAAAAGCCCCTTTGTTTTTGATTGCCTTCGTCTTTTTGGGAGTCGGGATTTTTGCGGTTGGCGATATACGAAAGGTAATTCCTCGTATTTCTTTCGCGTTCGCGGTGTTTATGTTGATCACCAGCTTATTTATAGTTCCTCTCTCTCTTCTCAAAAATCGTTTTACGTTTGGTGACTCGGGAAAAATCAATTATGCATGGCAGATCAATAACATACCCTATATCTATTGGCAGGGGGAGGGCAGTGATAATGGCGTGCCATTGCATCCCATGAGAAAAGTTTTTGATCATCCGCCTGTTTATGAATTCGCAACTCCTATAGGCGGCACGTATCCGCCGTGGTATGACCCTTCTTATTGGTCCGAAGGAGGTATTATTCATTTCAACATGAGAGGGCATCTCGAAGCGCTTTTGAGAAGCGGACGCCTTCTTTATGAAGAACTTTCCACTGCGCAATTCGGGAGTATTGCGGTCGGTTTGCTTGCCCTTATTCTGGTAAGCGGTCAATGGCGGCGGCCAAAAACATTTTTCGATGATTGGCTTCTTTTAGTTCCTGCGTTGGCAGGACTTGGCATGTATGCATTGGTATTAGTACGTATGCGCTATGTGGCTCCTTTTTTTGTATTAATGGGGCTTAGTATATTTTCTCGCATACGATTGCCGGCATCGCGCGATGCCGAGCATGTTGGTATGAGTATAACGTGCGCGATGGTTTTTATGATAATGATCTTGCTTGCTGTTTCTGCTTTGGCGCAGATTATGCGCGAGACAACTGATGAGCAAGGAAAGATTGCGCGAACATTACAAGAAGCAGGGATACAGTCAGGAGACCGGGTAGCAGTGATCGGCGGCTCTTTTAATGGGTGGAGCGCGTTTTGGGCGCGTTTGCTTAAAGTAAAGATTGTTGCCGAAATACCTTCCACCAACGAAGCAAGATTGTTTTGGGAAAATGAAAATACATACGCGCGCGTACAAGATATATTCTCTAAGACGGGCGCGCGTGTAATGGTAGCTGAACTCTTGCCAGATAAGGCTCATACGAAGGATTGGCAGCGCGTAGGTCAGGCGGGATACTATTTTTTTTCTACTTCAACGGTGACAAACATGCCGAGATAGGCATTGAACGGCGCAAGAAGTATTTCTAATCCTTTTATGAGCGGATAGCAGAACGAAGGCAAAAGTTGGCGCATAGAAACACCTCCGCTTATGAGATAACGGAATGGCGTATGGGGTGTAACGGCGCGCACCACAAGTGAAGGGAATTCTTTGGCGAATATCGCTTTATCTCGAGAAAAAATAATCCATGAAAGGGCGCCGTTTGCGCGCGATAATAATCCTTCGGTCTGTAACTCCCAGCCAGCCGATAGATCAAACGGTTCGTGATGGAAATATTGATAAATAAAACGTCCCCAAAGCGTATTCGCTTCTTCTATCATGAGTATTTTCCCTCTCGGTTTCAGACATCGCTGCGCCTCGTTAAAAAAAGCGCGAGGGTCGGCAATATGATGCAAGACATCGACCAAAAGGAAAGCATCAATCGAGCAATCATCAAAAGGCATTGCCGTCGCAGAAAAGCAACGATCCACCATCGGGAGCGCAAGGATGTCTGACGTAATGATGCGCGGGATAACTTCCTTGATAAACCCGCCTCCGCTTCCCAATTCAACAAACATCGCATTATCGCTGGGCGGCAAACGCTCTTTAAGCCGCTGATAAAAATCAATATAGGTATTTTTAAGAAATCGTTTTCGCTGGATTATTTTTGCATGCAAGACGGTCAGAAAAAGATCGTCTTCGCCGTTGATTGTTTTTATTTCTGGCAGGGCAAGCACGTTTTTTAGTATTTTAATCATACGATGTATCTTATACGAGGTATTGCCTTTTGGGAAGATATTTCGTAAAGTGAATGCATTCTTTTATGGCAATGAAGCTCGCGGCAAAAAAGATTTTGGTGACTGGCGGCGCCGGTTTTTTAGGAAGTTTCGTGGTAGAAGCCCTGCGACGGCGCGCTGTTGCCCCCGAAAATATATTCACGCCTCGTTCGCATGAATATGATTTACGCAAACGCGAAAACTGTGAACGGGTAGTGGCAGAACAGAATGTAGTGATTCATCTCGCTGCCAACGTAGGCGGTATTGGTTATAACCGCGAAAATCCCGGCACGCTTCTTTATGACAACCTTATTATGGGTGTGGAGATGATGGAGGCAGCGCGCAAGGCGGGTGTGGAAAAATTTGTCACTGTTTCTACGGTGTGCGCCTACCCGAAATTTACGCCCGTGCCCTTTCGTGAACAAGATTTATGGGTCGGTTATCCGGAAGAAACCAACGCGCCCTATGGCCTTGCCAAAAAAATACTTCTCGTGCAAGCGCAGGCCTATCGCCAGCAATACGGGCTTAACGCGATCACATTGTTTTTAGTAAATCTTTACGGCCCGCGCGATAATTTTGATCTGAAAAATTCCCATGTAATTCCCGCCCTGATTCGGAAGATGAAGGAAGCAAAAAATAATAACCGTGATATAGTTGATGTGTGGGGAACCGGCAAAGCGACCCGCGAATTTTTATATGTGGAGGACGCCGCAGAAGGTATTGTGCGCGCGCTTGAATATTATGATAAGCCAGAACCTGTCAACATAGGTTCGGGGATAGAAATATCCATCAGTGATCTTGTAAAAACTATTGCGCATCTTTGTGATTTCAAAGGAACAATTCGGTGGGACGCCTCTCAGCCAGACGGTCAGCCGCGCCGCCTGCTCGACATATCGCGCGCAAAAAAAGAATTTGGTCTCGAAGTAAAAACCAATCTTGAAGAGGGTCTTGCTAAAACTATATTATGGTATGCGCAAACAGCATCTTCTCGATTATTTTGAAGCGCTCGCGCCCACACGGGATGATTGGAAACGCAGAAATTGGTATTACCATGACTCGCTCAAGCGATTGATGCAATTTTTTATTCCCCGTGGCGTATCCGTGCTTGAGATAGGTTCTGGCACGGGCGACTTGTTGGCTGCTGTGGCGCCGCATTACGGGATGGGGGTGGATATAAGTCCGCAGATGATTGATATTGCGCGCAGAAAATATCCTCTTTTCACATGGCAGGTCGAAGACGCGGAACATTTAGCACTGCAGGAACGTTTTGATTACATCATCATGTCCGATTTAATTGGATTTGTTGATGATATAGAAAAAGTATTTTCGAATGTACGCAACGTATCGCATACCAAAACAAAGGTGGTGGTCACGTGCTATAATTATGCATGGGAGCCGATTATACATCTTGCCGAGATGTGCGGCTTCAAGGATCGTCAGCCGATTCAAAATTGGATTTCCTTAAAGGATATAGAAAATATGTTTTTACTTGCGGGGTTCGAGGTTATTAAACGTGGGCGGATGATGTTGATGCCGGTGTGGATTCCGTTTATTTCTAAGACTTTTAACAAAATGGTCGCGCATCTCCCCATTATGTGGCGTTTTTCATTGGTGCAATACGCGGTTGCGCGGCCGCTGGTTCAGCATCGTCGCGAATATTCCGTCTCCGTCATTATCCCCGCACGCAACGAAAAAGGCAATATCGAACGTGCCGTGAAAGATATGCCGCGCTTTGGCAGAACCCAAGAGATCATTTTTGTGGAGGGACATTCGCGCGACAGAACGCTCGAAGAGATAAAGCGGGTAGCGGAAGCATACGCGAGTACGCATACGATCCGTTGGGCGGTGCAAGAAGGAGAGGGAAAGGGGGATGCAGTGCGTAAAGGATTTGCAATGGCGGAAGGCGAGATATTGATGATTCTCGATGCTGATCTTACCGTGCGGCCGGAAGATTTGTTAAAATTTTATGAAGCGCTTGCCTCCGGCAGAGGAGAATTCATTAACGGTTCGCGACTTGTGTATCCGTTGGAAAAAGATTCTATGCGCATATTGAATATAGCAGGCAATAAATGTTTTAGTGTGATATTTTCATGGCTACTTGATCAGCGCATCAAAGATACCCTTTGCGGCACGAAAACGCTTTTTAAGGAAGACTACGAAAAAATCGTCTCGGGAAGAAATTATTTCGGTGAATTTGACCCATTCGGAGATTTCGATTTATTACTCGGCGCAGCAAAGCTGAATCTGAAAATTATTGAGGTTCCTGTTCGTTATCAGGCACGCGTATACGGGAAAACGAATATTCAGCGCTGGAAGCATGGGTGGCTGCTTTTAAAAATGGCTTGGTTTGCATTATGGAAGATAAAATTTATTTAAGGGACTGGACCGTTGTTGCGGTATTGGCAATCGTTGGCTTTTGTGTCGCGATTGCTCTCGGGGTATTGAACGGTTACCTTTTCTATCACGATTTTTCACAAGATGCGGGTCTTATGGGATACCATAAAACTGCCTCCTCCCTCCTTCATACTTTTTCTTTCCACAACGAAAAAGAACTTTTTTTTGAGACGATTCGGCGGCCACCCGGCTACCCGATTTTTCTCGCGCTTTCTTATGCCTTGTTGGGAGAACGCCTTCTTACCGTTTGGATTGTCCAAATGATTCTTTGGATTATGAGCATTGGGCTTTTTTGGCGGATTAGCCGTCGTTTTCTTGATGGCAGGGAGGCGTTGATCCCTCCATTTCTTCTTGCTTGTTGGTGGGGGATTGCCAGTCAGGTTTTTGTGGTCAATGTTGAAATTTTTGCTTTTTTTCTCATCATAGTATTTTTATGGGCATGGTTACGTTACGGAGAAGAGCAGCGTACGCGGTGGATAGGTATAAGTGCGATCGCATTTGCGTGGTTTGTGCTCATTAAAGCGCCGTTTCTTTATTTTATTCCCCTTTTAATTGTGCTGTTCATCATTACGATGCGGCCGCTCAATCGTCGTGTTATACGCGATGGCGTTGCCGCTCTTTTTATAATGGGGATCATCATTGGATCATGGTCGTTTTATAGCTATTATTTGTTGGGGACCTTTCAGCTGGCAAGCGGTGGACTTACGGTGATGCGCAGAGCTGATGACGTGCTTCTCTCTGGAGATCGGATAAAACAATTTTTTGTCGCTTCTCTGACAAATGATTATGTCGCCGACCGCCTTTTTTCTGGCTACGCAGATAATCCGGAGCCGATCAATAAGGAAACGCGCGCCCGTGAAAAAACATATGCTCAACGTTTACTGCCAGACAAATCCAACGAAGCAATACTCCAGAAGGAGCTTGGCGAAGCAACGCGATCGTTGATAGTACAAGCGCCTATTAAGTTTATCGCCACCGCATTTCCCTATCTGATACGACTCAATCGTCCGCTTACCCCGAGAGGCGACGACATCGATCAATTGTTTATAGGCACTCGATCATTTCTTTCTCCAACACAGAAAGTCGCCTCTATTCTCGCGTTTCTCGGCATTTGGTACAGTTTTGTGATCGGGACATTTTTGGGTGCCATTCAATGTATGCGAAAAAAATATTTTGTGAGCAAATGGATGTTGCCGCTCCTCGTTATTTTTTATACGAATGGCATCTACGCGCTTTTAAGCCATGCGGAGGCGCGTTATCTTTTCCCTGCAATGCCGTTCTATTTTCTTTTGTTCGCATTTTTGCTCGCGAAAATTAAAACCAAAGTGCCTTGCGTTGTTCTTGGTAATACGATTGAAATCCGGGAGTAGCGCGTACTTTTTCCCACCAAACGCAATTTTTAACATACCATTGCACCGTGTGTGCAAGAGCGTTTTCAAACATATGTTCATGACGGAATTGATGAAGTCGTTGCGCTTTCTCCCAATTTAGAAGGTACATTTTGTCTTGGCTTGCCCGATCTTTAACGTGCTCAATGGATTCTTCCGGATGTTTCCCTAATATTGTTGCAATGGCGTGCACGATTTCATTATTTGTTTTTGGCGCACCTCCTATATTATAGGATTCCCCGATATGTCCTTCATGTAAAAAAAGGCAAACCGCGCGACAGAAATCTTCCACAAAAAGCCAAGAGCGGGTATAGTCGCCCGTGCCATGCAGTGGTACTTTTTGGCCGAGTAAAAGATTAGTGATAGTCAGGGGGATGAGTTTTTCCGGGTATTGGCGCGGCCCGAAATTATTTGATGGACGAAATATGATTGCTGGTATTTGATAGGTATGAATATAACTTTGTACGATGAGATCAGCGGCCGCTTTGGAGGCTGAATAAGGATTTGTAGGACGAAATTGTGTGGATTCATCGGCGGCGCCATGCGTACTGCGATCGCCATACACTTCGTCAGTTGAGATATGCACAAAGCGTTTGACAGGATAGGCGCGCAGGGTGTCGAGGAGCGCATGTGTTCCGCGAATATTAGTGTGGATAAAATGTCGTGTATCAGTAATGGAACGGTCTACGTGACTCTCGGCAGCGAGATGAATAACCGCGTCAAAATGATATTCTTTAAAAAGATAGGAGAGCAGCCGTTCATCGCATACGTCGCCGCGTATAAAATAATAGCGCCGTTTGGAAAAAGGTAATTCTGACTCTTTTTCTTCTATGTCGCGAAGATTATCCGGGTTGCCCGCATAAGTAATAAGATCAAAATTCCAGATGCGGTAGTCAGGATAATGATCGTAGAGATACCGGATTAAATTGGAGCCCATAAAACCCAATCCACCTGTGAGAAGAATGTTCATAGCGATATAGAAGATACTATCACAATAGTAATGATTTTTCTATGCTTCTTTTGTGTTTTAGATAAGTCAAGAAAGCTATAATCATTGAGGTGGAGGTATAGGTGTACTCATCAATCTCTTTGCCGCCGAAGCCGCGCTTGAAGGCGGTGATGGATGCTTTGGCTGGATCGCGCGTGTTGATGGCGCCCATGTCAAAAAATTGGTAGCCATGTTCGTGCCCCCATCGAGATGCCTCATAGACAAGACGGCGCGTGGCATAGCCCGTTTCATTGCGTTCTTTCGGGGAATGCGTTTCGTGACGGCGCGAGAATATGGCACGCGCGCGCAAAATCGGAGGCGCATCGTAGCACAGGACAGCCGCGATTAATTCATTATGGCTATAGGCGCTAAAGAGACGGTGTCCGACAAGCGAGACAGGAAAGGGAAGTATTCGTTTCTGAAATGTTTCAAATCGGCGATAGAGCGTGCGCGCCGCGCGAAGATTTTTGTCATCACTTACAAAGGTAACATCAGGCATCCGAAATGTCCGGCGGATTTCATTGCGCGTGGTGTCATGAAAGCTCGCCAGTATTTTTTCGGGCTGAGGCACAAGATCAATAAGGATTGTCTGTTTTTGTTTTACCGAAACGGCAGGGCCGAAGTCAAATCTGCGGTACGAAAGGCCGCTAAGATAATGATATTTTTTTTCATGGAATGCGCGGACAAGCTTTTGATCGTCAAGAATAATTCTTGCGCTTGTAAAAAAAAGAAATTTTCGTTTTTTGATAATCATAATATGCCAAGCAGTTTTAACTTAAACACCGCCAGCGATTCGCCGGGATCGGGGCGCACCTTGCGCACGCGCGTATCGGCCGTGGTGATCGTATAGCCGACATCGTGCGCGAGCGTTTCTAGTTCTTGCGAGCTTCGGCCTTTCGGATATGAAAACGAGGTTACTTCAACGCCCAATCGTTCCTCAAGGAGTTGTTTGGATCGCGCCATTTCTTGGCGTGCCTCAACAAGCGGCATCTTGGTGAGTTTACGGTGGGTAACGCTGTGCGATCCGATCTCGCCGCGGTTCTTTAATCGCATGGCTTCCTGCCATGTCAGATAGCCGTTTCCATTTTTTTGATCAAGATAATCGATTGTCAGAAAAAGTGTTGCTGGAATATCAATTGATGGCACTTCACGAAATCCGTCGTCGAAATACACCGCCGCTTTTTTGCCTCTATCGGCGGCAGCGATATCACGAATCAGCACAAATTGATAGCCGCGTTTTTTTAAATAAGCGATATGGGTGGCGAACGCGCGCGGATGGATGGCAAGCTGATGCGTTCTGTCGCTCACGCGATGATACGCAATCGCCACGAGGCGCGGTTCCGCCAAAAATCGTATCAGAGGTCCGATGCCGCTTGCCCAAATGAGCGCGGCAATGCCGCTTTTAAAAAAACGTTTCATAAAGGCGTGTCATAATGGTATCAAATGAGTACCATGCATCAATGGCGCTCATTGCAAGAAAAAGAATGCATACGCCGCCGAGGATTTTAAGAATTGTTTTTTTGCGATCCGCGTCGGCATGCCAGAATGCGACGGCCGGAAAGGCGGCAAGAAGCGCGAGGAGAGGATAGATGCCGTAGCGGTAGCGAGTCTCCACATAAAATGGAATGACCGCCAATGGTTTGGCGATCACAAAGCCAAGGAATGCCACTCGCAGAGACGAGCGGTCATGCCAAAAAAGCAAAGCGCCCGTGACGGCAAAGATAAAAAGAAATGCGGTACCAATGGCAGAAGCGGCGATGAGCAACCATTGAATAATCTGATGGTGCTGCAATTCTGGCCAAAAACCGGTTGGCCGGATAAGACTTGCATACATAATTGCTTTTTTGAATTGGAGTTCAAAAAATTTAAGCGGACGATCCAATACAAAATGTTTGACCGCATTGATGCTTACCGCGGAAAGCTCGGTGGAGTGATAGCGTTCGCGAGCCTCCCGGAGAAGTGCCGGACGATCATAGCCGCCCGTGGCTTTTTCGTTGTTGCCGACCCAAAGCGCATAGGCGCCGGCCGTGGTGGTAAAAAGCGGTTGGTCGTAGAGGAGAGAATTGCGTAGCGACCATCCGCCGACCAGAAGAATCGGAAAGAAAAAACTCACCAATGCGCCACGCCAATTTTTTTGCCACACGAGCGCGGCGGGCAATACCAAAAAAGCAAATAACTCCGATGGGCGTGTCAAGATAGCAAGCGCCCAAAAAAGGCTCGCGGCAAACAAAACGAAATAGGTCCTATGGGACCTATCAGACCTATAGGTCATATAGTTGAGTGAAAAATACACCGCCCCCACGCCAAAAAAGAGCAAGAGTGTTTCGTAGAGGATAAAACCGTTGATGATAATAAGATCGGGCAGAAAACCGAAAATGATCGCGGCCGCAAGAGCAAGACGATGTTTTTGATTGTGATAGGAAAAAAGACAGAGTGCAATTTTAAGGACAAACCATGCAGTGAGCGCGCGCAAAAATGCTTGGGCAATCCAGATGACCCAAAGTTTGTCGCGATAGGAAAGCGGGTCCATGCGCGCTTCGCCGCCAAAAAGACGGTAGAGACCAGCAAGAAAAAATTCATAGCCGGGTCCTATGCGAAAGATCGCATCATCGCGAAGCGGATCATGAGCGTTTTGGCGATTTTCAATATAGCCGAGGCCGCGTGCCAGATTCCACCCAATACGATTGTATGCTTTGGCGTCCACATGTGGTTGAATATTGGCAAGGAATGAAAATCCAAGAGAAACAGCAAAAATACTGGCAATCAGAAAAATAGAAAACGTTTTTGTTCGTGTCATATTTAATACTCCACCGCATCTTTGCCGCTCATGAGCTCGGCGCGTTCTACGCCCGGAGTTTTGCGCAAGAGTGTAAGAAGAGTGCCGACGGTGGTTTCGTCCACCAAGCGGACGCCAAAAGTATATTCGGCAAAACTATCATGCAATGTTTTCGCGTTGAGCAAATGGCGGCTTATCAAATAAGTATGCCATGGTGCGGGAGATTCGGGAATAAAAGGATCTTTTGTCAGAAGTACGAGGATGTGGCCGCCTCGAGCAGCACTTGCGAAATTAAAGCGGTCCATAACTAATATGACGGCGGAGATGAAAAACGTACCGATGCCGGCCACGGTGTAATTATTAGTACCCACTGCTACCCCAACTGCCAGCGCAAAAAATACGAACGCGATATCGCGTGTTTCTTTGACAATGGTGCGGAAGCGGATGAGAGCGAAAGCGCCAAGAAGGGCAAACGCGCCCACAATGTTTTCGGTAACCACCATCATAATCAAACTTGCAATCATCCCCATGAGAATGATGGTGCCCACAAATGATTGCGAATAAGAGAGGGTGCGATGAGTTCTTCGATAGACCCATACGATCACTAGTTCAAGCGCCAGTACGAACGCAAGGTTGATAACCACAATTGCCGCGTTTATTTCAGTTTCCGCCAAGAAAAGAAAACGTTCCATATAAAGTGTACCATAATACATATTAAAAAAATATGCAAGATTGTCTCTCATGTACAATGGCCCTTGTTTTTTGTAAAATAGTCATGTGTGAGAAAACGTTTGATGTATAATACAAACAAGCTTTTTGCTATCTTTATTGTTGGTGTTTTTTTAGTATTGCCATTTTTTGTTTTTGCCGCGCGCGGTATCCCCGAAATTTTGCACTATCAGGGGCGATTATTAAATGCATCAGGAAGTCTCTTGGGAGGATCCGGCACCAGTCATTGTTTTCGTTTTTCCATTTATAACGCTTCCACTGACGGCACAAAATTATGGCCGTCTGGCACACCCTCCACCATGACCGTAAATGTGAAGGAAGGTGTATTCAATGTGGGCGTCGGCGATACGAGTGCAGGTGGCGATACGCTTGATTTTAATTTTCAAGATAATGACACGATTTATCTGCAAGTCGATGTTGCGGCGCAAAGCGGGGGATCATGCTCCGGTGTTTCATTTGATGCGCTCACACCGCGTCTGCAAATGGTAGCATCAGGTTTTGCAATTAACACAGGCACGGTAGCAGGAACCGGACAGTCGGGGATTGGCACCACCACATTTACGAGTCCCGCGGTGCTTACGGTAGAGGCAACATCAACAACGGCCGTGTCCGCGATCATTCGTGGATTTAAAGATTCAACGGCAGATTTACTGCGCATTATTACGGCAGCAAAAAATCGACTTCTTACTTTTACGAGCGGCGGATTTCTTGGCATCGGCACCTCTACTCCCGCAGAAACATTCTCGGTAAATGGTGGCGCTTTTTTTGACTCCGACATTATTCGCTTTGGCACGTCTTCGGCTCCCACATTAAATTTCAAATATTTTACTTCTTCAACTTCTACGATTCCTGATCTTAGAAAAAATGTTTTCTCATTTGCGACTTCCACCACTGCAATACCATTTTTTTCTCTTGACTCATTAAATTATCGGATTGGCATCGGCACCACCACCCCGGGCAAAACACTTTCCGTGCATGGCACACTTGCTGTAGAAGGGAATGCGACTTCTACTTTTGGCAGTGGTCTTACCATTGCGCGCGGGGGGTTAAATTTTGCGCTTCCTTCTTGTTCCGGCTCCAACGCGCTCACCACGGATGCCGGAGGAGGAGTCATTTGTAGCGCCATCACCGGATCAGGAGGCAATCCTCCCAACCTCATCTATCGCACCCTTTCCACCACCAAATACTACACGGCCTCCACCTCTGCCTCTGACAACCTTGCCTTTCATTTCAACAACGGATTTGTCTCAAGCGCATCTTCAACGATTGCCGGAGCCCTCACGCTTGAGGGAGCCATCACCAATAACGCTTCAGCCACCTCCACCTTCAGCGGAGGAATCTCGGTTGGTTCCGGTGGCCTTGCCTCAAGCAAAGGAATCTCTCTTACCGGAGGTGTCATTCAAACATCCGGTGCCATTCTCTCAAGCGCAAGTGCAACCTCAACATTCTCAAGTGGAGGTATCAGTGCAGGCGGAGGCGGCCTCGCTTCTTCAAAAGGCATCTCCATCACCGGAGGAACATCCCGACTCGGCACCATTGTATCAGGAACATGGCAGGGAACAGGGGTGGGAGCCATCTACGGAGGCACGGGTCAAACCACCTACACCACCGGAGACCTTCTCTATTCTGATGCCACGAACTCACTGGCGAAGAGAGCCGTAGGAACAAGAGGCCAGATCCTTTCCGTCTCTACCGGAGGAACCCCTGCCTGGATTGCCACTTCCACCTTCGCTCATCTCAATGCTGCCAATGCGTTTACCAACACCGGTACTTCGACCTTTAGCGGAGGAATCCTTGCGAGCGGCTTTGAATCCACCAATGGTCTTAGCATCTCTGACGGGATCCTGCGCATCGGAGGAACGGGTACCACAACGATCTATGGTGACACCGCCACCTCCACCTTTGATGGAGGAATCAATATCGTAGCAGGAGGAATTGACATTAACCTGACAAGTTGTACGCAAGCGCTGGAAACCGATGCGGGAGGCGCCATCATCTGTGGCACTGATGACGGCGCTCTCATCCCCAACCTCATCTATCGCACCCTTTCCACCACCAAATACTACACGGCCTCCACCTCTGCCTCTGACAACCTTGCCTTTCATTTCAATAATGGATTTGTCTCATCAGCGTCGTCTACCATCGCAGGAACACTTACTGTTACCTCATCCGCAACCTCTACATTTAATGGAGGAGCTGGTATTCTTGCAGGCGGATTTGAATCCACTAACGGTCTTGCAATTTCTGATGGCATCCTTCGCATCGGAGGCACCGGCACCACCACGATTTATGGGGATTCAGCCACCTCCACCTTTAGCGGTGGCGTTTCTGCCGATGCTTTTGCCACGAATTTGCCAAGTTGCTCAGGGAGCAACGCGTTAAATACGAATGCAAGCGGCGCAATTGTTTGTGGCGCTGTAACTGCGGGAGGCGATACGATTGTAGAAAAAGATGCCGATGAGTCATTTACTAGCTCTTCAACAATGGCTCATGATACTGATCTTAAATTTACCATGACGGCAAATACTGCCTATCGCATTAAGATAAATGCGTGGTTTAAAACAAACGCTACTGCCGATTTTAAATACGGCGTTAGTGTAGGAGATGCTCCGAGCGCCGCCACCTTAAAATTTCTTGGGCAAGCAATTACGGCGAGTACGACTGCTGCACTGTGTGTGGTAACAAAAGATAGCGCATGCACACTAACATCAACATCGGTGAATGATTCTATTGTTGAGTTGGAGGGTATCGCAGCACCGGGAGCAAGTGGCGCGGTATTCCATTTTGACAGAGCTCAAAATACATCTAATTCCGGCGCTACATCCATAGAAAAAAATAGCTTTATCGCCTACGCCGCTTTAACCGGTACTGCTGATCTTGCGGAAATATATATGAGTACTGATTCGTCTCTTGTGCCGGGAGAAGTCATGGTGATTGATCCATTGCTCGCAAAAGGAATCAAGAGGAGTTCCATGCCTTACGAGCAATCTCTTATCGGTGTCGTCTCCACAAATCCTGCCCTCCTTATTGGCGCCGATAGCGCCGGTGAGGGATATCCAACTCCCGTCGCTCTCGCCGGTCGCGTGCCGGTGAAAGTAACGAGCGAGAATGGTCCTATTGAGCCGGGAGATTTTCTCACCAGTTCTTCAATACCGGGCGTGGCAATGAAAGCGATAAAGGCGGGCGCGGTATTTGGGCAGGCATTAAGCGGATATGATGGCGCACAAGGGGAGACAGGAACCGTCGAAGTATTTGTTGAAAATACATATATACAGGGATCACTTTCTTCTTTTGCGGATTCCCTTGAGGGAGAAACAAACATAACACAAGACGAAGGAAGGAGTCTCTTAGGCAAACTTGTCGCTTACCAACAATCAGAAACAACTCATCAAAATATTTCCGAAATTTTTACGGATCGCATCGGCGCGGGGCTTGAAATAATCTCACCGCGTGTGATTACCGATACCCTTGTCGTCAATGCCATTGAGCCTGTGAACAAAGACGTAACATTGAAACTCATGGAGGATGGTTTATTCGTGTTGGGGCGCATTGCTTCTTCTACCCTTTCCATGAGTTTCGGAGAAAGCGCCTCAAGTTCTCCGATAACTGCGGTAAGCATTGATGCGTTGGGGAATGCGTTTTTTGACGGCTCTCTTATCGCAATAGGAGGGGCTACTATCGGCTCCCCGGAGCGCCCGAGCGGTATTACATTTTACGATACGGAAACAAAAGAACCGTATTGTGTGCAGATGCGGCGAGGCGCACTCGTGCA
>ERZ1292623.1093-Hain-H51-01um-R1-1093-length-26953-cov-5_pt1 | contig 26953 bp, 20 predicted proteins | sample MGYA00564398_ERZ1292623 | MGnify/ENA primary metagenome ERZ1292623 (study PRJEB36523, sample SAMEA6512633) | groundwater metagenome | collected 2019-01-07 | study: AquaDiva: Metagenomics assemblies of 32 groundwater samples | reverse complement strand
TTTTGAAATCTAAAGGCGGTGGTGGCATCAGTCCTTGGCCTAACCTGGCCATCGGCAAGGAATAAAATACCCGAGATCGAAGCTGGACCGGCAAAAGAGGCCGAACCGTCAACTTCGATATCGCCCGAGACAAGAATATCATTTGCCGCGGTTATATAGTTGGAATGACCAGTAGCATTGGTGCCAAATCTAGAATAGGCTACCGTGGCCCCACTATTACCAATTTGAATAGAATTCTCGGTAACCAAGTAATTAGCTGAAGCTGTGCCGCCAACTTCAAAGAAAACGTCAATTGTTCCGGCGGCAATTCCTACCCTGGAATTTGAAGTATCAATTGTCAGAGCGGAGGTATCACCCACTGCGTTTTGGAATCGGAAGGCAGTCGTCGCATCGGTGCGGGGTCTGACTTGGCCATTGGCTAAGAAAAGAATCCCGGAAATAGAGGCCGGTCCGGCAAATGAGACCGAACCATCAATTTCTAGATCGCCAGAGATAAGAATATCATCTGCCGCGGTTATATAATTAGAATGACCGGCGGCACTGGTGCCAAATCTAGAATAAGCCACGGTGGCCCCACTATTGCCAATTTGGACTGCGTTACGAGTAACTAAATAGTTGGCCGATGCCGTCCCACCCACTTCAAACGAAGCATCTAACGATGAGCCATAATTAACTCCCAACCTTAAGGCTCCAGAATCAAATAGCACCAGGGTTGAAGTGCCGGCGGCATTTTGAAAACTTACTGCCGAGGTGCTGTTGCTTTTAACCGTCAGGGTGCCCGTTGTTGAAATATTCGTACCGATGGTGGAATCGGCTTGCGCCCATCCGGAAAGCACAAAAGCTGTCGAAATTATCATCGACCCGACAATAATACGCGTAAAAATTTTCTTCATTATTAGTTACGCCCTCAACCTCCCCGAAGGGATTGGACGGCGACGATTACCAAGTTATACATACATTTTAGTTCACCTGCCCAAACCTTGCAAAGAGAGTTATGTTGATAACTTTTTAAGCTAGTTATCTTCCCAGGATAATAAAGTTACCCGCGGAAAAGAGGGTTTTCTGGAAAATATTTTTAGCAAAAGCAGGTTGGCCATTTTCAAGAATAATATAATCCAATCTGTACTTAGCGATTTCCTTAGCAAGATTATTTTTCATATATTCAGCCCTTGTCAGAAAGACATCGATCGCAATTTCCGGCAAATAAATTTCAGCTTTAGTTGGTAACCTTAATAATTTTCTGACTTTGTTTGACTGGACTGTATGACCGTATTCATCAATGTACCTTACCCCATAAATAGATCTGACATTGGTGATCACAAAATCACGGTCAAATTTTTTATCGATATTATTTAAAATAAAGCGGTCAATTACTTCCACGTCGGGCAGCAAAAAAAGATTAGCATTCCGGGCAAAAAACACATTGTTATGAGTGTAAACCGCTGCTAGTTGAGAAATACTTTCGTTGGCCATTATCACCGAGTCCCTAGACGTGTTTTCATTCAGCCAACTAAATATTGGCGCAAATTCCTGAGCAGTGACCATTTCCCTGCTATAACTAAAAGCCATCTCGGCATACTTGATAATACCGGCCATACTTAAAAGGATAATAAGCGTTCCCAGCCAAAGGGAATCAAAGGTTTTTAGCTTGTATTCCTGCTCTCTAGTTTGCGCCCAGAGATAGGCCAAAGCAAATACCGAAACAAACACTCCAACCATGTAATAATGGGAGGAGAATTCAAAATTGCGCCCGGTAATAATGTGCTGATTTACTGCCACTATTACCGAAAAAATGGCGGCAGTGAGGAAAACAGAGGTTTTGGAATAATTTAATAGCTTTAGCCGGTACAGAGTAAAAAACAGTAAAAGCGTTGGCACGGCCCATTTAAGTATGTTAATGCCAGATGGAAAATGAGTATAGATCATTTGGAGCCGCGTTAGTGAATCCTCGTAAAATTGCAACTGTGACGCTTTGAAAGTGAAATACAGATAACCGGAACTAAGCATTAGCCCACCAATTACAATTTTCAGCAAGGCCGAGCAGTAATCCAAATTTTTGAAAAAGAAGTAAACAATTAATATCCCGAGCAGAATCAGGTAGTAAGCCCAGTAATAGGGATAAATGTAGAAAAGCAGCCCAAGGTTCAGGACATTTAAAAAAACAGTCTTTCTACTCGTCCCTTTTGTGAACAAAATCCAGAGGAATAAAAATTGAGTCAGCCAGAATATAAAGTTAAACTGTGGGCTAATTGGTCGGGTAAATTCAAACAGGAAAATTCCAAAAAATAACAAAACCGAAAACATAATCGCCCATAACCGCGAGGCCGTAATCCAATAGAGAATGAGATAGCCCAGCATGAAAGAAATTGCCGGCAAAATAAAATTATAAATTAAATGGCCGGTTTGGATGTTGATATTTAAATATTTAAGGCGCTGGGCCAGTAAAAATTCTGCCAGAAATAACTGTTGCGGCAGTCCCATTTTATGTTCCCACAGGTAGGCGTTACCGAGCGTGGGATGTTCATCCATGACATCTTTGATCCGGGCAAGATAAAACAGTTCGTCATTGGCAACTTGGCGATCAATCCCTTGATACCTATCTCCCAGTTCCGCTCGAAAAGTTAAAAAAGGCCAGACCATCATCCAACCCATAATCATGGCAAAAACTATAGCCAGCCAATGTTTCTTTATTTTATTTTTTAAATATTTTCTTGAAAATCTTAATCTCCATGGAAGCCAGATTGATTCCCAAATGACTTTGCTCGACATTTTAGACTGCCCCTCGCGGCGTTCATTATATATAATCGGTTCCTCAAAAAATTTATAGCCCGCCTTGATAAGTCGATACTTGAGTTCCACTAAAAAAGCATAGCCGTCGGATTTAATGGTATCCAAATCAATATTTTTTAAAACACTGGTTTTGATACACATGAAACCAGTAGTCATATCACTAATGGGTATGCCTAAAATCGTTTTCGCATAGCAATTAGCGAAACGACTAAGCAGACGCCGTTTCCAGTTCCAATTTTTGATATCACCGCCACGGACATAGCGGGAGCCTACCACAAAATCATATTCAGTCAGTCTTGCCGCCATAGCCGGGATCACAGCCGGGTCATGGGAAAAGTCCGCATCCATCATTACCGTTTGTTCATAGCTGTCTCTGGCTAATATTTTTTTAAATCCATCGATATAAGATCGGCCAAATCCGCGATTGTCGGAACGCAGAAGGAGATCAAGCTGGGGATAATTTTCCACGGAGGCAGTAACGACGCTAGCTGTACCGTCGGGTGAGTTGTCATCCACCACCAACACCGCCGTTTGCAGATTCGTTTCAAAAATCGAGTGCGCCAGTTTCACCACATTATCTTTTTCGTTATAGGTTGGGATTATAACACAGGTTTTCATTTCATTTTACAAATTCAATAATTTTTTCAGCTCTTTTTTGCCAAGTAAAATTTTTGACTCTTTCATATGCTCTGGCCGAAACCGATTGGGCCAGTTGGGGGTTTTGAATTAATTTTGAAATACCATCAGCCAGAGCACGCTCGTCATCGGGGGTGACAAGTATTGCGCAAGTTTCATCTAAAACTTCGGCTATTGTTTTCAGTTTAGATGCTATGATGGGCCGCTGGGAAGTCATATACTCAAAAAGTTTCAGCGGTGACATATACAAATCATAGTGGATATTGCGAGGGAAGGGCATGACCAGAATATCAAATGCTTTTAAAAAAACCGGCACTAAGTAACGGGGCTGATGGCCAACAAACCAAACCTTGTCCCCCACCCCAATGTTTATCGACAATTTCTGATAATCAGCTATGTCAGCATTTGAACCTCCCACAATTACTAACCCGAGATTAGTAATCTCTTTTTGCAGAATGGCCACCGCCCAAAAAAGAATATCTAATCCCTTATCCATGCCCATCGTTTTCAAATGACCAACATAGCCAAGTAAAATTTTGTCTGATGGCAGGCCGGTCCGTTGTCGGGCATCGTCCCTACTTATATCAATATCAAATTTAACCGGGTCAACGCCATCATGCGCCACCATAATATCACTTTCCCTAAAGCCGTGATCCACGAACACATTTTTTAAACTTTGGGAAATCGTTATCACTTTAATTCTGGCCCGCTTAAGTCGAGCATAGAATATTTTTCTTGACGCGGAAAATTTATGCGCCTCAAAAACCACTTTTGACTTAATAAAACTGGCTAGAAAAATGGGTAACTCATCTCTGGAAATTACTACGTCGGAATTGGTGTCCCAAATATAAAAAAACAAACTTACCGCGGAAATAAGATTTTTTAAAATGACCGCGACTCGATCCAGTTTTCCAGGCCAATAAAAATCAGGCGAAGGCAGAATTTTGAAAACAAAATTTTTATGGATGTCGTAATAGGTGTAGAAATCTTCCTTCACTAGTCGTTTTCGCTTTGGCACGACTAGTTCCACCTGATGTCTGGCTAAGGTAAATGCCTCGCACATTTTGGCGATTTGGTAGCCATAGGCTTTTTCTGTTGGCATTCGTAAATTAGCAATATAAAGTATTCTCATATTTTCAGATCTCTTAAGACTAGGCTCACCTCTCTTTTCCATGAGGATACCCGATAGCCAAGCTTTTCCGCCTTGGCCACGTTTAGCCACATCTCTTTAGGTCGGTCGGCAATTTTCGCGGCTTCAGTTTTGGTTACCGATAAGCTGGTTACTGGCACACTAAATTTCGGAAAATTTTTAACAATATATCTCCAAATATCTGCCTTATTTACGCGATCGTGACTGCCCAGATGAATAATGCCCGGCTTAAAATGCCCTATTATCTTTACAATTATAGCGGCTAAAGTTTGGGTGCTAATTGGATTAATTACCACATCGGAGAAAAGGGTAAATGATTCATTTTTCCGGGCGCGTTCCACAAACCACTGAATAAAACTGGGATGAGCGCCCGGCGGTCTGATACCAATGGGATTAGACCTGATGATCAAGGTATTAGAATATCCGACGACCATCTTTTCGGCTTTTAATTTAGTTTGGCCGTAAAGGTTTAGCGGTTTTGTTTCGCTATTTTCCCGATAGTTTCCCCTCTCTCCGGAAAATATCATTGGCGTCGAAATGTAAATAAATTTTGCCTTATAAAAGCTGGCTAGATCTCTAATATTTTTTGCACCAGTAATATTCACTTTTCTGCAAAGAGCCGGATTGAGCTCGCATTTATTGACTTCAGTCACGGCAGCGCAATGAATAACAACATCAATTTTTTCAATTTGCTTTTTGAGCGCCGTCACTGTTTTCGCATCGCCGATATCAGTCGCGAGCTTCATAATATCGTTTATATGTTGGCCATTACTGTGATAGAGGGCGATTACTTTGTATCTTTTTTTTAAGACATCGATCAATTTCAAACCCAACATACCACTGGCCCCCGTAATTAAAATTGTTTTTTTACGATCGATCATAAACTTATCAAATAATTCTCTAATCTTTGAGCCACTGACTGATTACTAAAATGTTCTGTTATATATTGGCTGGCATTGATACCGAGTTCTTTGCGATAACTTTCATTACTAATTAGTTTTTCCATGGCCGCCCCAATGGCCTCAATCCGCCCAGGTTCGGCTAACAGTCCGGTTTTCCCGTCTAAAACACTTTCCTCCAGCGATCCACTTCTGGTGGCAATCACGGGCGTGCCACAAGCCTGCGCTTGCAAAATTAAAAGACCAAATTGCTCTTCCCAGCCCGCAAAAGGTTCGGAAGGATGTACAAATACATCGGCGGCGGCATACATGGGTGCCAGTTGATCAACCGGCTGCCAGGGTAGAACCGTGCATTTATATTCCAATTTTAATTCAGAAATTGCTTTTTTTATTTCTGTCTCCAGATTACCCATGCCCACTAAAACTAGGTGAGCCTTGGTAAATTTCGGCGCGATACCAGCAAATGCTTTAATGGTAGGAATTACACCTTTCCTTTCTGTAAAAGTAGCCGCGAAAAGAAACACAAATTTATCTTCCAGGGCGTGTCGTTTTCGAAAATCGGTCGTTTCTCTCGCGCTCGGATTAAATACTGCTATATCAATACCGGTTTGCGGAATAACGGCCATTTTTAGGTTGGGATTAAATTTAAAATAAGGTTCGTGTATTTCATAAGCCCGCCTCATTCCGAATAAGCCACCATAACTTAGCCGAAAATTTTCCCGCAGTAGCCATTCCGTGATCTTTAATTTCAGCCCCTTCAGTCTATTTTGGTAAGGCACGTTTTGCCATGTGAAAAAAATGTGTTTGAGCCCCAACCGACAAGCTAACCGTGCGTAAAGATACGTAACCAATAAATTTGGCTCATACGCGCTAAAGAAAACATCGCCCGGTTGGCTTTGGCCGCGTAAAATCTTCCCGAGTCCCGGCATCCAGCCTTTTAATAATCCTCTAACAACCGGATACTTCGAATGGAAAAAAAACGTCCGAGCGGTGAAAATATTAAAACCGGGTCGGGTTTGAGCGTAAACTATTTTCTTTTTACCCTTAGTCGATTTCCATTTTTTGGGAATCACAAAGACCAAATTTGATTTATCTTTAAAAAAATCAAATACCTTATAAGCATGATCGTATATATAGGTATAGCTGGTAATAAATATTTTCATAATATCAAGCGTCCCGCGTGGATAACCCAAGCTGGTTGCCTATTTTTGCAGAAAAAAACATATTTGAAAGCCAAACAAATTCGGCCAGATATCCCGCAAAATTGGTTTACCATTCGATGCTTTAAAACCTTTTATGTTAACCCCCAAAGCTTCGGCCATATACTGAAAATCTTTGATCGACCAAAACCGTAAATGTTCATGGGGGGCGAATTCCCACTGTTTTGGAAAACGTCCGCCCAGCAGCTGTAATCGGTATTTCCAATAAGCCACATTCGGGATGGATAGCAACACGCCTCGGCGGGCAATGCGTAAGGCCTCTAAAATTATTTGTTCCGAATTAACCACATGTTCAATGAATTCGGACATGATGACGTAGTCAAAACTTCCGCTCTCGAATTTCGGCAAATCAATTTCGGCGTTTAGTTTTATTACATTCAGTCCGCGGGCGCGGGCGATTTTTAGACCCTCTTCGGAAATATCGCCTCCTTGATATTTAACTCTTTTGTCCCGCACTAGCATCTCGCCAAAGTAGCCATCGCCACAGCCAATATCCAAAACACTGGTTTCCGGCACAATCCAGCCGAAAAAAATCCGATAACGCGGCCGTGACCCAGATTTACGGCGCTCCTGCCAGTATTTTTCATAAAAATCACTCATGGTTAAGTTCTTTCTCAAAAATATTAATCAAGCCACGTCCAATTAATAAAGGTCGGGCATTATTTATAAATTTATCATAAGCATTTTCCGCCAGACGGTCGCGCAGCGTTTCACTATTTTTAAGTTCCATTATGGCCGCCGCTAGCTCAACCTTGTCAGGCTTAATCATTTTTATATCAGCTTCATCAAATAATTCGCGCAGCGCTGGGGTATCGACCGAGATAATCGGTTTTCTGCAGGCGGCATATTCATACACTTTATTAGGAATGACCCGACTGGTTTTGTCCGTTTTTCCAAAAATACCAAGACATATATCAGCAGCCGCGATATAACCCGGCAAATCCTCATAGGCCACCCGGTCAATAAATTGGATGTTTGTGGGCGACAGCTCGCGCGCTAGTTTCATCACCATGGCAAAGGTCTGGCCCCGCCCCAAGATTTGAAATTCAACGTTTTCCTTTTCCAGTAACTTTGCCGCCCGGATGATTACCTCCACGCCTTGCAGTGGTATAAACGAACCGTGAAAAAAAACTTGTATTTTTTCATTTGCCCGCGCTGACCGCGGATAAAAAATTCGGTCATCCGTGCCCACCCAAACTCGCCTGAATTTGGCGGTTGGCAGGGAGTAAAAACCGGTAATATAACGGATATGCTGGTCGGTATCGAATAACACCACGTCTGCTAACTTCATCGCTAACCAGTCTAAAAAACGATAGAAATAAGCGCGTGGATGATGCTGACCGACTGTTTGCCGATCATTAACATTCGAATCATATAAGGAAATGAAGGCGTCAAATACAATCGGCTTACGGGTAAGCAGGCGGGCCAAAGGCATAACGGCATGACCTAAAAATCCCACTAGCATAATGTCATAATCGTCATTAATTTTTCTGAATTTTAAAAAAAGCCTAACATATTTTCTTAGGCCCGGTGAGCTATCTTGACATTCTGTTACCTCTACCCCGTTTTCCTTTAGACCCTTTATAAGCACCCGATTACGTGAATAATCGGGGTCGTAAGAGCCAAAATAGACTACGCGCATAGATTTTACAGTAGCACATATTTATGACATACTACAAGAAAAATCATGCGTCCAAAAGTAATCCTGGTAGCCACCATTGAAAGAGCCCCGGCTTGCCTCCGAGCATTAGATGCCCTCGGTTTTGAGGCTCTTTTTTTTGAATTCCGTACTGGCCTGGCTTACAAGAGTCAGTTTATCAGGCGTTTGATTCGGGCCATGCCCAGCCTTAAGTTTATCAAGCGAAATACCGTAGCCAATATCAATAAACAGTTGATTGAGACTGTGGAAAAATACAAACCGAATTATTTGATCGCCACGGTGGCCGAAAATATCTATCCGGAAACAATTCTCAAAATCAGAAGCCGGGGGGTGGTCACGGCCAATTGGTTCACGGATCTTTTTACCCACTGGCATATCATCGAAGCTATTGCTCCGGCTTATACTCTTTTTTTCTCGTCCGATAGCGGTATCCTCGAAAAACTGCGCGAGTTAAAATTTAATAATTGTTTTTATTTGCCCGAAGCCGCCGGCGAGCTGCCCGCGCAATTGTTCTTGGAAAATAGAAAAAATATTTATGATTTAACCTTTATTGGCAGCTATAACCCGGAGATGTGGAAACACCGCGAGAAATTTTTAAGCACGGTAAAAGAATATGGTCTGAACATCTGGGGACCGGAGGCGTGGAAAAAAAGCAGCTTGAAGGAGTCTTACCGCGGTCCCGCCCGGGGTGAGCCCATGCTGGAAATCTACCGTCAGTCAAAAATTGCTTTTGATATCCCCTATAATGACAGTCGCTCACAAGGTATTGGTATGAGACCGTTTGAAGTGATGTCCTGTGGCGCCTGTCTGTTTGTCTATGATGTCCGCCAAGATATGGCGCGGACGTTTGTGCCGGACAAGGAGTACGTGCCTTTCCGGACTGACGCGGAACTGATGGCAAAAGTGAAACATTATCTGGCCAATGAAAACGATCAAGCCGCCATCGCCCGGGCCGGTTATAACTCGCTTGCCACCAAACATTCGTTTAAAGAAAGAATTAAAACCATCATCGATACGGCGAATAAGATTTTGCCAAGTTAAAAAGTATAGGTATCTCTAAACCAAATCAATAATCTGGTTAGACCGGTTTTGACATCAACCGTCGGCCTGTATTTAAGTTTTCGCTTGGCTTTGCTGATATCCGGACAACGGCGATTCGGCTCATCCCCCGGGTAAGTGGGCGGGTAGGGAATTTTTTTTACTTTGACCTTATGATGAAAAAGTTCCTCCACTAAATTGGCTAACTGCAACAGATTGATCTCGTTGTTATCATTGCCGATGTTGTAAATTTCGCCGTTATTTTTGGAGATTAGTACTTTTAAAAATCCGATAATGGCGTCACTGATATAGCAGTAGGTTCTGGTCTGCCGACCAGTGCCATGTACCGGCAGTGATTCGCCTTTTAAAGCACTGGATAAGAAACGTGGCATTACCCGATAATCATCTGGCTTCATGCCCGGCCCGAAGACATTGAACGGCCGGATAATTCTGACTGGTGTTTTGTACAGCCGATGATAGACCATGCATAAAGTTTCGCCTAATCTTTTTGATTCATCATAACAAGCGCGGGGGCCAACCGAGGAAACATTGCCCCGATAAGTCTCTGGCGTGGGAATAAACTTTGGGTCAGGATCACCATAGATCTCGCTGGAACTAAAAAAAACCATGCTTTTTACCTTTTTTTTATTGGCTAATTCCAGTAGGTGCTTCGTGCCGGTGGTAGCCACCTCGATCGTCTCCAGCGGGTATTTCATGTAGTAAAAAGGTGAAGCAATGCCAGCGGCATGGATAATGTAGTCGATCTTTTGCGGAATATTAATGGGTTGGCAGATATTGTGTTTTTTGAAAGTAAAGTACTTACCATTGTACTGGCCCAAAATATTATTCTCACTACTGGTAATGTGATTATCAATGGAAATAACCCGACAAGGTTTTTTCAATGACTGCTCATTCAATCTTTCAAACACTCCCAAAAAATAGCTGCCTAAAAAACCGGAGCCCCCGGTTATGAGTATCGTTTTGCCTTCAAATACCGCAGCTTCTTTTTTCAAAGCAACAACGATAATATTAATGTCTTGTTGAACTAGTGGATGACGCACGAGTTTCTATTTTCTAAACAATCATTGGTTTGGGCACCGGCACGATAAATTTTCCGCCAATGTCCCGGAAACGGGCATGATTCTTCATAATGGATTCGGCAAAATTCCAGGCAATGATAAAGAGGTAATCTGGTTTTTGCCTATAAATTTCTTGCGGGTGAACGACCGGAATATGTTTACCCGGTGTGAACAAACCTTGTTTTTGTGGGCTGTCATCAGCAATAAAATCAAGCACTTCGGTGCCAATGGAGAAGAAATTAAGCAACGTATTGCCTTTTCCGGGCGCTCCGTAGCCAGCGATTTTTTTACCTTGCGTTTTTAGCTTTGTCAGCAGGCTAATTAATTTAGCTTTGTTCGTTTGGATACGGGTGGCGTAATTTTTATAGGTAGCAATATCGTGCAGCTTGGCCCTAGTTTCCATAACCAAAAATTTCTTAACCGCTGGCGTTACCTCGTGGTGGGCCTTTTTTTTCTGGGCAAAAACTCTAATTGATCCGCCATGGGTTGACACTTTAATCACATCAAAGATCTCCATGCCCAGACGATCAAACAGCTCCCGCATGGGTTTGACCGCGAAATATGATAAATGTTCATGATACACGGTATCGAAAAGATTTTTCTCAATAAAATCAACCAGATAAGGCACCTCGATAATGAACACGCCGTCTGATTTGGTCATCTCCCTTACCCCAGAAATTAGTTCATCTAGATCATTGACGTGGGCAAAAACATTGGTACCGGTAACTATATCCACTGGACCATATTTACTTAATACTGCTTTGGCCACGTTACGATTAAAAAAACTAGTCAGGGTAGCGACCCCGTTTTGGCGGGCAATTTTGGCCACGGGAATGGCTGGATCAATACCTAAGACTTTCACGCCAAGCTTTTTTAAAGGTTTTAAAAGTATACCATCATTACTGCCAATATCCACCACCACTGATTTTTTATCTAAACCAAACCGGCGATAGACGCCAAGGGCGAGGTCTTCAAAGTGTTTTATAAAAACGGGCGAGGTTGAGGAAACATAAACATAGTCCTTAAACATATATTCGGGCGAGATAATATCGCGTAATTGGAGCATAGTGCAGTCGTGACAAAAATGCACATCCAAAGGAAAAAGATATTCCGGCTGATAAATTTGTTCTGGCTTCAAAAAGGCATTGGCCAGAGGCGTCGGCCCAAAGGAAAAAACTTTGGTCATGTTTTTCCCATGGCAAACCCGGCAGGTTTTGTTTCGTTTTATGAGATTTAACACTGAATCAATAATAGGACTAAGTCCTAAATATATCGAAAAACTGTTAAAATATCAATAAAAAAGCCGACTTTTGCAGGATCGGCGTCATATTTCATTTCCACAGTTAAAGGTAAAAACTAAAAGACCTGATACAAACATAATAAATTATGTACTTAGAAGTGTCAAGGTCGTTTTTTATTTATTTTATATAGACCTACAATCCGTTCAATCAGTTTCTCCAAATTATGATTTTCTGAAACTGAATGGAAGAGAAATTCAGACCGTTTTTGCTTTTCAGCCGGTGGTAAATTCATCAGTTTTAAAATCTTATCGGCTAGATTCGAACTGTCACCATATTTAAAGATTAAATTGTCAGCATATTGGCCAAGGGACTGCTTAAACGCCATATTGGAGGTGAGAATAAGCATTCTTGTGGCCATGGCCTCCAGAACCGTACGATCTAGCCCGCCTTTGGGCGCTAGGTTAATCATTAAATCAGTTCCCTGATAAAGTGGCGGGATTTTTTTATAAGGCACCATCCCGAGAAACTGAATATAATTGCGCAGATCATATTTCTGAATCAAACTCCGCAGGGATTCAAAATAAGGGAAGTCATATTTCATTATCGGCCGACCAACGATTTTTATTTCAAAATCTATTTCCCGGTCCTTTAATATTTTTGCCGCGGCTAGCAAAGTCTCATAGTTTTTAATTGGGCTAATCCGGCCGACGCTTAAAAACTTCAATTTTCCGTTCGGGCTTACGGCCCAATTTCTTTCCGCTTTGAAAAAATTAAGATCTATTCCATGTCCAAGCTCGATAATTTTGCCACTTTTAAGATTTAAACTTTCTTTGGCCGCCGTGACCACATAATCAGAGAGGAAATTGGCCAGCTTGAGTTTAGTCGTCAGACTGCGGTGCAGATACCAGAGGATCAGTTTCTTACCGGCAAGTTTGGTGATCGGTGCGGCCGCAATAGCGAAAATTGGCGACATATGGGCGAAAACGCCTACCGAACTTGGCACAAAACGAAGCAGGAGATAATAAAGCTTAAAAAACTGCAATAATTTCGACCGGCTATATTCTTTTCCCAGCGAGTGAACGAAAACATTTTTGGGCAGGTGATGAGCGCCTTTAGCCAGAGCGATCACATGGACCCGGTTAAAATATTTCGCCAACTCATCAATCCAGCAGATAAATGAGCCAAGTAAATCGTCATTCTCATCGACTTTCTGGGTAATGATTAGGAGGTTAGCCATAGTTAAATGGTTTTAAATATATCATTGAGCACGTTAAATTGCTGTAACAGTTGCGCTTGATTCTGATGATATTTATTCATCATTTCAATATTTCCCATTTTTAAATATGAATAGGCCAGCACCACTTTGGCCGCCTCATCTGTATTCTCCGTTCCGATGTATTTAATAATAACATCAATCGCCTCCTGGTATTTGCCAGTATTAATTTTTGCCACGGCCAGGAGCAATACATTTCCTCTGCCATCATAGGTATCAGCTAAAACTTGCGCGGTCTCGGCCGCTTTCTCATAGTTATTTCGCGCGAAATATACACGGCTAAGATTGACGAGTGTTTCTTGATGGAGCGGGCGTAATTCGCGTGCCCGCTCAAGCAAGGCCTGGGCTTCGGATAACTTTGATTCCTTAAATTTGACTCTGGCCAGCAAATTCAGATTTGGAATGAAATCATGAAAAGAGTCATAAACCTCCTGACTAAGTTGGGCCGCGAAGTCTTGGCGGCCACCGTCAAAGTGGATTTTCGCCCAATTGTTTTTTGCCACCAAACTGTGGGGCGATTTTTTAAACATATTTTCAAATAGAGAAAATTCACTTGCCCAGACCCGATTTTGGAGGTATGTGACAAAGGAATATGAAAAAAGTAGTAGGCTAAAGATGGCATAAATCACCCAGCGGAAATAACTTTTATTTATTACTTGGTCAATGACCGCGGCGACCAATAGGACTATACCCACGGAGGGCAGGTACATTAATCTCTCGGCAAAGATCGTGCCGGTCTGAATCAAAAGATTCGAAACTATTAAGTAAGGAAGTAGAAAAAGCAGTGTCCCTAAAACTAAGTATGATTTTTTCTTCCAGCCAATATAGGTTAGATATAAAAGCCCAACTGTACTGATCAATCCCACGATAGCTTCCGGTGAGCTAAATAAATTACTGAATAAAGGAATCTGATCAAAAGAATAATCAGCCGTCAAAGTGGTAGGTACTAAAATCTTTTCGATGTATAGAAAAATTAATTTGAAAGTTGTGGCAACTCTGGTAACGAAACTGGCAGATATTAAGGGATTAAAAACAAATTCGACACTTGGATCAAGGAAATATTCCTTTAAAACAGCATAACGGGCAATTAAATAAACAGCGCCAGATACGCCCAAATGCCATAGCCATTTGAAATCACGACCATAAAAAAATGCCAAAATTGCCAAAAGAATGGGTAGAAAAAGGGTTGTTTCTTTGCTAAACATAGCAGCGGCAAAAAAGACCGCGGAGAAAAGATATTTCTGCTTATACCAAAGGATAAGGGAAAGAATTGAGAACAGAAACATTAACAGCTCCGCCCGACCAATAATTGAAGTAATGGCTTCCACATGGATAGGCAAAACCAAAAATAGCAGAGCGGTCAAGAGCGCGATTCTTCCGGAACGACTAAAAGTAAAAATTAACCAATAAACCAAAAATGAATTGAGACCGTGCAGTATAATATTAACCACATGAAAACCGGTGGGTGTTCCCCCGATCATAAAATTAAAAGCATAGCTGATCATGGTCATAGGCCGGTAAAGGCCCGCTTGGGGGTAAGTCTCAAAATAGGGTTGGCCAAAAAATTTTAGAAAATTAACCGGTTCTGAAAAAAACGAATGCGCGAGAACAAGCTGGTCGTCGTAGACAAAGGCCCCATTTAGGCCATTGCCAAAAACGACAAAACTTAGTCCCACTAAAATAAAAAGTATAAATAGATTATTAAATTTTTTAACCATGAAGAGATTTTAACTTATCAGCATATTGCTTGATTGCCGCTTTGTATTCAAACTGCTTGACGTATTCCAGCCCGAGGTTGGATAACTTTTCGTATTTTTGGGCATCCTCCAGCAACTGCCGAGAAGTAGCGGCAATATCATGGGCATCCCATTGGCATGGTTCATCAATTACTCCCGCCGCTTGTAAGTCCCGGGCGATCCCAACATCAGTTGTCACTACCGGCACCCCACAGGCCAGGGCTTCAAGTAAAACTCTCGGGCCACCTTCGTTATATGAGGTAACCACTAGTAACTTGGCTTGATTAATTAGGGTCGCAATTTCTGACGCATCCTTGGCCCAACCATGAAAAGTGACTTTATCTTCCAGCCCCAAATTTTTAACTTTTAACTTTAAACTCTCCCGTAAAGGACCATCGCCAACAATCAGGGCTTTTCCAGCCAATTCGGCCACAGTTTTAAGGAAAAGTTCAATCCCTTTATTTTTTACTAAACGTCCGACAAAAATTAAATCGTACCGCTTTGAGAAGTTTAAAAGTTCAAAAGTTCTAAGGTTTAAGGGTTTAAAGGTTTCGAGGTCAATATAGAATGACGGGATCAAAAATATTTTTTCTTTTGGTACACCAGCCGAGATTAAATAATCGGGTATCTGATAATTATTTACCACTCGGACGGCTTTAGCCCGGGCGACATCAAATCTAATACCCAGCCGGAAAAGTTTTTCATAGATCCATTCCTTCAATCCGGCCGCGCGAGGATAACCCGGCACGTGGTGGATTTCCAGGAGGTACGGCACGCCAATTTTTTCCCAAAGCCAGGTGGCGCCCAGGCCATTATAAAACGGCGGAAATTCATGAACCGTTATTAAATCATAACCAATTTCGCGGTAAAGGGCTTTGCCTTTTTTAATGATCCAAAGCGGCTGTAATAATAGCGGCCAGGGGGAAGGATGAATAAAAATATTATCAAACGGGTTAAAGACCGGGCTGGAACTGGACGCGAATGGACAGATAATGTCAATCCGGTCCCAATGTTTGTGAAACTCTTCCAGAGTATTATAAAAAGCGCCACGTTTGCCTTCAGCCAGAGCTCGATCGCCCGAAATCATAAGGAGTTTCATAAAAATTAATTTCTCAAACTTAATAATAATTTTCTGGTTTCACTGATCATTTTTCCCGAATTGAAGTATTCGGCTGTTTTTTTTCCGTTTTCAATAAATCGGTCTCTTAGTTCGGGGGTTTGCCAGATCGTCTTGATGGCTTCGATTAGGTTAAATTCATCATTATATTTGACCATAAAACCATTTTCGCCCTGATGAATGATTTCCCGATTGCCACCCACGTTAGTGGTAATCACCGGAATACCAGCCGCCAAGGCCTCGACGATTTGATGAGAAAAACCTTCATAGCCCGTATTTTGAATAAAAATATCCGCGGCGGCCAAATAGTTTAACAATTCGTTCTTAGATTTACTGCCAGCTAGATATACTTTATTGACTAAACTTAAGTTTTTAACGGCGAGACGAAGCTTAGGCATTTCCGGCCCATCGCCTACAATTACCAGCCTAAAAAACTGGTTTAACTTTAACAGTTCGGGCATAAGCTTGATCAACATGGTATAACCTTTCCATGGCACCAAGCGACCATAGGCTAAGATTACATTGCCAGCCACGCCAATCTTTTTCCTGGCCTCCTCCTTTGAGTTTGCTGGCATATTAATATCGATACTGTTGTAAATGACATGGACTTTAGTTGGATCAGCTCCCCAGCCCCTGACAATTTTAGCCAAATATTCCGAAGGTACGATGATGGCATCCGCTTTTTTAGCTGTCTTAGCTTGAACCTGGTATAGGTATTTAATATAGCCGGTCTTTTCGGATTTTTGAAAATCGTCTAGGAGCAGGCCTGTTTTTCTAGTCAGCGCCGCTCTTTCCCAGGCAGAATCACCCGGCACTTTCAAGATAAACTTTTTTCCAAATAAACGGGCGGCTAAAAATGTCAAATAGCCAGCGCTTATATTGTTAAGGGAAAGCACGGCATCGCACCCTCTCACCAGTACCAATAGCCTGATAAAATAGATTAAGTGGCGGAGTCCCTTGGGAAAGCCCTTCCATATTCGAGTCACCGGAAAGGGATAATTTTTATCCCCGGCATAAGTTAAAACGGGGGAATAGGTAATGATCCTTATCGAGAATTCAGCACCGATGCCAGCAGCGAGCGTATTAATATAAGAGGCTGGGCCACCGATTTCGGGAGCAAAAATTCCAGTAGCAATAAGTAAGCTAGGTTTTAGGTTGTCGTTCATCGCACGAGCGAAAAAGGTTAAATCTAATAATATGAAAAATGGCCGCTAAGCCGTCTTTCCAGGTAATTTTTTTGCCCTCGGCATAAGTTCGACCGTTATAAGAAATACCGACTTCAAAAACCCTCAATTTGTGCTTGGCCACTTCCGACGTTAATTCGACCTCAATGCCAAATCGGTTTGAAACTAGATGCGGGGCAAATTTAGCCAAGCTTTGTCGGCGGAAAACTTTATAACAGGTTTCCATGTCAGAAAGATTTAATCCAGTAAAAATATTTGAAAAAAACGTCAAAAAAATGTTTGCCAGATAATGATCATAGTAAAGCACTCGTCGTGGCCGGCTAGTCACAAAACGCGACCCATAAACTACATCGGCCTTATCATCCATAATGGGACGAAGTAAATGTATATACTCCCGAGGATCGTACTCTAAATCGGCATCCTGGATCAAAACCAGGTCTCCCGTTGCCTCCTGAAAGCCCCGCCGGATGGCCGCGCCTTTGCCACGGTTCTTTTCAAGAAAAATCACTTTGTGTTTATCAGTCAGCGCGGACAAAACCTGCCGACTGCTGTCAGTCGAACCATCGTCAATAAATATCAATTCTTTTTCGATAAAAGTTACGGAATTTATTAAATCTACCAACGGGCCAAGCGTTTTGGCCTCGTTATAAACGGGAATAATAATGCTTAGTTTTTCATTTCTCATGGAAATATATATCTCTAAATTGTTCGGCAATGGTTTGCCAATCATATTTTGCCTGAATAATCTGCCGGGCGTTATTGATGAGATTAATTCTTAAGTCATGATCGCGGAGGATCTCCATAACTTTTTCCGCCACACTTTGACGGTCAGCTACTTTGCAAAACAGTCCCGTAACTCGATCCTCGAGAAAATCTGGAATACCGCCTACGGGCGTGCCAATGATTGGCACCCCGGCAGCCATGGCCTCCAAAAAAGAGATACCCAGCCCCTCCGACACCGAAGGACGAACAAAAACATCAGCTAATTTTAAATAAAACGGGATCTGATTATTTTCAATTTCTCCTAAAAAAATAATCTCACTCCTCAAGTTAAGCGTATCGGCCATTTTTCTTAAATCCGCCGCCACTTGTCCCCTCCCGATAATTTATAATTTAACGTCGGGAATTTGCTCCTTTACCAAACTCATTGCTTCGATCAGATTAGCCAGGCCATTTTTGGGAACCAGCCGGGATACCGAGATCACCACCCGATCAGATTCTTTGATGCCGAGTTTTTTCTTCAGGGCAAGATTGGCGTTTTCAACGATCATAAATTTTTCAGAGTCCACTCCATTTGAAATTAAACGTGTTTCAGCGCGGTGATTAATCGAGCGGGCATAATTAACCAGATAGTTACTTATGCCGGTGACGATGTCGGCTTTTTTTATAATAAGATTTCTGAAAAACTTTATCCACCAACTTTGAGCATTAAGATTTTTTCCCTCTTGTAATGATAAAATAAATTTAGTTTCCGGTTTTAGACATTTGATAATCCAGGCGGCACCGGCCCCCTGCGATGCCTGATAGGCATGGATAGCCGCGTAGCTTTTAGCTCGCATGAGGTGCAAAGCGCGCAACGCGCCTAAAATCGGAAATAGATATTTATCAATAAATTCGTAGCCAAATCCAATTCGGTGAATACAGATGTTATTCTTGCTATCAACGGTTTTCAGAGATCTACGGTTTTTAGGTGTAATAATATCAAAAAAAACATCTCCCAGTCGCCGGGCCACAGACTCAATGGCGATTTCCGAGCCGCCAATCAATGGCTGGAAGGCGGTCGTAAAAAGCAAGATTCTCTTTGATTTTTGGGTCATCTTGTCATACAATAATGCCATAGATCATGGAAAATATCAACCTCGTTAAAAAGGCTGATTTAAAGCCAAAAATAAGGGTTTTATTTATAATTACCCGATCTGAATATGGCGGCGCTCAGCGTTTTTTACACCAGCTGATATCCCGCCTCGACCGGACTAAATACGAAATCACGGTTCTGACGGGCATTTTTTCTGGTCAAGATTTCCTGATTAACTATTTTTCTAGGACTGGTATAAATGTTTTAAGCGTGAAATCTTTTAAACGCGTCATTAATCCCTTTTTTGATATTATCGCCACCAAAAAAATCCGCAACCTGATCAAATTGCTTAGACCCGATATTCTTTTTCTCAATAGTTCCAAGGCGGGCTTTATCGGGTCACTGGCGGCTCGATTAAGTAGTAGCCGTAATATGAAAGTTATTTATCGAATCGGCGGTTGGACCTTCAATGATCCCTGGCCGCGGTGGAAAAAAACTCTTTTTATTTTACTCGAAAAAATTAGCGCTGCCTGGAAAGATGATATTGTGGTTAACAGCCAATACGATTTTGAACTAGCTAAACGTTATGGCATTAAACCTCGACAGAATTTACTTTTGATTCATAACGGACTTGACCCTTTCCGGCTTGAATTTTTTTCGCGTGATGAGGCGAGAGTTAAATTGTTTGAAAAAATATCATGGCGGTTTGGCAAAATTTTTCAGGCTAAATATATTATTGGTACAATTGCTAATCTTTACCCTACCAAAGGAATCGATAATCTTATCCGTGCAGCCGCCCATTTGAAAGATAGGGATGACTTGGCGTATATGGTGATCGGCGACGGTCCCGAGAGACCAAGGCTAGAAGAAGCCATCAGCCTGAACGGTTTGGAAAAAAAAGTTTTTTTAGTGGGCCAGATACCCGATGCTTACCAATATTTGCCCGCTTTCGACATATTTGTCCTTCCGTCTGTTAAAGAAGGCTTTCCCTGGTCATTGCTAGAAGCTATGGCCGCTAAGCTCCCGGTGGTGGCAAGTTCCGTGGGTGCCGTGCCGGAAATTGTTGAGCACAATAAAAGCGGATTTTTGGTTACTCCCGGCCACTGGCAAGGTTTAGCAGAAACAATTAAGACTCTATTGGAAAATGAAATGTCGGCTAAAGAAATGGGGATTCAGGGCCATCAAACCCTGATACACAAGTTTGGCTCTGAAAAAATGATAAATTCTTTTGAAGAGCTGCTTTCTAAATGAAATACTTGAAAATCATCGCTGTTATTGCTACCTATATCACTCTGGGAATATTTTTTACCCACAGTCTTGATTCCATAAATCAGGATATCGGCCGACATCTGAAATTAGGAGAAATTATCTGGCAAACAAGGAGCGTTCCGGATACCAATCTATTTTCTTTCACGGAACCAGATCATCGGTTTATTAACCATCACTGGCTAAGTGAAGTAATTTTCTTCTGGATAAACAGTGTTGCTGGATTAAATGGTCTCATTGTTTTCAAAATAATTGTTTTACTTTCAGCCTTTACTTTTGTTTTTTTATCTGTCCGCCGGCTAGTACCGTTTTGGTCATTTTTACTCTCTTTTACCGCTGTTTTTTTCATTCTAATCGAAAGAACCGATGTTCGACCAGAAATTTTTAGCTATTTACTCCTTTCTTTTTTCATTTTTTCGATATTTAGGTCAAAATATGAAAACGATTCCCGCTATTTGTTTTTTTTACCGTTGCTTCAGATAATCTGGACCAACAGCCACATTTATTTTGCCCTGGGACCGATATTATTGTTCTTTTTTCTCGCAGATAAAATTATCAACGGGGCCGACAAAAAAACCTGGCGTCGGTTAGCGGCCATATTTGGATTTACACTTGCTGCCACCCTCGTCAATCCACATTTTATTCACGGCGCCTTGGCGCCCCTTAATATTTTGCGTGAATACGGCTATTCCATCGTTGAGAATCAGTCAATTTTCTTTCTGAAAGATTATGGCATCCTCGAAGAAAAAATCAATGTTTTTGAAATATCTTTGGTGGCGCTGATCGCCTCTTTTGTTCCCGCCTGGATGGTGAGAGGGCGTAAACTGACGTTTGAGATATTGGCTGGACTGGTGTTCTCGGTTTTAGCCATGAGGATGATTCGAAACTTTAGTTTATACGGTTATACCATGCTACCGGTTATGGCGCTTAACCTAAGTTATTTCAATTTAAACTGGTTTAAGTCAAAAGTGGTAAAGCTTATAGGTGGAGTGATTTATCTTCTTTTGCTGTCTTCGGTTAGCTACTGGTTTGTCTCTGCCAGTGTTACCTCTTTGGCCGGCAGCAAAAAGTTTGGCCTGCAAATACCAGAAGGAGCAAGACGAGGGGTTGAATTTGTTAAACAGTATGAAATAGCGGGACCGGTGTTTAATAATTTTGATGTGGGCAGTTTCCTAATCTGGAAACTTTATCCCGAACAAAAAATATTCGTTGATGGCAGACCAGAGGCCTACAGCGTAGATTTTTTTGAAAAAGTTTACAAACCTATGCAGGAAAATCCGGCCGATTGGGAAAAGTACTCGGAATTATACCATATCAATTACGTATTTTTTGATCACCATGATATCACTCCCTGGGCCCAGACTTTTTTGGGTAGAATTTCCAAAGATCCCCGGTGGCCAATGGTTTATCTTGACGAATCGGTCGTGATTCTCCTGAAACGGACTGGGGCAAATCAGACCGTCATCTCGAGATTTACTCGATAACAAATCCCCCCCACTTTCTGGAACTTCATAGAAAGTGGGGGGATAGTTTTAAGTTCAGCCTTCTTTACTTTAAGAAATTGGCGATGAATCTGATGATGTTAGCAAAGAATGAGGCGTCGCCATCACGACAGATTCCATCCTTTGCATTCCAGCGATCACCGGCCGCTGTGCAGTCCATAATCGTATTAGCCAGAGCGATGGTGCTGATATATTGGGCTACATAGTGTTGGTGGCGATTGTAGGAAGTTGGTGGCGGAGATGGTGGTGGCGTAGCTTCATTTGTCGGTGGCGGGACATATTGCGTGGGAGGCGGAGTGTAGGCCGTGGTTGGATATGGTGTTGGATTTACCCTGCAAGCGCTTACACCCGAATCCCAGTATTGACCATCCGGACAGGCTGGTGGTGGTGTATAAGTTGAGGTTGATGTGCTGCTGCGGCATGAATTTGTGCCATAGTCCCACCATTGACCGGAAGGACAGGAAGGCGGTGGGGAATAGGTGGTAGCAGTCGTACTCCTACAAGCATTGGTCGCTGAATCCCACCATTGACCGGATGGGCAGGAAGGCGCCGGTGTATAAGTGGTAGTTCCTCCTTGATATGTGGAGCAGGAACCAAAACTAGAAACGCTTGAACTACTAATAGGACCGCATTTTGAACCATCGCTGTCCGACATACAGTAACTACCCATACTATGTGAACCGGTCGGACAAGAACTTGGGCCCGGAGAATAGGTTACACTGCCAGATGGATAAGGCGTGTAACTAGTTGAGGTCGAGCTACGGCAAGAATTTGTTCCCGGATCCCAATAAAAACCATAGCCGCAGGAACCGGATGAAGTACAGCGGTTAGCCGCACCATCCCACCACTGACCGGAAGGACAGGCGGGAGCGGGCGTGTAGCTCGTAGTACCTTGGTATTGGGAACATGATCCAAACGAACTGACGCTGGTTGAACCAAATGATCCGCATTTACTAGTGTCGGCATCCGACATGCAATAACTACCCATATTATGTGCGCCGGCTGGACACGATCCGCCCGGTGGCACACCAGGTGGAATAATTTCGTCATTATCGGTAGTTCCATAGCAACCCGAATCAGCCGGGTAATCGATCGCTCCATCGCCATCATTGTCCAGACCATCAGAACAGGCAAAGGTACCACCCGGACCCGGAGTATAAGTCGGTTGATATGGACCACCAGACAAGCAGCCAACGGTGGCGGCAGTATCGCCCTCCTTAGCCGATTTGGACATGGGCCCATCACAATATACCGCCCGGCCAGAGCTGTCATTGGACATCCAGTGACAGCCATTGCCCAAAAGATTGATCAAAGACTGGGAGCAACTAGAACCGCCCGGTCCGGGAGAATAAGTTGGACCTGGCGGCGGTGTGGTACAGCTAGTATCCGCCGAATCAATAGCGCCATCATAATCATTATCAATACCATCAGAACATTGGCCCGGCAAACTGCCTTCCCAACTACCACCACCGGGAGGTGACGAATTACATTCCACAGTGGTATAATTCCCTTCACTATTAGCTCTACCATAAGCAGAGCAGCGGCTAGGATCGGCGTTTAACATGCAATATCCGCCCATGTCGTGAGCAAAGGAGGGACAAGAACTGGCCGTTCCTGAGCCCCGGCAAGATTGCGTTCCCGGATCCCAATAAAAACCATAGCCGCAGGAACTGGATGAAGTACAGCGGTTAGCCGCACCATCCCACCACTGACCGGAAGGACATAATCCGGGAGATCCAGATGTATAGGGCGTTGGGTAAGGTCGACAAGATCGTGTAGCCGGATCCCAAGCGGAAGGCGGCGGGCAGTATTGGCCTTGATCGCCGGGCGGTACAGAATAGGTAGTGTATGGTGTACGACAAACCCTAATACCAGGATCAAAATACGATGGTGGTTGACAGCCTTCCACTGGCGAGCCAATGGGCGTAAAAGTTGGATAGATAGTGACAGACGGCACATAACAGGCCGTTCTGGCTCTGGCATAATCACCTGATTGGATCGCCGCAAAACACTCCGGACTTGGACCAACCGGAGCACCAATAACATCACCACCCCGCCTAAAATCCGGATAATAAGGAATGGATGACTGTCCTGGTGGCGGTGAATAACCCGGTCCGGGTTGGGTAAATCCTGGTATTTGTCCGGGTGGTTGAAAACCGGACTGACCGGGCGGCTGAAATCCAGGATATGGTCCTTGCCCGCCGGGAAAGCTGGAGTAAAAACCTTCAAAGCCACGCGCGGGATCATAGGTAGCCGTCCGGGGGGCTTGTACATTTTGATTAAACTGCTGGAATTTCTGGATCACTTCTTCTCCCCGAAACACGCCCTGTTTAGCGCCAAATGAGAGACATTCTGGACCATGATTTGCATCTGAACAATAAGCCAAACAGTCGCTTGACGAGCGACAGTCTCCCGGTCCGCCTTGAGAACTGATGTCTCGATCTATCTGATCCTTACTATCTACATATCTTTTACCTTCATTAACTTTGGACTCAATATCACTAATTAAACTGCGAACCTGGGGATTATTTCTTTCTAAACCAAGGGATTTGACCTTGGCAATAGCTCTTTCAGATCCCCGAAGACACTGTTCCCCCGTTTCAAAATTCGCATCCCTGCATCTTTCCGGATCAAAACCAATTTCCTGGCGCATGATATCATGAATTTGATCAAAAGCCTCAAATTGCCCGCGCTGTTCGTCGGGAATAAAATCTGAACAAGACTTCGGATCGCGAGTACAAGTATCAAAATTAACCTCGCCGCCTTTTTCTCTGACCTTACGCACAAATTTTAGGGCATATTCTTTTTCTTCCGGTTTTACAAAACCTTGCCCAATCAGGAAATCCATACCTTTATCCACGGCCTCTACATTTCCTTTCCTGCCTTCATTCTCCATATAATTGCCAATCGCAGAAGGGTCAGTTAGTACTCGGCCATCCAAAGTCGTAAACACAAGATTATCAGCTTTTTTTCGATAAAATATCCCGGCATCTTCAACCTGCTTATAGGCTCTTTTAAGTTCCTTGGTACCATCAGTGCCAAAAAACCTGGTGGCGATTTGATTACAAACCGGCGGAATTCCTTGAGCGCGAGTTTCCGCGCTGGGATTTAAACAAAAGTTACCGCAACCCTGAAGAGTATTGTCGCCACACTGAACTTCTCCTTTCTGAAGAGCTTCTTTTAAATCAGTTGAAGAATCAGCAAAATCCGCCGCTTGTCTGGATTGCTCCGGCACAAAATCCCTCACCCGTGAGTCTTTAGCCAAACGGGCGCAGGCACGCAAAAGATCTACTGGCGCCGTGTCTGGATCCATATTTCGACACTGTTCATACGAAATTCCTGCCTCTTTAGCGGCGGCAACAATGGCCTGTTTTTTCTCAACGATTTTGGGTGTCAGGTCAAGATTTGTAGCCACGGTAGGATTTTTAGCATTCACTTTTTGGGCAAGTTCATTGGCTACCCCTACCAGACATTCAATACTTTGACAGGTCTGTAATTTAGTCGCTACTTCCCCCTTGATTTCGTCCAAAACCGTATTTACCTGGGCTATCTCTTCCGGCTGGTAAAGATCGTGTTTTTTGCCAATTTCGGCGCAGGTTTCAAAATTCTTTTCGGCATCACAAGCTATAACGGCTTGTTCTTTATTGGTTATATCCTGCCCTAAAGCGGAGCTTAAATCGTGTAAAGCGGCGGAAATATCTTCTTCGGCCGCGCTTACAAAACCTGCCACCAAAAAAGCCGCTACCAAAACGGTACCAGCTAAAAATACGACTCTAGATATTTTCATACAATTAAAATACGATTTAGGCATCCGGCTGATAGGCTAATTAATCGGAAAAAACCCCTCGAGATGGTTTTAAACCATATCTATTTAAAGGGGTTTAAAAGATTCTTCGCCTTTTCAAACGGATTGGCTTCCACCCCTTCTAAAGGATTGACAGCCTTAAACGGGTTAGCCACTTTGGCCGCTTCTTCGGTGGCCTTCTGGGCAGCTTCTGCCTGAAGTTTTTTGACTTCAGCTTGAGCTCGATTGTAACCTCGCTTGTCTCCGTAACTTAAACCGGCGACGAAAGCTCCGACCAAAACAGCGACGCTGACCAAAATAAGAATTGGTCTGTTACTCATACTTACATTTATTTTATAACATCCTGATGAAAGGTAAAATGGGTTTATCCACAGCCGACTCATTAAATCATATTTAAGACTTACGCGCTTGAGCCACGAAGCCCAAGGCTATTAGGGCTTATCGTGGCTCAAGCCACAACAGCGATTCCAATTCTTTGGCGCCCCAGCTTCGCTGGGTCCCCCGCCAAGAATTGGAACCTTCGACGAGCAGGGTTTGGCCAATTTCTTTGTTAAAATCTACGTTTGAGACTCGCCGTACCTGCTAGTACGTCTCGTCTCAAGCCTCGATTTTGCCTGCTGGGCGAAGGTTCACGCCGAGGAACTTCGGCGGGAATCGCCCTCGAAATTGGCCAAACGCGTAAGTCCTAATATTATTTAATTTCATAAACCAGAAAGGCGTAACCAATTCTATCAATCGGCTTAAATCTAGCCAGCCAATCAAACTCCGGACGATTTTCCTTCCGGCTGACATATTTTGCCCGAATTAAGTAATTAATATCCACCGCGTACTTCCCGGGTGAAGGTTGGCTCCAATTCTCAACGGTCGGTTCGGCCAGACTATTTTTCACGCCATAATAATTAAGGGCAGTTTGATACCACTTGTAGATTACCCTCGTCTCGGGATACTTTCGCTGATATTCAGCCAAGTGTTTTACTTCCTGCCCCCAGCTTAGATTTGAATCATCCAGATATTTATAGCCATTAACTGGACCCCCAATTAATTCATTAAAATACGCCAAATAATGGGGAAATACTCTCACCGTCGTTACAATCTGCCAAAGGAGCAGCAGAGTTATGCCCGTAATAAAATATTTTTTCCCCGAAGACAGTTGGTCATTAAGTTTCACCAAGCTACTGGTCAAAACTATTAGAAAAGGATAGACCGGCAAAATATACCTGACCCCGATATTATACGCTCCTAAAACTGCCGCCGCCAAGAACACCACTGCCGGTAAACCCAAAAAGAGCAAATTTCTCCACCCTATTTTTATCTTAGGGACAAAAATTATGGCCAAAGTTAAGAGACTTAAAAACACCACCGGCGTTTTAATCAGAAATGTCCACGGAAAGTAATACCACCAGCCCCGTGAACTAAAATTGCCGTTTAAATAAAACTGAAAGTTTGGATTGCGGTCCTGATAGAGACTTTGATACCCCTGCCAGTAAAACAACGGGTCTGACGGAAACAAATAAATGATATAAAGGATGATAAAAGCTGGGATGGCTATAGCCAGAACCTGG